>Ga0210394_10006951_pt1 | contig 12085 bp, 5 predicted proteins | sample IncBWC12MmetaG_FD_160121 | JGI IMG/M metagenome (GOLD analysis project Ga0210394, IMG submission 160121) | Forest soil microbial communities from Barre Woods Harvard Forest LTER site, Petersham, Massachusetts, United States - Inc-BW-C-12-M | ecosystem: Environmental > Terrestrial > Soil >... | reverse complement strand
CCTTATGAGCATGAAAGGTTCCGCGACCAGCGTCAACGCAATTACGCGGACGTCTCAACCTTTTGTGCTTCGAAGAACCCCTTATCTTCCTGAAACACCTGACAAGGACTTAGCGCCCATTCGTTACTCATCTCTTCAATGCTCTCTCTTTCATGATCGCGAAGAACACGGGCACCAGTATCAGGACGTGAATCGTCGAGGTGATCATCCCGCCGACGATTGGTGCGGCAATTGGCTTCATAACGTCGGAGCCTATGCCGCTCTCCCACAGAATTGGCGCGAGGCTTAGCATCACGACTGCCACCGTCATCAGCTTGGGACGAAGGCGCTGCACTGCGCCCTCGATCACCGCTGCTTCGACGCCTTCATGAGTGAGTTGGCCGGCGGCGATGTGACGATTCAGGGCTTCGTGAAGATAGATCACCATGACGACGCCGGTCTCGACCGCTATTCCGAACAAGGCGATGTATCCTACCCATACCGCAACGCTGAAGTTGAAGCCCATCATGTATTGAAGCAGCAGCCCGCCGGTCATCGCGTACACGGTCGGAAGGATCAACACGATCGCCTCGGTCACCGACCTGAAGAGCATGTAGAGCAGGACAAAGATCAGTCCGAAGACGATCGGCAGGATGACCATCAGGCGCTTTCGCGCGCGCAGCTGGAACTCATACTCACCGGACCATTTCAGGGTGTATCCGGCGGGCAGATGGAGTTGCCGATCGAGCACGCGTTGCGCATCGTCAACGTAACTGCCGTAGTCCGAAGTCGCCAGGTCAACATAAACGTAGCCGGTTACTTGTCCGTCTTCGTCACGAATCATCGACGGCCCCTTGGTCAGGTCTATGTGCGCGACTTCGCCGAGGGGAATCTGCGCGCCGGTCGGAGTCATGAGCAAAATTCGTCGAAGCGCGTTCAGGTCGTTGCGATAGTCCGCCAGATAGCGGACGTTGATCGCGTATCGCTCACGCCCTTCAACGGTGGTCGCGATATTTTCGCCACCCATGCCAGAGCTGACCGCGCGCTGTACGTCTCCAACCGTCAGGCCGTATCGCGCCGCGGCAGCCCGGTCCACATCGACGTTGATATAGAACCCTTGAGAGACACGCTCGGCGAAAATTCCGCGCGTGCCCGGGACCGAGCCGAGTATTTCTTCTATCTGCGAACCAATCTGTTGAATCCTATCGACGTCGGGCCCCTGAATCTTGAGACCTACCGGTGTTTTGATCCCGGTCAACTCCATGTCGAGGCGGTTCTCGACCGGCATCGTCCAGGAGTTCGATAGGCCGGGAAAATGCAACCGGTCGTCCATTTCGGCGATGAGGGAATCGTAAGTCACGCCCTTGCGCCATTGCTCGCGAGGCTTGAGCATCACCGTCGTGTCGTACATGTCGAGCGGTGCGTTATCGGTTGCGCTATCGGAACGTCCTACTGAGCCGAATACGCTTTCAACCTCCGGAAAGGTGCGGATGATCTGATCCTGCTTCTGCATAAGGTCAACCGCTGACGAGATGGAAATTCCCGGAAGGGCGGTCGGCATGTAGAGGCTCGACCCTTCATACAGCGGCGGCATGAACTGACTGCCGATCTTGAACAACAGCGGAATTGTAAGCAGCAGGAAAATCACGTTGGCCGCGATTGTCAACACGCGATGACGCAGGCACCATCGAATGATCGGCAAATAGATAGCCTGGAAGAAGCGCGAGATTGGGTTGTCCTCCTCGGGTCGCAGACGCGTGCCGCGAATAAGGAGCACCATCAGCACCGGGACCACGGTGATCGCGAGAACCGAAGAAAAGCCAATCGCGAAAGACTTGGTGTAGGCCAGCGGCCGAAACATCCGTCCTTCCTGTGACTCGAGCAGGAACACCGGCAGGAACGATACGACAATAATAATCAGCGAGAAGAAAATCGGGCGGCCGACCTGGTTGGCAGCCGATAACAGGATTCGCTGCCGTTCGGATGAGGAAACTGAGCCGCCTCTCAGCGATGCCTGGTGTTGCGCCTCCGATAAGTGCCGATAGCCGTTCTCGACCATCACGATCGAAGCGTCAACCAGCACACCTATCGCCAGCGCCAGTCCACCGAGCGACATAATGTTAGAGCTGATCTGCAGATAGTACATCGGAATGAAGGTCGCGATGACTGCGATTGGCAGCGTGAGAATCGGGATAAAGGCGGAACGCAGATGGAAGAGGAAAATGATGATGACGAGACTTACAATTATCGCCTCTTCGAGCAGGTCCCGTTTCAAAGTGTTGATGGATGCCTGGATAAGCCCGGAACGGTCGTATCCGGCGACGATCTCGACACCGGGCGGCAGGGTCTTCTGAATTAGAGCGAGCTTCTGCTTGACGCCCTCGATAACGGTGAGGGCGTTCTGCCCGTAGCGCATCACGACGATACCCCCGACCGTCTCGCCGTCTCCGTTCCATTCCGCGGCGCCCTCGCGCAAGTCGGGACCCAGGCTGACCACGCCTAAGTCTCTTATCAGTACCGGTGTGCCGTTGTTGGTGGCGACGGATATTTCTTCGAGGTCGGCTACTGAGTGGACGTAGCCGAGGCCGCGGATCATGTAGTCTGCGCCCGACATCTCGAGTACGCGTCCACCGACTTCACCGTTGCTGTCGCGGATTTTATCGATCACTGTTTGCAGCGGGACCTTGAGCGCCAGCAATCGGTTCGGATCGAGCTTGACCTGGTACTGCTTTACGAAACCGCCAATGGTGGCTACTTCGGAAACCCCCGGCACCGTCTCGAGCGCGTAGCGGATGTTCCAATCCTGCAAGCTGCGGAGGTCGGCGAGACTGTGTGTATGACTCTTGTCGATGAGAGCATACTCGTAAACCCAGCCGGCGCCGGTTGCGTCCGGTCCGATCATGGGATTCACGCCGGTGGGAAGCTTGCCGGTTATCTGCTCGAGATATTCGAGCACCCGGCTGCGCGCCCAATAGATATCGGTGCCGTCTTCGAACACGACGAACACATAGGAGTCGTTGGGCATAGTTTGCGCGCGAACCGCCTTGACGTGAGGCGCAGCAAGCATCGCGGTCACAATGGGATAGGTCACTTGATCCTCGATCAGATTGGGCGGCTGTCCCATCCATTCGGTGTGGATAATTACCTGGACGTCGGAGATATCCGGCAGCGCGTCGAGCGGGATTCGATTGAGCGACCAGACGCCCGCAAGCACCAACGCGAGTACGCCGAAGAACAGAATGAAGCGGTTCTCGTTACACCAGTCGATAGTTCTTTCAATCACGCGTCTTACCTCACATCGCCATGGAGCCGCTGGCCGACACGTCCATCTGCTTGGTCGCGATCGGCTGGCCTTGCTTCGACGCAGTTATGGTCAGGCTCCAGGTGCCACCGCTGGGCAGTTCGATATTCGCGGCGTAAGTCCCGTTACCTTGATCATCCGCAGTGCCTTGCGAGCGCATTGCCGCCATTCCCATCGCGGGCATCGCCGCCATGTAGAAGGACACTGTCACTTGCGCACCGGTGATATACGCACCTTTGGCATCGCGGATTGTCACGATCACTTTGTTGTGCCCGCGCACCATCGGATTCGGGTCGCTTGCAAATTCAATGCTCGTCTGCGGGATCGCTTCAGCCGCGGGTCCTACGGCATTCGCGCCTACTCCCGGCGGAGGCGGTACGAATGCTCCTGCGGCTGCCTGCAACTGGCTTTCCGAGTCGATAAGAAAATTCGCGGAGCTGACTATCTGCTGACCCGGCGCGAGTCCCTTCAGCACGATGAATTCGTTGCCTACGTGCTGTCCCAATTCGATCTCGGCAGGAGTGAGATAGCCGTCGCCGCGATCTATGAAGGCGACGTTGGGCGTGCCGGTGCGCAGAACCGCGGTGTCAGGGATCACGGTTTGCTCGCCCATCGGTAGGTCGAGCGCGACATGCGCAAACATTCCGGGAAGGAGCTGACCTTTGGGGTTGTTGAACTCGCATCGGACTTTGGCAGTGCGAGTCATAGGATCGATCTGCGGCTGGATGAAATCGACGCGCCCATCGAAGTTCTGGCCAGGGTAAGAATCGACGCTGACAGTTGCGGGATCGCCCGGACGGACCTTGCCGATCTCGTTTTGAAATACCGCCGCATAGATCCAGACCTTCGCCAGGTCTGTGATCGTGAACAAGCGCGTGTCCGGTTGCACGTACATGTTGGGTAATGCGTTGCGCTCGACGATGTATCCGCTCATGGGCGAGTCGATTTCGACGGCGCGGCGGACGGTGCGCTCGCGTTCCAACCGCGCGATTTCGCGCGGCGAGACTCCCCAGAGCTTGAGACGTTCCGCGGCGGAATCGACCAGCGATGATGCATCGTCAGTTACGCCGGCGACAGCGCTATCCTTCACGCGCTTGCGCGCCTCGATTGCGAGCAGATATTCGCTCTCGGTGCTCATTAGGTCGGGGCTGTAGATCGTGAACAGCGGCTGTCCCCGGTGGACGTGTTGATAGGTCGTATTGGCGAACACCCGCTCGATCCATCCGGCGAAACGCGTCTGGAGGTAGCCTTGCAGCCGTTCGTCGGCCTCGATGCTGCCGGTGGTCTCGAGCCGATCGTTCACATCCTTGCGCATCACGGTTGCGAACTTGAGCCCGATCAATTGCCGCCGCTCGGGCGTGATCCGGATTGGTGCAAGCTGAGAGTCAGAGCCGTACGCGACCGTCGCCGCCAGGAACGTCAAGCCGAGCGTCAGGGAAAGAGCTCGGAATCGCGATTGCGATGAGTTGTGATTCATCTTCGGTCACCGATTACCTGCTGGATTTTTGCGATCGCGATCTCGTGGTCGGCGAGGCTGCGGTAGTACTCCTGGCGAAGGTTCTGCAAATCGAGCACCGACGAGAGCAGCGTCTGAAAATCGACCTTGCCGACTCGATACGCGGACATCGCCGAGGCTTGCGAGCTCTCCGCCTGCGGAATCAGACCGTCGCGATAGATCGACATGATCCGTTCCGCCGTGCGCATCGCAACGAGGCTGCGTTCTCCATCCGAGGCGACCTGCAGTTGCGTTGCGCGGACCTGCTGGCGCGCGGACTCGGCTTCGAGCGCGGCCTGCTCGATCGCGGGCGTCTGCTTGCGCCAGAAATAGAGCGGAACCTTCGCGCCCAGACTCAGCATGTAGTAGTCGCTGAAGCCGGGGCCGGTTTTTTCGAACGAATATCCGACAGTGAAGTCCGGCCAGTAGCCCTGATGCGCGAGCTTCAATGCTTCCGCGCTGCGCTCTTCCATCGCGCGATCCGCGGCGAGGTCCGGCGAACCGCTGTCGGCGAGCTGCGAGACCTGCGACGGGTCGAGCTGGAGCTGCGTAGCTTTGACTTCCCCGATGTCGATATTGCGCGAGTCGGGATCGCGCCCAAGCAACTGCTTGAGCTGGAGCTGTTCCGTGTCCTCCTCCTGATGATGCATCGCGTGCTCCTTCAGGAGCTCGGTAGTCTGAAGCTGCGCTTTGATCAGGTCCTGCTGCAGGCCTTGTCCGAGGCGGTACCGCGCTCCCGCGATCTCCTGGATCTGTTTCAGCTCATCCTGATTGCGATCGAGAATCGCCAGCGTCCTGGAGTGATAGAACAGCTCGTAGTAAATCTCCCTGACTTTTTCTTCGACCGCACGCTCGGCAGATTCATAGCGATGCCGGGAGTAGTCGGCGTCCTTTTCGGCTTCGGACTTCTGCAGGCGGAGCTTGCCCGGCCCCGGAATGTCCTGCGAAACGCCGAACCCCGTGTAGTAGAAGTTGCTGGTCTCATAGCCTGAAAAGGGTTGCGGACTTCCGACCGTGAAATGCTGAAGCGACACCTCCGGATCAGGCAGTGTCGAGGCCTGGATCGGCACCTTGGTTTGAGCTCGCCAATGGCTCCGCGCGGCGAGCACTACCGGACTGTGAGTAAGCGCCTCGTCGACGAGTGCGCGAAGCCGATCCGAACCATCAATCGCATCAGTACCTTCCCGTGCGCGTCCCATCGGCGAAATGGCGGCCAGGATTGCGACAGCAAATAGCGTGGCGATTAAATTTCGCGCCGTTGAGCGGCGAATATGTCGTTTCACAAGATCCAACCTTCCGGCCGCGCTGATCGCGGCGCAGCTCGTAGCTGCAAAACGTATTTTCGAATCGAAGTGAGCAGGCCGCGCGCAGGCGTCAGCGGCGGATGCGACTCATCCGCCGATCAACTCGCGCGCGCGTTTTGGAAGGATCAGATCTGACGGGAGCAGAGCAGTGCTATTGAGAGGAGCCGGTCCGGCGGCGAATAGCCGCGACTGATTGCGATACTTCGAAGGTGTGAATTCGTAGCCATGAAGGCGACGACGGGCAAATTTCCGATTGAGTTGAAATGCTGCGCGGCTTGCGACTGGCCGATCGCCCGATCCGGCGCCCGCGACGTCTGGCAGCAACTCACCTGATTCACCGGCGCGTTACTTGAACACGTCACACCGCAGCACGCCGTTGCGGAACAGGCGGTCGCGGACGGCGCACTCATGCTCATCGGAAGCAGCAGAGCGACAAGTATTAAAGCGAGAACGCGCACGACCACGAGCGTACCCCCGGCGCGCAGTACACACAATTGGCGAACACCTCATGCGGGTGATGACGCATCCTGGTCGCGTCTGCCCGAACCGCATGCCTCTTCGCTGCCGGTTCAAGCCACTTCGAATAGCCCCGCGGCGCCCATGCCGCCACCGACGCACATCGTGACCACGACGTATTTGGCGCGGCGCCGCTTGCCCTCGATCAGCGCGTGCCCGGTCATCCGCGAGCCGCTCATCCCGTAAGGATGTCCGATCGAGATCGCGCCGCCGTTGACGTTGAGCAGCTCGTCAGGAATACCGAGCTTGTCGCGACAGTAGATCACCTGGCATGCGAACGCCTCGTTGAGTTCCCACAGCCCGATGTCACCGATGCGAAGTCCATTGCGTTCCAGCAGTTTGGGCACCGCGAACACCGGTCCGATTCCCATCTCGTCGGGCTCGCACCCCGCCACCGCCATGCCGCGATAGATGCCGAGCGGTTTCAGCCCGCGCTGCTCGGCCTGTTTGCGCTCCATCAGCACGCAGACTGAGACGCCGTCGGAGAGTTGGCTGGCGTTGCCGGCGGTGATGAAGCCGCCGGGTCCTTTGACGGGAGGCAGCGACGCCAAGCCGTCGAGCGTTGTGCCAGGGCGGTTACATTCGTCGCGCTCGAGCGTGACCTGCTGCTTGATCGTCTCGCCGGTCTTCTTGTCATCGAAGCGCTTGGTCACCGTGGTCGCAATGATCTCGTCGTTGAACCGGCCGGCTTCCTGCGCGGCGAACGTCCGCTGCTGACTCTGGAAAGAATATTCGTCCTGCGCTTCACGCGAGATTTTGTAGCGCTTCGAAACCACTTCGGCGGTATCGATCATCGCCATGTAGATCGCGGGCGCGCGCTTCAGCACGATCGGATCGGCCTGGCGAAAAGCATTCATGTGCGCGTTCTGAACCAGGCTTATCGATTCGACGCCACCGGCCACCACTACCTGCATCCCGTCGGCGATGATCTGCTTGGCGCCCATCGAGATGCTCATCAAGCCCGATGAGCATTGGCGATCAACACTCTGGCCCGCGATGCTGACCGGCAATCCCGCTGCGATGACGCACTGGCGCGCGACATTGAAGCCTTGCGTTCCCTGCTGGAGCGCAGCGCCCATGATCACGTCGTCGATTTCAGCGGGTTCCAGGCGCGCGCGTGAAACTGCCTCTTTGATAACCGGCGCCGCCATCGATGGCGACTCGAGGTCGTTAAAAGCACCGCGATAGGCTTTCCCGATCGGTGTGCGGGCGGTGGATACAATTACCGCTTCTCGCATCTTGAACTCCTTGGTGGGGCTGACGCATCTAAAGGACGCCGCCCGATGGTTGATATCTGCTCATACTCCCGCGACTGGCAAGCGTTGGCAAGTATGCGGGTCAGTCGGTCGCAGCAGAGAAAACCTCGGGCTACCGATGTGCGCCTCCGGCCGCCCTTCTCTCACCGCTGACGACATACGCGGGAACGCTTCTAAGCGGCGTCTCTGCGGGCGCGGGTTGACGGTCGGTCAAGTAGCGGATGGCAGTATAGAACACCGGGGTCAGGAATACGCCAAAGAACGTCACACCGATCATCCCGAAGAATACAACCGTGCCGAGCGCCTGTCTCATTTCGGCGCCGGCGCCGGTGGCGATGATCAGCGGAATCACGCCGAAGATGAACGCGAAGCTGGTCATGAGGATCGGCCGCAGGCGCAGGCGCGCAGCTTCGATCGCGGCATCGGCAGCTTTCATGTCCGGGTGATGCTCCTGCTGCTGCTTGGCAAACTCGACGATCAGCACGGCGTTCTTCACGCTCATTCCCGCCAGCACGACGAAGCCAATCTGGGTGAAAATATTGTTGTCCATGTGCCGGGCCCAGACTGCGGCGATGCCGCACAAGAGGCACATGGGGACGATCAGGATGATCGCCGTCGAGAGTGCAAAGCTTTCGTACTCCGCCGAGTGCGTGAGCCACACGAATAGCATGCAGAGCGGGAATATAAGGAACGCGAGGCCGCCCGCCGCCTTCTCCTGGAAGGCCAAATCCGTCCACTCATAATTGTATTGCCTGGGTAGCTGCGCGCCCGCGACATCCTCCATCGCGGCGATGGCCTGGCCGCTGCTGTAGCCGGGCGCGTTGGCGCCGATGATGTCGGATGAGCCGTACAAATCGTATCTCTGGATCCGATCCGGACCGATGATGTCCTTCATTTCGGCAATCGCACCCAGTGGAACCATCTGGCCGGCGGCATTGCGCGTCTTGAGCAGCGCCACCTGCGCGACGTTGGCGCGGAACGGGGCGTCGGCCTGCGCCATCACGTGCCAGGTGCGGCCGAGATAGTTGAAATCGTTGATGTAGAACCCGCCGAGGTACACTTGCAGCGCCTGGAATACGTCGGTGACTGCGACGTTCTGCTGCTTGGCTTTGACGCGGTCCACGTTGACGTAAATCTGGGGGACGCTCGCGCGGAAGGTCGAGAACAAATGGCTCAACTCGGGGCGACTGCGAGCCGCGTCGATCAGATGTTGAGTCGCGGCCTGGAGTTGCTGCGGCGTTGCGCTGCCGGACCGGTCTTCGACCTGCATCTTGAAGCCGCCGGCGTTTCCGATTCCACTGACTGCCGGCGGCATCAGCACAGCCGCCTGCCCGCCTTCCACCGTGGCGACTCGCTGGGTGAGCTTCTTCGCGATCGCGGCAGCAGTCAAATCGGCCTTGCCCGCGCGCTCAGCGAACGGCGTCAAGTGCACGAACAACAGTCCGGCTGCCGATGAGTTGGCGCCAGTCAGGATGGAGAAACCGGAAACCGCGAACGCGTCGCGAATTCCCTTGGTCTTCATCGCCAGGTCCGCCATTTGCGACATGACGCTGTCGGTCCGATCGATCGACGACGCGTCCGGCATCTGAACGTTCACGATGAGGTAACCCTGGTCCTGGGTCGGAATGAATCCAGTGGGCACGATTTTGAACACGCCGTAGGCCAGGTAAACCAGCCCGACGTAAACAATCAGCGTGATCACGCCGTAGCGGACCACGTAGTGCAGCGCCTTGATGTACCACTGATTGGCCAGCTCGAAGCCCTGGTTGAACAGCCGGAAAAACCAGCCGAGCGCGAAGTCCAGCGACTTGGTAAGCCAGTCCTGTTTGGCGTCGTGAGGCCGGAGCAGCAGGGCCGACAGCGCGGGGCTAAGCGTCAGCGATATGAAGGCCGAGAGCAGAGTCGAGAACGCGATCGTCAGCGCGAACTGCTGATAGAAGCGGCCGGTGATACCTGGAATGAAAGCGACCGGAATGAATACTGCAGAGAGGCCGAATGCGATCGCGATGACGGCGGGCGTAACCTCGTCCATCGCCTTGAACGCCGCGTCGCGTGGGCTTTCGCCCTCGTCCAGCCAGCGCTGTACGTTCTCCACCACGACGATCGCGTCGTCCACGACGATCCCGATTGCGAGCACCAGCCCGAACAGCGTCAGCATGTTCAGCGAGAATCCAACCAGCCACATCGCCGCGAAGGTGCCGACTAGCGACACCGGGATCGCAAGAATCGGCACAAGCGACGCGCGCCAGCTCTGCAGGAACACGAGCACTACCAGCGCCACCAGGCTGATCGCGATGAGCAGCGTATTGATCAGGTCGTGGATACTCTCGCGAACGAAGGGCGTGGTGTCGTGCGCGACGGCGTAATCCACACCGGGAGGAAAGCTCTTCTTCAGCTCCTTCATCTTGGCGTAGATCACATTGGCCGTGTCGATCGCGTTGGTGCCCGGCAGTTGGAAAACGGCCAGCGCGACTGCGGGATGGCCGTTGTAGTCAACCGTCGTGCCGTAGTCGGCGCCGCCGAGCTCGACCCGGCCTATCTCCTTCAAGCGCGTGATGCGGCCGTCGGCGCCCACCTTGACGACGATGTCGCCGAACTCGGAGGGATCCGTCAGCCGGCCCTGCGCATTCAAGGTGTACTGGAAGGCGGAGGTACCCTTGGGGAGCGGCGGGCCGCCGACGATTCCGGCAGCCACCTGGATGTTCTGTTCTCTGACCGCGTTGACGACGTCGCCCGCAGTCATGTTGCGCGCCGCCATCTCGTCAGGATTGAGCCACAGGCGCATCGAGTAGTCGCGCACGCCGAACAGATTGGTGTCGCCGACGCCCGGCAGCCGGGTGATTTGATCTTTCACTTGCAGGGTCACGTAGTTGCTGAGGAAGATCGAATCGTGCGACCCGTCGGGCGAGAAGAACGCGAGCGCCAGCGTGATATCCGGCGACGCCTTCTTCACGATGATCCCCTCGAGCTGCACTTCTGGCGGAAGCTGCGGCAGAGCGATTGCCACCCGGTTCTGCACCTGTACCTGCGCCACGTCGAGGTTGGTGCCGACCTTGAAGGTCACGGTCAAGTTCAGGTTCCCGGTATTGGTGGACTGGCTGGACATGTACAGCATGTTCTCGACGCCGTTGATCTGTTCCTCGAGCGGCGTGGCGACAGTCTTCGCGACGGTTTCGGCGTTGGCGCCGGGGTAGGTAGCGGCGACGGTCACGGTTGGCGGGGCGATCTGCGGGTATTGCGCGATTGGCAGCGTGAACATCGCGATCGAACCGGCGATAAGCGCGACCAGCGACAGGACGATCGCGAAGACCGGACGATCGATAAAGAAATGTGCGATCTTCATTGGCGCACCTTTTTGGCAGGCTGCAAATCTGACTGATAGGCAGTCCGCATGTCGGTCGTCGCATTCGCGATCGGCGGCCCCGCCGTGTCGCTGTCCATCGCGTCGAGCGCGTTTGTGGGAACAGGCACCTCGTGGGGGATAACTTTCGCACCAGCCTGTGCGAACTGCATTCCGTTGACGATGACCTTCTCACCCGGCTTCAGGCCGTCGGTAATCGAGCGCAGGGTGCCGAACAGGTCGCCCAGCTTTACCGGCCGCTGCTGCACGACGTTGTTGGCGCCGACGATCAGCAGGTAGCGCTCGTCCTGATCGGTGTTCACCGCCGCATCGGGAATCAGCAGCGCATTGTAACGTCCACTGGCCGGGATGCGCGTGAGCGCGAACAGCCCCGGCGTCAGAATGGTCGTGGGGTTGCCGATCACGCATCGGATCTGCTGCGTTCCGGTATTCACATCCACCTGGTTGTCCACGAAATCGATGACGCCCGGATGCGGAAAATTCGTTTCGTTTTCGAGTTGCAGAGCGCAGGCGATGTTTGCGCCCGCGACGTTGCCCCGCTTGTCGTTCAGCGCCAGCTCCTGGTAACGCAGCGCCGCGCTTTCGGGAACGTTGATGTAGGCATAGAGCGGATCGATCGAGACGATCGTCGTCAGCGCAGTCGGCTGTCCCGAACCGCCGTTGACCAGGTTGCCAACTGTCACGTTCATGCGGCTGACGCGGCCGGTGATAGGAGCCCGCACTTCCGTCCATTCGAGATTGAGGCGCGAGGTCTCCAGCGCTGCCTCGGCTGCGTCCAACGATGCCGCCGCCTCCCCGTAAGAGGCTTTGGTAGTATCGAAATCCGACGGTGCAATGACCTGAGCCTTAATCAGCTCGGTGGAGCGGCCGAAG
>Ga0210394_10006950_pt1 | contig 12085 bp, 10 predicted proteins | sample IncBWC12MmetaG_FD_160121 | JGI IMG/M metagenome (GOLD analysis project Ga0210394, IMG submission 160121) | Forest soil microbial communities from Barre Woods Harvard Forest LTER site, Petersham, Massachusetts, United States - Inc-BW-C-12-M | ecosystem: Environmental > Terrestrial > Soil >... | reverse complement strand
CTATTGTTTGCGGACCGTTTCCCGATTTTTTCCGTCGCAATGTATTTGGGAATGGGCTGGCTGGGAATTATCGCGGCGAAACAAGTGTATGTCCATGTTCCGTCCATTGGGCTAGCGTGGATCTTTGCGGGCGCGTTCGCCTATTCCATTGGCGTTATCTTTTATGCGTGCAAGAAGATTCCACATCATCATGTGATCTGGCACCTGCTGGTCATGGCTGGAAGCGGTTGCCATTACATTGCGATTCTGTATTCGGTGTTCCCTCCCGCGTAGAACCGCTCGCGCGTCTCGTTGACGCCTACTTCGTCTCACCGATCGGGATGCGGTTGAGATCTTGCCACGATCCCTCCACTGCGGTCGGGATGACAGAGTCGGAAAACCCAAGGGCGGACCGCCTCGGAAAGCGATCCTTACAAAAGAAGGAAGCGAGGCTGCAGGTCGCTCGTGATAAGCAATTACGGTACAATCCCCGCTTGTCCTTTGCCTTGAGGACATAGCGAGGTGATTGGATGAGTGGTCGGTCTTGTGGTGTTTGTGCGTGTGCAGTTCGTCGCATGGCTTGCGTTGGTTTCTTTGCCACGATTTTGGTGTCGTTTGTTTTGCCGCAGTTGGTGAGCGCGCAGCAGCGGCGCGAGCGCGAGCCGAATTCGGTCTACGCACAGCGGCGCGCGAAACTCATCTCCAACCTGGATGGTCCAATCATACTTTTCGGCTTCACCGGCAAGGAAGAAGAAGGGCAAACGTACGTCTTCACGCAGGAGGAAAATTTCTATTATTTAACCGGGCACAATGAAGAGGACGCGGTGCTGGTGATTCTTCCGCCAGACGGAAGCGCCGCGAAAAAGGACGATTGGCCAGGCCCCCGTGAAATGTTGTTGCTGCCGGACAAGGAACCCGCCAAAGAAAAATGGAACGGCGTTCGAATGTCGTCCACCGATCCTGGGATTGACGCGAGGACGGGATTTGCTTCGGTGAAGTCTCGGAGTCAGGCACGAGCCGACGTGGAGAAGCTGGCGAAGTTTTATCCCACGATGTATACGATTTTGCCGTACACCAAAGAGCTTGGCGGGTATCCGCACGAAAAGGAAACGCTCGATTGGTTGAAGCTGGCGGCTCCGGCGGCCAATTTCAAGGACGTGCGCGAGAACATCGCGCACTTGCGGGTGATAAAGTCGCCGACGGAAATTGCTTTTCTGCGCGAAGCCATCGATTTGTCTTTGGATGCGCACGACGCGGCCATGCGCATGACGCATCCCGGCCTGTGGGAATATCAAGTCGCGGCAAAAATGGTTTATGTGCACGCGATGGGCGGTTCGGAGGCGGAAGCCTACGCGCCGATCGTCGGAGCCGGGCCGAATTCCACGGCGCTGCATTACGACAAACTGGACCGCAAGGTTCAGGATGGAGACATCATCGTGCTGGATGTTGGCGCGCAATATTCGGGGTACGCGGCGGACATCACCCGCACGATTCCCGCGAACGGAAAATTCACGCCGCGGCAACGGGAAATTTACGAAATTGTTTTGGGGGCGCAGAATGCAGCGCTGGCGGCGTTGAAGCCCGGCGCGATCATGGGCTGCAAAGGTAACAAGAACAGTTTGCAGGCGATCGCGTACGAATACATCGACAAGCATGGCAAGGACCAGCACGGGAAACCGCTGGGGCAATATTTCATTCACGGGCTGGGACATCCGATTGGGCTGAATGTGCACGATCCAGGATTGGACTACTGCAAGCCGCTGCTCCCAGGAATGGTGGTGACCGTGGAGCCGGGGATTTACATCCCCGAAGAAAATCTGGGCGTGCGCATCGAGGACGATGTGCTGGTGACTGAGACTGGATACGAACTGCTAAGCCAGAAGCTGCCGCGCGAAGTGGACACAATCGAAAAAATCATGGCCGAAGGCGCAAAAGAACGTGGCGGCGAGATGAAGCACTAGATACCGGAGAACTAGGTGATGACTTGCGATCGGATTGCGGGCGATGAATTACTTATCAGCAGACGGATTAGTTCGCCTTGGCGCTTAACTCCTGTCTTGGAAAAAATGCTCTTAATCTGTGATCGCACCGTGTTCTCCGTCACACCAATCATATTTGCGATTTGTCGCGGGGCGTGACCATCACCGAGCAGCAATGCCACTCGACATTCAGCTGGCGTCAAACCGTAGAGTCCTCGCAACGCTTCGTGCGTTGGTCGCTGCGGCCGCAAAGGGTCAGCGATGAAGGCAACGGCAGCGAGCGACCGGGGCGCGCTTATGGGCGAGTTTCGAATCGGGCTGATGAGAACCTGAAGCGGTGGCCGCGCGCGCCGCGAAACCAAGACTGTTCCACCCGCCGGTGTCTCCTCCGACCGGGAAAGCGTGCAAGCCTCACGAATAACTTTCGTCAGCAGGTCAGACTCTGCCTGCCGTTCTGCTTGCAATCCGTTGCGCGCCATAACCAATCCATCCTTTTCGGCGGCCATCGTCTTCGCATTGCGATTCATAATTACGATTCCAGCTCTGCAATCGAAAAATACGACCCCTGTAGGCAGAATCTCTAGTGCGTCTTCAAAGCTCTCTGACCGGGATTTCAGCTCAGAAAAGTGAAAGTGCAGCTTGAATGCCCGCTGAATGTGTGGGGACAGCAATTGAAGAATATCAAGGTCGGAAGTGGTGAACTCGGGACGCAACCGGTCACGATATAGGCTGATCGAAGCCAGCCGGGATTTGGTGTTTTCCAACATTCCAAACATCCCGTGCTCGATACCGGCTGCTACCATGAAGTCGTTATAGATCTCCGTACTCTTCATCTCCGAAAGCGGACAAAGCGACTGGGAACTACAAATCCATCCGGCTGGAAGCGGCAGCCCTCTTTGTGCCCATATGTCCAGCGCATGATAGTGCTCTTGATAAAGCCGCTGGGATTCGGGCCGAACCTGCCAGGAACTGGAAAGTGAATACCTGGCATGTTCAAAATCGTGGACCAATAAAGCGGCAGACGTAGAGCGAGTCTTGAGAGCCAGTTGCTCAAGGAATGGATTCCAAAGAGTGGGATCGGCGGCAGCGTCGTAGAGACCGCCAAGTAGATTGGAAAGCGCGCGCAGCTTGGGAAACACAATATTCCTAGGAGCCCATCCTTTGGAACTCCATTATCTTCCCGCCACGTTCCGGGGATGGTACTTCAAGCCTCTGCAAGTTGCAATTTACTTTTCACCCATTTGGGGGATGACAAAAAACGAGTGAGGGACTAGTTTGCAGCGCATATCGACGGCGACGGACACCAAAAACCACTCAGATCTGCGATGAGATGCTAATCCTCAGCAGCAGGCCCGGAAGGTTGTCAGGTGAAAGCCAATGCCGGAGACAAAACCACGTCCGAATCCTGTAGGAGGTAACATCCATGTCCATCAGATCTCGAGTGATGATTGTTGCGCTTGCAATCACATGCGTAATTGCAACTATTGTCCACGCAACCCCCATCGTTGGACTGTTAGTTGGCACCATTTTGTCCTCTGGCACGATCAACGATGAAGTAAGACTGCATGTGCGCGTTCCCTTGCCTCCAACCACCGTGGCAACTACCGACCAAGACGGAGACCAAGACCGGGACGATGAGTGGAGGGCAGAACTTTATACGAGTGGCCCGTCGAACTTCGTTGTGCAGGATGTGGTCTACGCCCCAGGCGGCCACACCGGCTGGCACTCTCACCCAGGAATTCTCTTGAGCAGCGTCGTGTCAGGATCGATTGAGTGGTATGACTCGAAATGCAGGAAGCACGTCTACAACGCCGGGGACTCTCTAACCGAAAGTACGCAAACTCACTACGTGCGAAATGTGGACACCGTTAATAATGCGCACTTTATGGTTACGTATGTTATCGCCAAAGGCCAACCACGACGTATCGATCAGCCCGCGCCTGCGTGTGCAGCAGCTCTTGGTCTCGAGTAATTCGGCTCGGTTAACTAAATATCTCGCGAACGGTTCGCGGCCAGTTCCGGAGCCACGAGTGTGCAACAAGGAGACACCAATGAAGTTCACCGGTAGATTGATTTTGATTCTGTGCATCTGCATGCCTTTGACAAAAGCGCAAGCCCCGCCGCGTCACGCCCAGGACCTTCCAACGATACTGCGGAAGCCGGGATCGCCGCAGGTCTCTCACCCACAAGTGCTTGAGCAGGCGGCAGCGCGCCTGGTCGCGCCGGCGCTCAAGATGAGCGCTGCGGTGACTCCAACGACGTGCCCCGAGACGACCGCGAGCCTCTGCGGTTACGTTTCGGTGCCCTTGGACCGGGAGCATCCGAAGAGCACACAAATCCAGATCTACTTCGAGCTGTACCCGCATACCGGTAGCGGACCGGCGGAGAGCGCCATCCTTGTGAACTTTGGTGGTCCAGGGGGCGGAACCACCAACGGCGAACGGGACTTTTCCCAATTTTTGTTCGCTCCGAATCTGGATGTGCATGATTTGCTTCTTATCGATAATCGCGGCACCGGGCTTTCTGGCGCGATCGACTGTGAAGAATTGCAGCACGGCACCGCCGGATTCGCCAAGTCTGAAACCGACTGCGCTTCGCAATTGGGTCTTGCGGCCAGCCGCTATGCCACTGGCGATATCGCCGAGGATGTGGAAGCGGTCCGCGTCGCACTGGGTTACGGCCTGATTGATTATTTCGGAGCCTCCTACGGAGGCGCGGATGCGACCGCCTATGCCGCTCGCTACGGGGAGCATGTCCGTTCCGTTGTACTGGATGCGCCGCTCAGCACCCCGGGCATGGACGAATTGTTGCGCTTGCACATCCGCACTCACGCTGACCCGCGCATGGTGCGGCTGGATTGTTCGCGCTCCCCCCTGTGTTCTGCCGACCATCCCGATTCGGACGAAACCCTTGCCGACCTCGTAGAAGACATTCGGGAACACCCTGTGGAGGGCGACACACACGACGCCAGCGGCAATCCGGTGCACGTGCGCATCGATGAAGACGCTTTGCTCAACTTCGTTGTCACGTATCCGGCGGGGTCCTTTGTCAACACCGGTGAAATCCTCGCTGCGGCTAAGGCGTTGGAGCACGGTGACCCGGCGCCACTGCTGCGGCTAGACGCGGAAGGCTCCTTCACGTTAGTGGGCGATTCCGGCGACCCGACTTTTCTCTCGGCCGCTGATTACTACGCGAATGGTTGCATGGACGCGATTGAACCTTGGGATTGGGCTAAAACCGTTTCCGAACGAAAAGAGCAATACGAGGAAGCCGTGGAGGAGCTTCCGTTGGACTACTATGCGCCTTTCTCCAAAGCGGCCGCTAACGGGATTTTGTTCAGCGGAAACGGCAAGCAGTGCTTCTGGTGGCAGAAGCCATCACCGCCTTCGCCTATTATTCCGCCGCACGCACACATTACTCACGCGCCAACTCTGGTATTGGATGGAGACTTGGATAACCGAGTTCCGTACGAAGAGACCAATGAGGTGGCCGAGCTATTCCCGAACAGCACTGCTGTTATCGTCGCAGAGGCCGGGCATGAAACGGTCGGCTGGACGCAATGCGCACGCAACCTAGTCACACAATTCATTGAAAACTTACAGACTGGAGACACCAGTTGCGCGAGTACTCCTGAAACCGTGTGGCCCGCGGTGGGACGCTTCCCATACCTGGTGCAGGATGCGCGGCCCGGGCAAATCGACTCCAGCGGCAAAAACCAGATTGGTCCGGCAGAGCGCAAGACCGTAAGCGTGGCCGTGGCAACTGCCTTCGATGCCTTGCAGCGCAGCTTAATCGGCTCGGGCACAGGCGTAGGTCTAAGGGCCGGCACTTTCCAAACCGTTTTCTTCGGTGCTACATGGTTTTCGACGACTACGCTTACCAATTGCTCGTTCGCTACGGATCTCGTCGTCAATGGCACTTTAAACTGGGGATATGACAATTCCATCGAGGCCGACTTAACCCTCAGCGGCCCAGGAACCGCTGGCGGCAGCCTGCATATAGTGGGCTTCTGGGAAAATCCAGGACCGGTCGGTACGTTTAGCGTCTCGGGAACGATTGGGGGTAAGCAGGTAGCCGTGCTGGTTCCCGAGGCGTAGGACGAGATCTTTATTGATTAGCCCCGTTCAGATTACCGCGACTCGGGAGGCTATGCGCGCTCGTAGAGTGGTCCCTGCATATTTGGCGGCAAACCAAGGAATTGGGTCGTCTATTCCTACTCTCTTGAGCTAACTTTCTGGCGGCCCACCTTATTGCGCGCTTCCGCGTATCGCGCTGGCACGTTCGGCACGATTCAACGCCAGCGCAGCGAAGTGCACCAGCAGAAAAGCGCCTGCATCCCTCCATTCGTTAGGACAAGCAAAAGGCTGCCGCTTCGCAGGCTTCGCATGCTCATTCAATCATGGCGCGGATCCAGCCGGCGAAACGTTTGACCAGTGCGGATTGGGGCGCTTATACTGGATTTTCGCGTCGGGTGAGTGGATTTGCCCTGCGCGCATCGAGCCTATCTGCGGTAGGCAGGTCATTCCTCGCGCGGTTCCCATCGGAGGCAGTGTGGCGGGAAGCCGTTTGGAATCTCCGAACCGTCAAAAATTTAAGAGGGAGCAAGCGGCCGATTGCTGGCCGTCTTACCGTATGAGCAACACGAAAGCGACACAGTTACGCCCGGGAATGGTGATCCAACATGAAGGGCAGCTTTTTACGATTTTCAGCGTCGATCATCGTACGCCAGGGAATAAGCGCGGTTCCATGCAGACGCGCATGAAGAACCTGCGCACTGGATCGATCATCGATTACCGGTTTCGCGCGGAAGAATTTGTGGAACGGGCGATTCTGGACGAAGTAGAGTTCGAGTACCTGTACGCTGAGGGCGACGATTTCCACTTCATGAACACGGAATCGTACGAGCAGATGCAGATGACGCGTGAAGAGTTGGGCGAAACGGTGTACTATCTGATTCCGAACACGCTGGTGAAGATCGAGTTTTTTGAAGAAAAAGCCATCGGCGTGGATTTGCCGGACACTATGGATATGAAAGTGGTCCAGACGGAGCCGACGCTGCAGAAAGCGACAGCGAGTTCAGTGATGAAACCGGCGACGCTGGAAACCGGGCTGGTGGTGAACGTGCCGCCGTTTGTGAATGAAGGCGATAAGATTCGCGTGGACACGTCGGAAGCGCGGTACGTGCAACGCGTGGAATAGTTTCCGCCTCCGCAGCTGAGTGCAAACTCAGAAGAGGCAAAAGCGAGAAGAGCTCCCAAGGTTTGGGAGCTCTTTTTGTTTTGTGTTTTGTTGAGTTGGATTTAGCCGACTTAGTCTTGCTTGGATAGTGTGCTTAGTTCATACGTTGCGATCCTTCGGCCCAAGAAACGGGCCTCAGGATGACAAAGCACAAATCTACCCGAGAAAGAAGAAGAGCAGTCCTGTGCGAAATTTGTTGATTGTGCGGACATGCGGTGCAGCGATGCTGCACCCCCACACGGAAAGTGCGACCCAAGAGGGCGGCATAAAGCCGCCCCTACAAAGTTTTAACCGCATTTGGCAGGATTCGCTTTGCCTCTAAGCGTTGTTGGCTATGCCGCGTTCGCCTGGGGGATGGGCGCCGAAGACGCGGTCGAAGATTTTGTCTACGCTGCGTAGTTGGCGTTTGAGATCAAACGTGTGGTCGAGGTCTCTGGGAGTTAAGAATTTTGTGATGCGCGCGTCGTTGGCTACGCGTTCGCGGAAATTGGATTCGGATTCCCAAGCGGCCATGGCGTTTTCCTGGACGGTTTTGTAAGCGTCATCGCGGGGCATGCCTTTTTCGACCAGGTCTTGAAGGAGTTGGCCGGAGTAGACAAGACCTTGCGTGGCATCGAGATTACGCAGCATGCGTTGCGGGAAGACGCGCATCTGGCTGACGAGTGAGGTCATTTTCGAGAGCATGTAGTCGACGAGGATGGTGGAATCAGGAAGGATGATGCGTTCGACGGAACTGTGGGAAATGTCGCGCTCGTGCCAGAGGGCGATGTCTTCGTAAGCAGCCATCATGTTGCTGCGCACTACGCGGGCGAGGCCGCAGACTTGTTCGCTGGTTACGGGGTTGCGTTTGTGAGGCATGGCGGAGCTGCCGCGCTGGTCGCCGCCGAAGTGTTCTTCGACTTCGCGAACTTCGGTGCGTTGAAGATGGCGAATTTCGAGGGCGATTTTTTCGAGCAGGCCGGCGATTAGCGCGAGCGTGCTCATGTAGAAGGCGTGGCGGTCGCGCTGGATGACTTGCGAAGCTACACGCGTTACGTTGAGGCCGAGGCGTTTGCAGATTTGTTCTTCGATTTCGGTACCGAGATGAGATGCGTTACCTACGGCGCCGGAGATTTTCCCGTAGCTAACGCCTACGGTGGCGGAGCGGAAGCGGTTGATGTTGCGCTGATTCTCGGAAAACCAGTTGGCGATTTTCAAGCCGAAGGTGATGGGTTCGGCGTGGACGCCGTGAGTGCGGCCGATTTGCGGGGTGTGCTGGAATTCGTGAGCGCGCAGATCGAGAACTTCACCGAAGAGTACCAGGTCGCGTTCGATGATGCGCGAAGCGTCGCGGAGAAGCAGGGCTTGCGCGGTGTCGACGACATCGTTGGAAGTCATGCCATAGTGCAGCCAGCGCGCGGCATCGGGATTGCCGACGGATTCGCCCACGGCCATGGTGAAGGCGATGACGTCGTGTTTTACGTGGGATTCAATTTCGTTGATACGCGCGGCGTCTACCTTGGCGCGGGCGCGCAGGATCGCGGCGGCTTCTTTGGGGACTTGGCCGGCTTCGGCCAGGGTTTCGGCAGCGGCTAGTTCGACATCGAGCCATTTCTGGTAACGGTTGGCGTCGCTCCAGACGCGGCCCATTTCTGCCCGGGTATAGCGTGGAATCACGTGCGAATCTCCCTGATCAGCTAAGGCCTATGATACGGCATTTTGGGGAGAGTCACAGAATGTGAACGTCGATGCCACGAGCACGGAGGCTGCGGTCGAAGGTGATCAACTTCAAACCGGCCACAGAGGCAAAGGCCAGCAGATACGCGTCGGCCCAAACCTTAGGAGAAGAGCTGCGGAGCGTGGATAGGCGGCGAAATTCAGGTTCGATAGTCTCCGGTTCGGAAAGCAGCGCAATGCGATCATCCGCGCAGACTTGACCCCAGAGTTTCCAAGCCTCCGACATGCTGCTGACATCATTTCCCATGATTACTGGAGTTGTGAGCAATCTGAGGACGGTAATCTGAGTTATGCGGCAGAAGTAAAACTTCTCTTCATTCGAGCGTTCAAACCAATTTTTAGCTTTATCTGCGTGAATGTGCCGGCCCCAAAGGAGCGCCAGCCAAACGTTGGCATCAAGGAAATTCAAGGTGTTCATAGATTTCCGTGTTGGTCAGATTCACCTTGGGTCCTTTGGAAACGATGAGCGGGAATTTCACCTGCTTGGGCCGCGGGCGCTTGCCGTCGATCAAAGTAACCCGCACGCCCAGAAGGATCAGTTCGCGAACGGAGCGCCCCCGCGCGGCTGCCTGCTCCTTAAGCTTTCGATATAGGGAGGAGGGAATATCCACGGTCGTGCGAACAGACGGGCTTTTCATGTTCTTAGTTTAACGTGAGTGCCATAAATATGGAAGATGGCTGTTTCCCAGGAATATTGACAAGTCTGATGCACCTCAGAGCGGCGGGCTTTCCGCGTTGGCGCTTCTATTGACGCTGCCGCGGATGACACCGGTCTGATCGGTGAAAAAATGGCGAACACCGGTTACTCCAGAGCTGATGGGATCGGCGTAGACCTGATACCCAGGATTCGCGCCGTATTTAGCCGATACCTGTTGGAGAGTGAAGAGATAGCCGGATCGTTTGCCGGAAGCGAGGGTGGAGTCGATCAGGCCAGCAGTGTCCGCGCCGGACGCCGCTGCGGATCCAAGACTTGCGAGAGTCGGAGGATAGGATTTGTATTGCGCCGCATAGTTGATGCAGGCGCTGTTGATAGTGCGCAGCGAGCCCACGGCGGATGCTTCGTTGGCAGCCATTTTTGCCCGCAACAAATTGGGAATGGCGATTGCAGCGATGATGAGGATGGGGATGACCGCGAGGCCCAGGTATCCAAGCACGAGGCCGACAATGGCCAAACCTTGTCCGCCGAGGCGACCCGCGCTGCGGCGAATATCGGAGAGCGAGATGTGACCCAGGATAACGGCTGCAACTGCCGATGGAAGAAAGAAAAAGAAGACTCCACAGATGAAACTGCCGATGGCTTTCCCGCTGGTGCTGGATGGAGCGGCGGGCAATGGTAAAGGTCTGCGACAGAACGGACAGACTTGGGCTTGCTCTTCGATGGCTTGGGCGCAGTAGGGACAGGGGCGCATGGGTACCTCCCGCGATGAGTGACTAGACGGTGATGACTTGCGAACACACCGACTGTAGAAGAGAAATTGAGTGGCGTCTAGAAAACATGGCGGAGGAGTTGGCAATCGGACAATGGTTGATGGGCGAGCGCACTAAGGTCGTCCGCAGCGGAAGGAAACAAATGGCTAGCTATACCCCCTCCCCGGTTTTTTGTAAGTGCAGATTCGGCTTGGGATAAAGTCCTTTAGAATCTGCAGTTACGTAAGTGCAGATTGCAAAGGAGTTAGATGGTAGGTGTTTGCGATGGGCGTAGGTTGCTACGGGAACATTCTAGCGCGCTTTAGTAATCATGTCAATAGATAACTATATGGTATTAGAGCTTGGGGCAGCGATGGGCGGGGCCGGGCGTTTGTGACAGCCGCAAGAACAATTCCTCAGGGGCTGACGCCCGGTAACGTCTAGGAATTAATGTCGGAGCTGAAGCTCCGACCCCCTATGCCTTAACGTGAGACCAACCCAAGAGGGGCAAGCTGCCGCCTCTACAGGGGAGCGCCATACAAAAACCCACGCGCCGGGAGAGTGTTGAGTGAGCACAACTGAGTTTGGGTGGAGTGGGTTAGTTCGCAAAGCGGTGGCTAGCCACCGCACTCCAAAGGTTAGCGAAGGAGGTCTTCTAGCTGGATGCGGGATTCGGTTTTGGCGTCGCGGTATTTTACGATTACCGCGGCTTGGAGGGAGAGGTGATGTTTTGCGCCGGTGGGATGGGTGATGGCGCGGGAGCCGGGAACGACTACAGCGTCTTCGGGGATGATGAGCGGCTGGGTGTCGGAGGCGGCGTAAACGCGGTCGTGTACGAGATCGTAGACCGGGATGGAGCGGTTAAGGATAGTGCCGGTACCGAGGACTGCACGGCGTTTGACGACGGTGCCTTCGTAGACGCCGGAGTTGCCGCCAAGGAGGACGTCGTCTTCGATGATTACGGGAAGCGCGCCAACGGGTTCGAGAACGCCGCCGATTTGCGTGCCGGCAGAGATGTGGCAATTGCGGCCGATTTGTGCGCAGCTTCCGACCAGGGCGTGGGAATCGATCATGGTGTTTTCGCCGACGTACGCGCCAATGTTGACGAACATGGGAGGCATGCAAACCACGCCGCGGCCCAGGAAACTGCCATCGCGGATGCTGGAGCCACCAGGGACGATGCGAACGCCATCAGAGAGCGCGAAGGTGCGAACGGGATAGGTGGACTTGTCGTAGAAGGGTTGTTTGGCGGGGTCGACGGACATGTCGACGATGGTGCCCATGCGGAAGCCGAGAAGGATTCCCTTTTTCACCCAGGGATTAGCGCGCCAGCCGGAGGGTGAGGACAGATCGGGTTCCGCGGAACGAATCTCGCCGCGATTCAACGCGTCTTTGAATTTTTGAAACAGCTCGAAATGCTCTTTGGTGTATTGTGCCGGCGGCTGGTCGAAGAGCCGCTCAATTTGCGATGGCTGCATGCATCCTCTCGGAAAGTTTCAGAGATTCGAGGACAGCGCGGATGCGCGCGAGGTTTTCCGCTTTTGGCGGAACGAGCGGGAGGCGCCAGACGGGAGCGAGGAGTTTCATTTCCGCCATGGCGGCTTTCACTGGGATGGGGTTGGATTCCACAAAATTAATTTCCATGAGCGGGAGATAACGGCGGTGCAGTTTGCGCGCGGCGGGGAGATCGTTTTTCAGCGCGAGGCAAACTAGCTCGGTCATTTGCGCGGGGATTTCGTTGGAGGCTACGGAGATTACGCCGCGGC
>Ga0210394_10006949_pt1 | contig 12085 bp, 17 predicted proteins | sample IncBWC12MmetaG_FD_160121 | JGI IMG/M metagenome (GOLD analysis project Ga0210394, IMG submission 160121) | Forest soil microbial communities from Barre Woods Harvard Forest LTER site, Petersham, Massachusetts, United States - Inc-BW-C-12-M | ecosystem: Environmental > Terrestrial > Soil >... | reverse complement strand
GCAGGCCTCCCAATGGAATGGTGAATAGCAGCATCACTGGCCTGCTTATAACGTGAACCTTACATGGCCACAAGCATCAACTGAGGGACTTTTTCAACAGACACAGGCCATTTCGCTCATTGCACAGCTCGAAAGGGATTGCTGCGGATTATTGGGTTTGTTTCGATCTTGCGGTCCCCAATAGTCGATACGCTTCGAAGAAGAGTGCGGAGGCCACGAGAACGCCTAACAAGATCACCAGAACAGCGTGTACTGCCGCGACACCGGGAATTTCAGGGAACAGAAAATCTCCCAATGCCTTCACAACAAAAACCAGCACCGCGCCTCCTGCGATGGCGGCCAATGTTCCAACGATTCGAGCGGTTATGGTGAGGAAACGCATACACCCATTGGACACCGTTGATCCTGACGAAGCACGATTACCTGCGTAACTGCTGAAATCAGGCCATTTCGCTCATTGAGGGGTTTTGAGGTAGAGTCGAGATGTGGCGCGGTGGTTTAGGTGCCAGCCTATCTGTTCCCGGCTCTTTCGTCTGCCGGTGCCTCACTAGCTGGACCATGCTCCGTTTCCACATCCCGCTCATCGAACCGGACAGGCGGAGTTACCGCATCCGGCTCTCGGAAAAGACTCACGTCATTCTGTGTGACGCCGTCTGCAACTTCTGAACACAAACCTGGGGCTGCTAGACGCATCGTCAATCCCCATGTCCTTCGTCGCTTGTTGCGTCCGTCTTTAACTGAGGTCCCTTCCCTCTGCCGGAGTTACCCGGCTTCTTCGGTAGTACGGACCTCTCCGCCACCCCAAACGGCCCGGCCTGGCTCTCGCGAGTAGCCAGTTGATCGCGAACCGCGATCACCGCTGGGGCTTCCCGTGTTGCGCCTGATCCCCTGTGTCTGCATGCCATCGCCACTACCCCGGCAGGTACGATGGAACCGATTCGCTCGCACTGTTCCATCGTCGTCGGCCTTCCCCACATTACAGCTGGGTCGGCTCCTGCATTACATGTTTCGAGGCCTGCTCAGCGTTTACTCACGTTATAACCTGCAGACTCACCGAGTCGCCTTTTGCGACCCTCTACACCGGAGGCTCCGGCGGCTTTGTTGCCTCCACCGCCGCTCCGATTGTTACCGGGTGGAGCGATCCAGTTCCCGGGCGGGTTTGTCTCCCGCTGTGGACCAGCGCCTTTTCACGGCGCACTGAAATGGGGATGTTACGCCACCAACCGACGAAGACGTCTCGCTCCAAGGTCTTCCAGAAAGCTCAAGGCGGCCCGAATCGCGGCTTCTTCATTCCTTTCGCCGACCCACGGGAAGTTGGACACGCATTTCCAAGCATTGTGACTTTCGGAATAGGCTTGGGCACTCCACGGAGATTTCGGGTTCGAGTAGCAGTACAGAACTTCGACGCGGTAAGTGGTTTTACCAATCATGAATTCCAGCGTTCGACGAAGCTCACACTGTGTATTGATCCTCTTGAAATCGGCAAAGACCTTTGACATTTTCATGTTGCTTCATCCCATTCTTTCTTGTTGTGTTTGATTTCTTCCCACTTGCCTATTTGCCATTCTAAGGCCACGATGCAGCAGACATCAAACTCTCACAACCGTAACCGTCAACTATCGCAATCAGGCCATTTCGCTCATTGAGGGGTTCTGAGCGTAAAGGCGATATTTCGTCAACCGCCGGAAACCATTCTAAGTTGTTGTTGATACCACGACTCGGTTTCGCGCACCGCCGCCCTTACAAGATCGGTTATGTCGCTGGGCGGTCCTTCGGACTCCGCGCCGTAGAGATATTCCGAGCTTGCCGATTTACCGTCGTTGAATCGGATTGTGATCGTCAGTTTACAAGGTGCCCCAAGAGGATTCTCGCGCCGGAATCCCATGCCCAAACCCTGCATTATTGAATCCGTCAAATGCGACCGAACCCTCTGGAAAATGACCGGGTCGGTCATGCCAATAAACATATCGCGGTTCTTATTCTTGAAGGTGCCGCTGCCGATCCTGTTGATTGATCCGTCCGCACCAACCAATACAAATAGTAAGTCCTCTGAGCCCACATGTAGACCGACCGCGATGTCGTGAATGTCGGCCACATTCCTCGCAGTGGCCGAATGACCTGCTGATCCTGTCATGAGACGACCTCGGTAGAAGTACAGAGCAGTCAGGATTGCGAACCCAACCAACCCGACAAATAACAGTTTCATGTCCGGAACCCTAGCATGAGTGGGAATTGGGAGAATGAGCCAATCACGCCCTTGGCTTTGACTGTCAAGAAGTCCGGGAAAATCCAGCGCTTTTCATATGAGTCTCGCCTATTCATTACCATGGATCAACCATGGACTGGTCGGTGAAATTCCGACTATGCTCAAATTCAAAAGAGATCCTTTAATGGAAGTTTGTGACGGCGGGCAAAGTGGTCCAGTTCAAGACGATTTGATACTCCGAGTTTGTCGAAGATGCTGGTGATGTGTTTTTTTTAACGGTGTTTTCAGCGATCTTAAAAAAGCGCGCGATATCTTTGTTCGTCATACTGTGCCTTACAATCGCTGATGCAACCTCAAGCTCTTTTGGGGTCAGACCAAACTTACGGTTTTCCAGTTTTTCCCGCATCCTCTTCAAGGAGGCATGAAAATCGGGGACGGCCTTGGTTCCGTCCCAACAGGCCCCGCTCATCGCTGTGCGAATGCTCTGGATCAGCAATCGAGTCGCGGAGTCCTTTAGAAGGACACCCCGAACCCCCAGCTCGATGGCCTCGACAATCTCTGGTGTTTCCATCTCCGCTGCAAAGAGAATCGCTTTAGTGACGGAACCCGAGCCATTAACAGCCGCCAAGGCGTCGAGTCCGCCTCTGGGAGATATCGCGGCCGTCGGCTGCGACGGCATCTTAAGGTCGAGCAGCAAAATGTCCGGTTTCGATTCGCGCACGCGACGTACAACGTCGGCTGCATTGTTGGCTTGCGCAACGACCTTGATATCCGGTTCCATCTCAAGCAGGCGCCGCAAGCCGTCGGCAATGGGTGGATGATCGTCCGCTATGACGATTCTGATGGAAGAAGTCATTGCTCGTCTCCCCTGTCGATCAGAGTACATATCACTGTTTATGGCACTTTGGTGGGGGTTTGAATAGCACTTTAGTGGGAGCTCTGGCGTACGCCCTGGACCAACGGCTGCCGACTCCGAAGAGTGGAGAAGTTTTGTCGGCATTTTCAGCGAGGGACCCGTGAATCTTTCGCGAGGAAACCCGGCAGGGGTGGCCGATTTCATGTGGGAGGGTAGCAGTAAAAGCGGCGGTTCCTTCCTGACCGAGGGGTCAACGAGCGTAATCGGGATGTTTCGCCAATTGACCAACGGTCGGCATCATTGCTCCAATCGCAGCGTATAGCCCTTCGCAAGTTTCGCTTTTTCGGGATGGATAGCGTCCCCCTCTACAGGAATCCGCAGTTCGATGCCATTTGGATATTTCAGCACAATTGAGAACGACATCGGCTCTCCAATGAGGTTGAGAGACTTTTCGAGCTTGGCCCCCGTAGAAATGAAGACCTGCGGAGCCTCGTAATATTCCGTCTGAGACACAATCGAGAACCGTTGAAGAACATCCTTATCGGTTCCATACTGCAATTGTGGATATTGACTTTGCTTGTCTAGCACGGAGTAGCCAAACCCGACGTACCTTGCGTTGCGAGGGCCTTCTCCGAACCAAAGTTCGAGCAGGTCGGCATTCGAGACGTACAGTTTTTTTGCGTTCAGGATGCTGTAGTAGGAATAGACTGTTGGCACATCACAACAGCCCCATTTAATGATTCGATAGAACCTGTCTCGCACATCTCCTTCGTTGCCACTTGCCTCTAGAGTCCAGCGTAGCTGGCGCTCCTTCCCCTGTTTTAACGTCCAAGCATTGACTGCAACCTTCCCTGTAGTGCCTTCCAGACCGGGGGTTCTCTCATTGTGGTACGTTTGCTCCAAAAGAATCACTGCTTCGTAGTCGCCACTATCACCCAATACTTCCTCGAATCGAAACGAATGGTTTTCGGTCACGTATGTCCAAGCGTCATGGCCCTCGATGACATACGCCGAAGACTCCGCGCTATATGTGGGCGAGGTTTTCGGGTTGCGCTCCTGAGCCGAGACTGCGGGGACGCAAAACAGCAGAGTAGCAATGACAAGTGCGTGGTATCTCATGATGCAAAGCGTATCATCGGTGCGAAAAAAGAGGGTGGCTGTCGTAATCAGGCGTTCTCACCAGTTTGCGCCGTTTGTTAGCCGAAATCCGGGTCGGTGAGTGCTATAGAGATGTTACGACAGTTAAGGAATAGTCAACTGGATCGGGATGGTTTGTGCGTGAGTTTGTTCAATACACACTTCGCGGCTTTCACGGGTGTCTGATGCGGTTGGCGTTATCAGAGTCTGTTCCCGATAGAGCGCAGCACGTGCGTAAACCCGACCGACCGGGTGTAAATGGATCAACTCGTCGCCGGGTCGGTTGCGCGGGTCGCTGAACTCTCCCGTGCCAACGATTCGGACCCATTGACCTGGCTTTAGCGACAGCATCGTGCCAGCATGATCGTCATCGCCGTACAGGGAGATGCCGCCGCCCGCATTGGTACTCCATTCGCCGTCCTCCGCAGCGATCCATAGCGTTATACGCAGATCGGAATAGGGGAAGTTCTTTGTTGGATCATCGGGTTGAAGATCGGCTAAGTGTGGGTAAAACGGAATGCGGATTGTCGTAGAACCTGTATTTTCAACCTGGACCTCAAAAATCGGCTCATCGCCAAGCCGATAGCTCGTGCGGTCGAGCGAACGGAGTGATGTGCGCAGTTCACCCACCTTGGGTTCCGAACGAAGACAGTGACTACTTTGCCCACGGCCGCTGTCTCCGCTTGTTGGCGGGGATGTTGCTTCTGGTCGCCGCAGATCCAAGCGCTGTGCAATCTTTGTGAGGTCTAGCGAAGCAACTTCCTGGGCGCAACAGGTCGAAACGAACAGAATGGTGGTTATTAGCGCGGCGATCCTATGAGTGACGGGACGAAAACCTGAGCACATAACCACCAACTGAAAGGCGTTGTGAACCCAATTTGTGTCAATTCTATCGGAAGTCAAGTGTTGAAATCAGGCGTTTGCACAAGCTTGCGCCGTTTGTTCGCCAGAAACCGGGGTGAATGAGTGCAATCGGGAATTACGCCAATTGACGAAATGAGCCCGCGCTACAATCCATGACGAATCGTCAAACCCGCGCGGACAACGGGCACATTTGACAGTTTCTGTTTGCGAGTTTTGCATGTATCGTCCTGCACGTGCCATCAAGATCGATCGACGCTTCCAAACGGTCCCGCGTTCGAAATGCAAACCGACGAATCTGTATTACCGATTGTGTAGTGGCCCTAACCAACTATCACTGGACGGCGCTGGTGTTCTTCTTGCTGGCGCTACCCGCCGGCGCTCAAAGTTTCAACTTCAATTTCGGCGCTGGTCCCGGATTTCCTCTCAGTACAACCGCCGACTTCGTGCACAACTCTTATGATCTCGTCGTCGGAGGTGGGCCAAATCTGCGAGCCCACATAAAAATGAATGCCGAGTTCATGTTTCATGGGATTCCCGTGCATCAAGACATCATCAAGCAGGTCGGGGTTTCCGATATAAAAGGCAGGTTGTACGCTTTAAGCGGTAACCTGATCATAGGTACATCGACCGGCGGAAGAAAAGGAGCTTATCTCATTGGAGGTGGAGGATGGTACCGCCGCACCCTTGAGGCTAAGCAAACCGTCTTGCAGAGGGGCACAGTGTGTGCGCCGTTTTGGGAGTGGTGGAATGTGCAGTGTGTGGACGGCATCTATCCCACAGATGTGACGGTTGGCTCGCGAACGGTATCCGCACCTGGTTTTAATATAGGTGGCGGATTGACATTTGGTCTCGGAGAGTCCCGGGCGAACCTCTACGTCGAGGTTCGGTATCATCGTGCGTTCACCCGTAGCGTTGATACAGTTGTCCTACCCCTTACCTTCGGAGTCCGCTTCTAAGCCCGCGATTTTGATTGATGTAAGCAGGCGTTTACACTTGTAACCTTTTGGTTACGAGTGCAATCGGGATGTTACAACAGTAATCCTCACGTCCCGAGTCGGCCTCCAAGCTGGCCACGCCCGTGAGGGCGTCTTGCAGAAGTGAGCAATTTTGAACAGACTTACCATGGCTCCAGCCCTAACATTTCGCGGGGAGGGATCGCCATGACCTGTAAACGATGCCGTTCCGATAGCCACAGCGTGTTCAACGGCGAAACTGCCATCCATTTCCTCGGATTGAAGGGTTTGGACAAGCCCATAGTGTGGGTGTTTTCAAAGCTTGCGGTCTGTTTGGAGTGTGGCTTCACCGAATTCACCATTCCTGAGCGGGAGTTGAGCGTACTCGCGACGGGCGAAGCGGTGGCGGGCGCGGTGGTTTTGGACAAGAAAGTAGCCCGGTCGTTGGCAGCATAGCTGCTGACGGTCGGGGCTTGCCTCAGTTGAAGTTCTGAATCGCCAATTCAACGCTGACAAACTGTCTGCCCTCAAGAAACGCGTCCACAGCAGCTAGAAGGTCGCTTGCGGCCCTTTCTTTTGCAACGTAGCCCCATGCCCCCAATTTGAGTGCTTCTTGCACCACCTCACTGAAGACTCTTGGGTTAGGAAGATTATTTTGGAAGCCGGGGTAAGTTTGCGAATCTGCCGAGCGGCCTCGATTCCATTCAGCGTTGGGAGTCCGATGTCAAGGAGGACCAAATCCGGCTCCAGTAGTACCGCCTTCTGAACCGCTTCCAAGCCGTCGGCTACTTCGCCGATGATCTGCACGCCCGGCCTCTCCGCTAGTGTCGAGCGGATAACCTGCCAAAAGGGCGCGAAATCTTCGGCTACGAGAACGCGCATGGGTGACATGTCGGCCTCACATCTGTAATTTTGAGATTGCTCTCTTGGTGCGGTCTTTACTACTAGGACTTGTAGCAGACGAAACCTGCTTAACACTACATGCGGGCACTGTTGAGGTTAACAGGCGTGGGTGTTGGAAAAAGGGGCGTTGAGAAGAGGTTCCTTCGGTGCCAAGAACGCTGCGGTAGAGGGAGTTCTCGTGGTCGAGGTTACAAAGTTGTCGCCAACGTTGGTTTTTGCCCTTGGCTGAGGAAGCGGAGCAGTCGCTTGATGTTCTGGGCAGCCGCCGCCAGGAAGAACTGCTTACGAACAAACCGTAATCTCCGCAGGCGCAGGCGACGCAATTCGATCTGATTCTTGAGTTCCGCGAACAGAGCTTCCACCTTCTTTCTTTGCCGCTGGGCATGGGCGAATTCGGGCGTGTTCACTCACCATGCGCTTTTCCACATCGAACTGGCGCGGCGTCTGGAGCGCCGCGGCTCCCGCTTCGCTCACGCCGAGCAATCGCCTCAAGTTCGAATTCCTCTCCCTCCGGCAATTCTCTGGTGATCCTCAGCTCACCTCCGTCTACTGAATAACCAGCTGCACCGTCACATTATGACTGGCGCGACTGCTGGTTCCCCTGATCCTCAATGAGAAAGTCCCCGTTGTAGTCGAAGAGTTGGTGGTGATGGTCAGCGTGGACGTTCCCCTGCCCTTTACTGAAGTTGGGTTGAAAGTGGCGGTCGAATTCGTTGGGAGCCCGCTGATCCTGAACGACACCGTTCCGGTGAAGCCGTTGATCGGCGTCACCGTTACGGTATATGCGGCATTGCTGCCTCGAGTTACAGTTTCAGATGAAGGAGAGGCCGAGACCGAGAACGAGTTCACGACCAGGGTGACGGTAGTGGAGTGCGTCAGGCTCGGGCTGGTGCTGGTGCCGGTGATCGTTAGCGTATAGCTTCCAGTCGGGGTGCTGGAACTCGTGTTTACAGTCAGGGTGCTGTTTCCCGAGCCGGCGACCGGGTTCACGCTGAACCTGGCAGTGGCGCCGGATGGGAGGCCGCTCACGCTCAAGGTCACGCTGGCTGTAAAGCCTCCCGAGGGCGTAATCGTAGCGGTGTAACTGGCCGAATTGCCTGCCGTGACTGTTTGCGAAGACAGAGACGCCGATAAAGAGAAGTTCCCGGTGCTGGCCGTGTTCACGACCAAGGTGACCGTGGTCGAGTGGGTGAGGCTCGGGCTGGTGCTGGTTCCGGTGACGGTGAGCGTATAAGTTCCAGCCGGAGTGCTGGAACTGGTGGTGACGCTCATGGTGCTGTTCCCGGAGCCATTCGTAATCGGATTCGGGCTGAAGGTGGCGGTAACGCCCGAAGGCAAGCCGGACGCCGACAGGCTTACGCTACCCGTGAAGCCGCCGGAAGGAGTTACGGAAATCGTGGTGTTTCCGCCGTTGCCCTGGACGACGGTCACGCTCGAAGGCGAGGCCGAGAGTGAGAAGTTGGGGCTCGCCACCGGTTTCACCGTGAGAGAAATCGTGGTGGTATGAGTGAGCGTCCCTGAAGTTCCGGTGATCGTCACAGTGAAAGTCCCAGTAGTTGCGGTGCTGCTGGCGGCAAGCGTTACAACGCTGGTTGAAGTCGTTGGATTGGTGCCGAACGTGGCGGTAACGCCTGATGGCAGGCCGGAGGCCGACAAATTCACACTGCCAGTGAATCCGCCGGAGGGAGTAACGGTAATCGTGCTGTTCCCACTGTTTCCTTGGGTCACGGTGAGGCTGGCGGGTGAACCCGATAGCGTGAAGTTGGCATTCGGCGCCGGCGGAGGCAAGACGCAATTATTCGCGGCATTGGAGAACTCTAACTGAATGGTGTAAGTCGTACCGTTGGCGACGTATGAACCTTGCTGCCCGTTGCAAAGGTCGCCAATTTCGGCATTGTCGGCCATGTCATACCAGGCAAGCGGGGGGCCGAAGACGGTTGCGATGCCCACATCCGCATCGGTAATCGCTTCCGTCAATTCGTGACTGCTCACCGATGTGTAATTGCCGAAGACCGATGAGGTGCCGCATCCTACAGAGCAACCGCCTGACTGCATGTCGGGTTGTACCCCGTAAAGAAGATTCTTCGACTGAAAAGTGTTGGATGTGGTGCCGTGATAGGCGCAGAAGCCGCCCGCGACACAGCTTGAAGAGCCACTTAGGGTGATGACTTTTCCCGGAGGGAAATAGATCATGTAGAGGGTGTTCACGTTGCCCGCAGTATCGAGAAGCGGTCCGGGAAGGTGTCCCGCGCTGATCTGGACCAGAAGTTCCGCCTGGATTTGCGTATCGTCGATGGTGGCACCGTCGTTGCCGGGCGACGGAACAATCTGAAACAATCCGCCGAACGTGCCATTCCCAATCGTTTGATCAGTGCCTCCCGAAGCTGGCGTGTCGTACTGCGTTAGTAAACTGATGTACCCGCTGTTAATGCCGGTGAGATCACTGAAGAATGTCCCTATGTTGGGCGTGGTGGTGCCCGCCACCTCTGGGAGATAGGCACCCGACCCGTACAGTACCTCCACCACGTGAACGTTCGAAATCACCGGCCCGCCGAAGTAGCTGAGGTGTGCGCCAGCGGGAGCGGCGGCGACCCCTACTGCGGCTCCGGCTTTCGCGTGCGGATCTCGATACGCGACAACGCGCATGGGCACCTTCAAGGGGTTCCCGGCCTGCGCTTTCGTTGGAGTTTGCTCTGTGTTATCGACGCTCTGTGCTTGTGCGAGGATGGTTGTGCTCAAAATCACTAGGAGAAATGCAAGGCCGTGTCTCATTTTTCCAACGGGAGTCATTCGGTCAACCTCACTTCAAAATTTGTGGACCTTCTGGAGCCGAAGGAGCAGAGCGGCCGTGGGTCACCTCTTCTGCGGCCAACAGTTTTCCCATCGGGTTGTCTCCTTTTCAAAATCGGTATCACACCGGACACATGGCACATCTTCCAGGCCCGCTAGTGTCGCTCGCGCCTACAACTCACAACTTCCAGAAATGTTCCTGAGGACGGATCATTAATTGTGAAAACCTTTCGGGCAAGGGCAGGTTCAGTTCAACTTACGATAGAGGAGCGATCTAGGATACCTCTGCGCGTATGCAATGGCAAAGTAATCATGGTTGTGCCAGGAACGCTTCGCTCAGTTGATCTCGAACCCACGACGTAGGGAACACGAACTGGCACGATAACAATCACGGATCAAGCGTTCGTGAGTCCACAACTGATTCACCTGGTTGGCGTTGGAAAGTAATATCAGATCAGGCCCCTGATGGGGGTAGGTCTTAGCGAACACCGTCGAGGTCGGTTCTCGTTGTCCCCATTCGTTCCGGTTCGCATCGGAAAAGTGTATTAGCTTACAGCTGTTATTTGAGTCGAAAACTGGCGCCTCCATTTGGTGCGATTTCGGCTCTGGGATGGATTCTGTGAGGTTTGGGGTGGAATCGCGGGGTCTGACGGCACTATAATCCGGCTATAAACGCCGCTAGAACCGGCTAGGACACGCGTTTGAGGGTGGAACAGGGGTTTGGTAGGGTTTACTTTTGGACGCGTTTATACGTGATTTAACGCGATTGTTTGTATATCTTCATGCAAATATTGGATTTACCGCGACTTCACGCCGTTTTCGGGTAATTTGGCTGATTGCCTTCGTTTTCCAAACCCGGGATCGGGGTTAGAGTGGGGCCGTTGATTCCATCCGGACAATCTCGGTCGTGTACGGCGCCGTCAGAGATCGTTCGATTCACTGTCAATCTCGTCGACCTGAAGCGCGCCTTTCGTCGCATGCTGGCTCGTCTTCCTGATGAGGCTGAAGCCGGTACCGATTGCGTTGCCTTCAACGCAAGAGGCACGGTTTTGGAAATCCTCGCGGGTGATACCTCAGAGTTCACGCAGGCAAACATCGTGCAGCCGGGTCAGGGAAGAGTATCGCTTTCAGTTTTCCGTAGGATCGCACGAACGCTACAGTTTTTTCGGCGTCGGCTGATCGCCGTGACGTTTTCCTCTCGAATGCTCCAAGTGGAACGGACACAATTTCGTCACCCCGAAATCTCCGTTCAAACCTCGACCGAGGACCTATAGTTGTTCGAATGAGGACTTCCGCCACTTCGTTTTTACGAGATCGTCACAACAACTCGCCCGGTTGGACCGGGCGTTCTACCAGTTCGTGAGCCCGGACGAAACCCACTACGAGGTCCCGCAACAGTGAAGATCGCGATTCTTCCTTTTCTCCTCTCCGTTTGCCTGCTTGCTCAGACACCAGCGCCGTCCGACAAGTCCTTGATGGGCTTCACTGCCCCTTCTTCCGCTCACGAGCGCGAAATCGAGCAGAAGCTCAACTCGCTGATCTCGCCCCAACGCGAGCGCGAATTCCACCGCTACTTCACCTCGGAGCCGCATCCAGCCGGGACGGAGCAGAACCACAAGGTTGCCGAATACATCGCCGAGCAATGGACGCAGCAGGGACTGGAGGACGTCGTCATCCGCCAGTACGACGTGCTCAGTTCCCTGCCGAAAGAAGTCTCCCTCGAGATGGTTTCACCTATCTCGTACAAAGCTGGTATGCGCGAGGCCGCCTACGACGTCGATCCCGACACCAAGAATCCTAACGTCCGATCCGGCTGGTTGAGCATGTCCGCTAACGCCGACGTTACTGCGCCCATCGTCTATGCGCACAGTGGTAATCCCGAGGACTACGAAATCCTGCGCAAGCACGGCATCGACGTGAAGGGCAAGGTCGTTCTCGTCCGCTATTCCAATCCCTATAGCTACCGGGGCTTCAAAGCTCTCACCGCGCAGAACGAAGGCGCTGCCGCTATCCTTATTTATTCCGATCCCGCGGAAGACGGATACAAGAAGGGCAAGGTCTTTCCGGACGGACCCTGGGGACCGGAGTCGCACATCCAGCGCGGCGCCATTACCTACGATTTCATCGTTCCCGGCGATCCGCTCACTCCCGGCTGGGCCTCTGTTCCCGGAGCGAAGCAGATTCCGCAGGCGGAAGCGCGCTCCCTTCCGCACATAGCGGCCATGGCCCTGTCCTGGCACGACGCCCAACCGCTGCTCGCACACATGGGTGGGCCCAAGGCTCCGAAGAGCTGGGGCGGCGGGCTGCCCATCACCTATCGGCTCGGGGGCGAAGGCCGCGTCCACGTCAAAGTCGATATGGACACGAGTGTCATGC
>Ga0210394_10006947_pt1 | contig 12085 bp, 5 predicted proteins | sample IncBWC12MmetaG_FD_160121 | JGI IMG/M metagenome (GOLD analysis project Ga0210394, IMG submission 160121) | Forest soil microbial communities from Barre Woods Harvard Forest LTER site, Petersham, Massachusetts, United States - Inc-BW-C-12-M | ecosystem: Environmental > Terrestrial > Soil >... | reverse complement strand
CACCGCCCAGGGTCAGCGTTTCGCCGCTCACCAAGCCGGCCAGCGTCCCGGTACCGGTGAGGGCATCGATCAGACTGCCGTTGTAGTTGCGCGGCGTGCCCGACAAGCCGCTGACCGTCAACGGCGCCGGTGCAATCGTCACGTTCGCCAGCGTCGGCTGGGTCAGTACATAGTTGGCGGCGAGGCCCGAACCACTGACCAGCGTGAGCGCCGGGGTGAGCATCTCGCTGCCGGCGTTGGCACTGCCGAGCGTGCCGGTGGTGGCACCGCCCAGGGTCAGCGTTTCGCCGCTCACCAAGCCGGCCAGCGTCCCGGTACCGGTGAGGGCATCGATCAGACTGCCGTTGTAGTTGCGCGGCGTGCCCGACAAGCCGCTGACCGTCAACGGCGCGGGGTCGATACTCAGCGTGCCGTTAGCGTAACTAATGATGTACCGGTTGGAGTACAGCCCACTTGGTGCGATGGCGTAGCTGCCGACGTTTGTGGCGGTTTCTGCATCACCGCTGTAGCTCACAGTGCCGAGCAGGTTACCGGTGGGCGGAGCGGAATAACTCACGCCAAATGCTGGGTTGGCCTGCCCGTAAGTCTTGCTGGCGTTGTTCGCTGTGACCGTGAGCGGGGTCATAAAACCGCTCAGGAGGGGGTAGGTAAGCCCCTCGTACATCACCCAGGTATTGGCGAAGTCCCATGCCGGGCTGTTGGGGCTGTTGGCTGCGGTCGCCGAAACAAAATTCGCTTGCGCCATCATCTGCGCGGTGGTCATGCCAATGCCACCTCCCGCTGAAATTTGCACAATCGATGTCGATTTGTCCCAGTAGCTATCGGTGACCACGCCGGCGTTGCTACTGCCCAGCAGTGCGCCGACGCCGGCACCGGTTCCGCTGACGCCTCCCGCAGCATAAGTGTCGGTAACGGTGCCTGATGTGTTGCTCCCGATCAGGCCGCCGACGCCAGCGCCTGTACCCCCGTTCACGTTGCCCGTGGCGTAGCCATTGCTGATTGGCCCTGATGTGTTGCTTCCAACCAGCCCGCCGGTACCGGCAGCGCCGTTCACGTTGCCGGTCGCGTAGCTGTTGCTGATCGCCCCTGATGTGCTGCTGCCGATCAATCCGCCAGTGCCAGCCGCGCCGCTTACGCTCCCCGTGGCATAGCTGTCGCTGATGGCGCCGGTTGTGTTGCTGCCGACCAAGCCGCCGGCGCCAGCAGCGCCGCTCACGCTCCCCGTGGCATAGCTGCCGCTGATGGCGCCGGTTGTGTTGCTGCCGACCAAGCCGCCGGTCCCGGCACCGCCGCTCACGTTGCCCGTGGTATAGCTGTCGCTGATGAGCACTCCCGGACCATTGTCTCCCACCAGTCCGCCGGTCCCAGCACCGCCAATCACGCTGCCACCCACCAGGCCCACGTTGCGGACTATGGCGCCCGCGCCGGTATAACCGAATAGGCCAGCATTGGGTGTAGCAGGCTGGTTGACCGTGAGATTGCTGATCGTGTGACCCAATCCGTCGAAGGTCCCGATAAAGGGCGTACCAAGCGTGCCGATCGGCGTGAAGCCTGCGCCGCCGTTCCAGCTGGCGGTCCCTGCGGCGTCGATGTTGCTGCCAAGCGCGTAATGTCCGGGGAGACCGCCGTTGATCCCCTGCAGGTCCGTGCCGGTGGTGCTGCCCGCAACGCCGAGGGTGTTGATCACCGAATAGGGGGTGCCCGCGATCGACAGATTCGGCGACGTTCCGGACAACGTGATGGACACGCCGCTCTGCAGAATGTAGGTTCCCGTCCCGCTCGCCGTATCGGCGCCGTTCGCTGTGTTGGGCTTGATGAGCAGCGCGGCCGTGTTGCCGGTCGCCGTGATGTTGGCGTTGATATTGACGTTATTCGATGCCGTGAGTGTCAAGGCGGTGCTGGCGTTCCACGCGACCACGTCATTGACGTTGACATTGCCCGATCCCGCCACGGCGCCGCTGCTGCTTTGCAGGCTCACATTGGTCGTCCCGAGATCGCTCGCAAGCGTCGTCCCGCTGATATCGCCACCGCTGGCCGCCACGGTAAGATTCTGCGGATCGATGATCCAGCTGCCGTATGACCCGGTGGGGGCGGCGGTCGTGACCTTGGCATCATCAGCAACCTTCACGTGGGCAGCGGAGGTCTCGATGAATCCGCCATTGCCGCCGTTGGGGGCAGAGGCGTCGAGTGTGCCGCCGACGTTGACGGTACCTGCCGCCATGCCGCCCAGCAGGATGATGGTGCCCTCATGAGCGTCCACCGTGCGTGCTTCGATCACACCGGAGTTATTGACCACGCTGGCGGTAAGCGCATCTTTTGCGCCGGCCGTCATGATGACCTGCCCGCCGTCGGTTCGGATCAGGCCGCCGTTATCGGCGAGAGTTTGCAACACGCTCTGATCTACCTGCAGGCGCACGAGACTGTTGTCGCGGAACGTGAGCGTTGCGGCACTGCCCGCTGCCAAGGCAACGGTGCCATGCTGGGCACTGATCACGCCCTGGTTGCTGACGCGGTTACCGAGCAGCGCCACGTAGCCGCCCGGGGCCGCATTGATCGTGCCCTGGTTGACGACGCTCTGCGCGCTGTTGCCAGCGAACGATTTTGCATTCGCACCGGAGCTGCTCTCATTGAGATCCAGCGTGGTGGCAACCAGGCCGGCGACGTTGACCTCGGCGCCTGGCCCGAACAGGATGCCGTTCGGATTGATCAGAAACACCTGGCCATTGGCGTTCAGGTGTCCGAGGATCTGTGTGCCGTTGGTGTCGAAGATGCGATTGACCGCAACCGCGCTGGCCGATGGCTGCACGAAGTTTACGGTTTCCTGCGGTGCTATGTTGAAGCTGGTCCAGCTCAGCGAGAGCTTTGGGCTCTGTTGCGTGATGGTGGTGATGGCGCCGGACTGGGCAATGCTGCCGGTACCGACGATAACCTGTCCGCCGGAAGGACCACCCGCCTGTGCATAAGCTGCGCCCAGTGACAGCGTCGCGACGACCAACGTGCGGCAGGCTCGCCTGCCCCTCCCTCGGGTCTTCTCCGCCACAGGAATCCAGACATTGCGTACCGCGCTCCAGATGAGACGGTAGACGCGGTTTATCGATCCGTGGCGATTCATAATGTTCAGCCTGTTTGGAGCGGTGTTCGGGCATGCCCCAAACGAAAGGCAAATCGGCTTGCATCGGCTTAGACGGCCGCGCATCTCGATCATTGGACACTGAGCCCTCCTGAGCTGGTGGGAACCACTCTGTCTTGTGGGGTATCTACCTATCTACCTGGCGCCAGGCCGCCCTGCGCATTGGCAAACTCACCGGCAGCTGTTGGATAGGCTGCCCGCAGACTTGTGACGCGCGACACGTTAATTACCGACGAAGGGGCCGGCCAACTTCGTCGGGAGCTAACCGTGCATCCAGCGGTCCGGCGGCCAAAGCTGGCGATGGCGGATCGTTCGGGGAGCGGCCGAAGATTGCGGAAGCCAGCACCCGTGCTGACTTCGATATGGTGGTTATGAATGGATGGTTAGTGCCCCTTGCTCTAATTGCATTCTTGCGGGCATAGCTGGGTTCTGCGGAATACGGACTCGCTCGGGCTGCACGAATTGGAGGCGTCAACCTGCGCGACGCCAAACTGAGAAGCGTTAGGGAGCGGAGCAGCGTCGGCAATCCGCGTCCTGAACGCTGCCTCACTCTCGAGCGGCTTCTTAACAGCAAAGCGCCGGGCCATGGGACTCGTACCGATACCTATGACCCCAACCGCGCTCGGACATTGATCGGGAAGGAGATTATAACGTAAGACATTGATTATATTGGTGTCCCCAAGGGGATTCGAACGCCTGTTACCGCCGTGAAAGGGAGCTCGTTGACTTTTAGAGCAACAACATAAAAAATAGGGTTGATGTCAACGTCTACAGACTCATTGAGGGAGACCTTGGGCGTTCTGAGCCAGCGCGCTCGGGCGCTGGGATTAACCGATACCGAATGGGCCAACCGCGCCCGGGTTCGCAAGGAAACCCTGTCGCGCCTTCGCCGCCGCCAGACCTGCGATTTCGAGACACTTCGATCGCTGGCAGATGCTGTGGGGGCGCGGCTTGGTGTCGTGGAAGTACAGGTACCGGGCTCTACTCCGGACGGTCATTTTCCCGCGCACTTCCATCGGGAATACGAAGAACAGCTCGTAGAACTGTGCGTGTCGCGCGACCGCGATCCTCGACGATGGGCCGTCATAGGTCCCCGCTTCTTCATGGCGGGTCTCGCAGTCATGCTCGCCAGCGTGCGTACGGAACGTGACCGTCTGTTAGACCTGGCCGAGCGTCTTCACCCTGGAGCCAGTGAGGTTGCGGTGTTCAGTCGGTGGCTGGAACGTAGTCCGCTACGACCCACGCGCTTTTTGGCACTCCTCGATGCCCGCCTCGCCCATCCGACCTGACCCAAACGCCCGACCGGAATATGTCGCGGCGTTCCTCGAGATTGCCAATCGCATTGCAAGCTCGCTGAGTGGCCTGCCACGCCGTGTGCTACCAATCCGCATGTACGTAGCCGGCGGCGCCGCGCTGCACTTATACACCGGCGAGCGAGTTTCCCGGGATGTCGACGCAACGTTCTCGCGCCGGATTGCATTGCCTGAGAATCTCGAGGTTGCCTATCGCGACGCGGACGGCGCTGCGCGCCTGTTGTACTTCGACCGTCAATTTAACGACACACTCGGCCTGCTGCACGAGGATGCCTACGACGACTCGGTGCCCTTACTGCTTGAAGGAAGCGATTCGACGGTTCTCGAAATACGTCTTCTGTCCGCGCTCGACCTGGCCGTGAGCAAGCTGGGAAGATTCTCGGGCCAGGACCGCGAAGACATTGCCACGCTTGCGCGACGCAAGCTCATCGGTTCGGCTGCGCTCAGACAACGAGCGCAGGCTGCCCTTGGCGGTTACGTTGGCGACACCGCTCGCATCATGGGCGCTATTCAGTCAGCGGTACGGATCGTCGCCGATGTTGAAGCGCGGAGCGCGAAGCAGGGGACGTAATCGTCCCTGGAGATGGCCGGCGCATCCCCTCGCTGCGTATCACCATCGACGGGCTTCGTTAGCCTGATAAACTGATTCGATGTCGTGCGCCGCCGCACGATACGACCGTCAGAAAGTCCACCGCGTCCTCCCGATAGCGCCTGCCATCCCTTGGCTGCGGGGGCAGGCCCGGAGAGAGTACGGAAGTTACGCCAAAGTTACGCCCGACCTCGTAAGAGCTGGTTAACTGAGCGTAAGACACTGATTACATTGGCGTCCCCAAGGGGATTCGAACCCCTGTTACCGCCGTGAAAGGGCGATGTCCTGGGCCTCTAGACGATGGGGACACGGATGGGCTCTCGTCGGAGTGCAACGGTCGCCTGGTGCACGCAGACGCCCCGCCGGGCGGGGCGCGGAAGATTACACGGCTGGCGTCTGGCGGACAACGTATGCGGATCGGGATGGGCGGACAATGCGCCCTCGCTGGGGCGGTCGGCCAGCACCCCTCCGGTCAGGGCCCCGCAGAATCCGCAAGCCCGCCGAAACCGCCCGCCGCAGACCAGGCGGTCCACGGCGGGCACTGCTCACCTTCAGAACTTGTAACTCGCCCTGGCGTTCCAGAACGCTCCCGGCAGATCGTAGGTGCCGGCGTCGTAGCCGTTCAGCGTGCACGTGAAGCAGATCGGCGGATTGGTGCCGAAGAGGTTATTCACGCCGGCCTCGATCTTGAATCCGGTCAAGTGGAACGCATCCGTCCACGAGAGCTGCACATCGTGATAGAGGATCGAGCGCATATTGTGGATATCTTTGCTGGTCTCACATCCCGGTACGCCGACCTTCGCCGCGTTGCTGCAGGCCTCGGTCACCGCAGACAGGAAGCGCATGTTCCAGTTCGCACCAAAGCCACCGGCTCCCCAGCCTAGCTGCGCGTTGACGCGCCAGCGCGGGATCGCGCTGTTGCGGACTTCGACGCCGACCTGGCGCTGATCCACGAGGCCGAGGGTGTCTTCCGCCTTGTAGTCGTTCACGCGCGTCGCCTGCAGCCCCGCCGACAGGTGGCCGAAGCCCAGGGGCTCGGACAGCCAGTTGCCCTTCACGTCGACGCCGCTCGTTGTGATATTGGCCAGATTCTGCAGGAAGTTCTGTGGTGGCCTCAGCTGGCCGCCCGGTATGCGGGTGAACGGCTTGCACAGGATCGGATCGACGCCGCCGGCGTTCAGGCACGCGGCCAGCAGTGCCTGGATGTCCTCTGACTGGATCGCGCCCTTAACCTTGTGGTTGTAGTACGTGGCCTCGAAGTGCAGGCTCTCCGTCGCACCATGGCCTTCCGCCCAACCGGCGCGGTACACGATCCCGGCCGTGTAGCTGTCGGACTTTTCCGGGTTGAGTTTCTGGTTACCGCCCGTGAAGGTCGTGATTTGCGTGTTCGCCTGCTGGAAATTGTTGGGCACGCCCTGCGCCCTGCAGGCCTGGGCCAGCGCTGAGTTGTTGCCGGGGGTCACGACGATCGTGCCGGTCGGACCGCACGGGTCGACCAGCGTCGCGCCGAACTGCGTGAGCCCAAACAGCTCGCCGAGGTTCGGGGCGCGGAATCCCGTCGAATAGGTGCCGCGCACCGCGAAGTCCTCGAAGGGCTGCCAGCGCAGTCCGCCCTTGTACGTGGTCGTATTGCCGAAAGTCGAATAATCCGAGTAACGCACCGCTGCGCTCGCCCCCAGACTCTTCAGGATCGGCAGGCTGATCTCGGAGTACACCTCGTTCACGTGATAACTCGCCGACACCGGAGAGGCGAACGAGTCTTGCGACTCGCCGGTCTGACGCAGAGGATCCGGGCTGAACACGCCCTCGTACAAGCGATGTTCGGCGCCAACGGCGATGCCCGCGTCGCGATCCTCGATGTGGAACAGCGTGCCGGTGATGTTGGCCGACACGAGCTTGAGCGTCTGGTCGCTGGAATCGACCTGCGGCGCCAGAATGTATTTCAGCATCGCCGGCGTGATCTGGCGCCCCTGGCCGCCGAACAGGTCGAGCGGCGTACAACCTGGAATAGCGGCGCAGATGGCGGGATCACCGAGCGCAATACCGACCTTGGCGATGTTGTAGCCACCGATGAACTTCTGGGTGGCCTTGTTCTCCGTGTTGACGTAGCTGATGTCCCAGGTGAACCCGTTCAGGACGTGCAGCGTGCCTCTTAGTCCGCCGCTGAAGTACCAAGTGTCTACGTCTTGGTTGAAGATGCGCGGCCCGGCTTCTATCGGGCGGCGTGTGATGAAGCCGAAGTTGGGCACGAAGTTAGGCCCCCCGGGACACAGGGTAGAAGTCGCCGAATTCGGGACGGCACACAGGTCGATGCCGTAGGGGTTGTAGGGGTTCAGACGGGACACATCGATGTTGTCGGCGATGCCGCCGGTGCCCGCGGCGGGGCCGACGAAAATCGGTTCCGGGGCTGCCTGGTTGGTCGAGGTGCGATTGTTGAACAGGCCCTTCGCATACAGCTGAATACTGTCAGTGGCGTCGTATGAAAGGTTCGTGAACAGCGCCTTGCGCTGCGAGGGCGTGAGCAGCAGATTCAGCGGTGCGAAGTTGAACCGGTCTGTACCGGCGAAGTTGTGATACGTGCTCGGGGGAGAGGTTGGATTGTTCGGGTTCCAGACCGGTGCCGTGGTGCCGGTGTTCAGCGTCACGTCGTAGAAATTCGCTTGGTCCGGCGTGCACGAGCCGTAGTTCGGCACCGCCACCGCCGGATCGCAGAATATTGCCCGGCCCTGGGGAGTCCCGGAACTCCCGGCTCTCAGGCCGGCGAGCGGTTCGGGGAAGTCCGACTGCCACCACTTCGAGGAGTTGATGGCCTCCTGGTTGAAATAGCTCGCCACAAACAGGCCCGCGAACTTGCCGCTCGAGCCGCCGGCGGTCAGGCTTGCCTCGGTCGTGCGGCCGCCTTTGCTGTACTCGCCTGTGTAGGCGCTGGCCTCGACGCCGTCAATTTTCTTCTTGGTGATGATGTTGACCACGCCGGCGATGGCATCGGAGCCGTAGATCGAGGAGGCGCCGTCCTCGAGTATCTCGATGTGGTCGATGATAGACACCGGAATGGTGTTGAGGTCAGCGCTGCCGCTGACGCCGGAGGCCGATGATTCATTGACCCAGCGCAGCCCGTCCACCATCACCAGCGTGCGCTTGGAGTCGAGGTTGCGCAGGTCGACCTGGGCAGAGCCGGCGCCGATGCCGCCGCCATCTGGCGGGTAGCCGAAGTTGCCGGAAGAGTTGAATTTCGCATTCAGCGCCGAGCCGCCGGTGGTCAGCTGCTGCAGCAGCTCTCCGACGCTTGCCAGGCCGGTCTTCTCGATGTCCGCGGAGCTGATGACCGAGAGCGGTTGCGTGGATTGCGCGATGCTCTGCGCGATGCGCGAACCGGTGATGACGACTTCCTGCACTTGCTCGGAAGCCGCAGCCGGCGGCTGTTGCGCGAGCGCCGGCGTTGCCGCACAGCACGCCGCGAGTGCCCCCTGAACCGCCAGCATGATCTGATTCGACCGGGCCGATGGACCTAATGGCATGGATGTCTCCCCTTAGTGTCTTGTCTGGTCTTGTCTGAGTCGGCGCTGATGCTCAACCCGCCAGGATTCATTGCCACGCCCGCGTCCCGAGGCGTGCCGAGTACGATGCGCGAAGGTTGATTACCCTTACTTGAAGTTCAGCCTAGCACCGTGCGAACGCGGCAGGCAAATTCTGTATCAATTATGCATCAAGACGATCCACCTTTGGGCAGCTGTCGTGATTCCGTTTGTTGTATATTATCAACAGAGCGCGGCGCGAAGGCATTGGTGGGCTCAGCCCAAAGGAGAAGGCACTCCCCTCGGCTCACGGATGCGGCCGGCTGAATGGCGGGCTTCAGGGGCTGGTGGAGCCAGGCGGGATCGAACCGCCGACCTCTTGCATGCCATGCAAGCGCTCTCCCAGCTGAGCTATGGCCCCACGCGAAGCCGGCGCAAGCTACGCACGGGCCTGGGCATTGTCAAGCATCGCTGGGACGGCGCGGAATCAGTCGCCGCCCGCGCTAGAATCCAGCCGCGCAAACCAAAGACGCCGGGGAATTTCTGAGCAACGTCAATGCCGTGGCCCCAGACCACGCCACTATTCTGCGGATGATCCAGGCGTCCAAGGCTGCGCTCGCCGCCGGCCGCAGCAGCGAGGCCGAGGCGCTTCTCGCGCGTGTGGCGCAGCTCGCACCCGCGCACCCGGCGGTGTTGAACGAGCTGGGCCTGCGCATGATGCAGCGCGGGGAGGCCGGCAAGGCCCGGGAGCTGTTCCAACGTGCCACCCTGGCCGACCCGAACCATCCGGCGCTGTGGTCCAACCTGGCCTCGAGCCTGCACGCGCTGCGCCTGCCGCAGGACGAAATGGAGGCCATCGAGCGGGCGCTCGCGCTCGAGCCCCGGCACCTCGCAGCGCTTCTCCAGAAGGGTACCCTGATCGAAGATCGCGGTGATGCGCGCAACGCAGCGCGGATCTATCGCAGCGCTGTGGTGATAGTGCCGCCGGACGTGACACCGCCTCCAACTCTTAGCGCGGCGCTGGAGCACGCGCGCGAAGCGGTGCGCCGCGATGATGCCGCACTCGCGGACGCGATCGAGAAGCGGGTCGCCGCTGTCCGTGAGCAGCGCGGTCGCGGCCCATACCGGCGTGTCGATAAGTGCATCGATCTCTTGATCGGCAAGCGCAGCCGCTACGCACCGCAGCCGACGTTCCTGTACTTTCCAGACCTTCCGGCGCCGGAGTACTTCGACGCTGTGGAATTCCCCTGGCTGGGCGCGATCGAGGCTGCAACGGATGAAATTCGCGGCGAACTCACCACGGTGCTGAGCTCTGACCAGGCCGGCCTCCAGCCCTACGTGGCTTATCCAGACGGCGTGCCCCTCGACCAATGGCGGGAGCTCAATCAGTCGCGCCGCTGGAGCGCGTACTTCTTGTGGAACGAAGGCGTGGCGCAGCCGCCGCATCTGGCGCGATGTCCGCGCACCGCCGAAATGCTCCTGGGCGCACCTCGATGCGACGTGTCCGGGCACGGCCCGAACGCGTTTTTCTCGATTCTCGAGGCGCGCACGCGCATTCCGCCGCACACCGGTGTCACGAACGCGCGACTGACGGTGCACTTGCCTCTGATCGTGCCTCCGGACTGCGGTTTTCGCGTCGGCAGCGAGACGCGTGAATGGATTCCCGGCAAGGCGTGGGTGTTCGACGACACGATCGAGCATGAAGCCTGGAACGGCTCCGACACACCGCGGGCGATCTTGATCTTCGACATCTGGAACCCTTACCTGAGCGAAGACGAACGCGAGCTGGTGCGAGCCGCGATCGAAGTCGTCGGCAGCTACTACGGCGTGAGGGCGGAAGGGGTCGCGTGAGGCGTTGTCAAGCGTGACCAGGCGGTGATTTGGCCAGCACCGCGTCCACGCGCGCGAGGGTACGCTCGCGCCCCAGGAGCGCCAGCGTCGCATCGATCGGCGGCGACACCGCGGTGCCGGTCACCGCGACGCGCAGCGGTTGCGCGATCTTGCCGAGCCCGCTCTGAACCTGTGTCGCGAGATCGTTGAGCGCAGTATGAACCGCCGCTGCGTCCCACCGCACCAAGCCAGCCAGCTGCTCGCGGACTTTCGCCAGAGTCTGCAACGCATCACCGCCAAGATGCTTGGCAGCCGCCTTCGGATCCACCTCGATAGCGTCGACGAAGAAGAAACGGCTGTTCTGTGCCATCTCCTTCAGAGTCTTGGCGCGTTCGCGCTGCGCGAGGATCACGCCCTCGAGCAATCGCTGATCGCTGCTGTCTATGTTTAAGCGGCGCAGCTGTGCGCGCAGGTGCGGCACGAGCGTTGCGGGTTCGGCGCGCACCATGTGTTGCTGATTCAGCCACAGCAGCTTCTCAGGGTTAAAGGCCGATGCCGCCTTGTTGACGTCATGGATGTCGAACGCGGCGATCATCTCCGCGCGTGTAAACACCTCCTGGTCGCCGTGAGACCAGCCGAGGCGCACCAGATAATTAAGGAGTGCGTCCGGCAGGTAGCCCTCCTCCTCGTACTGCAGCACGCTCACCGCGCCGTGACGCTTGGAGAGCTTGGCGCCATCCGGTCCCAGGATCATCGGCACGTGCGCGTAGAGCGGCAGGGTTGCGCCAAGCGCCTGCAGCATGTTCATCTGCCGCGGAGTGTTGTTCAGGTGATCATCGCCGCGAATGACGTGTGTGACTCCCATGTCCATGTCGTCGACCACGACGCAGAAGTTGTAGGTCGGCGAGCCGTCCGAGCGTGCGATGATCAGGTCATCGAGCTCCGCGTTCTGGAACGTCACCGGGCCGTGCACCAGATCCTGCACCACCACCGCGCCGTCCGGGGGATTGCGAAAGCGCACGACCGGGCTTACCCCCGCGCGCGGCTCGCTGCGCTCACGGCAGATTCCGGTATAGCGCGGCTTTTCCTTGCGCGCGATCTGCTGCTCGCGCAACGCATCCAGCTCCTGCTTGGTGCAGTAGCAGTGGTAAGCGGTGCCCGCCTGCAGCATGCCGCGAATGACCTCGCGGTAACGATCGAAACGCTGCGACTGGTAGTAAGGACCCTCGTCGGCGTCGAGCCCGAGCCAGGCCATGCCCTCGAGAATCACGCGCACCGCCTCCTCGGTGGAGCGCTCCCGGTCCGTGTCCTCGATGCGAAGAATGAACCTGCCGCCCGTTCGCCGCGCGTACAGCCAGCAGAACAGTGCCGTGCGCGCGCCGCCGACGTGTAGCAGCCCGGTGGGACTGGGCGCAAAGCGGGTGACGACTGTCATGGAGCCTGCAGGCATGTCGCCATTGTGAGGGGCGGCGATGTTACCAAGGGCTGCATCAGTGCGCCTCTGCCGTGTACCCGCGCGGTTCATGCAGGCGCGCGGATTTGCCTTAGCCCCAGGCCGCCTATAGACTTTCCGTCCCTCAAAATGGGCGGTTAGCTCAGCGGTAGAGCACTGCTTTCACACGGCAGGGGCCACTGGTTCGATCCCAGTACCGCCCACCATTCAGAACAATAACTTAGACCAATTCCCTTAGTCTCTTTGCCGCGAATT
>Ga0210394_10006945_pt1 | contig 12086 bp, 9 predicted proteins | sample IncBWC12MmetaG_FD_160121 | JGI IMG/M metagenome (GOLD analysis project Ga0210394, IMG submission 160121) | Forest soil microbial communities from Barre Woods Harvard Forest LTER site, Petersham, Massachusetts, United States - Inc-BW-C-12-M | ecosystem: Environmental > Terrestrial > Soil >... | reverse complement strand
AGATGGGTCACAGGGACACCTCCTTGTGACCCAAACTTATCTCAGTCCTCAGGCACAATCGATCCGCTCACCTCACGCGCAGCGTCCGCCGCCGGGCGGCTTGGTTCAAACGGGGTTCGAGGAGATCCAAGAGAGAGCAGTGTGCTCCGTAACACCTCGTTTCCTGCAAGCGGACTTCTGGCGCGCGGGGCAGACCTGCAGCTAAGTGTCGTGCGCGCCCCACTGGCGAATGACTTTCGAGTACGCCGCCCGAATCCGGGTAGGGTGTGCCGGACGGAGTGGCTGCTTTACGCCAGCGAAATCCTTCTTATTCGAAAGGCCACGCAAGTCATACAATCAGTGATTCATAGTCGGGAGAGACAATGCACACCTTCTTCCAAGACCTTCGGTACGCCTTGCGAATGCTTCGCAAGAACTCCCTACTGACGGCGGTGATTGTCGCTTCGTTGGCAATTGGAATCGGTGCCAATTCCGCTATTTTCAGCGTAGTAGATGCGCTGCTGTTGCGTCCGCTGCCTTATGCTCATCCGGAGCGGCTGGCTGCGGTGTGGCTGCATTCTCCCGCAATCGGAATCCTGCGCGACTGGCCATCTCCGGGCCAGTACATTGACATCCAGAACGAGAATCATTGCTTCGAGCAGATGGCGCTGGCACAGAGTCGGACCTTCGTGTTGACGGGCCGCGAGCAGCCGGAGCGGCTTTTTGGAGCACGTACGCAGTCCAGCCTTTTGGAGATGCTCGGCGCAAAGCCTCTGCTTGGCCGTTTGCTGCTGCCTGAGGAGGACAAGCCCGGCAAACCGGATGTGGCGGTTCTCAGCGAACGAGTCTGGAAACGCCTGTTCAATTCAAACCCAGCGATCATCGGGAAGACCATCGTGCTCAATGGTAATCCGTTCATCGTGGCGGGCGTATTGCAGCGTGGTTTTATGCTTGGCGCAGAGGTGATGCCGTCGGAAACACCGATGGACAAGATGGATATCTTTGCGCCTTTGCCCCTAGGAGCCGATGCGGTGAAAAACAGGCGCGACGAAAACTACAACATTATGGTGCGGTTAAAGCCGGGTGTGTCAGTGCAAAAGGCGCAGGCGGATATTGAGGTGATCGCCAGTCACATCCGGGAGAAGGACAAGCGCGGCGCCAGCTTCGGAATGCATGTCATGGGGCTGCAGGAACAGGTGGTCGGGGACGTACGCCGGGCCCTGCTGGTGCTGCTCGGGTCGGTCGGGCTGGTGCTGTTGATCGCGTGCGCAAACGTTGCAAACTTGTTGCTCACGCGTGCCGCAGGGCGAGAAAAAGAAGTAGCGATCCGCACCGCTTTGGGCGCGGCCTGGCAGCAGCTTGCGCGACAACTACTTACCGAAAGTGTTCTCTTGGGAGTTCTCGGCGGTGCGGCCGGGCTGCTGGTTGCGCAACTAAGTATTTACATGGTGCGCTCGATGAACCCGGGAAACATTCCGCGATTGGACGACATTGCAATCAATAGCGCGGTGCTGATGTTCACATTTGGGGTCTCGCTAGCGACCGGAATTCTGTTCGGCGTTGCACCGCTATGGCGTGCCATCAGAGTGGATTTGAACACTTCGCTCAAAGCAGGTGGGCGCAGCGGACAGAGCGACGGTGGTTTGCACGTGCGTCGCCACAGTTTGCGGAGGTTGCTGGTCGTTTCCGAGCTGACTCTTTCGTTGATGCTGCTGATCGGAGCCGGACTGTTGATTCGCAGCTTCGTGCGATTGCAAAGTGTGCCGCCGGGGTTCACCACCGATCATGTGCTAACGATGGAGGTAGCCGCAGCGGGCCGGGTGTACCAGAACGATAAAAACGATAAACCAATCATCAATTTCTACAGGGAAATCGAGAGCCGTGTCGCCCACCTGCCGGGCGTGGTCGCGGAAGGAGTGGTTTCGGCACTGCCGCTGACGGGCGAGGTAGGTTGGGGAGGCATCAACGTGGAAGGTTACACTCCCCCTCCAAGGCAGGAGTTGCAAGTGGATATTCGCGTCGCAGGCACGGATTATTTTCGCACGATGGAGATTCCTCTGCGCCAGGGCCGTTATTTCACCGAGGACGATAACGCGGATAAGCCGCAAGCGGTGATCATCGACGAGAAATTCGCGCAGCGCTTCTGGCCTAACCGCGATCCCATTGGAAAACACTTGTGGTTCGACCCCAAGAAGCCAATCACGATCGTGGGTGTGGTGGGCGTAGTCAAGCAATACGGCCTGGAGACGGACGGCAAGATCGCGACCTACTTCCCGCAACAGCAGCAGCCCGATCCTAGAATGTTTCTGGCGGTGCGCACCTCGTCGGAAGCGGCAGGACTATCGTCCGCGGTCGTAAGCCAAATCCATGCGGTCGATCCGGACGTGGTGGTTTATGGAATGCGGACTATGCAGGAACGGTTGCATGATTCGCTGGCACGGCAGCGCTTTGCGAGCACCATGCTGGGTGCGTTTGCGGTGTTCGCGTTGTTGCTGGCGGCCGTGGGACTCTACGGCGTAATGTCACATTTGGTTACGCAGAGCACTCACGATATCGGTGTGCTAGTGGCGCTGGGCGCACGGCCCGGTAATATCATCAGGCTGGTGGTGCGGCAGGGGATGCAGTTGGCGGGGGTTGGAATCGCAGTGGGCGTTGTCGGCGCAGCCGCATTGACTCGCGTGATGACCAGCTTGCTATTCGGGGTCAGTGCGACAGACGCGTTCACCTTCGGGACCGTTCCGGCGCTGCTGGCGGCGGTAGCGTTTGCCGCGACCGTCATTCCGGCGTGGAGGGCAACTCGAGTCGATCCGATGATCGCGTTGCGAGAAGAATAGCGGCGCGTGTCCAAGTTTTATTCATTTCGGTGTATTTCCGCGTTGCGCGCCGGATCTCTCGGCGCACCATCAACGTTCGCTGGGCCCTGCTGCAGTTCGTCGTAGGAAACTTCGATGAACACCCGCCTGATATCCGTGGGCCCAGGGTCTGGCGAATTCTGAGCGCATTGTCGGCAAACGGGAAGTACGCACCCGATCCTGCGGATCAACGGAGGACAATTACTCGTAGCGCAGTGCCACGATCGGGTCGACGAGCATCGCACGGCGCGCGGGAATGTAGCACGCCAAGAGCGCAACCAAGATGAGCAGAGCAGCAACGGCGGCAAATGTCATCGGATCGTGCGCCGTCACGCCAAACAGCAGGTTCGTCATCAACCGGGTCAACGCGAAAGCAGCGCCGATTCCAATCGCCACGCCCACCAGCGCGATCTTCGTGCCCTGCTTCAAGACCATTTGCAGCACGTCTCCACCCTGGGCCCCCAGCGCCAAGCGAATTCCAATTTCGCGCTTGCGTTGCGACACAGTATAAGAAATCACGCCATAGATGCCGATGATCCCTAGCACCAGCGCCATTGCCCCCGCAATCCCGAGCATCACGAGCGTGAAGGAAGTTCGCGCGACCGATTTGTCATACACTTCCTTCATCGTCCGCACTGATGCCAGCGGCAAGTTCGAGTTCACCGACCACACGGCTTGCCTAACCTCGTTGAGAAAGCCTTCGGTACCTGCGCGCTCGCTTCGTATCACGAACGTCACCGTTCGTACCGTGTCCGCAGTCTTGCGCCCGAACAGGTACTCCATCATCGGTGGCCAATAAACGATTTCAGGCGCCTTGTCCTGCACCCCTCTTTCTCGAACATCCTGTATCACGCCAATCACCTCATGCCATGGCATCGAGGAAAACTCCCGCAATTGTTTGCCAATCGCCGCCGCCGGCGTGCCCCACAGCCCTCGCGCCAAATTCTCCGAAATCATCACTACTGGTCGCAGTCCGTATACGTCGCTCCAGGTAAATTCGCGGCCTGCAATCAATCGCGTTCCCGCCGTTTGAAGAAAACCTGGAGAAATATACTTGTACAGATAGAGCGGTGCCATCATGTTGTCGGGGTATGTCTTGTCTTGGGCAAAAATGCAGTCCCAGTCCGAATCGAAACCTTCCATCGGCATTTCGCTCACCAGCCCCGCAGACTTCACACCGGGAGTCGCTACCAGCTTCTCCAGAATTTCATTCTGAATGCGCAGCACTCGCTCCGGCTCTGCTATCAGCGCGCCCGGAATCGAGATGCGCATCACTTGGAGATGCTGAGGGTCCGTGAATCCCAGGTCGACCGTTCGCAATGCTCGGAACGTTCGGATCATCAAGCCCGCGCTCACGAGCAGCACCAGTGCCATCGCCACTTGAGCCACTGCCAGAATGTTGCGGGCGCGGTGGCGCTCCCGGCTCGCGCTCGCTGCCCGGCCTCCGCTGCGGAGAGCTAACGATGCACGCGGCCCGGCATATTTCAGCGCAGGAATTAGCCCGAGGAATAAACCGGAAAGCACCGCAAGCAGCACCGTAAACCCCAGCGTCCGCGCATCCAGCGAAATCTCACTTAGGCGCGGCAGGTTCGTCGGGCCAATGGCCAATAGCACACGCACCCCGGCATAGGCGAAGGCAGCGCCGAGAGCTCCACCCATCAGCCCCAGCATCACGCTTTCAACCAGGAGTCCTCTGACCATTCGTCCCCATCCCGCGCCGAGCGCGGCGCGAACGGCCAGTTCCTGCTGTCGCGCCTCGATCCTCACCAGCAACAGGTTCGTCACGTTAGCGCACGCGACGAGCATCACCAGCCCGATCGTTCCCATCACCACCCAGAGAACATCGCTGACGTTGCCAATGACTGCTCGCTTTAATGGACGAATCATCGGTGTAATCTTCCACGTCTCGTAGAAATACGGATTCGTACCAGGACCATTTGTCCAGGAGTCCATCCAGATTGGCAACATGCGCGTCAGATCGGCATTGGCTTCCGTGACGGTGAAACCGGGTTTCAGCCGCGCGACCCCCTCGAATCCGAATCCCGCGAGAATCAAATTGCGGCGGTCAAACGCGAGCGGCACCATGACGTCGAAATCGGTATCGACCAACCGGAAGCCTTGATGGGTAACGCCGACTACTTCTCGAGGCCGCGCATCCACTGTAATGTTGCGCCCGACGATCGACTGGTCTCCGCCGAACCGCCGTTGCCAGTAGCCATAGCTGAGCATTACGCGCTGCGGGCCGCCCGGAACTTGATCTGCCTCGGAGAGCCATCGCCCAACTGCAGGAGGAACGTCCAACGCCTGAAGTACACCATCGCTGACTTCAACTGTACGCACCTGCTCCGGCTCAGCCACGCCTGTAACGCTCGCGGTTGCGGTATCCCACACTCCCAATGACTGGAATGCGCGATTGTGCTCGGCGTACGTGAAATACATCGAGGATGAAAGGTGCAGGCCGCTCTCGAAATCCGCCAGTCCTGGCGCGCCAGGGGCGATTTGGTGCAGCGATACTAACTGCTCAGCATTTGCATAGTTCAGCGGTTTCAACAGCACACTATTCACCACGCTGAACACCGCCGTGTTCGCGCCGATTCCTATCGCGATCGTCAGCAATGCTACTGCAGTAAACATCGGGTTGCGGCGGAGCGCGCGCAGGCCATAGCGGACGTCCGCAAAAAGTTCTTCAACGGAAGGCCAGCGCCAGACGTTTCGACTATCCTCTTCGGTCAGCGTTACGTTCCCAAACGCGCGGCGAGCCGCAGCAGCAGCCTCTTTTCTCGACATCCCGCCCGCAATCAGCTCCTCGATCTTCTCTTCGAGGTGCTCCTGTATCTCTTCTGAGATATCTTGGTAGACCCGCCGCCGCGAAAGCAATTGTCTCAGCCAACTCATGATTCACCCGGTGCTAAAACGCGCGTAATCCCTTCGAGCATGCGCTCAAAGCTCGATACCTCACGTTCCAGGTGCTTTGCACCTGCCGCTGTCAGTCGGTAAATCCGAATGCGGCGGTTTGTAGAAGAGAAGCCCCACTCAGACTTGACCAACTCCTCCTTGAGAAGCCGCTGGAGAGCCGGATACAGCGATCCTTCTTCGATCTGAAGCAACTCATGCGAAATTCGTTTGATATGCTGCACGAGCGCATAGCCGTGTGAGGGCTTTCGTTTTAGGATTCGGAGAATCATCATCTCCAGGGCACCGGGAAAGAGGTCTCGCTGTCCGGTTTTCTTCATGCGAACGAATCCTTCTCCTTACGTGCTAACTACACAGACTCTTCAGCGCTAGGCCTAGATCAAAATAGTATGAAGATGCGACCGCAGTCAAGTCAAATAGCAGAGCGTTAAGGGATAAATGAAAGGATGTTGTGGGGAACGAAATACGACATTCTGGACGGTTGGTCGCCTACACGGAGAGCGCCGGGATAAACCCGTCCATCCGGTTGCCGATCATCACGTTGCCGAAAACCTCCCAAGGGCCCGCGAAATCAATGACCACAGCATCATCTGAAATTAGAAATGCGACCGGAATACCGCCCTGCGCTGGAGGCTTCAGCGAGCTTAAATTAGTTCCATCAGTCGGTTGCTCCTCCCAGTCGGGCCCATGTGTCGGCTCAGCGCTTGCGGAAAACATCCAAAACTTGGGAAAAGCTGATCCCAAGCCCAAGGCTGCCGACCTCTGTAACCACTGTCGTCTTTTCATGATCGTAACCCTCCGGACATTGCGGCTCTTCAGGTGTGCACTCGGTTCTTACGATGTTAGACGCGTCCCAAATAAAAACGCGCGGCGGACCGGGCATTTGTCTTGACACTACTTAACTGATGTTGCATAAGTGTCCACATTATGCGCTCCCAATTCACCCTCACCTGCGCTCTGCTGCCAAGCCTGCTTGCCGGCGTCGCCTACAATCAGGACCTCCTCCCCAAAGCCCGCGCCACCAAGGCTAAAGAGCCCGCGCCCCGCTTCAACGCCACCACTACCGACGGCGAAAAGTTCTCTAACGTTTCCATCAAAGGCAAAGTGGTCCTCCTCGAGTTCTGGACCACCTGGTGCTCCTTCTGTGCCGTCGAAGCGCCCTTCGTTGACAAAATCAATCACGAATTTGCCGGCAAAGACCTCCTGGTGCTCGCCGTCAACGTCGGCGAGTCCAAGAAAACCGTAAAGAAATATCTCGAACGGCATCCTCGCAACGTCAAAGTCGTCCTCACCGACGACACCAACCTGGCCGCCATGTATGCCGCCACCGTCTACCCCATTTATGTCGCAATCGACCGCGATGGCAACATCGCCGCCACACAGCGCGGCGCCGGAGGTGAGGAAGTCCTCCGAGACCTCCTGGCCACCGCGGGGCTGGAGATCAAAACCGACTCTGACGGCAACTAGAGCTATCACCTATTCCTGATTAAAGCGCTAACCGCCCAGGTGGAATTTGAAGTTTCCGATTACGACTTACCAGAGTTGGTTACGGCCGACGGTTCCGGCGAGCAGCCCTAGTAAGATGCGGCACCTGGTTGCGTATGGTGTTAGCGGTGGAAGGGATTCGATCGCTCGACCTGTCACTGTTACCAGATGAATATTCTGAATTTAAAAGCGTTCGGCGGGCTGCTGTTTCTTCTTCTGGTCATGGCGGCGCTGCTGTTTATTCCGGCCTGGACGCTCGATTACTGGCAGGCGTGGGCATTTCTCGCTGTATTTTTCTCGTCCGCGCTGGCGATCACGGTGTACCTAATGAAAAAGGACCCGAAACTCCTAGGGCGGCGGATCCATGCAGGACCAACCGTCGAGAAGGAGACAAGTCAAAAGATCATCCAATCGATCACGTCTTTAGGATTTATTGCGATGCTTGTTATATCCGCGCTTGATCACCGCTTCGTATGGTCTACGATGGCGCTCTACTTAGAGGTAGCAGGAGAAGTTCTTGTTGCAATTGGGTTTCTCATCGTTTTTCTTGTGTACAAAGAAAATACCTTTGCGTCGGCAACTATCGAACTCGCTCCCGAACAGAACGTGATATCGACGGGACTCTACGCACTCGTACGTCATCCCATGTATATGGGAGCCCTTTTCTGGTTCGTTGGCATGTCTCTCGCGCTTGGCTCGTGGTGGGGATTGTTCGTGTTCCTCCTTATGATACCCGCACTTATGTGGAGACTATTTGACGAGGAAAAATTCCTAGCGATGAACCTGCCGGGCTACGTGGAATACCAAAACAAAGTGCGCTATCGCCTAATACCGCTAGTCTGGTAAACCGAGGATGTCATCGCTTAATCGGGCACCGCCCGATTAACGCGCTTACCTGACGAGTGGATTTCGCCCAAAGCGCGTCCGATTACGCGACGGCGCGTCCGCATTCCATGGAAACCGCTGCTGAAAGATAACGACCAGCCAGAGACATATCGAAGAATGAGAATGTGTTTTTGAACCGGGCAGTCGAAACGTAACCAAGCTCGCATGGGAAAGCGACCTGGTCGGAATATGGTTGCCCTCTTATCACCAGAAGTGTAACCAACCATATCAGGAGCTCTGAAGTTATAGCGGCGCCTTCGAAGCAACGATGCCGAGATCGGCGATGTTATCGCCCTTTTTCAGTGAGGGAACAGCGTTCAGATGCAGCACCACACCAGCTTCGGGAGCGCGTGGTTCTAGAATGACTTTGCCGAAATAGTCGGTGACGTAACCGAGCTTCATCCCTTCCTGAACGTACGTGCCGCGCTTGACCAGCGGATACCAGATGCCCGGGCCGTCCGAAATGACATCAACGATCTTCTCCAACCAAACTGGATTTTCGATGTAGTGCGGAGCTCCAGGCAACATTTTTAAGGCGCGCATGGTGCTCAGAGTGCCGTTGACCAGGAGCGCCACATCATCGCTTTCGACCGTGCCGGCATATCCGGCTTCTACAACAATCGAAGGTTTTCCTCGGAGAGACGCGGTGTTATCAAGGTACCGACTGGCGGCAATATCGGATGGGCGGTCGCGCCAAATAATGATGTGATCCAGCCCAAAAGCGAGAACCATCTCTTTCGAGATTTGGTCCTGCGAGTCTTTGCCGGTGGGTCCCCAGTAAGCGTAGGGCCGGAGACTCTCGTCGAGGTCTCCGCCGTGATAGTCAATCAAGTAGTCGCAACGATCCACAACGTCTTTGGTAATGAGGAAGGAAGCACGGTCCGTTTGCGTTCCATCGACTTTGCCCGGATAGAAGCGATTCATGCTTTTGTTATCTACCGGATTGACGTGCGGTACTTTTTGTTCGAACGAAGCAACGTTGACTAAAGGAATCAGGATGACGGTGCCCGCAATGCTAGCGGGGTCGAGATCAACGATCAATTTTTCGACAGCAATAACGGAAACGTATTCCGTCCCATGCGCGCCGGTCACCAGCGCGAGGACAGGGCCGGGCTTGGCGCCATTCACTACAACTACAGGAATATTCGTACCGGCATTGACTCCTGCGGGGACTTCGATGTAACCAGTCGCTTTCTGGCCAGGCACGGCAGAAGCGGTGCCGACGGTGAAAGGCGTTTCCTGAGCGAAAGTAGAGAACGGCAGGAACGCAAGGATGACGAGAGGTACAACAGAAAGACGTAATGAGCGAAGCATGAAACCTCCTCGAACCGGACCTTCGCAAGCTCAGGGCGAGTGAGCATAACGCTTGAGCGACGAGCAGGCAAATGACAGTGTGAGGGGGCAAGCTCGGCGAGGCAGGTCAGAACGTAGGCCTCAGTGCCAAACTCTTTGGCTTCTTCGTGAAATGTTTGTCCGCGTCTGAGAACAACATACGGATTGCCAACTCGCTGGCCCCAAGGCGGTCACAGTCCGTACTTTTGGCGAAACGTCAGAAACAGAGAAGTGACAAAGGTTGATGCCTTATCAAAATCGAAGTCAGCTTGCCGTCCGCGCCGCAAAATTTGGGCCCGAAGCCGACTTCCTATTAAGAATTCCTTGGCATGCCTCATCGTTCTTTTCTCAAGGGCAGTGGGTGAAGATCCAACTCCTTTGGAATCTTTACGTCAGCGAAAACAACGAGGAATTTTGAGGGAGCAATAGGAAAGTAGGTCGGGGATCATGCAGGACGTCGGCCGTCATCCAAATCATTGAACACGGTCTGTTCTCGAATTTCTTGGTATCGAATTCTCTTTCGCGTACTGACTGATTCCTTCTCCGTTTCCATAAGTGTCCGCACTCGTTCGCGCAATTCTCTCACAAACGGCGCGTAATGTTTTTCGACGTTCGCAATTTCGTCACCCAGCAATTTCACAACATCATATGGCGTGGCCCCGCGGGCCAACATATCTACAGCAAATGTGTCCCTAAAACGGTGAGGGTGCGCGTCTTCAATGCCAGCCCGGCGGCCTATTGCTTTGCATCGTTGATAGAGCCGTGGCCGAGCCATGCGTCCGCGTTCGCGAGTTTGCTTGAGAACTTGATCTTCTGGGTCGGGTGACCTGCGTTCGAACTCCACTTGAAGCGCAAATAGCAATTCGGAATGAATCGGAATGATGACCGGTTTCCGACGCTTTTGCGTGATGCGTTCGATTTCGCGCCGGTCAAAATGCACGTCGCCCCATGTCAGCCCAACAACGTCAGAGCCGCGCATTCCGATCCAGCGAAGTAGCAGAAAAATGAAAAGATCGGGACCCGCTGCCTGCTTCAACTTTTCCAGTTGCGAGGCTGAGAACGGCTGCGCTCCGCGGTCGGGAATATCGCCACCGTTTTGCAAGGTCCGGAATGGAAAAATATTCCTGCGGAACGGCCCTGCGGGCAAGCCGTTCGCGCACAGCAGTCACCGGAATGCCAAAGAGCGCTGCGATTTCGTCAACCGTAAACGCGGTGGCCGTGTCCGTCCTGGAACCTTGTGTTTCGATTTGCGCCACGATTGTCACTCTCGTTCGTCTGGAAACCCCATCAGTGAACCATTATCCGAAAGATGTTTCGCCCCCAGAATTTGTGCCTGGGCCTTCTCAACGGTGCGCCGCGCGTAATCCTCGGGTTTGTGCTTGTCGTTTGTGCGGAAGGCGGCGATTTGTCGAATGATCTCTTCGGCCGGGGCGCCTTTGGCCAGAGACCTTTTGGCATAGGCCCAGTCGTGTTCGGATTGGGATAGTGGCTGGCGTGTGGAAGAGGCTCGGCGACTGCCGGCCGCGCGTGTTGGCCGCTGGTCCAATTCGGTAGGGTCAGTTCTCAAACGAAAATCGTGCGGAGTGTATCTTTGCTGATTCCGTATTTCTGCCGTCACGGTGTACTCCGCATCGTATTTCCGATTCACAAAGCCTGGCAGGCGAAGGACACGGGTCGAGTCGGTTGCTGCTGGGTCTCCGCCGAACTTGCGCGCCATCGCCCGCAAGACCGCTTCCGCCTGCTCCAGCGCGAATCCTTCAACCCGCCAGACGACTTGGAATTTGTTTGATGAGGTAGCAATAACCACATTTGGCTGCGGTACAAGATTCGATTGCTCAACCGCGGCAAGCGAACGCTGGGCGTCGTGATCCAGGTCCAGGTAGAGATGCCGGATGGATTGGATATCCTCCTTAGTGCGGGCTCGTGCCTCCTGTTTCAGGGGATTCATTCCCATGTAAATATCCGCTGAGTGCTCTTCGTTTTTGAAGCGAAGCCATTGTTGAAACAAGTCATCCGTGATGTTTCCGGCAGTGGCGATGCGTTGCATGGTTTCGCCGCGTTCGCGATTGCGGACGAGAACCGCCACGCGGTCGGACGGTTCGAACAGCCAGCGGACATAAGCCACCGAACCGACATTATGTTTGGACTCGCTATTGGCTGCGGTCATGGAAGTACCTCCTGTTTCTGAAATATCGATCTGCAGTCGAACACGTCGGCATCCGGATGGTAGCCCCTGACTTCAACCACTTCGGATATGGTCCGCAGACCTGGGCGGCGCTCAACGTGGACTACGATGTTGAGCGAATCGGCGATGCAGCTCTTAATGGCGCGATAAGGAATCTCGATCCCGCTCTGCAAGACGCAGCTGGTAAAACGAGATAATCCTTCGCGCGCAGAATTCGCGTGAATGGTGGAAATCGTGCCGGCGTGGCCCGTATTGAGAAGCTGAAGTAAGTCGAACGCTTCGCTTCCGCGGACCTCGCCAAGCAAGATGCGATCCGGGCGATGACGCAGAGCGGCTTTCAGCAGATCGCGAACAGCGACCGCCGGAACACCGTTTTGGGCGGGCCGAGCTTCGAGGCGGACAAGATTCGGGTGATGGATCTGAATCTCGGCGGTATCTTCGATCAGCAGAAGACG
>Ga0210394_10006942_pt1 | contig 12089 bp, 6 predicted proteins | sample IncBWC12MmetaG_FD_160121 | JGI IMG/M metagenome (GOLD analysis project Ga0210394, IMG submission 160121) | Forest soil microbial communities from Barre Woods Harvard Forest LTER site, Petersham, Massachusetts, United States - Inc-BW-C-12-M | ecosystem: Environmental > Terrestrial > Soil >... | reverse complement strand
CTGGTATCGAGCGGCCTTAGCGCGGTCGACGGTCAGGTTCAAGTTGGGCTGGCCCAGCACGCGGAACAGGCCCAGATCCTGAATGCCCTGGATGCGGCGCATCACATTGACAATCTGCTCGCCCTTGTCCTCCAGGATCTTCAGGTCGGAGCCGTAGAGCTTGATGGCCAGCTCGCCCTTGACGCCGCTGACGGCTTCTTCCATGTTGTCGGAGATGGGCTGCGAGAAATTCCAGATCACGCCGGGAATTTTGTTAAGCTCGCGGCTCATGGCGCCGATCAGTTTTTCCTTGTCCTGGCCGAAGATGGGGCGCCAGTCTTCCTTTTGTTTGAGATCGACAAAATATTCGGTGTTGAAAAAGCCTGTGGTGTCGGTGCCGTCGTCGGGACGGCCGACCTGGCTGGTGGCGACGGTCACCTCCGGGAAGCCGGCGAGAATCACGCGCGCCTGATTCGCCAGGCGCATGCCCTCCGAAGGACCGGTAGAGGGCGCCAGCGTACCGCGCACCCAGATGGCGCCTTCATCGAGGTGAGGAAGAAATTCGCTGCCGATTCTCTGGCTAAGCAAGAGCGCGCCGACAAAGGCCAGCAGCGCGATGCCGACGGTCAGGTAGCGCCAGCGAATCGCCTTATCGAGCGTGAAGCGGTAGACGCGCGTAAAGAAAATCATGAGCGGGTTCTTCCACTCTTTCGCGCCTTTGGGGAACAGAAAACTGGCCAGCACCGGGGCGAGCAGCATCGAGAAAATCAGCGCGCCGGCCAGCGCGAAAGCGACGGTCCAGGCCATCGGCTTGAACAATCGTCCTTCCACGCGTTGCAGGGTGAAGATGGGGATGTAGGCGGTAATAATGATGCCGATGGCGTAAAAGACCGGGCGCTGCACTTCATGCGCGGCCTCGGCAATCTGCTGCCGCGGGGGCTTTCCCGATCCTTCGCGGCGGCCAAGATGACGAAGAATGTTCTCCACCATGACGACCGCGCCGTCGACGACCATGCCGAAATCGAGCGCGCCGAGCGACAGAAGATTCGCCGGGATGCCTTTCAGCTTGAGGCAGGTAGATGCGAACAGCAGCGCGAACGGAATGGTCATGGAAACGATCAGCGCGCCGCGAATATTGCCGAGAAACGCGAATAAAATGACGGCGACCAGAATAATACCTTCGGTGAGGTTGTGCTCCACGGTGTGCGTGGTGTAGTGAACCAGATCGCTGCGGTCGAGGAAAGGGACGACGGTGACGCCGGGCGGGAGCAGGCCCGGATGACCGGGGGTTCCGTTGAGTTCCTTCACTTTGTCATGGATTTTTTCGAGCGTCGAATCGCCTTCCGCGCCCTTGCGCAAAAGAATGATGCCTTCCACCACGTCGTCGTTATCGAGGATCTGGCCGTCCTTCTTATGAATGGCTTTGCCGTTCCTGCCGAGCCTGATTTTGGGGCCCTGCGCGACGATGGCGATGTCCTTCACTTTGACCGCGGTGCCGCTTTTGGTGGCGATCACGGTCTCTTCAATGTCGTGAACCGTCTTCACCAGACCGACCGCGCGGACGTTGACCTGCTGCAAACCGGATTCGATGAAGCTGCCGCCGGCGTTGACGTTGTTGTTGGTAAGCTGCTGTTCGACTTGAGCGATGCTCAGGCCGTAGGAGATCAGTTTATTGGGATCGAGGCGGACCTGATATTCCTTGGTCATGCCACCGAGGCTCGAAACGTCGACCACGTTCTCGACGGATTTGAACTGTTTTTCGACAAACCAGTCCTCGATGGATTTCAGATCCATGATGTCGAATTGCGGATTGGTGCTGTGCAGGGTGAAGAAATAAATCTGGCCGACGGGGCTCCAGTCGGTGCCCATTTGCGGCTGGAGTCCGGTCGGCAAAGTCACCTGTGCAAGACGCTCCAGCACTTTCGCGCGATTCCAGTCGTTTTCCGATTCGTCGTCGAAAACCATGGTTACGCTCGACAGGCCGAACAGTGATGTGGATCGCAGGGACGTCAGGTGCGGGATGCCGTTCATGACGATTTCGAGCGGCACGGTGACCTGCTGTTCCACTTCCTCGGCCGCGCGTCCGGGCCATTGCGTGATGATGTTGACGTAGTTATTGGCGACGTCGGGATAAGCTTCGACCGGCAGTTCGCGGAACGAAATAATGCCCCAGATAAACAGGAGCAGAGCCATCGCCAGGATCAGAATGCGATTGTTGAGCGCGAAATCGACGAGCCCGCGAATCATCTATTGCTGATCCTCATTTACTGCTGCTCCAGGGCATTCTGAAGCACCAGCGCGTTGGTCACCACCTGATCGCCTGGCTTAAGTCCCGAGATGATCTCCTGTAGATTCCCCGGCAGCATCGCGCCGCCGACTACGGAGAGACGGCGGAAGCGTCCGTTTTCAGCGGGAACATACACCCAATCGCGATCGTGGAGATGAAGCACGGCGTTCGAGGGAACGGTGGCGCGCACTTCCTGCGAGGCTCCGTGGAAGGTCGCGGTGACGAACATGCCGACGCGCAGAATTCCTGGGGCGGGCCCCGGATTCGGAACTTCCAGGCGCACTTTGGCGGTGCGGATGCTCGGATCGAGCACCTGGCCGATATTACTGATGCGGCCTTTGAGCACGCGATCGGGATAGGCGGCCAGATGAATGTCCGCATATTCGCCCATTCGGATATTGGGCATGTCGTTTTCGAAGACGTCGCAGACAATCCAGACCACGGAGAGATCGGCGATGGTGAACAGGTTCGGCGAATTGTCGAGCGTTTTGACGCCGCCCGCGATGGCGATGTTTTGTTCGATAATCACGCCCGAAACCGGCGCGGCCACATCGACGATGCCAGTGGGATGATTGGTGTCGCTGCCGAGGACATGGAGGCGCTCGGTGGTTGTTTCCACATCGACCGCCGCGTTATTCTCGGCGTTCTGCGCGACTTCAAGATCCTTTTGAGCGATAGCTCCTTTTTCGTACAGAATTTTGGAGCGGTCGAGCTGTACTTTCGTCAACTGCTCATTCACCACCGCTTTGCGGTAATCGGAAAACGCGCTGGAGATATCGGAGCTGCGGACCTTGAATAGCAACTGGCCCTTCTTTACCTCGTCGCCGATGCGGGCGTTAATTTCGACCACACGGCCGGAGGCGAGAGAAATCACCGGCACGGTGCGCGCGACGTCCGGATTCACGACGCCGGTGACGTTCAGCTCCGGAGCCGCGCTGTGCTTGCCCGCGGTCGCCAGCGGAAACTGCTCGGGATGATCGACCTTGACCAGATTCGCATCGCCTTCCTTTTCCACTTTTGCCGGAGGAGGTCCCTCTGCCGCTGGATTGGCCGGATCCTCCTTCTTACCGCACGCGGCCAGCAGGAGGGCCAAAGCAGTTACCGCGGCGAAATCCCGTCTCATTGAACGACCTCTTTCCCCACGGCGAGATTCAGTTGGTTTGCGGCGCTCAGGAAGGAACCCACCAGATTCAGATAATTCAGTTGAATGCTCCGGTAATCGCTTTGCGCGTTCAGAAAATCAAGCAGCGACGCCGCGCCGTGCTGGTAAGAGAATGCAATGGTGTCGCGGACCTTCAGGGCTCGGGCCAGGTAGCTGGATTTATAGGGCTGCAGCAGCCCGAGCGAACCCATCAGCGTGAAGTAAGCGGAGTCGACATCGCTGAAAACCTGCGCCTGGGCGGCATCGCGCAGATGTTCGTTGCGCGTGATATCGAGCTGGGTGCGGAGCTTCTCGCCCTGGTTGCGGTCGAAGATCTTCACGGGAATCGTTACGCTCAAGCCGATGTACAGCGGATCGCCATTCTGACGCCCGAAGTCGATGCCGAAGGTCGGATCGGTGGAACCGTTGGCTTCGGCCAGCTTGTGATCGGTCTGCGCTTTGTCGAGCGCCTGGACGGCGGCGCGCAGGTCGGGACGGGTGGCAAGCGCGATGGTGTGAAACTCGTCGAGCGGTAGAATGCCAGCGGTAAAGTCGAACGGTCCGGTGATGTCGAAGCTATCCACAGGGGAGCGGTCGTTCAACATTTGCAGCAGCATGATTTTTGCGGTACGAAGGTTCGTAGTGGCTGTCTGAATGTCGGACAAGTATTGAATACGCTGCAATTCCAGGCGCTCCATGTCGACCTCAGCGATGTCGCCGGCCTTGAAGCGGATGCGATTCACGTCCAGCACCTTGTCGTAATATTCGAGATTCTCTTTGGCCAGCGCGAGGACGGCCTTGGCTTGCAGCGTCTGGACGAAAGCGTTTCGCAAGGTGTAAGTCAGCGTGCGGCGCAGATCGTCCTGCGTCGATTGGGCGACGGCGGTGGCTTTTTCGGCGCTCTCCTTGCGCAACGGGCGCTTATTCATGCGCTCGTAAAGATAGCTGGCGGCGATTCCGGGCTGGAGGCTGGTGAACGGGCGATAGGGATTCGTCGTGAACGGGTCGAACTGATCCAGGCTGAGCGTCAGATCGGGATTAGGCCGCAGAAACGCCGTGATTTCGTTGGCCTTCGATTCGTCGATGTTCAACTGACCGGCGCGGAGAGTGGGGTTCGCCGCTTCGAATTTCTGTTGCACCTGCTGCCAGGTCAATGGCTGCTGCGCTGTGGCGCGCTGACCCATCAGGCAAAGCAATCCCAGCAAGGCGACCGAGCTACTGAAAAATCGGTGGATCATGTTGCGAACGAAGGCTCTACGAGGGCTCACCTCAATGTTAAGACATAAGAGATAAGAAAACTGTTAAAAAGCCATCAGATTTCCGAAAGACCGTCCGCAGAATATCGTACGATAGCCGCCAGATCCTATCTTTCGGCCAGAATGCCGTTTGTTACCATGAAACAGGCGTGTTGCGCTACTTTTTCCAAGGCAAGCCCGGAGCAATGCTGGCTCGCGCGGTTGTTCTCATCGCGGCGATCGCGGTGGTGGACTGGCGAGTCGAAACCAACATTTCGCTGGGCTTTTTGTACCTGTTCCCGATGCTGATGGTGGGCGTATCGCTCAACCGCTGGCAGATCGGCATCGCCGCCGCGCTGTGTACATTCCTGGTGGAAGCGTTCGACCCGTTTCCATTCGCCCCTCGCGAAAGTATTCCGCGTGAGATTCTCGTGTTCGCGGCATTTTTCGGCGCCGGATTATTCGTGTATGAGTCCAACAAGAATCGCGCGCTGACGCAGAAGCACGTCGTCGATCTGGAGAACGAAATGGAGCTGCGGCGCGACGCCGAAGAGCAGTTGCGCGTTCTGGTCGATAGCAGTCCGGCGGCGATTTTCACGCTGGACGCGCAGGGGACCGTTCTGCTGGCGAACGAATCCGCGCATCATATGCTCGACGTCGATCCGGGAAAGCTGCCGGGGTCGCGAATCGGGAACTATCTGCCGGCGCTGGCCAGCGTCCCTCCGTTTTCTTCCGGCACGCAGTTGTTCCGAACCGAGATGGAATGTCCCGGGAGGCGCGACACGGGCGAAGTGTTTCTGGCCAACATCTGGTTTTCGACGTATCGCACGCGCTCCGGACCGCGGCTGGCCGCTGTGGTGGTCGATGTGTCGGAGGATTTACGGAATCGCGAAGAATCGAGCTTACAGCAGTTTATGGCCGGTTCGCGCATTGTCGTCGCAACCGTGTGCCATGAGATTCGCAACCTGTGCGGGGCCATAGGAGTGGTGAATGCGAACCTGGGCAGGAACGCCGCGCTGGCGGGCAGCGAGGATTATAGGGCGCTGGCGACGCTGGTCTCCGGCCTGGAGCGGATCGCATCGCTGGAGCTGCGCCAGACGGCGACGGAAGCGGCCGACGGCATCGATCTTCTCGGGCTTCTCGATGAGTTGCACATTGTGATTGAGCCTCCTCTGCGCGATTCCGGCATCGAGTTGCGATGGAGCCTTCCCGCTTCCCTGCCCCTGGTCTGGGCAGACCGGCACACGCTGTTGCAGGTGTTTCTCAATCTGACGAAGAACAGCGCCCGCGCGATGGAATCGTCGGAAGTGAAAGTCCTGACCATCGCCGCCTCTCTTGAAGCGGGCCGCGTGCTGGTGCGCGTGGAGGATACGGGCACCGGAGTGGCCGCGCCGGAGCGCCTCTTCCAGCCGTTCCAGCCGGGCGCCGAATCCACCGGACTGGGGCTCTATGTTTCGCGCGCGCTGGTGCGCGGATTCCGGGGAGACTTGTCGTATGTCCCGCGCGCGGCGGGCTGCTGTTTTACAATTTCGTTGACGGTTGTCGCCGAAACGGGCGATCGGAAAAAGAATGCAGAACATACGCCTGCTATTGCTGGACGACCACACGCTGTTCCGGGAGAGCCTGAGCAGGCTGCTCGACGCCGAGCCTGATTTTGAAATGGTGGCCGATTGCCCGTCGGTCGAACAGGCCGTCGAAATTCTTCGCACGCGGGCCGTCGACCTGGTTCTTCTGGACTACGATCTGGGCCCGCAACGCGCCCCGGATTTTCTCGATCGCGCCCGCGCGCTGGGGTTTGCGCCGCGGGTGTTGATGGTGACGGCGGGCATCACGCCGGCGGAATCGGTGCACATCTTAAACCAAGGCGCATCGGGAATATTTCTGAAACACAGCTCGCCTGCGCTACTGGCCGAAGCCATCCGCCGGGTTCATGGCGGCGAGACGTTCTTAGACCAGCGCTGCCTGCGCGAGATCGTGCAAGTGGCGTCGCAACCGGAGGGACGCCCGCCCAGCAAGGATTTCACCGACCGCGAACGTGCGGTTCTGCGCGGCGTGTTCGAAGGCCTCAGCAATAAGGAAATCGGCGCGCGATTGGAAATTTCGGAGAGTTCGGTCAAAGCCGCCTTGCAGCAGCTATTTCACAAAACAGGAGTGCGAACGCGCAGCCAGCTGGTACGAATCGCGCTGGAGCAGTTTGCCGGACAATGGAGCAGATGAGTTTCCGCGCCGCGATCGTTCTAGTTCTTGCCACTGTCCTTGCCGTCAGCGCATCGGCGCAGAAGAATAAAAAGAAAACCGAAGAGCCGGTGACGCAGACGTTGCCGCTATTAAAGGACCCTCCCAGCGCCGTTGCGGCGGAAACAGATCGGCTGATTTTTGTGGTTTCCCCGCTCTCGAATAAAGGACTGCTTTCGCAACAGGTGCGCGACGCTCTGAAGGCTCTGCTGCGTGACAACCACACCGCAACCATCGTAAAACTGCGCGCCTTCGTCGCCGGATCGGGCGATATGAGGCGAGTTTCCACCATCGTCAGTGAGACGTTTACGGAGCACAAACTGGCGCTGCCCGTAGTGTCGACCATCGAAGTGGGCGCGCTGCCGATGGAAGGCGCGCAAGTGGTGATCGAGAGCATCGCGGTCGAGAAAAAGGCAGTGAATCCGAGTGGTCTGGCATTCTACTCCGCGCAGCCGGTGCCGCAGTTACGGCCTTTGACGGGCGCGTTGCGCGCGACATGTTTTCTAAGCTCCCTCGACGACTTGGCGAAGGTGAAATCGAAAGTGGATGTGGCTTTTCCAGGAGCGACGCTGAATTTCGTGCAATCGCAACGGCTGGGGTTCGAGCCGCAAGACATCTGCGAATCGGTGGCGAGACTCGACGCGCCGCCCGCGGAGCCCGTGGTGATCGCGAACGGCGCGGCCCAGGTCAACACACCGAAAATTGTGCTGACCGGAACGCAAATGGCCTTCCGCGATACCGACGCCGACCTGCGGCTGGCGTTCGACCGATTGCGCAAGGCGCTGGAGCCTTTGGGCGTCACTTATAAAGACGTATTCTGGGCCAGCGCCTATCCGCTCACCCGGCCGCTGGAGGAAAAAGTCCGCGCCATGGAAAGAGAATTCTTCGAACACGCAGCAGGAACCATGCTGCTGTTCGAAGGCCTGCCGTCATTAGACGCGACGATGGCCCTGGATGTGATCGCGGCGGCGAAGTAATCCGGCTGATCGCTCCCTGTGGTCGCGGCTCGGAATCGGCGGTAGGGTGAATCAAGCAGTTACCGAGCCGCGACCGCAGGAAGCGATCTTTTTGGGCGCTAATTCGCCGACGGCTTCTCGGCGTGGTCGATTACCAGGATCTCAACCGGACCCTTCGTCACTTCCAGCTTCAGGCCCGCTTGTTCCTCAAGAGCCTTGAACAGCGCGGGACCGCTCAGATCGGCGAAAGGACCAAGAGCCTCGGTATTCGCCTCATAGTCCGCGGTGAAATCGTATCGATCCTTGAGTCCAGTCTTATCGATCATGGGCCGGTCCATGAACCTTGAGTAGAGGTCAACCAGTTCCTGCATGGAGCCATTTTCGACGACTAGCTGAATCATCCTCAAGCCGTCTGGCGCCGCCGATCCGTGAAACATCAGCCTGGGTTCTTTGCTCCCATCCGCTCTCTTGAGCTTCGGTCCCTTTTTGCCGACCGTTAGCGCGTAAACCGGAAGGTTCTTCGTTTCGTGATGGACCTTCAGAGCAAACCGGTCCGCCAGCAGCGCTTGGAGCATAAGCTGAAGTTGCGGTGTGTGGCCGTTCTGGAATTGGATGAGGTTGTAGTCGGGAGAATCATCCGGCATCTTCGCAACAATGTCGAATCCGTCTTTCTTGAGCCAGTCGGGGCCGCCGGAGATCAGAGCGCACTCCCCTCCTCCCAGCGGCCGGCAACCCATAACACCATAGGCTTTGACGATGAGCGCGAAGAGGTTGGAATTCGTGGCGGAGAATCGCCTGTGTTCGACCTGAAAATCTCTGCTCGTTGGCTTTTGATTTACACTCTTGAAGCCATCAGCGGCGTTCGGATCGCTAGGCCGAATCGACGCAACTTCGAAGGTCTGCGGCGACCACATGGCTTTCTTGAAAAAGGCCTGATCGTTGTCCGACGGTCTCTCAACATGATCGATAACCAGAATGTCCACCGGGCCCTTGCCCGCTTCCAACTTGAGCCCCAGTTGCTCAGTCAGCGCCGTGAAGATCGATGGGCCTGCGTTGTCGGAAGGAGCGGCGTCGCCGGGCGAATAGTCCAAAGTGAAATTGAAAACGCCCTTAAGGCCTGTTGCGTCGATAACCGGGCGGTCCAACTCCTGAAGCCGCGACAGGGTGCCGGCAAACCCGGCCATGGAGATATTCCGTGCGCTGAGCGGGTGTTGCGGATCTCCATCGATTTGCGTTCCCTTACCGTCATCGTTCGCCTCCTTGATCTTGAGGCCATTCTTAGCGACTACCAGCGAGTAGACGGGCATCTCTTTCGTCTCGATGTGGAATTTGAGCTTGAACCGGTCGGCCAGCAGCGTTTGCAGCATCCGCATTACTTGGGCTTTGTCGGCAGGGCCCGCCGCCTTAGCGATGACATCAAATCGGTCGTCCGCAAGCCAGCCAGGACCTCCCGAAATCTGATAAGGTCTCAGGCTAAATGCTCGCTGGATGCAGTTCTTCAGCGTGACATTCGTGAAGTTAAGCCGGCCGTTCTCGACAGAAGTCGAAACGCGAAGGGGGCCCGGCTGCGGCTTGTGCGGCTTCACGGATGCCACCTCGAATTCGGGGCCAGTCGCGGGCTGCGACTGGGCGCGACTCGCGGGCGCGTTCAACAGCCCGACCACAACAGGCGCGACCACAGCGGCGAGTCCGGCGGCGGCCAGCAGCAGCTTTCTTCCGGCGCCTAATTCTCGGGAGACGCGATTCGTCATGATTCCTCGGATTCGCTTCCGCAGATCCGATCCGGTGATTCCCGATACGCAATCGAGCGGCGATTGCAGGTAGAACTTGCAAACCTTCAAAATGCTCTCGGCATAGACTTGTGGTTCGCTGCCGAGCTGCAAAACTTCCTCGTCGCAGGCACGCTCCCGTTCGTCGGCCAGCCGTTTTCCAATCCACCACACCAGAGGATGGAACCAGAAGACGGTTTCCACCGCCATGTGGACTGCGGCGGTCAGATTGTCGAGGCGCCGGACGTGGCACAACTCATGCGCCAGAATCGCCTCGAGTTGCGCCGGCGACATGTGCTCCGCGATGCCGTCGGGCAGCAGCAGGACAGGCTTCAAAATCCCGAACACTCCCGGTTCGAGACGCGTAGCAGAGGACATCACGGGAATCGGCAGGCGCAAATGCAACGGGCTTGCCGTACGTAGCGCCGCGCGAACGCGCAGCCAGGAACGCATCCAGACGAAAACGCCGATGGCGATCCCGAAAAGCCAGATTGCAAGCAGAATCGGGAGGAAATTCGGGGCCGTTGCCGGTATCGGCAGCGGAGACGATGAGGCGGGCGCCGCGAACGGTTGGGTCACTTGATCCACTACAAACGAGAACTGAGATGGCGCGATGGAAGGCGCCGCTCGCCACGGGAACATATTCCCAGCGCTGACCAATAGCGAGAAAGGGATCAAAAACTTCGCCGACGCCGCCAGCCAGATCCAATAGCGCACAGCGGCGCGATTCTTCGTGAGCGCCAGCGTCAACAGCCACGCGACAGCGACGCAAAGGGTCGATTGCCAGAGGTGGTTCAGAATCATTTGGTCCTTCGTTAATTCGCCGATGGCTTCTCGGCGGAGTCGATCACCAGAACCTCAACGGGTCCTCTGCTAGCCTTCAGACTAAGGCCGAGTTGCTCCTGAAGGGCGGTGAAGATGGAAGCGCCATCGCTGTCGGGTGCTTCTCTGTCATCCCGCCGGACCTGATCCGGCAGGAACCGGAGCCTGAAACTATAAGCTCCCTTGAGCCCGGTCTGATCCACGACCTGCCGCTGCAAAACTCTCGTCAACGATCCCGCGAGCATCGGCATGGTGGCCTTATCTCCCTGCAACTCGCCTCGCAAGTTCCTCATGCCGACCTCGAGGCTTTCACTCTTGTCTTCGGTCAGCTTGGCTCCGCGTTTCACGACGACCAGTTCATAAATCGGTAGCTGCTTCGTCTCCATATGAAACTTCAGCTGGAACCGGTCCGCCAAAAGCGTCTGTATCATCTGCCGAAATTGCTTCCGATCGGGGCTGGAGCCCGCCGGCTTGGCTTCAATATCGAAGCCAGCCGAGCCCACCCAATCGGGGCCGCCCGAAACCTGCACGGGCATGACCTGATACGCCAGATACACAAGCTGCCTTACGGTAGCGTTCGATGTGGAGAGTCTTCCACCGGGCTTCTGAGTGACTCCTCTCTCGGTGCCGTCGGGTGGTGCCGGTTTGATCGACGCCACTTCAAAAGCCTGCGGCGACCACATCGCCTTCCGGAAAAAAGCCTGATCGTTGTCGGACGGTTTCTCGGCATGATCGATCGCGAGCGCGGAGACCGGGATCTTCGCGGATTCCAATTTTAGGCCAAGCTGCTGTTGCAGAGCGGCAAAAATCGACGGGCGGTCGTCCGAAGATGGCTCCGCGCTGGAAGCAGCCCGCTCCGGTGCCCAGTCCAGCTCGAATTTGAATCTGCCGGGTAAGCTTGTTTTGTCGACGACCAGCTTTCCTACATCGCGGTTGCGCGAAAGGTCCTTCGCGAACGCTTCCATCGTTGCGCTCTGCGCAATGAGGTGCGTATTCTTCGTAGTGCGCATCTTGATGTCTTTCACCTCCGGGTCCGCACGCTCCATCTTCGATCCGTTCTTCGCAACCACCAAGGCATATCCGGCGACCTGACTCGATTCACGGTGAAAGACGACGTGAAATCGATCAGCGAGCAGGCCCTGAAGCATTAGCGGCACCATCTCTCGCGTCTGCTGCGCGAACTCTTCGGGAATCTTGGCGTTGATGTCGTAGGTGTCCGAATCGATCCATTTCGGCCCGCCGGAAACCAAAGCGATATCGACGTCGTATGCGCGTGCGATCAGCCGGCGTAGCGTGACGTTGTGGGCGAGAAAATGGCCCTTCTCTGTGTCGAAGCCGACTTCATTGTCTTGCTTCGCGGGATGGATTGCGGCAACCTCGAATTTCGGCGCCTTGCCACTAGCGGATTGCGCTCGGATAGCAGGCGCGTCCATCATGCCAACGACCAGCGGGCCGACTACCGCAGCCAACCCGGTGGCGGTCAGCAAAAGTTTCTTACCGTTATCTAGCTTTCTCGTCGCAGCGCGCGTCATGATATTTCGGATTCGCTTGCGGAGGTCAGATCCGGTAATTCCGGACACGCAATCGAGGGGCGACTCCAGATAAAACTCGCAGACCTTCAGGATGCTCTCGGCATAAACCTCCGGCTCGCTGCCCAAGCGGAGA
>Ga0210394_10006941_pt1 | contig 12091 bp, 9 predicted proteins | sample IncBWC12MmetaG_FD_160121 | JGI IMG/M metagenome (GOLD analysis project Ga0210394, IMG submission 160121) | Forest soil microbial communities from Barre Woods Harvard Forest LTER site, Petersham, Massachusetts, United States - Inc-BW-C-12-M | ecosystem: Environmental > Terrestrial > Soil >... | reverse complement strand
ACCCTGTTGCGGCACCTCCGACGCCTGCGCAAACAGGGCGTCGAAGTTGACCAAGGGGAGGAGAAAATTCGGGAAGCCGCCCTTCACGATCAGATCCGAGATCACCTCCCGCGCGTAAGGAAACAGCACGCTGGGACAAAAGCTGCCGATCAGGCGCTTCAAATCCTCCACCGATGCGCCGGCGATCGAGAACACACCCGCCTGCTTCACTTCGACCAGATACAGCGTCGCCTCTCCTTGCTTCGCCTCGAGCGTGATGGTCAACAGTACTTCGCGGACATCGGCCGCAAGCTCCTCGGCGGAGGTATTCATGTTGAGCTGAAATTTCGGCTCCCATGCTTGATTGTTCGGCAGCCGCGGACCGTTCGGCGACTCATAGGAGCAATCCTTCAAGTAAACGCTTTGCAGGCTCACTTGCACGCCGCCGATGTTGGCCTCTGGCCCCGGAGTTCTAACCTCGTTCATCAAGCCCCCTGGATTAAGCGATCGAGTTCCCCACTACGATCGAGTTCGAATAAATCGTCGCAGCCGCCGATGTGCTTGTCGCCGATGAAAATTTGCGGGACGGTGCGCCGCTTGCTGCGCGCCATCATCTCTTCGCGAAACTTGGGCTCATCCTCGACGTTGATCTCGCTGAACGCCACGTTCTTTTGACTCAACAGACCCTTGGCCCGCTCGCAGTACGGACACCAGTCCGACACGTACACCGTCACGACCGCCTGGGTCATTTCGAGCTTGCCTTGCCGCCCGGCGCCGTCTTCGCCAACGGCAAGTTGTCCTTGACCCAGGCATTCAAGCCGCCCTGCAGATTGAACACTTTGGTGAAGCCGAGCTTCATCAGCGTCCGCGCGGCATTGGCGCCGCTGGTGCCGCTGTCGCAATACGTAATCACGGTCTTATCGCGCCATTTCTTCAAGCTTTCGGCCTGCGCCTCGAGATCCGCCGTGGGTACGTTGCGCGCGTCGCCGATGTGGCCCGCGTCGTACGATTCCTTGCCGCGCAGGTCGAGCACGAGAGCGCCCTGATTCATGAGACGCACCGCCTGCATCGCGGAGAGCGCGGCAAACGCCTGCAGCCGCTCGCGGATCTCGTAGAAAGCCACGAACGCCGCCGCCAGCACCGCCGCGGTCGTGAGGTATGGATGATGGCCAATGTACTCGAACAGTCGCTGCATGCGGCCCGCACAATAGGTTTTTCGGGCCGGTAAGTATAGCAGCGGGCACAAGGCTTGTATGCTTGCCGTCCACATGAACCTGGTTCGCAATTTGAGCTTGAGACGCCTGTGCGCGGCCGCTGCATTCGCCGCCCTGTGGTGCGGCGGTGTCGGGGCGGCGGCGCCCGCGCCCAAGGACTCCGAGCAGGCGCAGGCCAAGCTCGCGGCCGTGCGCGCGAAGATCGCGGCGCTCACCGACCGCCTGGGCGACGAGCTCAAGGAGCGCGATGCATTGAGCTCGCGGCTGCGCGCGGCGGAACTCGTCATTACTGCGAAGCGCCGGCGGCTGGAAGCCCTGCGCGCCGAAAAAATCGCGGCGGAGCGGCGCCGAGCGGGGCTGCGCGGCGAGCAGGCGGCCGCGCAAAATGCGCTGCAGGCCGAGCGCGCCGCCTTAGGGGAGCAAGTGCGGGCGGCCTACATGATCGGCCGTCAGGAGGAGCTCAAGCTGTTGTTGAACCAGAGCAATCCGGCCAGCCTCGGACGTACGCTCGCCTACTACGGATACTTCGCGGAGCAGCGCGGCAGCCAGATCGAAGTCATTCAAGGACGGGAACTCAAGCTGCAGCAGTTGGTCGCGGAAATCGATCAACAAAGCGCGCAACTGCGCACTCTGGAGAGCGAGGCGAGCAATGAAATGACCGCGGTGGAAAATGCCCGCGCCGAGCGCGCCGACGCGCTGCAGGCGATCTCCAAGCAAGTGGCGAACGGCAATCAGGAGCTGGCCAATTTAAAGCGCGAGGAACAGGCGGTGGAGTCGCTGGTGGCTGAGCTCGCGCGTTTTTTGCAGGATTTTCCGATCGACGCGACGCAGAGCTTCGACCACATGCGCGGCAAACTGCCGTGGCCGGTGCTCGGGCGGGTGACGGCGCACTACAGCCACGGCGAAATGATCGCAGCGGCGCGCGGCGCCAAAGTGCGCGCCGCCTTCTTCGGCCGCGTCGTGTACGCCGATTGGCTGCAGGGCTTGGGCCTCCTGCTCATCATCGGGCACGGCGGCGGCTACATGACGCTTTACGGTCACGCCGAGGTTCTCTACAAATCGGTGGGCGACTGGGTCGCTCCGGGCGACGTGATCGCGGCCTTGAGCGACGCCGGCGGCGCCGACCCGCAGCTGTATTTTGAAATACGCCAAGGCCGCAAAACCGTGGACCCCAAGGTCTGGCTGAGGACGAATCCTTAGATTATGTCTGATGACCGGACTGCCGGTGAACGGAACTGCCGAACACTTCCTGGATTCGCGGCGGCAATTGTCGGATTCTCGGGTTGATGACAGCATCGGTTGAAACTTGGAAATCCTACGCGCGCTTGCTCGCGAGCTTGAGTCCGAGAATCAGCCACATCTTGTTCGCGAGCGCCGACGGTACCTCCTGGTGGTCGAGCGATCCTGACAGCTCATCCCGCGTGCAATACGCGCTTTCCCTGCTGCTGAGCGAACCGGCCTTGCGCGACCGCGAGATCGACGGCCTGATGGAAACTCAAGACAGCGCCGAATCACGCTACGGATTTCGGCTCCGCGGCGCGCTCGGCGAACTCGAGGGTCTCCTCGTCATCGCGCTGCCGACGAATGAGGCACGGCTCGACCTGCGCGGAGTTTACGCGTTGATCAAGCCGGTGCTCGACTGCCTGCAGAGCGAACTTTCGGCACGCGGCGCAGCGCCCGAGGGCCTGGAGACGCTGGAACACATTCCGACGCTGGCAATCGAGCGCCTGGCCGGGGTGGCGGCGGCGATTCTGCTGCCGGAGCGAAAATTGACGATTTGCCGCAAGCGGGCGGATCAAGCCAGCGGCATCGAGAGCGACGTCCTGGCGCAAATGCATCGCCACCTGATGACCCGCGCCCAGCTGCACCGGCGCACGCTGGTCGCGAACCGGACGCCATTCAAGGCCATCTCGGCGCCCATACGCAATGAGGTCAATCGAGTGGTCGGCGTGCTCGCCGTGTTCCGTGCGGATGGCGACCCTGACTTTCAGCCGCGCGATGCCGTCGCGGTGGAGCTCCTGGCGCGCCAGGCCGCACAGATCATGGGTTCGAATTTCGACTCGCTGACGGGCCTGCTGACCTCCGCGGCGTTCAGGTCGCAGGCCGCAGCCCGCTTGGCCGTGCGAGATCGCCGGCAGTGCAGCCACGGATTGCTGTATGTCGACATCGATCAACTGAACGTGGTCAACGAGAATCACGGCATGCATGTCGGCGACGAGGTCATTCAGGGCGTTGCGAACCTGCTGTCCCGGCGCGCGCGCGAGGGCACGCTGGCGGCGCGGCTGGGAGGCGACCGGTTCTGCATGTTCGTGCCGGGCTGCGGCATCGAACCTGCAGCCCGGATCGCCGAGGAACTGCGCAGCGCGGCCATCTCCTTGAGCCGCACGCGCGGCGACAAACCGTTGCAGGTGTCGTTGAGCATCGGCGTCGCCCGTCTCGGCGAACCCGACGGAAGCGTCGATCCGGCACTGGCCGCGGCCGAACTCGCGTGCCAGACGGCGAAGGAACGCGGCCGCAACCGAGTCGAGGTTTTCTACGGCGGCGAGCCGAGCGGCGCGGATCGCCCGGCTCTTGCGAGCCACGTCGGCGCCGCGCTGGCCGCCGAAACTCTCGAGCTTCTGGCGCAACCGATTTTGCCTTTGAGCTCGGCGCCGGCCGATCCACGCTTCGAAGTTCTATTGCGCATGCGTGCGGCGGATGGCACGCGGATCGGCTTCGACAAACTGATGGGCGCCGGCGCCGCTCCGGATCTGCACCGCGCCGTCGATCGCTGGGTGGTCGAGCAGGCGATCGAGCGGCTGGCCGATCACCGGCAGATGCTGCGGCAGCACCCTGCGAAGTTCTGGTTGAATCTGTCGGCGGCTTCGCTGGCCGACGGGGAATTCTGGCGCATGCTGGCCGACCTCGTGAGCAAGAGCCGCATCGAGCCCGGCACCCTCGGCTTCGAGTTTCCCGAGCAGGCTGCCAGCGAGCACCTTGCCACCATTGCGCCGTTCATGTGCCGATTGCGCGAGCAGGGCGTCTCGTTCGCGCTTGACGGCTTCGGCCGCGGCATGGGTGCGCTCACTCGTTTGAACGCATTGCCCGTCTCCTGCATCAAGCTCGACGGCGCCCTGAGCCGGGATCTCGTCGACAATGCCCAGTCGCAATCCATGGTCCTGGCCATCGCCGGGCTTGCGCATTCCTTCGGCCTCGAAACCGTGGCGACGCACGTCGAGACCGACGCGATCCGTGCCTGCGCTGCACAATTGGGCGTCGACTACGGCCAGGGTTTTTTCATCGGCAAGCCGCTGGCGCTGGATGATGCGATTCACGACCTGCCGCTGTATTCATGCTTCGCCACCTCGACCGGCTTGTTCGATCCGTCAATCGCTAAAACGGCGGCGCTCGGCTAGGCTGCCTCGCCCTAGCGGCGGATCGCCGCCGCACGTATGCTGCTGTGTTGATGAAACCTAAATCCCGCAATATCCTGCCGCTCGTCTTGGGCCTGAGTATGGGCGTGTCGCTCGGGCTGGCCGGCATGGTGCTCGCCGACAAGCCGGAAGCGGTGCGGACCGACCTGCCGTGGCAGGACGCGCGCATGCTCGCCGACGTGCTGGAGCGTGTGAAGCATGAGTACGTGAATCCGGTCGACGATCACCAGCTGTTGCAGGCGGCCATTCGCGGCATGGTGTCCTCGCTCGATCCCTATTCGGCGTATCTCGACGGCGAGGAGTACGACGAGGTCAAGATCTCGAGTTCCGGCCAGTACTCGGGCGTGGGCATCGAGGTGTCGATGGAAGACGACGAGGTCGTGGTCGTGTCGCCGTTCGAAGGCTCGCCTGCGGCCGCCGCCGGCATTCGCACCGGCGATATCATCGCGACGATCGACGGCATTCCGGTGAATACGACCACCCTGGCGGACACGATCGGCCGCATGCGCGGCAAGGAAGGAACCACGGTCAAGATCGGCATTTTGCGTGAAGGCAGCGCCGAACCCCTGCAATTCACACTGAAGCGCTCGCGCGTCGAATTGCACAGCGTCAGGTCGGAATTGCTCGAACCCGGCATGGGGTACGTGCGGATCTCCCAATTCAGCGAAACCACGGGGGATGATCTGGAAGCGGCGCTCAAGGAACTGCGCAAGCGCAACGCGGCGCCGCTCAAGGGGCTGGTGCTCGATTTGCGCAACAATCCGGGAGGCGTGCTCGAGGCGGCGGTCGCGGTCTCCGATACTTTTCTCGATTCCGGCGTCATCGTGACCGCGAAAGGACGCACCCCGGAGTCGAAATTTGAAATGGACGCGACGCCGGGCGACGCACTGAATGGCGCACCGATCGTGGTGCTGATCAACGGCGGATCCGCGTCGGCGGCGGAAATCGTCGCCGGTGCCCTCAAAGACAACCACCGCGCGAAGCTCATGGGGCGCACGACATTCGGCAAGGGCTCGGTGCAAACGGTCATTCCCCTGGCCGGCGACCGCGCCATCAAGCTCACCACGTCGCTCTATTACACGCCATCGGGAATATCCATCAATCACCGGGGCATCGCTCCCGACATCGAACTCGAGCGTGACCCGAAGCCTGAGCCGGCGCCCGCCGATGCGCCGCTGCTGCAGCGTGACGCCGAGGTGCGGCGCGCGGTTCAGGAACTCAAAGTGCCGACCGTCGGCGGCTTGGGCTCGGTATCCGCGGCGATTCGCCCAAGGTAAGCGCGTGCGCAGCACCCGGTCCATCGAAATCCTGTGCCTGGCGCTTGCCGCCCTGGTGCTGGTGTGGTCGCGGTCGCCGGCGACCCCCCTGTGGCCGGTGGTAGCCCTGTTGGGCGCCTTCGCGGCCGCCATCGTCATGTTTCGGGCGCGCCGCTTCTTCCCGCGGCGCACGCGAACACGGCTGCTGATCGAGTCCTGGTGCATGGTGATCTTCATCACCGGCGTGCTCTGGTTCACCGGGAAGAGCATGAGTCCCCTCCTCAACCTCTACTTGCTGCCGATCATCCTGAGCGCGCTCACCCTCGGACGGCTGGTCACTCTCCTGCAGGTGGCGGTGGTCGCGATTTGCCACGTGCTGCTCGCCGCTGCGACCCCCGGTCTCGATGTCCTCTCGTTGGTCTACGCCAGCCATGCCGTGGGCCAGCTGGCGCCCTTTCTACTGGTCGCCTATCTGACGACGACGCTGTCGGCGGATATCACGGAGGCGCGCGAGCGCATCGAAAATCTGGCGCAAACCGACACACTGACCGGGCTCTACAATCTGCGCATGTTCAACGAGGTGTGGCAGCGCGCGCACGATTCGGCCGAGCGCGAGCGCGGCGTGTACGCGCTGCTGATGATCGACATGGACAAGCTCAAGGACATCAATGATGCCTTCGGCCACGAGGCGGGGAACAGCGCCATCACGCTGGTTGCGCAATGTCTGCAAAGAAGCATTCGCAACACCGACTACGCCGCGCGCTTCGGCGGCGACGAGTTTGCGGTGCTGCTGCCGGGCGCGTCGCCGGAAATCGCCGAGGCGGTGGTCAAGCGCGTGCGGCACAACGTCTTCAAAACCACGCTCGATCTGCGCTCGCGCATGATCCGCTGCAGCGTCAGCATCGGGGTCGTCAATTACCCCAAAGATGCGCGCGACATGCGCGAACTGCTCAGCATGGCCGATCGCAAGATGTACCGCGACAAGGAGCTGCGGCGAGCTCCCGGCAGCGAAGCGAGCGCCTGAAGCATGGGCAAATGTCTGAATGTGCTGGACATTCAGAAAAATAATGGCAAAGTTAGGGCTGCATCACGTCGCGACGTGATTGACATATGTCAGCTTGCCGTCTTACCTCGAGCACATGGAAGATTCGTTAATGGCGTCGAACCCGCGAGAGCCGTCCAGCCGCAAGTGTGCGGCAGCAGCCGGCCTAATCCTGGCCCTGCTGGCATTTCAGACCAACGCAAAGCCCATCCACGATCCGAAACTCAAATCGAGCTCGGTGCTGATCATCGATCAAAGCGACTCCTCGGTGCTGTACTCGCGGCATTCCGACGTGCCGATGCCGATCGCTTCCATCACCAAGCTGATGACCGCCCTGGTGGTCCTCGATGCCAAGCAGCCCCTCGATGAGCCGATTCAGATCACCGAGGCCGACCGGGACTTCCCGAAAGGCGGCTTTTCGCGCCTGGCCGTCGGCACCACCCTGACCCGGGGCGACCTCATGCACCTGGCGTTGATGGCGTCCGAAAATCGTGCCGCGCACGCATTGGGGAACAATTACCCGGGCGGAATGCCCGCCATGGTCGTCGCCATGAACGCCAAGGCCGCCGCGCTCGGCATGACCAGTGCGCATTTCGTCGACCCGACGGGCCTGTCGAGCCAGAATGTGGCGAGTCCGGAAGATCTCTCCAAGCTCGTCATGGCCGCCGCGCGCAACCCGAACATCCGCGAGTTTTCGACCGATCGGCGCTATGCCGTGAAGGTCCGCCGCCGCATGGTCGAATTCCATAACACCGACAACTTGGTGGCCAACCCGACCTGGAACATCATCGTGCAGAAGACCGGCTATATCACCGAGGCGGGCAAGTGCCTGGTCATGGCGGCCGTCATCGAAGGCCGTTCGGTCGTCATCGTGCTGCTCGATTCGTTCGGCAAGTACACGCGGGTGGCGGATGCCAAGCGCATCAAGACGTGGATGGAGGCGGCCGCGAACGCGCGGGTTCAAGTGTCGATGCGCTGATGGTACGCAGCCGCCAGTCGCGGATAAAAAACTATTTTGCCGAAAACCGGCTGTTTGCCGTCCGCAGCATCGTAGCGGGCGTCATCGCCGGTGCATTGCTGGTGGCGGTTGCCGGCCGCCTGTTCTACCTGCAGGTGCTGAAACACGACTACTACGCGACGCTGTCGCAGGGCAACCGCATTCGCACCGAGCCCATTCCGCCGAGCCGCGGCCTGATCCTGGATCGCCACGGCGTGGTGCTCGCCGACAATCTGCCGGCGTATCAAATCGAACTGGTGCGCGAACAGGTCGGGGACACCAAGTCGCTCGATGCGACCCTCGCCCTGCTGGCCGACATCGGGCTGGTTCACCCGGAAGAAGTCGCCAACATCCGGCGCACCATCCTGCTGCATAAGGTTTACGAGAGCGTGCCGATCAAGCTGCAGCTGAACGAAGAAGAGATGGCGCTGTTCGCCGTCCATCGCTACCAGTTCTCGGGCGTCGACATCCGCACGCGCCTGGCGCGGCATTACCCGTTCGGCGAGATGGCCGTTCACGCCATCGGCTACGTGAGCGCCATCAACGAACAGGACATGAAGCAAATCGACACCGACGAGTACGCGGGCACCAGCCTCATCGGCAAGCTCGGCGTCGAGGCCGCTTACGAGCAGCAGCTTCACGGCAAACGCGGCTCCCGGGAAATCCTCGTGAACGCCGCGGGGCGGCCGGTGGACAAGCAGGGAGATTTCGCACCGCGGCTCAATATTCGTCCGCCGGTGGCGGGCGACGATTTGATCTTGGGGATCGACATGCACGTGCAGAAGGTCGCGGAAGACGCGCTGGCCGGCAAGCGCGGCTCGGTGGTGGCGCTCGACCCGCGCACCGGCGATGTCATTGCGCTCGCCAGCACGCCGGGATTCGACCCGAATAATTTCGTGCGCGGACTCACCGTCGCGGAATACGCGGCGCTGTCGAACAATATCGACGTGCCGTTGTTGAACCGCGCATTGAGGGGAGCATATCCGCCGGGCTCGACGGTGAAGCCGCTGTACGCCTTGGCCGCGCAAAAATACGGCGTCATTTCGCCGCAGCAAGTCATGTACTGCCCGGGCTTCTTTACCCTCCCCGGCAGCAGCAACAAGTACCGGGATGACGAAGTGCATCACGATGTTGATATGCGCAGCGCCATTTCCCGATCCTGCGACGTGTACTTTTATCGGGTCGCCGAGAAAATGGGCATCGAGCACATGCATGAGTTCATGAGCGCCTTCGGCTACGGCGAGTTGACCGGAATCGATATTCCGGGCGAGAAGGCCGGCCTGTATGCCTCGCCCGATTGGAAGCGGCGAGTCTTCAAACGCAAGGCAGACCAGGTATGGTTCCCCGGCGAGACCGTCAGCATGGGCATTGGCCAAGGACCCATAACGGTCACTCCACTGCAGCAGGCGCACTTCGCCGCCGAAATTGCCGAGCGCGGCAAAATCATCGCGGCGCCGCGGCTGGTGGCGGCGACGCGCGCTGCCGGCTCAGTGACGATGGTGCCGCGCAGCCCCACCTTCATGAAACCCGTCGATATCGCCACCGATGAGCAATGGAGCGTGATTTTCGACGGCATGGAAGGGGCGGTATCCGCAAGCGGTACCGCGCATGTGGCCGGTGCAGGCGCGAAATACAAATGGGCCGGTAAGACGGGCACCGCTCAGGTGGTGACCGTGAAGCAAACCGAAAGCACGAAACACAAGGAAGCCGATGAGCGCAAGCGCGAACACGCGTGGTTCATCGCCTTTGCGCCGGCCGATGATCCGAAGATCGCGATTTCGGTACTGGTGGAAAACGCCGGCTTCGGCGCGTCGAACGCCGCGCCCATTGCCCGCAAGGTGCTCGATACTTATCTGCTGGGCGCCGAGGCGCCCGCGGATCCGCAAAAAGCCATCCCGCCGCGCGAGACGCCGCGCGAGACCACCGCGGGCCTACCGGCTACCTGACCTCGGTGCGTTGACCGAGTGCATAATCGACGGTGATGCCCACTTGACGCGGATCCCCCCACTGTAGAAAGGATTGGTTGGGAAAGTTCGGCGGAATCACCCCGAAATAAAATCCCTGCTGAGCGTAGTGGGCGTTGAAAAGATTGCGGATCCACAGGCTGGTGGTCCACCCACGCTTTTTATAGCCCACGCGCAGATTCTCGAGATTGTAGGCGCTCGAGGCGAGCGCATAGCTGGTGTAGTAGTAGTAACTGCCGAGGGCCGAGGCGTCCAGCCGCGCGAACCAGCCGGCCGGATGGGAGTACTCGAGCGCCGCCGACAGCTTGTAGCCGGGCGCGAAGGGCTGCGCGCGGCCGTCGATGTCGAGACCGGCGAACACCCCGGACACACCGAGATAGCGAGTGCGCAGCAGCGAGAGACTGCTCGAAACCTGCCAGCGGCTGTTCAGGCGGTACGCGGCCTCGCCTTCCAGGCCGTAATTCTCTCCATTGCTGGCGTTCTGCGTGTAGAACACGTAGTTCAAGGGATTGTTCTGCTGCAGCTGTTCGGACAGATACACCTGCATGTTTTGGCGCCGCATGTAGAACGCGTCCGATTGCAGCTGCAGCGGGCTGTCGGCCTGCGCGTACTTGAGACCGGTCTCGAGGCTCCACAGCGACTCGGAACCGAAGCTGCGCTGTTCGGACAGAATTCCCGAGCCGATATTGAAGCCGCCGCCTTTGTAGCCGCGAGCCAGAGTAACGTATAGGTGCTCCCCATCTCCCACAGCGTTCTCCCAGGACAGATTGCCGCCCACCATGTGATTGGTCTGGCCGGGAAACGGGGTCTGCACGTCGGCGCTGTCGCTGTAGTGCGCTTCGCGCTGCTCCAATCGCAAGCCGCCCGACAGCACGCTGCGCGCGCCGACATTCCCTTCCAGCGAACCGTACACGGCTACATTGGTTGCGCTGTACTTGCTGTCCAGGCCGCTGCTGCCCGCCTCGGGGCTGGCGTCATAAGCGTCCCAGGTGAACACCTGATGGTCGGATTCGGTCAGGCGCAGGGCATACACTCCCGCCAGCCAGCGCACGCGACCGAACAGAACATTCGACGGGTCGCCGATCAGCCGCACATCTTCGGCCAGGGTGCGGCGATTGCGGTTGTCGCTTTGAAAATAATCATAGGGCGCATAGCCGGTGGTGGCGGCCCAGAATGCGTCGTTGCCCCAATCGCCGTCGAAGGAATAGGTGATCTTGGAATTGGCGGCGCTGGTGACGCTGCGCAATTCGCCGACGCCGGCGATCGAATCGCTCAGCCGCAACGCCGCGCCGTTGGAGAGCTGCGCATCGCGGCCGGGTTCGTTCGAATAAGTCGTGCGCGTGTTGTAGATCGACCAGGCATCGTAGCCATTGTCGATGTTCACGTGCATCAGTGTCAGATCCGCACGCAGATTGTCGGTGATCTGCCAGCGCAGCTTGCCGCGCAGCGTGCCCTCATCGTATCCATTGGTGGAGTTTTCATCCAAGTAGGCGTTGTGGCGGAAGCCGTCGCTCAGGTATTGCTGGGCGACCAGGCGCCAGCCTCCGCTGTCTCCGGCGAAGCCGTCGCCGACGGCAAGGGCCGCCGCGCGGGTGTCGTAATCGGCGCCGGTGACTTCGCCGTTGAGTTCGAAATCGGATCCCGGGTCCATCGTTCGCACGCTGATCAATCCCGCCAACGCGTTGGCCCCGTACGCCGTGCCTTGCGGCCCGCGCAGAACTTCGATCTGCCGGGTGTCGAACAGCGTCGCCGGCATGCCGACACCGGAGAAATCGATGTCATCGATCAGAAAGCCGACTGAAGGGTTGGGCGCGCCTTGATACTGCTCCACCTCGCCGATGCCGCGCAGCTGGAAAAAGCGCGGCCGCGAAGTTCCCGCGGCCCAGTTGAGGTCGGGTATCAGGCCGAGCACATCCTCGAGGTGCTGCACGCCGGCCGCGCGCAGCGTGTCGCGATCGAGTACGGTCACGCTCTGCGGCAGATCCGCCGCGCTGGTTGCGCGCAAGGTGGCGGTGACCACGATCTCCTGCAGCGTGTCGTCGGCCGGCAGCGCCGGCGGCGCCGAAAAAAGACACAGGAGCGATCCTGTCCAAAGCGTCGGAAATCTCATTCACCTGCTCCCTACGCCGGTACTAACCGGATCAGGTTCAACGGGTTCGCCGGTTTACCGACGTCTCAGGCCTGAAAGGCCACCCCAAGGTTCATGGAAACGAATATCGGCCAAAT
>Ga0210394_10006940_pt1 | contig 12092 bp, 9 predicted proteins | sample IncBWC12MmetaG_FD_160121 | JGI IMG/M metagenome (GOLD analysis project Ga0210394, IMG submission 160121) | Forest soil microbial communities from Barre Woods Harvard Forest LTER site, Petersham, Massachusetts, United States - Inc-BW-C-12-M | ecosystem: Environmental > Terrestrial > Soil >... | reverse complement strand
CGGAAAGATCAAGGACCTTGACTTCCGCGTGTCCACGGTTCCGACGCTGTATGGCGAAAAGATTGTCATGCGGTTGCTGGACAAGGAAAACCTGCGCCTGGACATGACCAAGCTGGGGTTCGAGCCGGAGTCGCTCACGAAATTCGAGCGCGCCATCCTTCGTCCTTACGGAATGGTTCTGGTCACCGGCCCCACGGGATCGGGCAAGACCAACACGCTGTATTCCTCGATTGCCCGGCTGAACACTGCGGAAACCAACATCATGACCGCGGAAGATCCCGTCGAGTTTCAGCTGGCCGGCGTCAACCAGGTGCAGATGAAGGACCAGATTGGTTTGAACTTTGCGGCGGCCCTGCGCGCCTTCCTGCGGCAGGACCCCAACATCATTCTGGTCGGCGAGATCCGCGACTTTGAGACCGCGGAAATTGCCGTGAAGGCCGCGCTCACCGGCCACCTGGTGCTTTCCACGCTGCACACCAACGACGCTCCCTCCACCATCAGCCGCTTGATGAACATGGGTATCGAGCCGTTCCTGGTGGCCACTTCGGTGAACCTGATTTGCGCGCAGCGCCTGGTACGCCGCATTTGCGCCAACTGCAAGGAAGTGCTCAAGGTTCCCGAGCAGGCCATGGTGGACGCCGGATTCACACAGGACGAGTTGCAGACGGAAATCTTCGCCGGCAAGGGCTGCAGCGTGTGCAACAAGTCCGGATACAAGGGGCGCGTGGGACTTTACGAAGTCATGGAAATCAACGACGAATTGCGGGAACTGGTTCTGGTGGGAGCCTCGGCTCTGGAACTGAAGAAGAAGGCCATGGACAACGGAATGATCTCCCTGCGCCGGAGCGGGCTGACCAAGGTCTCCCTGGGGATGACCACCATCGAGGAAGTCTGTCGGGAAACGGTGTTGTAGGAAAGGTGAAACGATGTCAGGAATCACACTCAGTGAATTGCTGAAGAAAATGATCGAGCTCGGGGGCAGCGATTTGCACATCACTACCAACAGCGCGCCCCGGGTGCGCGTCCACGGGAAACTCAAGCCCATGGACATGGCCCCGCTGACCGCCGCGGACACCAAGGCCCTGGCCTACAGCGTGCTCACCGACGCCCAGAAGCACCGCTTCGAAGAAAACCTCGAGCTGGACTTCTCCTTCGGCTTGAAAAACCTGGCTCGCTTCCGCGGCAATCTGTTTCAGCAGCGCGGCGCCGTGGGCGCCGTCTTCCGCACCATCCCCTGGGAGATCAAAAATTTCGACGCTCTGGGCCTGCCGCAAGTGGTGAAGGGCCTGTGCGACAAGCCGCGCGGACTGGTGCTGGTCACGGGCCCGACCGGTTCGGGCAAGTCCACCACGCTCGCCGCCATGCTGGACAAGATCAACACCGAGCGCGAAGAGCACATGATCACCATCGAGGACCCCATCGAATTTCTGCACAACCACAAGCGCTGCCTGGTGAACCAGCGCGAAGTGCACTCGGACACGCACTCTTTTTCCAATTCGCTGCGCGCGGCGCTGCGCGAAGACCCTGACGTCGTGCTCATCGGCGAAATGCGCGACCTGGAAACCATCGAATCGGCCCTGCGTATCGCCGAAACCGGACACTTGACCTTCGCCACCCTGCACACCAATTCCGCCATCTCCACCATCAACCGTATCGTGGACGTCTTCCCGTCGTACCAGCAGCCGCAAATTCGCGCCCAGCTCTCCCTGGTGCTCGAAGGTGTGCTTTGCCAGGCGCTGCTGCCGCGCGTGGACGGCCGCGGCCGCGTCATGGTCCTGGAAGTTCTTGTTCCCAACGCCGCCATCCGCAACCTGATCCGCGAGGACAAGATTCACCAGATCTACTCGGCCATGCAAACCGGCACTGGCGCCTCGGGCATGCAGACATTCAACCAGGCCCTGGCCAACGCCTATTTCGCGAAGTTAATCACTTTGGAAATCGCCCTGTCGCGCTCGTCCAATCCGGAAGAGCTGCAGGATATGATCAACCGAGGAGTCACCACCACCGCCGGACGTACCGGAACCCCGGTGAAACGATAACCGCCCAAGCGGGCTGCGGAGTTTGGCGGCCCGCCTGGAAATTGCCGTTGCCGCACGCACTGTGCTGAATAGAACCGGGCAGGAAGAGTTTCGAGGAGGGAAGGAAGATGCCAGTTTTCACCTATCGAGGCACCAACCGCGACGGGTCGACGGTCAGCGGCGAGCTAGCCGCCGCCAGCAAGACCGAGCTCGTCAACACTCTCAAGCGCAAGCAGATCAACGTCACCAAGATGTCGGAGAAGGGCAAGGAGTTCAACCTGCCGACGTTTGGCGGCGGCGTCGACTCCAAGGAGCTGGCCGTGTTCACGCGCCAGTTCTCGGTGATGATCGACGCGGGCTTGCCGCTGGTGCAGTGCCTTGAGATTCTCGCCGGGCAGCAGGAGAACAAGGTTTTTCAAAACGTCCTGACCGGCACACGCTCCGCGGTGGAAGGCGGCTCGACTCTGTCCTCCGCCATGCGCCAGTACGACAAGGTGTTCGACGCGCTGTACGTGAACCTGGTCGAGGCCGGCGAGACCGGCGGTATCCTGGACACCATTCTGCAGCGCCTGTCCACCTACATCGAGAAGAACGTCAAGCTGAAGCGCGCCGTGAAGTCCGCCCTGGTTTATCCGATCGCGGTCTTGAGCGTGGCCGCAAGCGTTATCGTACTGTTGTTGTGGAAGGTGGTGCCGATTTTCGCCACGTTGTTCCTGGGCCTGGGCGTCGAGCTCCCGCTGCCCACCCGCATCGTCATCGGCCTCAGCAACTTCATTGGCAGCATTTTTGGTTTTCTGATCCTGGTTGCGCTCATTGGAGCCATCGTCGGCTTGAAGGTTTGGTACGGGACGCCGGTCGGCCGCATGGCCATTGACCGGGTGCTGCTGAAATTGCCGTTGATGGGGATTCTGCTTCGTAAGATCGCCGTGGCCCGCTTTACCCGCACCCTCGGCACCCTCATCTCCAGCGGTGTTCCCATCCTGGAGGGACTGGAAATCACGGCGCGTACGGCCGGCAACGCTGTGATCGAGAAGTCGCTGATGGAAGTTCGCAAGGGCTTGGAAGCCGGGCGCAATCTTTCCGACCCGCTGAAGGAGACCAACGTCTTTCCGGGCATGGTTACGCAAATGATCGGGGTCGGCGAGCAAACCGGCGCCATGGACGCCATGCTCCAGAAAATCGCCGACTTCTATGAGGACGAAGTCGATGCCGCAGTCAAGGACCTGCTCGCAGCCATGGAACCGATGATGATCGTCGTCCTGGGCGTGGTGGTGGGCGGCATCGTCATTTCCATGTACTTGCCGCTGTTCTCGCTGATCGGACAGCTCAGCAAGGCGCACTAGGGAAGCAAGTGCTCGTTTGACGGTGACAAACATTGGGAGGGCCGTCCCATTCGAACGGCCCTCCAACTCTCCCCAGCTCGAGTCAGATGGAAATTTTCAAATAGGGAAAGGGCGGAGAGTCACAAGCTCGTCTTCAATGGAATTGACACAAAATGTCGCGGCCTGGCTGGGCTGGCTTTCACGCGTCCGTTTTTTCCTGATCACCCTTCTGCTCACCCTGGTGATCGTGCTGGGCAAGACCAGCCAACTGGAAGTCTCCACCCGCTATTTCCTTCCCTTGATGATCCTGTGGTACACGCTGGCCATCCTATACACGATTCTGATGCGCTGGATGCCGGTGGCTTCCTGGCACGCCGCGGTGCAGCTGGTGTGTGACCTGGTGATGGTCACGGGCCTGGTGTACCTCACCGGAACGCAGGACAGCTATTTCATCTGGCTCTACCCGTTGGCCATCATCGTCGCCAGCATACTGTTCTCGCGCAAAGCCACCTTCATGGTCGCGGCGCTGAGCTTCATCCTGCTGGGTGGCTTGGCCGAGCTGATCTACTACAACGTCCTGCCACGCATGCAGATTGCCGTGCCCAGTAGCCGCCAGTTGCAGACCTGGATCTTCAGCAATCTGTTCTATTTCGTGGCCGTCGCGTATCTCTCCAGTTTGCTGGCGCAAAGCCTGCGCCGCCATAGCGCGGAACTGGAGGTCAAGCGCGGCGAACTGCAGGACCTGCAGGCCTTCAACGAGGACATTATTCACTCCATGCGCGGCGGGCTCGTCACCACCGATCTGGAGGGCCGGATTCTCCTGCTGAATCGCACCGGCGAGGAAATCACGGGAACCCGATTCCGCACGCTGAAGGGCACGCCCATGCAGGAAGTGTGGCCCGCTCTATGGCTTCCCGGCGAGATGACCGCGGACGGCAAGCTCCCCCAGCGCCGAGAAGTGGATCTGCTGACGCCCGACGGCCAGCAGCGCTTCATCGGCATTTCGGTGTCGCCGCTGCGCACCGGGGAACGCCGTACCACCGGCTATGTTTTCAATTTCCAGGACCTCACCGATCTGAAGCGTCTGGAGCAGGAAGTGGCCACCAAGGAGCGCATGGCCGCGGTTGGTCGCCTTTCCGCCGCCATTGCCCACGAAATTCGCCAGCCCCTCACGGCCATGGCCGGCGCGGTCAAGGAATTGGGCCGCCTGGTGCCGTTGCAGGAGGACGAGCAACACCTGGTAGGGATCGTCAGCCGGGAATCGGAGCGCCTGAACAAGATCATCACCGAGTTCCTGAACTATTCGCGCGAAAAAACCTACGATTTCTCGGAAGAAGATCTTTCGCTCCTGTTGAACGAGACGCTGACCCTGCTGGAACGCAACCCGCAGGTCGACGGCAAGTATCGCATCGAGCGATCGTTTACCGGGAGCGAGGTGCGTGTCCGCGTGGATCGCAACCGCATCAAGCAGGTGTTTTGGAATTTGTCGGACAACGCCCTGCGCGCCATGCCCGACGGTGGCATCCTGAGCGTATCCCTCGAGGCCGCTCCGTTCTGGGTGCGCATCCGCTTCCGTGATACCGGCATGGGACTGGACCCGCGGCAGCGGGAAAAGATCTTCGAGCCGCTGCAGTCCAATTTTGCCGGCGGCACGGGTCTGGGCCTGGCGATCGTCTATCAGATCGTGCAGGCGCACAGCGGGCGCGTCAGCGTCTTCTCGGAGAAGGACAAGGGCGCCGAATTTACGGTGGACCTGCCGCGCGTCGCGTGACGGGCGGGCCGAGGATGGCAAGGATTCGATTGGAGATTTGCTATTTCAGATTCGAGATTTCAAATCTGAAATTGCAAATTTGAGATTTTCCTCCGACGGCGAGGAAGGAGCACCGGTTCCATGGCCCACATTCTAGTCGCCGATGACGAGCGGTCGATTTGCGAGCTGCTGGAAATCACTTTCCGCAAAGAGGGGCATCGCGTCGAAGTGGCCCTCAACGGCGAGGCCGCCCGCCGCAAAATCGATTCCCAGATTTTCGACATTGTGGTGTCCGACATTCGCATGCCGGATACCACCGGCGTCGAATTGCTCCAGTACTGCAAGGAGATCTCCCCGTCCAGCTATTTCCTGCTGATCACCGGCGTGCCCACGGTGGATACAGCCATCGCCGCGATCAATTCCGGAGCCGACCGCTACGTGATCAAGGACCACGAGCTGGTCGATCAGCTGCGCCGCGCCGTGCGCCAGGTGGATGAGACCCTGCGCCTCAAGACCGAGGCCGGCTACCTGCGCCGCGAGCTGCGCCGCCTGACCGGGCAGGACAACATCATCGGCCACAGCGCCAAGATGCGCGCCCTGTTTGACATGATCACCACGGTGGCGCCGCAAACCAGCCGTGTGCTGATCACCGGAGAGACCGGGACAGGCAAGGAGCTGGTGGCCCGCGCGATCCATGAGAACAGCCCGCGCAGCAAGGCCCCGTTCATCACCATCAACTGCGGCGCCTTTCCGGAAACGCTGCTGGAATCCGAGCTGTTCGGCTACATGAAGGGCGCGTTTACCGGGGCCAACGAAAACCGCCAGGGGCTCTTTCGCGGAGCCCACGGCGGGACGCTCTTCCTGGACGAGATCGGCAACATGAGCCTGCCCATGCAGGTCAAGCTCTTCCGCGTGCTGCAGGAAGGCAAGGTCCGCCCGGTGGGCTCCAATGAAGAGACGGAAATTGATGTGCGTGTGATCGCCGCCACCAACAAGAACCTGGAAAAGGCCATCGCCGCGGGAGAGTTTCGCGAAGACCTGTTCTACCGCCTCAGCGTAATTCCCCTGCACTTGCCGCCGCTGCGCGAGCGCCGCGAAGATATTCCGCTGCTGGCACGCGCCTTTTTGGAGCGGTTCCGCAAAACCATGGAAAAGTCCGTCGAGGGGATCACTCCCGCCGCCATGGGCCTCCTGGAGGCCTACGACTGGCCCGGCAACGTCCGCGAGCTGGAAAATACCATGGAGCGGTCGGTGGCGCTGGAAACCAGCAGCATGATTTCCCCGGCGGTGCTTCCGGAAAAGATTCGCAACCAGGGCATCCAGGAAGCGATCCCCGTCGCGGCAGGCGGCTCCATGGCCGCACCGATTCCTCCCTCGGGGATCGATCTGGAAAAGTTCATCCAGGATTTGGAGAGAAACTACATCCTGAACGCGCTGGAGGCCAGCGACGGTGTGGGAACGCGCGCCGCGGAACTCCTCAAGATGACCTACCGGTCCTTCCGGCACTACTCCAAGAAATACAATATTCGCTGATTCGATTGGCTGCGATCTCTAGGCTGTTGGTAGCGACGCCACCGGGCCGGCGCCTTCCGCCATCTCGACGCGCTGCCCCCGCAACACAGACACGATGTGCGCCACCGCGTAAGTCGCCAGCACCACCATGATGGGATCCATCGGAAAACGGTAGCGCAGAGAAAGGTGCGTCAGATAGAAAACCAGCGGAAAAATCAACGGCACGGCGACAAGCGGGAACGCTCCCGGGCGTCGTGTGCGATACGCGAACATCGCCCCCATCCAGGTGGCTAGCGACAGGAAGACGTTCAAGGCAACAAAACCTTTCACGTACCACGGACCATTGGACCAAACGTCCGCGGGACTATCCGACTGGCCCAGCCAATTCTCCACAAAGCGGCGGAACATGAAATTCAGGGTGTCCGCCGGATGCGTTCTCATGAACACGAAGGCCTCGTGTTGCTTCTCCTCCATGTAGGCCATTTCCCCCATGCGCTCGTACTTCGCCGCCTCTTTGGGGTCGTCGTTCGGGTGCAGCCAGGGCGTCCACGTGTCGGGCACATTGGGGTTGTTGCCCAGCCACAGCTCCAGGCCGAAATTCGAGCGCAGCGGCACGAACTTGCCGAAGACGCGATAGTTGCGGACGGTCCATGGAACCAGGCCGATGGCGAAGACCAGAACAGCGGCCGCGCCGAGCTTGAGCCAGGAAGTGGACGCGGCCCTGGATTGCCACAAGGCCCATCCGGCCAGAAACGGGAAGAGAGAAAATAGCGACGGATTGATCAGCACGCCGACAGCCCAGAGCGCCCCGTATCCGGCCCAAACGAGAGCGCTCTTGGAGTGGACTACCTCCAACGTGGCCCACAGAATTAAAGTCAGGAACAGCGCAGCGCAAGCGGTGTCCCAGATCCAGAAGATAGGGAAGAAGAGCGCGCTGGGAAGAATGACCCAGGTCCAGGATGCGCTGACGGCAACGCCTTTCCCGAAAGCCTTCCGGGAAATCTCATAGATCGGGATCACCGTCAGCGCTGAAAACATGCAATTCAGCACCTCGATCAGCAATTTGGACGCGTCGCTGAAGATTCCCCAGATTTTGAAGATGCCTGCCACCAGATAGGGATAAATGGGAGTAAACCAAGCCGACGGCCCGGTATCCATGAATCGCAACGGGGACGAGAAACCCTTTCCGGAGGCGATGGAACTGGCAATTCGCCCGAGCTCAAATCCATAAGGCAGAAAAGACCTGACTTCCAAGCGCGACGTGCGCCAGGTGTAGTAAAGAATTCCCATACGCAGCGCGAACGCCACCACGGTAATGAAGGCAGGATTGCTCAGGAAGCGTTTACAGTGCCGGACCATATGTCATCAGAGGGCGTTCGGGCATTCAACCGATTGGAGCAGATCTAACTGCGCCGGAAGTGCGTCTCCCACTCTAAAACTCACGCCTCGCGTTGGCAATTGCGCGCTGGGCATCACGCGCGACCCCTTGTCGTTCCAGTTACCGGCCTGCGGTTCAGGCGCTGTCCCAACGGGCAGGCAGAGCGGCGCCCCGTCACCATACGAGAAATTGGCGAAATGCCATCTTGTGGCGCGGCGGAATGACAAATTTTGACGGAAATGAAGCCAGGTTTTTCGAAACCCCCTCTTGAAGAAGCCTGGCGCTCCCATTCGTGTGCGTGTAACCCACGTATCTGCAGCAACTTAGACTGTTTGGAAGCAGGGTGGATTGGCCGCCCTCGAAGTGGCATCGGGGTTGCATTTAGGAGGGCATTCCCCCTGTCGGGAAGAGCAAGAAAAATTTGACCACGAGATTCTAAGGAGCCATTTGATGCGGAAACAACAGAAGGGTTTCTCACTTATCGAATTGCTGATCGTTGTCGCGATCATTTTGATCATCGCGGCGATCGCCATCCCGAACCTGCTGCGTTCGAAGATGGCCGCCAACGAAGCCTCGGCTGTTGCTTCGCTGCGCACCTATAACACCGCCATCGTGTCTTACCAGACCACGTACGGCACCGACCCGTCGACGAACATGGCACAGCTCGGGCCTTCGGCCACCCCGTCTTCAGCGGCCGCGGACCTGGTGGACAGCCTGCTCGGAGCTGCCGCGCCGAACAAGAGCGGCTACGTCTTCACCTATACTCCGACGGCGCCCTCGGGCGGCGCGACGGCGGTTACGCAGTACACCCTTGTCGCGGCCCCGCAGTCGTACAACGTGACCGGACAGCGCAATTTCTTCACGGACCAGAGCGGTGTGATCCGGCAGTCCACGTCCTCAACGCAGGCCAACGTGAGCAGCACACCCATCGGCAACTAGCCGAGAATTCAGGTAGCAGCAGCAAGCAGGGAGAAGGGCGTTGCCCTTCTCCCTTTTTTATTTCGGTTGGAAACTCAACCTGCTTGAACAAATCCTCTTGGCAAATTCCGTGGGGCAATTCGGAGCGCCGTGCCGGAGCTCCGACCCTCCAGCACGGCGCCGCCAAATGCGGAAACGCAAGTTGCTGCTTGACCCGACGATGCTATGGATCACGCCTGAATCCGCGCGATAGTACTCGGAGGGATTTCCCGCAGAGGGAGACGTAAGCGGAAATAATGCAAACGCACCAGAGCTTTCGCGGCCAGAAGGTTAATGAGACAGGCGCCGCTCGCGGTCAAAGCCAAGCCGGTGCGCTAAGGCCACGCACTCCAGCCGGCTGTGCGCGCCCAGCTTCGAAAAGAGGTTCTGGACATGATTGCGCACCGTGGAAGGGCGGACGTCCAATAGCTCGGAAATTCGTCTCGTCGATACTCCGGAAACCAGGAAGTGGAGAATTTCGCGCTCCCGTTTGGTCAAAGAGTGCAGTTTTTGGCGCTGTGTCTGCAGGGGATCACCGCTATTCGGTTCCTGGGCCATTGCCGCTAGCGGCGGCGCGTAGCCCTCAATGGCATCCATGGCCGCGGCAATGCTGGCCGCCAGCCGCACCTGGCTCTCGCGCAGCTTCTCCTCGATGCGCTTTCGTTCGGTGATATCCACCTGCACGCTGGTCGAATGCAGCAGCTTGCCCTCCGCGTCCACCACAGACCTCATGTTGAGGAGCACGGTCCGCTTCTGTCCCTGCTTGGTGACAATGACCATCTCTTCGTCCGCCAGCTTTTCCGCCTTCTTCCACCTCTCTAGAAGGTTGAGCATCTTTTCGTGCGACTCCGGGGCGTAGAGAACGGAGATCGGCTTGCCCACAAGCTCTTCTTTGGCGTAACCGAGCGCTTCGCAAGCGGCCGGATTGATGTCCAGGACATGGCCGCTGGGTGAAATCATGTAGCAGTAATCCGGCAGGGTGGCAAAGAACTGGTCGAAGCGGCGTTCTGAAATTTGCCGCGCCTCTTCGCTGTGCTTCGGGTCGATTTGGTCAGGAATTCGGCGGCGCACTGGGCGCCCGTGCGAGAGCATCGTTTTCCTCCGACAATGCACCTGGGATCAGGGCCGACCGGGTTGGCCTTCACGATCGCGGTTTTGCAAAGGAATATAACATCCCGCGCCAACATCTGAAACGTAAGTTTCTCGGAAACCCACGCCAGCTTACGAACGGCTGGTCGAGGCAGCGGCAGGCGCTGTGCTGCGGGGCGCGTATTTTGTCTGGATGTATTCGTCCACTAACTTGCGGAAGGCGGCGGAAAGCTCGTCGTAGTTTCCGTGCAGCGTTACGGTTTTCTTGCCGTCGATGTACACCGGGCAGCTGGGCTCTTCGCCGGTGCCGGGGAGGCTGATGCCGATGTTGGCGGCCTTGGATTCGCCGGGGCCGTTGACGATGCAGCCCATCACGGCCAGGGTCATGTCTTCGACTCCTTCGTACTGCTGCTTCCACTGCGGCATGCTGTCACGGATGTAGTCCTGGATGCGTTCGGCGAGTTCCTGGAAGGTGGTGCTGGTGGTGCGGCCGCAGCCGGGGCAGGCCGTCACGCTGGGCGCGAACGAGCGCAGGCCGAGCGACTGCAGCAGCTCGCACGCGGCATACACTTCCTCGCGGCGGTCTCCGCCGGGGCGCGGCGTGAGGGAGATGCGAATGGTGTCGCCGATGCCCTCCTGCAGCAAAATGCCGAGCGCTGCCGAGGACCACACCACGCCCTTGGTGCCCATGCCCGCTTCGGTGAGGCCCAGGTGCAGCGGCTGCTCGGTCTTGCGCGAGAGGTCGCGGTACACCTTGATGAGATTTTGCGGCCGGGAAACCTTGCAGGAAATGATGATCTGATCGTGGCGCAGGCCGCACTCGAGCGCCAGCTCGGTCGATTCGATGCCCGACAGCACCATGCAGTTGTTGACGATCTCTTCGGAATCGAGGCCCAGGTCGCGGTCGGTGTTCTCCTGCATCTTGCGCATCACCAGCTCCTGATTGAGCGAGCCGCCGTTGACGCCGATGCGCACCGGCTTGCCGTTGTCCACGGCCACTTTGCAGATAGTGGAAAACTGCTCGTCGCGCCGCGCTCCCGCGCCCACGTTGCCGGGGTTGATGCGGTACTTGTCGAGGGCCCGCGCGCAGTCAGGATATTTGGTGAGCAGGACGTGCCCGTTGTAGTGAAAATCGCCGATGATCGGTGCGGTGCAGCCCAGATCGCGCAGCCGCGCCACAATTTCCGCCACCGCCGCGGCCGATTCCGGCATGTTCACGGTAATGCGCACCAGCTCCGAGCCGGCATCGGCCAGCTCCTTGCACTGCGCTACGGTCGCAGCGATGTCCGCTGTATCCGTGTTGGTCATCGATTGCACGACGACCGGCGCGCCGCCGCCGACCTGGTACTGGCCGACCTTGACGCCATAGGTCTTCCGCCGCGTAATGGGAAAAATCTGCATGATTTCCTTTGCCAGCCAATGATAGCAGGGCTCATGCGGCCCACAAAATGCTACTCCGCCGGCAGATCACGATTCACGAATCACGCGCTTCGGCCACGGAATCGCCGAAAAGAGCACTGCGATCACGATTCCGAAGGAAACCTCGAGGAAGCGGTGAAGCGCGGCGGTCCAGGGCCGGCCTCCATGGCTGGCGAGCATGACGATCGCGACAGCGACACCCGCAAGGCGAGCGGCGTCTGCGAATCCTAGCAGGCCGCAGACCAGTAGCGTGATTGTCACCGCCACGGCGAATGCCCATAGACGATCCCCGAACAGGGCCGCAAACGCGCCTCCGATGCTGACACCAATCGCCGTGCCGATCAGTCGCTGGCCGGACGCCTTCACCGTTCTGCTGAGATCCGAAAACATCACGATAATCGCGCTGATGGCCGCCCAGTAACCTTCCGGCAGTCCGAGAAGCCGTGCCAGGTAGAAGGCTGCGGCGGCGGCTAGCCCGGTCTTGGCGGCTTGCCCGGCGTGCGCGAAGACGTCCTTCCTCATTTGATTTGTGAAGCGGTTCATGAGCGGAAAGTTCCGTGGCCCAAGTGGCGCAGGCTTCACAGGCTGCAGAAAAAAACCAACCCCAACCCTAACTCCAACCCGAACTCCAACCCGAACTCCAACTG
>Ga0210394_10006939_pt1 | contig 12095 bp, 10 predicted proteins | sample IncBWC12MmetaG_FD_160121 | JGI IMG/M metagenome (GOLD analysis project Ga0210394, IMG submission 160121) | Forest soil microbial communities from Barre Woods Harvard Forest LTER site, Petersham, Massachusetts, United States - Inc-BW-C-12-M | ecosystem: Environmental > Terrestrial > Soil >... | reverse complement strand
AAAGTTCGCGTGCACAAAGGCTGTGTAACTCGGGGTACCGTCAGTACCCGGGCAACCCGTGGCAGTCACCTGGAGGTCCTTTCGCGCGCCGAGATGCAGAAGGATCTGCCGTACTTGACCTTCCAATCCGCTGCAGGTGTAAAGACTGGTGAAACCCAAGTAGCTGAAGGTCACTTGGTGATGCTGCCACGCACCAGTCACGATTTCAGTCTGCGCGGCGGGTGCGGTCTCAGCCGCCGGTGAACTCGAAATCCAGCCGCCGAGCGCCGCCAGCGCTCCCCAGAAAGACATCCATCGATGATTCGTATATCGCATGATGTAACCTCGCGCAGCCTTCCCCCTTGGACCGGCCACCCCGGCGCAAGTTCACCGCGCGCAAGGAGTCTGTTTGAGTGTCTCGACCACGGTGACGGCCGTCATATTGACGATTCTCCGCACCGTGGCCGCCGGAGTCAGAATGTGCGCGGGCGCGGCGCACCCCAGCAATATCGGACCCACGGCGACATTGTGGCCCGCCGCGGATTTGAGCAAATTATAAGCGATGTTGGCGCTATCCAGATTCGGGCAGACCAAGAGGTTCGCGCTGCCCTGCAGGGTGGTGCCGGGAAGAATTGCCGTCCGCGCCGACTCATCCAGGGCGCAATCGCCGTGCATCTCGCCGTCCACTTCCAGATTCGGCATGCGTTGGCGCAGCAGAGCCAGCGCCTCGCGCATTTTCAGCGCCGAAGGCGCATCGCTGCTGCCGAAATTCGAGTGCGACAGCAAGGCCGCCTTGGGGGTGAGCCCGAACGCGCATAGCTGATCCGCGGCCAGCTGCGTGATCTCCGCCAGCTGCAGCGCCGTGGGATCGAGGTTGACGTGCGTATCGACGATGAACACCTGGCGCCCCGGCAGTATCAGGCCGCTCATGGCACCGTACACGTTGGCCCCGGCGCGGCGGCCGATGACCTGGTCGATGTAGTGCAGGTGCCGCGCAGTGGTGCTGATGGTGCCGCAGATCAAACCGTCCGCCTCGCCCTTCTTCAGCAGCATCGCGGCGATCAGGGTGGTGCGCCGGCGCATCTCGAGCTTGGCGTACTGTGCCGTGACACCCTGGCGCTCCGTGAGCTTGTGGTAGTCCTGCCAGTACTCGCGGAAGCGTTCGTCGTGATCGGGATTGACCACGGAGACATGCTCTCCGACGCGGATGCGCAAACCGTAGCGCTTGATGCCCCGCTCGATGACCGCCGGGCGGCCGACCAGGATCGGAGTGGCGAGCTTCTCATCTACGGCGATTTGCACGGCGCGAAGCACCCGCTCATCCTCGCCTTCTGCATAGACGATGCGGCTGCGTTCGGCGGGCACCTGCCGCGCGGCCGCAAATATGGGCTGCATCAGCGTGCCGCTGTGATACACGAACTGCAGCAGACGCTGGCCGTACGCGTCCAGGTCGGCGATGGGCCGGGTGGCCACGCCGGACTCCATGGCGGCCTTGGCCACCGCCGGCGCGATCTTGACGATCAAACGGGGGTCGAAGGGTTTGGGGATGAGGTACTCGGGACCGAAGGCCAGATCCTCGATGCCCCCATAGGCCGCGGTCACGACATCGCTCTGCTCCTGGCGGGCAAGTTCCGCGATCGCGTGAACGGCGGCAATTTCCATCGGCCGCGTGATGGTGGTTGCGCCGACATCCAGCGCGCCGCGGAAAATGAAGGGGAAGCACAGCACATTGTTGACCTGGTTGGGATAGTCGCTGCGGCCGGTGGCGATCACCGCATCGTTGCGCACTGCGCGCACCTCCTCCGGCAGGATTTCCGGCGTCGGGTTGGCGAGGGCGAGAATCAGGGGCCGCGCGGCCATTTTCTTGACCATGCCCTGAGTCAGCACGCCCCCGGCCGACAGCCCGAGAAACACGTCCGCCCCGCCAATGACCTCATCCAAGGTGCGGGCATCCGTGCGCTGCGCGAACCGGGCCTTCTCCGGATCCATCAACTCCTTTCGGCCCTCGTAAACGACGCCCGCAAGATCGGTAAGCCAAACGTTCTCTCGCACGAGGCCCAAATCCATGAGCAGGTCCACGCAGGCGAGGGCCGCGGCGCCGGCGCCGCTCACCGCAATCTTGATTTTCGCGAGATTCTTGCCGACCACCTGCAGACCGTTGAGGCAGGCGGCGCCGACGATGATGGCGGTGCCGTGCTGATCGTCGTGAAACACGGGAATCTTCATGCGCCGGCGCAGTTCCCGCTCCACGATGAAGCACTCAGGAGCCTTGATGTCCTCCAGATTGATGGCGCCGAACGTCGGCTCGAGCGCGGCGATCACTTCGATGAGCTTCAACGGATCCCGCTGCTCTACCTCGATGTCGAATACGTCGATGCCCGCGAATTTCTTGAACAGTACCGCTTTGCCTTCCATGACGGGCTTGGCCGCCAGCGGCCCGATGGCCCCCAACCCGAGGACCGCGGTGCCGTTGCTGATGACCCCGACCAGATTGCCGCGGGCGGTGAAGCGAAAGACATTGAGCGGGTCCGCGACGATGGCCTCGCATGCGGCGGCCACACCCGGCGAATACGCGAGCGCCAAGTCGCTCTGGTTGAGAAGCTGCTTGGTCGCGGTAACCGACAGCTTTCCCGGCGTCGGAAATTCGTGATAGTCGAGGGCCGCCTTCGTGAGCGCCTCTTTGATGCCGTCGCCCTTCATCGTGGGTTTGTCAGTCAATGCGGATCCTCGATTAAACCGAAGATTTTAGCCCACGACCGGAGCGAATTCATGTGCGAGGCCATTATAAAGGCGCGCCGCGGCATTTGGGTCTAAACTCCGCCGTGGGCGAATCGGTGGGTTAACCTCTTACGGAGGACGCGACCATGGGCACTACACTCGTCGGCGGCGATGACCAGACCTTGCATCTAGATATCGCGCGAATTCCCGTTTACCGGCCCTTTGTATGGTTGTATGCGGGATGGCTCGACATGCGCAGGCACTGGGGAGCGAGCTTGGGCTACGGCGCGTTGATCGTCGCTCTCGGCTGGACGCTTCTGGTGTTCTGCGGTACTCACCCCTACTTCGTGGCCGCGGCGATAACCGGTTTCTTGCTGGTCGGACCGCTGATGTCGGCAGGACTGTGCGAGATGTCGCGGCGTTATTCTCTCGGCCAACCGGCCACCTTCGACGACTCCCTGGAGGGATTCGCGAGAAACGCGCCGGCCCTGTTCGAGTTCGGGGTCATTCTGGCGATCTGTGCCGCCGTGTGGTTCGGCGTCTCGGCGCTGCTTCTAGGTACGGTATTTCACATCGACACGCCCGACATACGCGAAACCCTGTACCAGGGATTTCTCGACTCGACCAATCGCTCGCAGGTGCTGGCCTACGTCGTCATCGGCGGAATCCTGGCGACCGGGGTGTTCTGCGTTTCCGCGGTGGCCATTCCGCTCATCATCGACAAGCATGCGTCCGCCGCGCAGGCGATGCGCGCGAGCGTCAACGTGGTTCTCCGCAACATCCCCGCAATGATCGTTTGGAGCGGGTTGATCCTGGCGCTGACCATCATCGGCTATGTGCCGCTGCTCTGCGGTCTGCTCATCATTGCGCCGCTCCTGGGTCACGCCACTTGGCATGCCTACAAGGACGTGATCCACTAGGGTTCATGCAGGATTTTTCGCAGACCAAGACACCAGGGCCCGTCGTTTTCGCGTTGGCGATGTCCGGCTTAGGGCTTTTGGGCCTCGTCTACGGTGACTTCGCCTTGCAATGGCAACCCGTTCCCGACTGGCTCCCTGGGCGCCATGGCGTCGCCTACGTCTCGGCCGCCCTGCTGCTGTTGGGCGGGATCGGGCTCCTCATCAAGCCCGCCGCGGGACGCGCTGCCTTGGTGCTGGCCCTGGTCCTATTCTCGACCTGGGTCCTTCCTCAAGCCCTCAAGGTGGCCACTTCGGCCATCGGCGTGGGGTCGTTGCTCGGTCTTTGCGAAACCCTGGCGGTGATGAGCGGGGGTTGGCTGCTTTGGGCCTCGATCTCACAGAAGGGAACGCAGGTTGCGCGACGCTTGTTCGGTCTCTGCTGCGTCATTTTCGGCCTGTCCCACTTCGTGTATGTCGACTTCACGGCCGCGATGATTCCGCACTGGATTCCGTGGCGATTGGCATTCGCCTATGCGACCGGCGCCGGCCACATCGCCGCCGGGCTCGGTATCGCCCTCGCCGTCCGGCCGCGATTGGCCGCGACGCTCGAGGCGCTGATGATGAGTTCGTTCGTGATCCTATTGCACATTCCCAGTCTCTGGGCGGATCCGCCGCCCGACTGGGCGCCAACGGTTCGGATCCAGCTGACGGCGCTGTTCTGGGCGTCGGCGCTTGCGGGATCGGCCTGGCTCGCGGCCGAATCGCTCCGATCTAAGAGTCCAGGCCCTGGACCTTAGTTTCGCGGCGCAGGAAGTCCAGCACCAGGGTCTCGGCCTTGCGGGGAGCGGCAAGGCTCAAGCTGCCGTTGAATGCCCGATGAATGAGTCCTGACCGCCAAGAGTCGAAGACCGCCGGATTGATGTAGGACTTGCGGCAGACCGCCGGAGTGTTGCGCAGCTTCGCGGCCACCTGCTTGACCACCTCGGCAATCTCGCTTCGCAATTTACGCTCGCTCGGAATCTCCGGCAACGGAGTGTGCGCGAGCAGGGTGATGGCGTGCAGGGTCGCGCCCCAGGTGCGAAAGTCCTTGGCGGTGAAATCGTCGCCCATGGCCTCGCGCAGGTAGTCGTTCACTTGACCGGAGTCGATGGGACAGCGTTGCCCGTCGTCGCTCACATATTGAAACAGGTGCTGACCGGGGATTTCCTGGCAGCGGCGCACGATCTGCGCGATGCGCCGGTCGTCGATGTGCACTTCGTGCTGGATGCCGCCCTTGCCGCGGAAATTGAGCACGGCGCGCCCGTCGTGAATGAAGCTGACGTGGCGGTTGCGCAAGGTCGTGAGGCCGAAGCTCTTGTTCTCGCGTGCGTACTCAGTGTTGCCGATGCGTACCCGCGTCGCGTCGAGAATGCTGATCACCACCGCCAAGACCTTTTCGCGCGGCAGGCCCGGCAGCGCCAGGTCGCGCCTGAGCTTGCGCCGCATTTTTGGCAGCGCCTCGCCGAACGCCACCATGCGGCTGAATTTCGCGCTGTCGCGAACCTGCCGCCATTGCGGGTGATAGCGATATTGCTTGCGCCCGCGCGCGTCCCGGCCGGTCGCCTGCAGATGGCCGCGCGCCTTGAGAGAAATCCACACATCCCGATACGCCGGTGGAATCGCGAGGCTGGCGATGCGCTTGAGCTCCTTGGCGGCCGCAAGCCGGCGGTTCTTCGGGGTGAGGTATCGAAAGCCCTTGCCCGCGCGCAAACGCCTGATGCCGGGCTCGGCATCCGACACGTAGATCAGGCCCGCCTCGACCGCCATTTGCGCCGCTTCGGCGGCGACGCCGGTGAGGTTTGCACCCAAGCTTGAGGATTTCAGGGTCATGGCGTCCGATTGTTAGCCAATCGAAAGTCCGCGCGCTAGCCGCTTTCGCCGCGATCTGCGGATTTTGTGACGCAATTCTGTGACGCACTAGATGGAAGGCCTTTGCGGCTCCGCCGCGTCATGGGCGCCGCCGCGCCTTAGGGGATTACGTTACATCGCTCTCAGATCTCCAGAGCGACCGGTTTTTTCGTGCGCAGCGCCAGAAGGAGATAGTACACAACGCCGGCGGCGATCCAGCACGCGCCGAGTATTTTCGCGGCGCGATCCATTTCGTAGAGCACATAGACAATGATGGCCAATCCCGTCAGCGGAAAGACCAGATGCCGCAGCCAGTCGCCGCTGCGTTGACGATGGAAGTAATGATTGATCACGGATAGATGCAGCAGAACGAACCCGGTCAGCGCGCCGAAATTGACCACACGGCTGAGATCATCGAGACGGGAAGCGAACAACAATCCAACCAGCAGAGACACCGCGGCCACAGCGAGCGTGCTCACGTACGGAGTCTTGTACCGGGGATGCACCCTGGACAGGATCCGCGGCAGCTTTCCGTCGCGTGCCATGGCGAACAGGATGCGCGACACGGCGGCCTGGGCGGCCATGGCGTTCGCAATCGCAGAGGCGATCACGGTCGCGAGAATCGTGACCAGCCGCAGCCAGGCACCGCCCGCGCGCTGCGCCACTTCGTAAAAAACGGTATCGGGCGAAGTGAAGCGCATGCCACGCGCCAGGTCGGTGGCGATCCAGGTTTGCAGCATGAACAAGGCGCCCACCAGCACCAACGAGAGCACGGTCGCCCGGCCGACGGCGTATTGATTTTCCCGGCTCTCCTCCGCGAGCGTCGAGATGCCGTCGAAGCCGAGGAAGGACAGCACTGCGATCGAGGTGGCGCCGGCCACCGTCGATGCGGAAAACACCTGCGGGTCGTAGATCGGTCTCAAGGTCAGCCGTCCCGCCCCCACGCCGCCGTAGAGCGCGACCAGCCCCACGGCGACGAACACACCCAGCGTCAAGAGCTCCATCACCAGCATGTAGCGGTTGATGCGCGCCGTGAACTCGATCCCCAGCAGGTTCACCGTCGCGTTGAAGGTTATGAACCCGGCGAGCCACACCCACGCGGGCACGGCCGGGAATATCGGGCGCAGCGCCACCGCGCTGATCAGATAGAGCAGCGATGGCACCAGCAGGTAATCGAGCAGAATGAGCCAGCCGGAGAAGAAGCCCGCGATTTCGTGCAATCCTCGATGCGCGTACGTGTAGACCGAGCCCGCCAGGGGAAAGGCCTGCGACATCGCTGCGTAGCTCAGCGCGGTGAAGAACATCCCGATGAGACCCAAAAGATACGCGAGCGGCACCATGCCCTTGGATTCGTTCCAGACGAAGCCGAACACCCCGAACGGCGCGATCGGCACCATGAAGATCATTCCGTAGACGATCAAGTCCCTGGTCGTCAATGCGCGGCGCAGTTGTTCCTTGTATCCGAATTCCTGAAGCGACATGCAGTCAGTCTATTCGAATATTGCGTGCATGGCGCGCCTCGAATTCCGTACAATCAAATCATGGGTACGGCGCACCGGCATACCATCCATCGACAGCATCATGGCTGGGATAACAGCTTTGTCCCCGTGGTTCGAATCGCGCCCGGCGAGTCTTTGGAATTCGACGTCTCCGATGCGTCGGCCGGCCAGCTCTGCGAGACGTCGACCGTCGACGATGTGTCGCGGTTGAATTTCGCCAAGATCAATCCCGTCACGGGGCCGGTGTTCGTCGAGGGCGCGGAACCGGGCGACGTGTTGAAAGTCACCTTGCTGTCCTTCGTTCCGTCCGGATGGGGCTGGACCGCGAATATCCCGGGCTTTGGACTGCTGGCCGACGAATTCAAGCAACCCGCCCTGCACCTCTGGCGCTACGACCCAAAGACTCTGGCGCCGGCCCTGTTCGGACACTGGGGCAAGGTGCCGCTGAAGCCGTTCACGGGGACCATCGGCGTGGCCCCCGGCCAGCCGGGTCTGCACAGCATCGTTCCTCCCCGCCGCGTGGGAGGAAACATGGACGTGCGCGACATTGCGCTCGGCACCGAACTGTTTCTGCCGGTCGAGTGCCCCGGCGCCCTGTTCTCGGTGGGGGACACTCATGCGGCGCAGGGCGACGGCGAGGTGTGCGGCACCGCCATCGAGAGTCCCATGCGCGTCGCTCTGCGGTTCGATCTGCTCAAACAGGAGCCGCTCGCCTTCCCGCGTTTCAGAACCGAGGGGCCCGTGACCCGCCATCTCGACGCGAAGGGATACGAGGTCGCCACCGGTATCGGTCCGGACTTGATGCAGGCCGCGCGAGATTCCTTAAGATCGATGATCGACCTGCTGGGCCGCCAACACGGCATGCCCGCCGTCGATGCCTATCTCCTGTGCAGTGTCTGCGGCGATCTACGCATCAGCGAAATCGTCGACGTCCCCAACTGGACCGTATCGTTCTACTTCCCGCGCATCGTTTTCGATTGACGGAATCCGCCTAGCGGCCGCCTCCGTCCTGCGCCAGCTGCACCAGCATCTTTCCGGTGTTCGCGCCGCTGAATAGGCCGATCAGCGCCGCCGGAGCTTGTTCGATCCCTTGCAGGACGGTGCTGCGGTAACGGATGCGCCCTTCCTTGAGCCAGCGTTTCATATCGGCGAGAAATTGCGCGCGCATCGGCTCGAATTCATAGAATACGAAGCCCCTCATGGTGAGCCGGTTGTAGATCATGTTCGAGAGCGTGGTCACCGGCTCCGATATCGCCCCGAAATTATTGTATGCGGAGATCATGCCGCAGACGGCGATGCGTCCGAGCGCGTTCATGCGCGGCAGCGCCGCGTTCAAGTGCTCGCCGCCCACGTTGTCGAAATATACGTCGATTCCGTGCGGCGCCGCCGCCTTGAGCGAGCTGCGCAGCTCGCCGCTCTTGTAGTTGATGACCGCATCCAACCCGAGTTCCTGCTTCAGCCATCGGCATTTGTCGTCCGAACCGGCGCTGCCGATCACGTAACAGCCCTTGATCTTCGCGATCTGAGCCGCGATGCTGCCCACCGCGCCCGCGGCGGCCGACACGAAGACGTTTTCCTTGTCCTTGAGCGCGCCGATGACCAACAGTCCACCGTACGCCGTCAGACCCGTCAGTCCCAACGCGCTCATATAGGCGTCGAGCGGCATGCCGTCGGCATCGAGCCGCGACAGCCCTTTGTCCCCGGCGACGAAGTACTGACGAAATCCGCGCATCGACTCCACGTAGTCGCCGGCTTTGAAGCCCGGGTGACGCGAGGCGAGCACGCGCCCGATGGCGCCCCCGGCCATCGCCTCGTTGAGCGGCGTTTGTCCGGCCAAGCGCGGGCGCATGGCCGGATCCACCGACATGTAGATGTTCTCGACCAGCACTTCACCTTCCGCCGGGTCCGCCACCTCCGACTCGACGATGGCGAACTGAGCGGGGGAAGGCAGTCCTTGCGGACGTTCGAGTAGATGAACTTCTTTGCTTCGCACGCGTTGCCCTCCCCGGCAAGCGCGGATTATATTGGATTGCCGCCGGTGCGCCTATTTCTCCACTTCATGTGCATGAGGGAACGAACATGACTTCGAACGTCCAAGTATTCGGGATGGGTCAGTGCGCCGCCGCCGCGCTCACCTTGGGGCTAGCCTCCGCATCGATCGCACAGGTTGCGTCCGCGGCGGACGCCTCGAAGCACTACTTCCTGCCGGCGACGGCCGACAACGTTCAATGGGGCTGGTACGACACGGCAGAGAAACCCAAACTCACGGTCCATTCCGGCGACAGGGTTTCCATCGAGACGCTGTCGCATTCTCTGGGACAGATCAAGCCCGGCGTGGGCATGGATGAGATCATGAAGCTGCGCCGGCAGAACGACGGCGGCGGACCGCATTCGATCACCGGACCGATTTACGTCGCGGAGGCGGAACCGGGCGATACGCTGGAGATTCGCTTTCTCAAGATCGTCCCCAAAGCCGACGCCTTCAATTTCAATCTTCCGGGCAAGGAGTTTCCGAGCGTCGGCCTGCTGGCCTCGGAGTTTCCCGAAGGATTCGTCCGCTTCTACAAGCTAGACCTGGCCAAGATGGAGACCGAATTCAAGCCAGGCATCATCGTGGATATCAAGCCATTTCCGGGGACCTTCGCCGTGGGAGTGGACCCGAACGAGCCGGACGCCAAAGCCGGGCCGCCCATACACGATGCGAATGGCCGCACCAGCACGTTACGGCCCTGGAAAAACGGCTCGAACATGGACCTGAACGAGCTTCAGGTGGGTTCCATTCTTTATCTGCGCGTATTTCAGAAAGGCGGATTGATTTGGACCGGCGATTCCCATTGCCGCCAGGGCAACGGTGAGGTGAATCTCACGGCTCTCGAGTGCGCATACAAGGAAATCGAGATTCAGCCCATCGTGCGCAAGGATTTGAAAACCGATTGGCCCTGGGCGGAGACGAAGACCCACTGGATATTCACGGGATTCGACGAGGACTTGAATCAGGCAATGAAGATCGCGGTCGAGCAAACCGTACAGTGGCTGACCACGCAGACCATCGTCCCGATGAGCCACGAGGAGGCCTATGCACTGACGTCCATCGTGGGCGATTGTCGGGTCACCCAGGTAGTCGACATCCGCAAAGGTGTGCACTGCATGATTCCAAAGGCTGTTTTCCGCGACTACCATCCCCCCAAATGAGCCCGGCTCCATGCTGCGGTCGCTCGCGGAGTCAACCGATGTGCATGTTCCTCGTTACGGCATCATCACTTAGGAGGGGCCTTTTCATGAACACTCGCTGGAAACGGGCGGCGCTGGCCGGCATCGTACTCTGCCTGGCGTCGCGGGCTCGCACGAGCCTTGCCGACGAGCCCGCGCCGGCGGCCCGCGACGCGGGTGTTTGGCAGAAGCATGAATACTCGTTCGTCTACATGGGCTTCACCTCGACCTATTCCTGCGACGGCCTGGCCGACAAGCTCAGGATCTTGTTGATCGCGGCCGGCGCCCGATCCGACGCGAAATCGCAAGCCGGCGCATGCGCGTTGGGATACGGCCGCCCGGACAAATTCGCAAGAGCCACATTGACTTTTTACACGCTGGCGCCTGCGGCGGCGGCCACCCCCGCCGATTCCGAGCCGGTGGCCGCCGTTTGGCGGCCCGTGGCTCTGTCCGTCCGATCGCCGCGAGAATTGAGCCTGGGCGATTGCGAGGTGGTGGAGGAGTTTCGCGACAACGTTCTGCCCATGTTCACGACCCGCAATGTCGAGAATCACATGACATGCGTCCCGAACCAGCTATCCGGGTCGAACATCGATCTGCGGTTCGAATCGCTTGCCGCGCCGCCGGGCGCGCCGCACGCGGCACCGGCTCAGCCGGGAGGTACGTAGATCGCGCGCCCCTTGCCCGTCTTCTTGTAGATTCCTATCGCGCCCCCGACTCCCAGGGAAACGGACGAATTGTGCGTATAGGTATCTGAGCCCACCCCCGTCCCCAGAGAACTCGTTTGGGCGTCTGAAAAGTCTCCCAGGATGATGCCGTTGGCACCCACACTTGCCGCCTGTTTCTTGAGGCGCGCGATGACTTTGTCCGTCGCCTGCGGTCCGCCGGGCCGGAACAGGCTGTCGCTCGAGGCATTCAGGATGGCCACCTCCTCGAACGACGGCGGCGGTTGATCGTAGACCTTGACCTCAGCGGCGGAAATCGGCGGCCTCGCTTTACCGACCAGCAGCATGGCCGCGGGAGTACATGCCGATACCAAGGCAAGTATGCCGATGACAACGATGAAACGTCCGATCATGCGGCCGGTATGTTACCAACAATCGCCGGGAGCCTGTTTGAGCAGGCTACTTGCGCGCCGCAGTCGGCGCCGCGACGCGCCGTTCCCGAATATAGCGCTCGTTGGTTATTTCGATGACGGCATGCCTGCCCGTGGCTTCCACATCCTTGCGCGGCTCGAGGCGCCGGTCGGCGAATCGCTCCCGCTCGGCGGCGCTCACGCGCTTGATCGTGGGCGTCTCGTAGTACTCGGTCAGGTAGCTCGCGACCGCAGCCGCGGCAATTTCTTCGCCGAAAAATCCCAGGCGCAGTGAATGCACGATGCGGCCCTGATCTATGCCCGCCACCGAGTACAGGCGGTAGGCACTGAAGATATCGAGGTTCGGCACCGTCTCCGGATCGAAGGGATCCTCCGACTCCGACAGTTGGATCACGAACCAGCGCAACGCCATCTCATCTTCCATTTCAAACGACGTCAAGGCGCGCATGGTTTGCGTGGTCTCGAGGCTGAGCAGCGGCGTGTTGAGCTCCTCAACCGCGTGCGGGATGGGCCGACTCGGGGTTTTCGACGGTACCGGAGACACAGTGGAATTCTTGGACTGCGTTTCCGCGGACCAACGCTGCGCATCGACCTTGGCGCGTGCTTCAGCGTCGGCTTTGGCTTGAGCCTCCGATCTCGCCATCGCTTCGGCCTGCGCGTCGGCCCTGGCTTTCGCTTCGGCTCTTACCCGCGCTTCGGCTTCCGCTTTGGCTTGCGCCTCAGCCCTGGCTTGCGCCTCGGCCCTGGCCTGTGCTTCCGCTCTTACCCGCGCTTCGGCTTCCGCTTTGGCTTGCGCCTCAGCCCTGG
>Ga0210394_10006937_pt1 | contig 12101 bp, 10 predicted proteins | sample IncBWC12MmetaG_FD_160121 | JGI IMG/M metagenome (GOLD analysis project Ga0210394, IMG submission 160121) | Forest soil microbial communities from Barre Woods Harvard Forest LTER site, Petersham, Massachusetts, United States - Inc-BW-C-12-M | ecosystem: Environmental > Terrestrial > Soil >... | reverse complement strand
CGCTGCTCGAGCCGCAGGTGCAATTTCACCGCCTGGGCCTGGTGATCGTCGATGAACAGCACCGCTTCGGCGTGCTGCAGCGCAAGGAACTGATGGAAAAGGGCTCGGCGCCCGATGTGCTGGTCATGACGGCGACGCCCATCCCGCGCACGCTCTCGCTCACGCTCTATGGCGATTTGGACGTCTCCGTGATCGACGAGATGCCGCCGGGGCGCGCGCCGATCGCCACGCGCATTTCGTCGGAAGCCAATCTGCCCGGCGTGTGGGATTTCTTGCGGCGCGAAATGGACGCCGGGCACCAAGCCTACGTGGTGTACCCGGTGATCGAGCAATCCAAGACCGCCGAATCGGAGCGATCGCTGAAAGCGGCTATCGTGGAATTCGAGCGCCTACGCAGCCAGATTTTTCCCAACCGTCACGTGGGCCTCCTGCACGGGCGCATGAAGAGCGAGGAGAAAGAAAAGGTGATGGATGAATTTCGCCGACACGAAATCGATCTCCTTGTGGCCACGACGGTCATTGAAGTCGGCGTGGACGTTCCCAATGCCACGGCGATGGTGATCGAGCACGCCGACCGCTTCGGCCTCTCCCAACTGCACCAGCTGCGCGGGCGCATCGGGCGCGGCGGAGAAAAAGGCACCTGCGTCCTCATCGCGCCGAGAAATCCCGGCGACGACGCGCGTGTGCGCCTGGAAACCATGGTGCGCACCACCAACGGCTTCGAGATCGCCGAAACGGATTTGAAATTGCGCGGCCCAGGAGAATTCTTCGGCACGCGCCAGCACGGCGAGCTGGGGTTCCATATCGCCAATCCCATTCGCGATTTTGCCTTGCTGGAGCAAGCCCGCCGCGAGGCGCTGGCGCTCGTCGAGCCGCCCGAAGCCGAGCCCGCACGAAGGCGCCTGCTCGCGCAGCTGCCCGTGGAGTGGCAGCAGAAGTATCAGCTGGCGTCGGTGGGGTGAGGCGTGACTGGTGACTAGTGACTGGTGACTAGTGGTTCTCAAAGAGAGACCGACGGCGAATTGTCGCGCATCAGAATGGGGCGTGAAGTCTTCGATGACCACCACAACGCAAGGGAATATTGTCCCCTGCAGTTCTCATGTGGAAACCGACTCGTTGAAAACCTCTGCGATCACTAATGCGCCGATCCGAATCACCAGTCACCAGTCACTAGTCACCAGTCACTTCCCCCCATGCGCGTAATCGCCGGCAAATACCGCAGTCGTACCCTGCGCAGCCTGAAAGGGCAGGCGCTGCGGCCGACGAGCGACCGCTTGCGCGAGACGCTGTTCAACATCCTTGGCGCGGATGTTACCGGGACCACCTTCATCGATCTCTACGCCGGGACGGGAGCCGTGGGCATCGAGGCGCTCAGCCGCGGCGCGCGGCACGTGATTCTGGTAGAACAGCACGCGCCTGCGGCGGCCTTGATTCGCCGCAACCTGCAGTCGCTGGGCGCCGGCGCGGAAGCGGAAATTCTGGCCATGAGCGTCGCGCGGGCCATCGAGCGGCTGGAGACACGCAACGTGCACGCGCATTTCATCTTCCTCGATCCACCCTACGCCGCCGACTTGGAATACGCCACCGCGCTGGAAACTCTGGGGGAATCCTCGATTGTTGCGCCCGGAGCGCGCGTGGTGGTCGAGCATTTGCGCAAGCGCGAGTTGCCGCACCGCGTGGGGGAACTGGAACTGGCGCGCGTGGTTGAGCAGGGCGACGCCGCGCTCAGCTTTTACCATCTGGCGCTAGCGGCGTAGAAGGATTCAGAACCAAGTGGCGCAGGCTTCAGCCTGTGGGGTTTTGTTAGGGCAGGGTCGCCGGCCCTGGCAAAGCCGCCGGCAGGGGCAGAATCGCGGATCATCGCCATCGTCGTATGGAAGCGCGCGATCACACACTAACAAAACCCCACAGGCTGAAGCCTGCGCCACTTGAACCCGTCCAAGCTGACAAGAGAACAGGTCAATTCTTCTTTTTGTTAAACAGGCCCTTGAGGGTGTTCACGTCGTCCTGCACGCTGGGCTGCTGGGTGGAAGGCGCGCCGGAAGTATTGCCGCCCGAAGCGCTGGCCGGCGCGCCGAAATTCGGCAGGCCCTTGCCCGGCGCGACTTTGGGGCTCTCGATCGTTCCCGCGAGGGCGAACGGTACGGTAATCTTGCCCACGCGGTTGCCGACCAAGCCGCCCACCACGCTGCCCACTTTGCCCGTGCCCAGCGCCCCCATGGGGTTCACCTGCACCGAGCCCTGGTAGTCGAGCGTGCTGTCGAGGCCCAGGCTCCCCTTCAGGTCCACGACGCCGGCGGAAGAATCGAGGTGAATCTGCTTGCTGGAGACGCGCTGGTCGGCGATGGTGAGGTCGCCTTCGAGAACGGTGAACGGTGTGTTGCTTCCGACGCCCGCCATCTTCATCGCCGATTCCGCCGCGCCCGCAAGATTGACGCCCGGGAGGGTTCCGTTGCGGACGGCGAATTTGCCCGAGCCCGTGAGCGTTTTTTTCCAGGCGTCGCTCAGGGAGCCTCCGAGTTGCGGCAGGTCGAGTTCTCCCGTGCCGCTCATCTTCCCTCTCGCCGAGGGAGAGACCTCGAGCACCTTGGCGACATCGAGGTTGCGTAACTGGATGTTCGCGGTGAAGCGCGCCGGGTCGGTAGCGCGATCCACACGAGCCGAAATTTGCAGCGTGCCTCCGTACATGCCGATGGAGATAGGCCAGAGCTCCGCGCGATCGGTATAGACGCGAATCTCGACGTTTGCGGGGCCTACGGAGTAGGGTTTCGTCGTGATCTTTTCGATGTTGATATGGCCTTGCGCGATGAGTTCGCTCTTGGCCACGGGGGCGGAGGGCGGAGCCGTTTCCGCCGCTTTAGTGGCCGGAGCCGCCGCCGGTTTTGCCTTGGTTGGTGCTTTGGCCGATGCTGCCGGGGCCGCCGGTGCGGGAGCGGCCGCGGCGGACGGTTCGGGTGAAGAAGGGATGCCCGGTCCGCTGCCCGCAACGTCGAGCAGTTTGTCGATATCGAGCAGCGAGGAGCTCATTTCAAGATTCACCTGGGGATGCTCGAAGTCCGGGACGTTGAGGGTTCCCTTGATGTCCGCGGCGGTGGCCAGATCGGCGACAAACTGCGCGTCCAGCTTTCCGCCGGACAGCGTGAACTTGCCGGTGCGAAACGCGATGGGATCCTTCCATCCGCTCAGGACCAGGGTCACGCTGGAGAGATTGGATTCCGCCTGCCAGTCATGCATGCGCATGGGGCTGATGGCAAAATTGTGCAGGGTGACGCTGATGCCCTTGGTGTCCGCCAAGGGCGCGGCAGCGCCTTTGATCACGCTGCCGACCATGATTTCGGCGTTGGTGAGGTTGATGGCGTCGATCTGGTCCAGGGTCATGCTGGAGCCGGTGGAGGAGGCAGGTTTTGCCGGCGCTGGCTGCGAGGAATCGGCGGGCGTGAACGTGTAGTTGTTATTCCCCTTAGCGTCCGTCAGAACGCTGAGCACAGGGTGTACCAGATCCACCGAGTTGACGTGAATAGTGCCGTGCAGCAAGGGCGCCAGCGCCACGTTCACACGGATTTCGTCCGCGCTCACTAAATCACCGGCCGGAAAATCCGGCGGATTGCCGACATGCAGGTCGGAGACGCTCACGCCGGCGCCCGGGAAGAGCCGCGCGTGAATCGGGCCGAGCGTAACTTTGCGCCCGGTCTGTTTGGCGATAGCGTCCGAGATGGTGTCGCGGTAGCGATCGACATTCAGAAAATAGGGTACGGCCAGCACGATCAGGATCAGAACCACAACGATCCCGACGAGGATTTTGGCCCAGAGGGGGAAGCTGCGCGACGTTGCGCCTGCGGGGGCGTCAGTCATAAGAGACTCTCATTTCCCGGGCTGCGCATTGTGGGCATTGCCGTCCGGATGGTCTTGTGGACCTTATCCTTGCAAATCGGGGGGCGAACGGCAAGGTGTTCGTAGGGCGCGGGCCGGTCCATCAGGATTCGGCCCCGTGCCCTGCCCCCGCGGGGTAGACAAGATCAAATGGAACCCGACAGGCTGGAAGCCTGTCCTACCGGGGGTATAATTCCGCGGGGGCCATCCGCTTGCTTGAGATCGCTCATTTGCACGAGAGGTCGGGTTCGGCGATCTCGCTCAACTCTTCACCGGACATGCCGATGCCGCGCTTCGCGCTCGAAAGGCAAGGACGGGGCAATGAGCTCTTCTCCAGCTTGATTGCCTTGGTGCGCGGGCCTGCTCCATCGGAGCAATTTGAGGACGATCCGTATTTCCGGGATTGCTGCGTCGAAGCGCAGTTCCCGCGGGCGGCGTTCGCCTTCGCCATTGCGCTGCAGGCGATTTTGGTGGCGTATCCGCCTCCGATCTGGAATCTGCCGCCGGCGCGCACAGTGTCGGCAACGGCGCGAGCGGAAATTTCCTGGTATGGCCCGGCGAAGGATTTTCCGGCCATCCTTCCAGCGATCCGCGCGCCCAGGACAGCCACGCCCAAACAGCCAACAAAGATGCAGCCCCCACGCGGTGCGGACGCCTTCCACCCGCGGCAAACGATTCTCTCTCAGCCGCTGCACCCAACGCATCCGCGGCAGACGCTCATCCAGCCGAAGGCGCCGCAAGAACCGCCCAAATTTTTGCCCGCGCTGCCCAACATCGTGCAACTGGCCAGCGCCCAGCCCGAGCGCCCCAGGCTCCAGCTCACCAAAAGCGAGCTAGGGCCCCTGCGGCCGAAAACGCCGGCGGCGCTCGAGGCTGTGAAGATGGCCGCGCCGGAAATTGCGGCACAAGAGAAGCTGGCGGGCGCGGTTGACATCGATTCCTCGGCGAAAGCGCCGGCCAAGCCGATGCTCCCAGTAAATCCCATGTCCGCCCCGCGCGCTGCGGCACGCAAAGCGGACCCGAGCGCTGCTGCGCCGGACGTTGCTGGAAGGACGATGGCAACCGAAACGCTGATTGCCCTTTCCGCGGCGCCTGCAGCTCCTCCCGCCATCCCGGCGGGAAACCTTTCGGCGCGGGTGGCGATTTCACCCGATGGGCCGAAGCCCGGAACTCCCGCAGGCGAAGCGTCAGGCACAGGCGCCGGCGCCAACAACGCCGGAGGCGCCGCCGGCCACGGCCCCGAAGGAATTTTCATCAGCGGCGGCAGCGCTGCTAACACCAGTCCGGTTTCCGGCTTGGGAGTCGGGCCGGCGTCGCGCGCGGGGGGCGCCGCGCTACCTTCGCTGCCGGTCCCGCGCCGCCGCGTCACGCCGGACGGCGCGCCTTCTCTGGCCGCGGACGCGCAAGACGCCGCGCAAGCTGCTCCGAAATTGGGAATGTCGCCGCAGGAAGTGCTGGGCCCCAAGCGCGTGTACACGCTGCACGTCAACATGCCGAATCTGACCAGCGCGTCGGGAAGCTGGATCCTCAATTTTGCCGAGCTGAACGAGACCGAGCCTGCGGGCTTTGCCAAATCCGGGACTTCAGATCTGGCCGGACCCATCCCTGTGCGCAAGGTGGACCCGAAATATCCGCCGGAGCTGCGCACTTCGCATGTGGATGGAGAGGTCATCCTCTACGCCATCATCCGCAAGGACGGCAGCGTGGACAGCATCCAGCTGGTGCACAGCGTCGATCCGCAGCTCGATGCCAACGCCATGGAAGCGCTGGCGCAGTGGAAGTTCAGTCCGGCGGAAAAGCAGGGCCAGCCGGTCGACCTCGAAGCGGTGGTGCACATTCCATTCCGCTCGCGCAGTCCGTCCTTCTGAGCCTTCCGTAGCGCCGGCATCCCGCCGGCGGTCTTCTTGGATGCATCCACGAAACAAAACTCGCCGGCAAGATGCCGGCGCTACGGCCACCGCGCTGACGCATTCTCATATTTCCGGAAAGCACGTCCGCAGTAGCAGCGGAGTGGGCCTAGAAATGATCGCGCAGGTCGCGGAAGCGCGTGAGGATGAGCAGCCGCCCGGCGCCGCTGCGCACTTCTTCATGTTCGAGCGCCCAGGTGGCGTGGTGCGGAATGAACACCGCGTTCAGCCCGGCCTCCAGCGCCGGGTTGATGTCGCTGCGCGGGCTGTTGCCCACCATCCACCCGTGTGACTTCACCACGTGGTGCCGGTTGACCAGCGCGCGGTAGGTGGCGGCGTCCTTCTCGGGAACGATTTCGATGGCGTCGAAATGAATCTGCAGGCCGGAGCGCTCGACCTTGGCCGCCTGCTCGGCCGCTTCACCCTTGGTGAAAAGGATCAGGCGGTGGCGCGCGGCCAGGTAGTCAAGCGTCTCCAGGACGCCGTCCATGATGTTGGGAGGGATGCGCTCGAGCTCCTGAACGCGCTGGTGAATATTCTCCACCGTGGAGCGCTCGGCCTGGTGCCCGGCGAGCTTCATGTAGGTTTCCTCGAGCGAGCGGCCGAAGCTGCGCACACCGTAGCCGTGCTGGCGAATGTTGCGGCGCTCGGTTTCGTTCAGGATGTGCCGGGCGTACTCGCGGGGATAGCCGAAGGGCTCGAGCAGGGCCAGGAATTCCTCGATAGTCTGCTCAAAATAGACGTTGTTTTCCCAGAGGGTATCGTCGGCGTCGATCAGAATTGTTTCTCGGGGCATGATTGCAGTTGAACGGAAAGCTTTCTTCAAATTTCAAGGGGCACGCCGCGCGCGTTTCCCGTAACGCGCGATCCCAAAACTTACGCCTTCTTGGCTTCGCTGGCCACCAGCTTTTCCAGTATTTCCAGCGCCAGCTTTTGCGTTTCGCCGTAGTGCGTCAGGTAGCTCTGGAATTCGCGGTTGAGTTCGAGGGCCGCGCCGGCGCCGAGCTGCTTCCTCAGGATCATGTCGCGCATGCGCACGGGGTGAGGCAGCACCGCGTCTTCCTTGAGCTCTTCGAGGGCCGACTGGACGTCGTAGAGTTGCATCGTTCCTCCTGAATGTCTGCGCCATCTCTTATTCTACGACGAAAGCGAGCAAGGGCGGGACAGACTTCGGCGAATCGTTTGCAGGGGCGCGGGCAGAAAGCGGACAGGCTCCGCTTCGTGATGTCTGGAAAGAAAAACGATCCTACGGGAAGGACTGACGCCGCATCAAGCGGCCGTGGGCAAAAATTCGTAACGGTCGATGCGCGCCGCCACGCCGCGCCGGCCGTTGTGCGGCTCGACGCGCACGATTTCCGCAAAGCAGCGGATGTGAACGTCGCCGGCCATGGTAATTTCGCGGGGCAAGGTGAGGATGAATTCGATCGCGCTGCCAGCCGCGAAATCAGCCTCGATCAAAAAGTACAGCCCGCGGAAGCTGACGTCCCGCGTCTGGCCTTGCCGTTCCGTGCCGCCCGGCTCGCTCGACCGGACCGTTAAGGGGAGGGTCATGGTAAATCGGCGCGAGGCCCGGCGTTCTGTCGATGTTTGCATGTTTCTCCCGGAAGAGGGTGTTCCAGGTTCCGCAGCACACCGTAGCATCGTGCCGAATAATTCGCAACGGGAAACCCACGTACCGTCTGAGGAAATTGATTACCCCGCCCATGCGCGATTTGTTCTGCGGCGGCGCGGTGTGGTTACATGGGAAGCCCTATGCCTCCCGCGCATCGCACGTTGCTGCTCCCCGGACCTGCGGGGCGCCTCGAAACGCTCCTGTGGTCTCTCCCGGATGAGGCAACCAGCATGCCGCCGCTCGCCGCGGTAATCTGCCACCCGCATCCCTTATATGGCGGGACCATGCACAACAAGGTGGTGTATCAGACCGCTAAAACCATTCACCGGTTTGGGTTGCCGGTGGTGCGCTTCAATTTTCGCGGAGTAGGCCTGAGCGAGGGAACCCATGACAACGGCGCCGGTGAGGTGGACGACGTTCTAGCAGTACTGGATTTTCTGGCCGCGGAATTTCCCGGGGCGCCGCAGCTCGTGGCCGGATTCAGCTTCGGCTCCTGGGTGGGCTTGCGCGCGGGGTGCGGCGATGCGCGCGTGACCGAGCTCCTCGGACTTGGCCTGCCGGTGGGGGACGCAGACAATCGCAGCTTTGCGTATCTGGAGACGTGCGGCAAGCCAAAGCTGCTGGTGTCCGGCGAATTCGACCGCTTCGGGCCGCCGCATCAGCTGCGCAAAATGGTGGAGCAGTTTCCTGCGCACATTCGCGAGAACACGAGTGTCGCCATCGTTTCCGGCGGGGACCATTTCTTCGCAGGGCATCTGCCGGAGTTGGACCGCGTCATCGCAGCATGGCTGCTACAGAGGCACCCGGATTTGGCGGCGCGCGAAGATCAAAGCCAGGCCTTGTAGCGCCCGCCTTTCTTTTCAGGCGGGCAGGGGTTTGCTCGAGTCTGCCGAAAACGCGGCTCGGCCATTGCCGTCGGCGGATGCCCGCCTGAAAAGAAAGGCGGGCGCTACAGCTCAGAAAAAGATGAAGCGCTTTCGCTTGCGGTAGACCGGCTTGGCGCTGGGGTCAGGCTGCTCGGGCTCGTAGGGCAGGTTGCGTCCTTCAAACGCGGCCATAGGATTGTCGCGGAACAGAGCCTGCGCCACTTCCTCGCCGCGGCGTTCGGCCACTGCGTCATACGCCGCGCGTAGCTGCAGCGGGCGCCCCTTCAGGTTGTGCGCGTCGCTGGCCACGAAGTGCACGCGATCTTCGTCCAGCCACTCTTCGGCACGGCGCTGCGCGGCGGTACCAAAGCGCCCCAGGAGGGACTGCGCGGTGATCTGTACGTAGCTGCCCTGGTGCAGCCAGCGGTACATGCGCTCCGGCTTGGTTCGCAGCATGGCGTTGCGCTCGGGATGCGTGATGATGGGCGAAAGTCCCATGAGGTGCAGGCGGTGCATGGTGTCGTCCATCGAAGGCGGAATGGAGAAGTCCGCGAACTCCACCAGCAGGTAGCTCTTCTGGTTGATGGTGTATTTCTGGGGATTTTTCTCCAGGTCCTGAAGGTTCTCGAAATTCAGGTGAAAGTCGCAGCCGGTGGCCAGCTTCAGCTTGTCGCCCACAGCTGCCTGGAGCTCATCGCGGCGTTGGCGTATCAGCTCCGGCTCGAATTTGTATTCCGAATTGGCGTGCGGCGTTCCGACCACGTGGGTGACGCCGTCGGCGATGGCCATTTCCGCCATCTGAATGGACATTTCCAGCGTGTCGGCGCCGTCGTCCAGACCGGGAAGGATGTGGCAATGAATATCGACCATGACGCTCCGCGTTTGTTGAAGATACCCGATGGGGTGAGCGCGGACAACTCCGCAGTGCGTGATCGGTGACTGGTGATTAGTGACTGGTGGGTAACCCCCGCTGCCGCGGTTGGCAGCGCCACGCGAGAAATGGTCGCCCTGCTATAATCTTTGCGCGCCGCGAAGCTTCCTTGCGGCGTGAGAAACGCACCCGCTACGATCTATGGCGACCTTTTTTATCGAACAATTCGGGTGTCGGGCCACGCAGGCCGATGCCGCGGCCATCGAGCGGCAGCTTCTTTCGCGCGGCTACGCGGCTTCCCGCGACGCGCGCTCCGCCGACGTGGTGGTAGTCAATACGTGCACAGTGACGGCCGCGGCGGATTCGCAGGCGCGGGAGTCCATCCGCGCGATTCATAAGAAAAATCCCGCCGCTCATCTCATTGTCACCGGTTGCTACGCGCAGCGCGCGCCAGAGGAACTCGCCGCGCTGGAAGGCGTCTCCTGGGTCGTAGGAAATTCGCACAAGCCGGAGATTCCGCGCCTCGTTGGCGAAATGAGTTCGGGCGCTGCGCAGGTGACGACCCAAGACACGTCACTGGCCGCGGGACCCGTTGTCCACACGGGATTCATTTCAATTTCCGCAATAGCCGGCAATGCGCTCTTGCCTCAGCGCGGACAAGCCAAAATTCTGACCGGCGACATTCAGGAGCAGCGCGGACTGCTGGTCGCGCCAGTCGAGGGCGGCGAGGCGGGACACACTCGGCCGGTGCTGAAAATTCAGGACGGCTGCAACAAGCGCTGCTCTTACTGCGTGATTCCCCAGGTGCGCGGGCGCAGCCGCAGCCTCGCGCCGGGCGCGGTGATCGAGGAAATCCGCAAGCTGTGCGCGGGCGGCGCGCGCGAAATCGTGCTCAGCGGAATCGACCTGGGCAATTACGGGCGTGACCTCTCCCCGCACGCCGGGCTGGGCGAAATCTTGCGGCGCATCCTGGACGAAACGCCCGTCGAGCGCCTGCGGGTCAGCTCGGTCGAGCCGATGGATGTTACGGCCGACCTCGTCGCCATCTTCGCAGCCGGCAATCGCATGGCGCGGCACCTGCACATGCCGCTCCAATCCGGATCCGATCGCATTCTGCGCGCCATGCACCGCTGGTACCGCGCCGAGCACTACGCGCGCCGCGCGGAGCTCGCCCGCGAGTGGCTGCCGCACGCCGCGATCGGCGCAGACGTCATCGCCGGCTTCCCAGGCGAAACGGAGGCGGACCACCAGGCGACGCTCTCTTTGATCGAGCGCCTGCCGCTCACCTACCTGCACGTTTTTTCATTTTCAGCGCGCCCGGGAACCGAAGCGGCAGATCTGCGCGATCCACTTCCGGAGCAGGTGATCGCGCGCCGCGCCCGCGAGCTGCGCGCCCTGGGAGAGAAAAAGAAGGCCGCATTCCAAGCCGCGCAAGTCGGAAGCTCGATGAACGTTCTCACGCTGAACCGCCGCGGCAAAGACGCCTCCGGCCCCTGGACCCGCGCGCTGTCCAGCAACTATCTGGACGTGCGCGTCCCTGGCGTATGGGATCCAAATCATTTCTTGAACGTGCGGATCACCGGTGTGACGGAAAGCCATCTTACGGGCGGCATCCTGGGGATAAACACAAAAGCAACACGCGCAGCGAACACTTAGCAAGATCACTCACGCCGCGCAGACATCGTCTTGCCCCTTGCTTCCCTGCCTCCTGCCTCATTCTTCCGCGCTCACGATTCGAAGATCACTTGCGCCAGCGCCGTGTTCCCGTCATGCGTGATGGTCACCACGATATTTTTCACACCGAGTTGGTCGGCGATGGCCCGCGTCGCACCGGAAAGCTTCAGCGTGGGCTTGCCGCTCGGCTCACGCACCACTTCGATGTCCACCCAGCGCACGCCGCGCGCCCACCCCGTTCCGAGGGCCTTCATCGCCGCTTCCTTGGCGGCGAAGCGCCCGGCGAAGCGCTCGGCGCGGTTGCGGTGCTTTTCGCAGTAGCGAATCTCCGCCGGCGTGAACAGGCGCTCGAGAAGCGCGCGGCCGCGGCGCGCGATGGCCGCTTCCATGCGATCGACTTCGGTAATGTCCACGCCCAAGCCGACGATCATGGCGTCTCCGGGAACACTGTTCGCGCGGATCGGTCCGCGCTCTCCGTTGACTCTCAATTATACCGTGCCGCCGGAAGACTCACAGAAAGCGGCGCGTTAGGTTAAAGTGGCGCGTAGGACACACCGAACATGGCGCGCGCGACAAAAACGCCGGCGGCGAGCCGCACTGCAGCGAAGCGCGGAAACGGCGCCGCGGCGCGCGCTGTCGATTCCGCATGGACGATTCGCCCTGCGCGCGGCCTGCAAGTAGTGGAATCGCGCGCCCTTGGAAAACTGGCCTGGCTCGCGCACGGCTTCAGCACGCGCCCCGGCGGCGCCAGCGAACTTTCCGGAAAGCCCGCTTTGAATCTCGGTTTCACGGAATGGGACGAGAGCCAGCGCGTTTCGACCAATCGCCAGGAATTCGCAGCGGCTCTCGACGCGCGCGGCATGGCGCTGGTCACGCTGCGGCAGTTTCATTCCGATGTGATTTGCCTCGCGGGCGCGCCTTGTGAAGAGGCGCCCAGGGCCGACGCGCTGATCACCAACACTCCCAGCCTGCTGCTGGGCGTGCAGACCGCCGATTGCGTGCCCATTCTTCTGGCAGACACGCGCCGGCGCGTGGTGGCGGCGATCCACGCCGGGTGGCGCGGGACGCTCGCACGCATCGCGGTCAAAACCCTGGGGCGAATGACCATGGAGTTCGGAACCGAGCCGCGTCACGTCGTCGCCGCGTTCGGCCCGGCCATCGGCCGCGGCTGCTACGAAGTCGGCCCCGAAGTCGCGCAGGCCTTCGCCGCGCAATTTCCGTCCGCACGCGAATGGTTCGACGGGCCGTTCGATCAAGTATCGCAAGGAGAGGAGCCGATTGGCCTGGCCTGGCTGACCATG
>Ga0210394_10006936_pt1 | contig 12101 bp, 8 predicted proteins | sample IncBWC12MmetaG_FD_160121 | JGI IMG/M metagenome (GOLD analysis project Ga0210394, IMG submission 160121) | Forest soil microbial communities from Barre Woods Harvard Forest LTER site, Petersham, Massachusetts, United States - Inc-BW-C-12-M | ecosystem: Environmental > Terrestrial > Soil >... | reverse complement strand
GCAGCCGGCGCTGCGTTTGCCGCCCGACATGGCGTCCGAGCCGCAATGGCTGGCGCTCAACTGGCTCGCCGAGGCGATCATCACCACCGACAAGGATGGGCGCATCACCTTCATGAATCCGGCCGCCGCAGAGCTTACCGGCACCGACAACGGCGCCGCGGCCGGCAAGCTGCTCGAGGACATCGTCAGCCTGGTCGACGAGACCGACCGGCGGCTGCTGTCGGACCCGGTGCACCAGGCGCTCACCACCGGTGCGGCGGTGAACCTCAGCCGGCGCGCGCTGCTGCTGTCGCGCGCCAACGGCAGCGAGCGCTCCATCGAGCTGTCCGCCTCGCCGATCCGCAACAACGCGCGCGAGGTGATCGGCGCGGCGGTGCTGCTGCACGACGTGACCGAGATGCGCGGGCTGGCGCGCCAGATGTCCTACCAGGCGACCCACGATGCACTTACCGGGCTCGTCAACCGGCGCGAGTTCGAGCGGCGCCTGGAGGAGGCCATCGAGAGCGGCCATCGCGGCGACGGCCAGCACGTGCTGTGCTACCTCGACCTCGACCGCTTCAAGCTGGTCAACGACACCAGCGGCCACCTGGCGGGCGACAGCATGCTGCGCGAGGTGGCCAAGCTGCTGCGTGATGCGGTGCGCGACAGCGACACCGTCGGGCGGCTCGGGGGCGATGAGTTCGGCACGCTGCTGGTCGGCTGCCCGCTCGACAAGGCACGGCAGATCGCCGACGACCTGTGCCGCGCCGTGGGTGATCACCGCTTCGTGTGGAAGGACCGCATCTTCAACATCGGTGTCTCGGTCGGACTGGTGGAGATCTCGCGCGAGAGCGGCACGCTCGAGGAGTTGCTGGCGGCCGCCGACACCGCCTGCTACGTGGCGAAGAAGCAGGGCTCGGGCCGGGTGGCCGTGTACTCGGCACGCGATGAGGCGCTGGCGCGCCATACCGGGGAGATCCAGTGGCTGCAGCGCCTGCAGGCGGCGCTGCGGGACAATCGCTTCCTGCTCTACCACCAGGCGATCGTGCCGATGCACGGGGACGAGGACGGCGGTCCGGCCATGGAGGTGCTGGTGCGGCTGCAGGACGAGTCGGGCCACGAGCTGGCGCCGGCGGAGTTCATGCGCGCCGCCGAGCGTTATCGGCTGATGGGCCTGGTGGACCGCTGGGTGGTGCAGACCACGCTGGCGGCGCTCGGGCGCGGCGCGCTCATCGTGCCGCCACACCGCAGCGTGGCGATCAACATTTCCGCGCAGACGCTCGGGGATGCCCAGTTCCTGGAGTTCGTGGTCGAGTGCCTCGACAGCACCGGGGTCGCGCCGGCGCAGGTGTGCTTCGAGATCACCGAGAGCGCAGTAGTCGCCAACCTCGATCACGCGCGGCGCTTCGTCGGCGTGCTGCACGGCATGGGTTGCCAGTTCGCGCTCGATGACTTCGGCTCGGGCCTCGGCTCGTTCTCCAACCTCAAGAATCTGCCGCTCGATTACCTCAAGATCGACGGCTCGTTCACGCGCAACCTGGCGCGCGACACGGTCAACCAGGCGATGGTCACCGCGATGATCAAGCTGGCGCGCACGCTCAACTTCAAGGTGATCGCCGAGCAGGTGGAGGACAGCGCCGCGCTCGAAGCCGTCCGCCGCATGGGAGTCGACTACGTGCAGGGATACGCGATCGGACGGCCGCAGCCGCTGTTGCTGGCGGCGTAGCGCAGGCCGGGCGAGTCCCGCGCCCGCTCAAGACGGGCGAGTCCCGCGCGCAAAAGGTTTGCTCCGCACCCTTCGGTTGAGTCTGCCAGGAGCCGGCCAGTGCCGGGCAGTGGCGCATCGCGAGTCACGGGCACGGTACGCTGCACGAGCCCATAGCGCGGCCGGTATGCACGCCGGCGTGGGGCATCGCGAGGAATCGACGGCGTGGCTGCGCAAACCTTTTGCGCACGTGCCTCGCCGTTTCCGGAGGGCGCACGGCGACGCGCGTGCCTCGCCGTTTGCAGAGGGCGCACGGCGATGGCGCCGCGGCCGTGGCCCTTCACAGCAGCGGCACCATCAGCAACGCCACGATGTTGATGATCTTGATCAGCGGGTTGATGGCCGGACCGGCGGTGTCCTTGTAGGGGTCGCCCACGGTGTCACCGGTGACCGCCGCCTTGTGGGCGTCTGAGCCCTTGCCGCCGTAGTTGCCTTCCTCGATGTACTTCTTGGCGTTATCCCAGGCGCCGCCGCCGGTGGTCATGGAGATGGCGACGAACAATCCGGTCACGATCGTACCGATCAGCAGTCCGCCGAGGGCCCGCACGCCGGCGCCGCTGCCCATGAGCGAATTGAGCGCCAGCACCAGCACGATCGGCACCAGGATCGGCAGCAGTGACGGCACGATCATCTCGCGGATCGCCGCGCGCGTCAGCAGGTCCACGGCGCGCGAATAATCCGGCTTCTCGGTGCCCGCCATGATGCCCTTGATCTCGCGGAACTGACGGCGCACCTCGTTGACGACCGAGCCGGCGGCGCGGCCCACGGCCTCCATCGCCATGGCGCCGAACAGATACGGCACCATGCCGCCGATGAACAAGCCGATGATCACCGCCGGATCGGAGAGCGAGAAGCTGGCGAGCTTGCCGGCGGCCTCGAGGTTGTGGGTGTAGTCCGCGAACAGCACCAGCGCCGCAAGTCCCGCCGAGCCGATGGCGTACCCCTTGGTCACCGCCTTGGTGGTGTTGCCGACGGCATCCAGCGGATCGGTGATGGCGCGCACTTCCTTGGGCAAACCTGCCATCTCGGCGATGCCGCCGGCATTGTCGGTGATCGGGCCGTAGGCATCGAGCGCTACGATCATGCCGGTCATCGACAGCATCGCGGTGGCGGCAATCGCGATGCCGTACAGACCCGCGAGCGTAAAGGCGCCCCAGATCGCGAAGCACACCGCGATCACCGGCAGCGCGGTGGCCTTCATCGACACGCCGAGACCGGCGATGATGTTGGTGGCGTGCCCGGTCTGCGAGGCGGCCGCGATCCTGCGCACCGGGCTGTACTCGGTGGCGGTGTAGTACTCGGTGATCATGATCATCGCCGCCGTGAGGCCGAGGCCGATGAGTGCGCAGCCCCACAGCTTCGGCACATCGCCGGGCATGATGCGGGCGGTAATGAAATAGAAAGCCACCGCCGACACCAGCCCGGAGACCATGACGCCCTTGTAGAGGGCGTTCATGATCTTGCCGCCCTCGCGGGTGGAGACGAAGAAGGTGCCGATGATCGAGGCCACGATCGAGGCGGCGCCAAGGGCGAGGGGGTAGATCACCGCCGCGAGTGCCGCGTCCGCGCCGTCCTGCGCAAACAGCAGCCCGCCGAGCAGCATGGTGGCGACCAGCGTCACGGCGTAGGTCTCGAACAGGTCCGCCGCCATGCCGGCGCAGTCGCCGACGTTGTCCCCGACGTTGTCGGCGATCACGGCGGGATTGCGCGGATCGTCCTCGGGGATGCCGGCTTCCACCTTGCCCACCAGGTCGGCACCGACGTCGGCGCCCTTGGTGAAGATGCCGCCGCCGAGGCGCGCGAAGATCGAGATGAGCGAGCCGCCGAAGGCGAGACCGACGAGCGCGTGCAGCGCGCCTTCCGGTCCGACGCCCGGCCATTGCCGCAGCAGCGCGTAGTAGCCGGCAACTCCGATGAGGCCCAGGCCGACCACCAGCATGCCGGTGATTGCGCCGCCGCGAAACGCCACGCCGAGCGCCGCGTTCAGTCCGATGGTTGCCGCCTGCGCGGTGCGCACGTTGGCACGCACCGAGATGTTCATGCCTATGTAGCCGGTGAGCCCCGAGAGCAGTGCACCGACCGCGAAGCCTCCGGCGGTGGGCCAGCCGAGCGGGGAGAAGCCGATGATCGCGAACAGCACGACGCCCACGATGAGGATGGTGCTGTACTGGCGGTTGAGGTACGCCTTGGCGCCGGCCTGGATGGCGGCGGCGATCTCCTGCATGCGCGCGTTGCCGGCCGGCAGGCGCAGGATGGCGGTCATCGAGAAAACGCCGTACAGCACGGCCAGCACGCCGGCTGCGACGGCAGCCCACAGCCACATGGCGGCATCCATCAGAAACCTCCCAAAAAAAGGCCGCGAACTATACCACGGCAGGCAGTTAGCTTACGGCGGACGGTCAGCCGCGCCGCAGCAAGGGTGGACTCAGACCTTGAATTCGGTGCTCAGCTTGCGGCGCACGCGTGCGCCGCGGATGCGTACGTAGTCCGGCAGGCCGTTGCGGTACGGCGGGTAGGCTTCGCCGGCGATCAGCGGCTGCAGATAACGCCGGCAGGCGGCCGTGATGCCGAAACCGTCCGCGCGGATGAAGTCGCCGGGCAGCTTTTTCTCCTTGTTGGCGACCTCCGCGAGCGGCACGTGGCCGATCGACCAGCGGTACGGGCGGTGGGAGCGCCGCACGATGGTGGGCATCACTGCATTCACGCCCGTGACGGCGAGCTCGACCGCCGCCTTGCCGACGGCGTAGGCCTGCTCGACGTCCACCCGCGAAGCGATATGGCGCGCTGCGCGCTGCAGGTAGTCGGCCACCGCCCAGTGATACTTGTAGCCGTGCGCCGCGCGCACCATGTCGGCCACCACCGGCGCGACGCCGCCGAGCTGGGTGTGGCCGAAGGCATCGCGCGTGCCGGCGTCGGCGAGAAACCTGCCGTCGGCATACGCGGCGCCTTCGGAGACCACGATGACGCAATAGCCGTAGCTGGCGACGCACTCGCGCACGCGCTCGAGAAACGTCGCGCGCTCGAAGCCGACCTCCGGAAACAGGATGATGTGCGGCGGCTCGGCAGCGCCGCGGCCGGCAAGACCAGCGGCGGCGGCGATCCAGCCGGCATGCCGTCCCATCACTTCCAGCACGAACACCTTGGTCGAGGTGCGCGCCATCGAGGCCACGTCGAGCGCCGCCTCGCGGGTGGACACCGCCACGTACTTCGCCACCGAGCCGAAGCCCGGACAGCAGTCGGTGTGCGGCAGATCGTTGTCGACCGTCTTCGGCACGCCGACGCAGGTGACCGGGTAACCGAGCGCATCCCCGATCTGCGACACCTTGAGCGCGGTGTCCATCGAATCGTTGCCGCCGTTGTAGAAGAAGTAGCCGATGTCGTGGGCGCGGAACACCTCGATCAGCCGCTCGTATTCGGCACGGTTCTGCTCGATGCCCTTCAGCTTGAAGCGCGCCGAGCCGAAGGCGCCGGCGGGCGTATGTTTCAGCCCGCGGATGACTGCCGGGCTCTCGCGGCCGACGTCGATCAGATCCTCGGTGAGCGCGCCGATGATGCCGTCGCGGCCGGCAAACACCTTGTGAATGTGTCGCGAGCGCCGCGCCGTCTCGATCACACCGCAGGCCGAGGCGTTGATGACGGCGGAGACCCCGCCCGACTGGGCGTAGAAGGCATTGCGTGCGACGGTTTTCTTCATGCGCAGAGAATAGCGCACGGCGCGCGGGCGGGGCGATGGCTGCAGCGCCGTGCGCGGGCCGCGGCGAGGGTCCTGCGGCGCCCGCCGCGCGCTGCCGGCGCGCCGGGGTGTTTGACCTGCCGGAGCACGGCCGGTAACGTGACGGGCCTTGCGGCTGCCGCGGCAGCGGGTCCGACACTACAACCATGCGTATCGTCCTGTTGGGCGCGCCCGGCGCAGGCAAGGGCACGCAGTCCCAGCGTCTCGTGGAGCGGCTCGGCATTCCGCAGATCTCGACCGGAGACCTGCTGCGCAGCGCGGTCGCGCGCGGCACCGAGCTCGGCCGCCAGGCGAAGGAAGCGATGGATGCCGGCCGGCTGGTCGATGACTCGCTGGTGCTCGGCATGATCCGCGAACGCCTCGGCGAGCGCGACGCCCGCAAGGGATTCATTCTCGATGGCTTCCCCCGCAATCTCGCTCAGGCTCACGCGCTCGAGCGGCTGCTCGAGAACCTCGGCCAGCCCCTGGACGCGGTGGTGCAGCTCGAGGTCGACTACCGCGAGCTGGTGCGGCGCATTTCCGGGCGGCGCAGCTGCGCCGACTGCGGCCGGGTGTTCAACCTGCTGACGTCCGCGACTTCCGGCCGCGCGCCGGAGATCTGCCCCCGGACCGGCGCGCCGCATCGCCTGGTACAGCGGCCGGATGACAACGAGGCCACCGTCGCCGAGCGGCTGCGGGTCTACGACGAGAAGACGCGCCCACTGGTCGATTTCTACCGCGCGCGCGGGCTGCTGCGGGTGATCGATGCGCAGGGCGACGTCGACGAGGTTACGCGGCGGCTCTACCGCGCGCTCGGCATACGCCCGGCGCGCAAGCCGTCGCGCGCCAGGGCCGCCGCGCGGCGCAAAGTCCGCCGCACACCCCGCAAGAGCACCGCCCGCAGCAAGGCCGCGCCGCGCCGCGCCGCGCCGCGCCGCAAACCAGCGGGCGCTGCGAGTCGCGGCAGCCGCGCCAAGACCCGCGCCGGCGCACGGCAGCGTACGCGCCGCGCGCGCGGCAAGCGCTGAAGACGCACCTCACAGGGCGGCCAGCAGCCGCTCTCCCAGCACTTGTCCGCGCCAGCCGCGCAGCAGCGCGCCCTCGCGCTGGCCGGCGGCGAGCCGTTCGAGGTCGCGCCGCGTCGCCAGCACCTCGGGCGTGAGATGCAGCTCGCGCGCGACCGCTTGCGTGATGTCGGCAAGCTTGCGCGCGAGCGCCGCCTGCAGCGGGTCCGGGCGTAGCCGCGGCGGCGCGGGCGGCGCGGGATCGGGCACCTGCGCCTGCCGCACGCACTCGAGCAGCTCCTCGCCGCGGCGCCGCACCAGCCCCGCAGGCATGTCGGGAACGAGGGCGAGGGCTTCGAGTGTGCGCGGCACCTGCATCACCATGGCGCGCAGCACCGTATCGTCGAGGATCCAGCCGCGCGGCCGGTTATGGGCGATCGCGCTGCGCTCGCGCCACGCGGCGAGCGCGCGCGCCAGGCGCTCGCGCGCCGGGTCGAGCTCGCGCAATCCCTTGAGCCGCTGCCAGGCATCGTCGGGGTCGAGCGTGAGTGTGCCTTCGTCCGCGAGCGCGCGCAGGTCCTCGCGCAGCCAGTCGAGGCGACCGAGCCGCTCGAGCTGCGACTCGAGCTCGTGCGCGAGCGGCAGCAGGTAGCGCACGTCGTCGAGAGCATATTCGACCTGTGCCGCCGACAGCGGCCGCCGCGACCAGTCGGTGCGCGTGTGCGACTTGGCGAGCTCCGTGCCGAGCAGGCGGCGCACCGCGTCCGCGTAACCGACCTGCGCCGGCAATCCGGTGAGGCTCGCCGCGAGCTGCGTGTCGAACACCGGGCGGGTCAGCCCCGCCACCGGCAGCAGCACCTCCAGGTCCTGGCGCGACGCGTGCATGACCTTGAGCACGCTGCCCGCGGTAAGCACGCTATCGAGCGGCGCGAGGTCGGGAAGCGCGAGCGGGTCGACGCACAGAGCTTCGGTAGGCGAGGCGATCTGCAGCAGGCACAGCTGCGCGCGATAGGTGCGCTCGCGCAGGAACTCGGTGTCCAACCCGATGCGTGGCTGCGTGGCGAGCCGTGTCGCCGCAGCGGCGAGCGCGGGCGCGGTGGTGACTATGTGCTGCAAACGGGGACTGGGGATGATCTGTACAATCGGGCGTGCCCATTATGCGAGGCCTGCAGCGGTATCGAAAGACATGAAGGAGATCATCGGTCTGTTCACGCAGATTGCGCTGCTGCGGCGCGGACCGCAGGACCTGCCGGCCTCGAGGCTGTTGCTGCTGCTCACCATCGCCGGCTACCTGTGCGTGAACCTGCTCATGAGCCTGGTGCTGCTGACACTGCTGCACAGCGCCGCCGCCGCCGACGGTGAGGTTCGCTGGGTGGCGCCGCTGCTGGTCGGCACCGTGTTCACTCTGCTCTGGTACGTCGCGCTCATGCGCATCGTGAAGCGTCCGGAGCGCACCTTGCAGACCGCCACCGCCGTGTTTGGTTTCCAGGCGGTGCTGGCGCCGCTGACGGACGCCTTCGAGTGGCTGATGCTGCGCTTCAGCGAGGAGGGGCCCTGGCACGTGCCGGTCGCCTGCGCGGGGCTGCTGTGGTTTACCTGGCTGATCGCCGTCAACAGCCACATCGTCAAGGCGGCGCTCGAGTGGTCGAGCACCGCGAGCGTCGTGCTGGTCATGCTGCAGTTGCTCGTCGAGGGAGCGGTGGTGCTCGCGCTGTTCGTCCCGGGCAACAGCTGAAGCGCGCCGCCGATGCACGTCCACATACTCGGCATCTGCGGCACCTTCATGGGCGGAGTGGCCGCCATCGCGCGCGCGGCCGGCTTCACGGTCACCGGCTCGGACCGCAACGTCTACCCGCCGATGAGCACGCAGCTCGAAGCGCTCGGGATCACGCTGACGGAAGGCTTCGAGGCGGCGCAGCTCACCCCGGCACCGGACGTGGTGGTGGTCGGCAACGTCATGACGCGCGGTCAGCCGGTGGTCGAGGCGCTGCTGGAGAGCCGCCTGACGTACCTCTCGGGGCCGGAGTGGCTGGCGCGCGAGGTGCTGCGCGAGCGCTGGGTGCTGGCGGTCGCCGGCACCCACGGCAAGACCACGACCGCTTCGCTCCTCGCCTGGATCCTCGAGCACGCGGGCCTCAGTCCCGGCTTCCTGATCGGCGGGGTGCCGGCGAACTTCGGTCAGAGTGCGCGCCTCGGCGCCGGGCAGCACTTCGTCATCGAGGCGGATGAATACGACACCGCCTTCTTCGACAAGCGCGCGAAATTCGTGCACTACCAGCCGCGCACCGTGATCCTCAACAACCTCGAGTACGACCACGCCGACATCTATCCGGACGTGGCCGCCATCGAGCGCCAGTTCCACCACCTGGTGCGCATCGTCCCCGGCAGCGGCCGTATCGTCTGGAACGCCGCCGACGCACGACTGCAGGAGACGCTCGCCATGGGCAGCTGGACGCCGCTCGAGGGCTTCGCCACCGATCCCGCCAGCGGCGCGCAGTGGAGTGCGCGCCCGCTGGGCGCCGCCGGCGACTTCTCGCACTTCGAGGTGCTCGAAGGTGGCGAGGCGCTCGGGACGGTGCAGTGGTCGCTGATCGGCGCGCACAACATGGAGAATGCGCTGGCCGCGATCGCCGCTGCGCGCCATGCCGGCGTGCAGCCGGCGCGCTCACTCGAGGCGCTGCGGGGATTCCAGGGGGTGGCGCGGCGCATGCAGCTGCGCGGCGAGGTCGGCGGCGTGCGGGTCTACGATGACTTCGCCCACCATCCGACCGCCATCGCCACCACTCTCGACGGGCTGCGCCGGCGCAGCGGCGCTGCGCGCATCGTGGCAGTGCTCGAGCCGCGCTCGCACACCATGCGCATGGGAGTGCACCAGCACACGCTCGCCCCGGCGCTCGCCGCCGCGGACGAGGTGTGGCTGTACACACCGCCCGATCTGGGCTGGGACACCGCTGCGGTGCTCGGCGCACTCGGCGGCCGTGGTCATGCGAGCGGCGACGTCGATGCGCTGGCGCGCGAGCTGGCGCAGCGCGCGCGCCCGGGCGATCAGCTGCTCATCATGAGCAACGGCGGCTTCGGCGGCCTGCACGAGAAGCTGCTGGCCGCGCTGGCCGATGCGCGCACATGAGCGTGCCCCCGCTGCCGCTGTTTCCGCTCGACACGGTGTTGTTTCCCGGCGGTCCCCTGAGCCTGCGCATCTTCGAGGCGCGTTACCTCGACATGGTGCGCCGCTGCCTGCGCGAGCAGAGCGCCTTCGGCGTGGTGCGGCTGCTGCACGGCGAGGAGGCCGGGCTGGCGGCGGAGGTAGCCGGCATCGGCACCAGCGCGCGGCCGGTGGATTTCGGCACGCTGCAGGACGGCTTGCTCGGCATCATGTGCCTCGGGCTGGGGCGCTTCTGCATCTGCCGGCGCTGGCAGCAGCACGACGGCCTGAACCTCGCCGAGGTCGAGTACCTGCCCGAGGAGGCGCCGTGCCCGCTGCCGCTCGAGTTTGCGCACCTCGGCGACCTGCTGCGCGAAGTGCTGCCCAAGCTCGGCGGCGCCTACGCGCACGCGCAGCCGCACTACGACGACGCCGGCTGGGTGGGCAACCGCCTCGCCGAGATTCTGCCGCTGAGCGGTGCCGAGAAGCAGGCGTTGCTCGAAGTGCCCGAGCCACTGGCGCGCCTCGCGCAGGTCGCCGCCTGGTCGGCGCGGCAGTCCGCACCTGCAGATCCGTAGCGCCGCACGCGCCGCGCACAGCCGGACGGGCACTGCCATGAGCACGATCCTGTTCTACGATGCGGTGTGTCAGCAGCCCTACGACACGCGCAGCCTGGGCGTACAGGCTCTCGGCGGCAGCGAGTCCACGCTGGTGCGCGTGGCCGATGCGCTCGGCGCCTGGGTGATCCAGCACAACCGCACCGAGGACTGGGAGCGCTACCGCCGTCCGCAGCGCCTGCCGGGTATCACCAGCGTCATCGTCATGCGCGATGCGCGCACGCTGCCTGCGATCCACGATTATTTCCCGGCGGCGCGCTTCTTCCTGTGGCTGCACGATCGCGTCCGTCCGCACGGCAGCCGCGCCCGCTGGCTGGCCGCGAGCGCCACGCTGCTGCGCGAGCTGGCGGTAACGGCGGTGTGCGTGTCGGATTCGCAGCGGACCGGAGTGAGCGCCACGCTGCGGGTGCTCGGGCTGGGCGACAGTATGCGCTGCCTGACGCTCTACAATCCGGTCGACGATGCGCTGCAGCCCGATGGCACGCCGGTGGACGAGCGCAAGCTGGTGTTCTTCTCTTCACCCAACAAGGGGCTGGATTTTGCGCTCGATGCCTTCGGTGCGCTGCGCCGGCACATGGCGGATCTGCGCCTGGTGGTAGGCAACCCGGGCTACAAGGCGAGCCACGTTGCCGGCCTCCCCGGCGTCGAGTTCCTCGGCGCGCTGCCGCAGCAGCGCATCCACGCCGAGGTACGCAGCGCTCTGTGCACTTTCGCGCCGAATTTCGTGATACCCGAGACTTTCGGACTGGTGTTTGCCGAATCACATGCGCTCGGCACGCCAGTGCTCACTCACGACTGCGGCGCGGCCCTGGAAGTCGTCGCTGATCCGCAGCAGGTCCTGCCGGTGACCGCCGCCTGCCGCCTCTACGAGGCGCTCGTCGGCGCCCTGCCACAGCGCTGGCGGCGCGTGCCGGCGGGGCTCGCCGCCGCGGCCGGGATGTTCGACGCCTACGGCGAGCGTATCCGCGCCTGGCGCAGCGGCGCACGCCCGCAAACCGCTCCCGACCCGAGATTTCGCCTCAGCGCCATCGCCGCGCAGTGGCGGGCGCTGCTTTCGACTTAGGCCCGCAGCGCCGCCGCCCCCCGTGTCGGTTGCAGCGGCAGTGCACACCACGCCTCGAGCACCGTCGCCATCGGAATCTGGTCGAGACGCGTCGCGTGCGGCGGCCCGCCGATGCCCACCACGGCCGAGCCCGTGGGGCTGCGCGGCAGCCACTCCTGCTGCGCATGCGCGCCGAACATCACCACCAGCGGCAGCGACAGGGCGGCGGCGGCGTGCGCCGGACCGGTGTCGACCGAGATCATGCTGTGCGCCAGCGTGCACAGCGCCAGCAGGCGCGGTAGCGGCAGCTCCGCGGCCGCCACGGCGGGCAGCCCGGTCGCGCTCACGATCCATGAAAGCAGCAGTGCCTCGCGCGGCGCGCCGCACAGCAGGATGAGCGCCTGCGGCAGCCGCTCGTGCACCGCATGCAGCAGCGCCACCCAGCGCTCGATAGGCCAGGCCTTGTCGTCGGCCGCAGACAGGCGCAGCTTGCTGCCGCGCATGGTGCGGCGGTTGCCCGGCTGCACCAGCACCAGCGGCTTGCCCGCCCAGCCCTGCGCCGCGAGCCACGCGGCACAGTCCGCGCGCGCCGCCGCGGACACTTCCAGGTGTGGCGCGCACAGCGGCGGCGGTGCCGGCCACGGATAGTCGCCCGCGCTGAAGGCGGGCGGCGTCAGGCGCCCGAAGCTCACCAGGCGATCGACCCAGTGCGTTGGTCCAATGGTGGGCGCCGGGGGTGAAGCACTGTGCGTTGACCCAATGCCGGGTGCCTCGCGTGCCAGGAACAGGCAGTTCGCGTAGTCGATCCGGCTGAAGCGCAACAGCCGCTCGATGCGGGCG
>Ga0210394_10006934_pt1 | contig 12103 bp, 14 predicted proteins | sample IncBWC12MmetaG_FD_160121 | JGI IMG/M metagenome (GOLD analysis project Ga0210394, IMG submission 160121) | Forest soil microbial communities from Barre Woods Harvard Forest LTER site, Petersham, Massachusetts, United States - Inc-BW-C-12-M | ecosystem: Environmental > Terrestrial > Soil >... | reverse complement strand
CGTTATCGTCGTGGTACCACGCGCGTTCGTACCGACCTCCATCAATGGCGAGAGGAACGTGAACACCACGACACCAGAGAGAATCCGCGTACGAAGTTTCCATGTACGATTCAGGTGAGTCACACGCGAATAAACGTTTATTAACTATCTCGTTATTTAACCCGAAGGGACGGGGAAATCATATACCCTAGGTCGAGGCTTTTCTATCTAGAAGAAGTCGTGCGGTCTCGTATCGGTCGACTTGGGGGATGATCTCTCCACACGCGGCGCACTTGAGTCCCTCGATTACGTTGACCGTGTGGCAGCGGGCCTTGCCAACCATATCAGTTGGTAGCCCGCCGCTGAACACGGCTTCAATCATCTTCTTCCCTGCCGCGGACAGACTGTTGAGCGTCACCCTGGCGAGCCAAAGCACGCGCCACCCACAAATGTGCTAAAACCCAGTCCGATGGTGTGTCCTCCTCAAGAATTTGCCCAGCGAGGCTCAGATACTTGTCGTAGGCCTGAACGGCATTGGGCCCTCCGTGAAGCGTGCCGCCAAGCACGTGCGTGGCAGGACGCGGCTTTGCCTTCAAGCGGGTCTCCGTCAACCTTTCCGCCGTTGAATTTCGTCACTGGGGATTTGTCGAAGGTGTTCGGACAGTACTTTCGGAATCAGGCCTAGAGGGGCGATACCTTGACCTTGAGCTCACCCAACGTATCCTCATGGAGCATGCGGACTCCGCCGCTTCGGTGCTACCAAAGCTCAAAATGATGGCGTTGCAACTGGCCGTGGACGACTTCGGAACCGTCTATTCCAGCTTGAGCTATCTCCGTCAATTTCCGATCGATATCTTGAAAATTCATCAGTCCTTTGTTCACCAGATCACCGGCGATTCGGACAAATCCCCTGCTGTCAGGGCCATCATTGCGATGGGCAAGAACCTCAAGCTCCGCGTCATTGCCGAGGGCAGCGTAACACAGGCACAGCTCGCGTTCCTTCGGTCGCGTCACTGTACTAAAGGACAAGGCTACCTCTTCAGTAGGCCTTTGGCCGCCGACCAGTGTGCCGAGTTGCTCGGTATGCCCACACAAGAAATCTGTCGCGAACCTGTCCGCCAGCAGACGACCCAGCGGACCGCCGTTCCTGCACTCACGGCCATGTCAGGGTCTTCGCGACTATAGCCTCTTCCGAGCATTAGGCCTGGCCACGCAGGGTCTGTTCGGTCAGAGGAGGGCCATCTTACTTCCTGACGCCGCCGCCTGGGTCCAAAGATTTGTCACCAACTCTAACTGTGTATTTATAAACTTTGCTACTCGCTAGAACGCTGCGCCTCACCAGCCCAGAGACGGGGGCATCGCTGCTGAACTGGAACTCATAAAATGGCGAGTCATTGTTCTCAAATTCCACGCTGAAGCAGGGGCTGCACTTTGTATGGTCGTGATTTTGAGCGCACTCCCACCGCACTTCCTGATTTCCGATCTTGCTGACGCTGAAATAATCAAGGCTTACCTCGACGTCTCCCTTGCCATTAAGTCCGACTTTGACCACAACCTCCCGACAATCTGGAAGTAGAGCTGTTCCTGATGCACTCATTTTTTGTTTCCTCCTTATCAAGTCATTTTTCCCGGACTAACTCCTGAAATCGACGATCGCTGCGCAACGAATCAAAGTTCGGATAGTCTTGTATCCGCGCCGTTGAATACCCGGCAGCGCGGGCTTTCTTCAGCCAGTCGATGGCCTTACCTGACTGCCCAAATTGGTTGTTAACCAGCGCCGCCTGAAAGAGTAACGGAGGATCGACCGGTGAAAGGCGCACGCCACGCTGCAGGGCGTCAAATGCAAGCTTTTTCTCTCCGAGCATGGCATGGCAGATCGCGAGAACGCCGTACGATGGCCCATCCTTCGGATTAACCCGGAGATCCTCCTGCGCAATGACGATCGCCCGCCGATAAGCCGACGCGGCTTGGCCGCGCTTTCCCGGTGTCCAATAATATCCGTCTCCCAGATTCCACCAGACCAGCGAGTCTTTTTCTGCAAGCTTGGTCGCCTGTTCGTAAGCACGATCGGCTTCTTCGTACCGCCGCAAGAAGAAGTAAGCGTTACCCAGGTTGGTGTAGGCGTAGTCATACGGCCGAATCGCGATCGAGCGCTCGAGAGCAACGATCGCATCGGCGTAACGCGCTTGCTCGACTAAAGTGGCACCCAGGTTGGAATAACCGAGGAAACTGTCCGGAGCGAGCGCGACGACCTGGTTAAACAGCTCGTTTGCTTCGCGAAATCGTGCCTGACTGTAATAGAAAACGCCGAGCCAATTGTATCCGGCCCAGTAGTGCGGCCGCAGTTCGATCGCGCGGCGATACGTTTTTTCAGCTTCTTCGAGTTTGCCAAGGTGCTCGTACGCATCCGCGAGACCCCGAAATGCTCCATCGTTGGTCGGTTCGCTCGCGGCGGCAAGCTCGAACTCCTGCGCCGCCTCTTGATAATTTCCCGTTCCAGAGGCCAGCGTTCCGAGACAGGCGTACGCGGAAGACGTCTTCCCGTCCAGGTGGCTGGCTTGTTCGCAAGCGGTCCGGCTCTTTTCAATCCAAGAGGGGTCTTTGCTGCTCGTGTATTTCTTCCAGTAAGCGTCGCCGAGACCCGCATAAGCCAGCGCGTAGTTGCGGTCCAAAGTTAGAGCACGTTCGAAGACCTGAATCGCGTTGTCGAGATTTTCGACACGATCATAGTTCTGGAGATATCCCCTGCCTTGCAAGTAGTAGTCGTATGCCCCTGCAACCTCCGTTCCGTGATTCTCGATGGTTTTTCGCTGGCCGCTGCGGATCTCAAGTTCCAGCATTTGTATGGCCCCATTTACAATCGCGTCTTCGGCCGCAAACGTGTCCATCTCTGCCAAAGTCACACTCTCGGCCCGCATTTGCCGGCGAGTCCGAGCATCCACCAAAATGTAATTGACGCGTATTTGCTCTCCCGATTTATGTAGGCTGCCTTCCAAGACTAGATTTGCGCCGAACTCTTTGCGGGCGTCGTCTACCGTGGTGATGTGCTTGGCTCGTATCTCCGTCGCGGGAACCACCTGCAATGACGGATCACTCGTAAGCTGCGTGAGCTTGGCGGTAAGGGTCTCGGCAAGGCCAGCTCCGAACGCAGCCGTTTGCGCGTCGCCGCCCACAATACTAAACGGCAAAACCGCTACCTGTTTCGCACGCGGTATGGGACTTACGCCCAGCCAACTCTTGACCTGCTGTCGCACGGGCGTAATAAGCGCTGTGGCAGCCAACAATGCCACCCCCAGAAACGCGGCCCACAGCGTGGTCCGCTTGCGTCTTGGGGCTGGAAGCTGCGGGAGAACCCGTACCCCCGACCGGCTGTGGGCGAGCTGCAGAGAGTTCAAATCAACCGCGAGATCAGCAGCGGTTGCGTACCTCTGAGCGGGATCCTTGGCGATCATCTTCGCAACGATGCGGTCGAGCTCCGCAGGTGTGCTCGGATTCAATTCGTGAGAGGGCGGCGGCTCGTGATACAGGATTCGATCACAGGTTTCGAGAAAGGTTTCCGCCCGGAAAGGATTGCATCCCGCAATCGTCTCGTAGAAAACGATACCGAGTGAAAAAATGTCCGCGCGGGCGTCGGAATCCTTCTCCTGCACCACTTCGGGGGCCATATAGATCAAGGTTCCTGCAAACTCGGCGCTGGCTCGGGTACTCAAGGTCTTGATCTCGAGGCCGCCCGGAAGGTTCTTGGCGACACCGAAGTCCAGAACCTTTACGTGGCCCGAGGTGGTCAACATGATGTTTTCCGGCTTGATGTCGCGATGCAGGACACCCGCCTTGTGCGCTGCAGCTAGAGCTTGAGCGCACTCCGTGGCGATGGGCAGGAATTCGGCGACTGGGAGGGGATTAGCAAGACGCCGGCGGAAAGTTTGACCATCGACGTACTCCATGACGATAAAAAGTTCGTTCTCTTCTTCGATTACATCGTAAACGGCGGCGATGTGAGCATCACTCAGGCGAGAGGCCCATTCCGCTTCCTTCCACAGGCGCTCGCGGGAATGCTCGTCATTTCGGTGGTTCGGTGCGATGCGCTTGAGCGCCACTTGACGTTTCAGGCGGGTGTCACTCGCGCGATATACCTCGCCCATTCCGCCCTTGCCAAGCAGCTCCAGAATTGCAAACCTGCCCACGGTCGTGCCGCTCAGATCCGCAACGGAGGTTACGGCGGAGGAGACAGCGGACGCGCGTTCCATTTTGGGATTGCCCATTGGTCGCTGGACCTAACTGCCAGGTGCCAGACCCGGATTTGCGGTCTATCGTACTCTCGCTCGGATGGGTAAGCAATCCAGTTGATTAAGGTCTGGCGTATTGTCACTCTTTATACGATATGAGGACAGAAGCCACGGAATGCTGATCCCATTGTCTGCTTCTTGGTGTTAGATTCTGCCTCTTAACCCTTCTGCTTCAGCGTTCTATACATGGTATCTCTTCCGACGAATGTGTATGCCGCCTCGGATGGTAAAGTAGATAAAGGCACCGGCCAACTCCGCACGATGTTGAAAACCGCGCGCCGCCCATCTCCCATGACCAAAACCTATCTCGAAGCCGCCGTCGAAATCGCCCAGGAAGCCGGCAAGATCCTCCGCGGGGAGTTCGATCGCCCGCCGCATATTGACTACAAAGGCGAAGCCGACCTGGTCACCCAAGCCGACAAGCGCTCCGAGCGCGCCATCGTCGAGCGCCTCACCAGGTATTTCCCAGACCACGGCATCGCCGCCGAAGAGGGCACAGGCCACGAGGGTACTTCCGAATTTCGCTGGCACGTCGATCCGCTCGATGGCACCACGAATTTCGCCCACGGCTATCCCTGCTTCTGCGTCTCGATCGCGCTCACGCAGCGGGACGCCATCCTCGCCGGCGTCGTCTTCAATCCCATCTCCAGCGAACTCTTCACCGCGGCCCGCGGCGAAGGCGCCAACCTGAACGGCAAGCCCATCCACGTTTCCAAAATCGAGACGCTCGCCACCAGCCTGCTCTGCACCGGCTTCCCGGCGCACAAGCGCATGGCCAGCCCCAACATTCATTACTACTGGGATTTCACCCTCCGCTCTCACGGAGTCCGCCGCGACGGTTCCGCCGCGCTCGATCTCGCCAGCGTAGCCGCGGGCCGCTTCGAGGCCTTCTGGGAATTTGGCCTCAACCGCTGGGACGTAGCCGCAGGCATGCTCCTGGTCGAAGAGGCGGGAGGCAAAGTCACCGACTTCTCCGGCCAGCGCTACCGCCTGGGCGGCCCCATGATTCTCGCCACCAACGGCCTAATTCACGAGGAAACCCGCAGCATCGCCGAAGAAATTTCACAACGCGATCCCGACGCCCCCTTGCGAAAAGAAACTTGAGTGCACGAGATGCCTGGGTTGGTTTATCCGCCGCCGATGCGACGACCGAGTGGCGAACGCAGGTTCCTTGTAGGGGCGCAGCACGGCTGCGCCCCAGCTTGGCAACCAACGCAACGGCGCTGGTATGTAGCGCTGGGTTTCAGCCCGGCGCGTCCGCCCGACGCCATCTTGACCTCGAGCACTGACGGTACCACACGCGCGCCGGACAGTTAGTTGCCGCATAGGTTATCGCAGTACCTTTGACCTATGGCCGCCAGACGATTTCGCGCGCGAGCATAGCAGCGGGGAATTGGCGTCTTCCGGCAATCTCGTCGGCTGGCGGCAATCCCGACGACGCCAGTAGCCGTTCCCGGAAGGCGTTCCAGCAAGGATGACGCGGCGGAGGTAAATCGTGGTGCGGAAATTGACGTCACTAAAATTGGCATTGCGAAGATTAAGCTTGCTGTCGGCATTCGGATTCTTCTTGGCTGCGGCCGCGCCGATACGCGCGCAAGATGCGCCGCAGCCCTCTGTCGCCGACGCGGCCCGCGCGGCCCGCAAGGACAAAGACAAACCAAAAGACAAAGACGCGCCTTCGTCGAAAACCGTGATCACCGACGAAAATCTGGCCGCAGGGGCGAGTGTCGCACCGGCATCCTCGAAATCGGGCGATGCAGCCGGCGGCGCAAGCGCTGCATCCGGACGATCCAGTTCGCTCGACCCAGCCTGGGCACGCCTGCAAGCCACCGAAGCCTCGCTGGATCGCTTGGAGCCTCTGGGCCGGTCGGAACTGTCCCAGACCGTGCTCAACGGCAACGCCGCGGACTTCCCGAATCGCAGCGAATGGGAAGAGAAACTTTATTCCGCGAAAGGGATTTACGTCCAGCGTTCGCGCCAACTCATAGGAGCGATGAAACAAGTTCTCGCGGACATGGAAGCTCTGCAGTCCGGCGCGCAGGGAAAAATCGCCGACAACGATCCGCGCGCGCAGGCGCTAATACGCAAAACACAACAAATCATGCAGCTCGCGGCCCGCACCGAAGCCGCGTTCCAGTCGGTCGTCACCGAAGGCCAGAATCTGGCTCTGCAAGCCCCACGGCGCTAACAAACACATCGCATAAATATTTGCGGATCGCGAGGCGCGATCGTGCCAGAGGGTAAGTAGCACAGACACTCTTGTCTGTGTGGGGCGCGACGTCGTCGAGGTTGCGCAATGTAGGAGATCGAAGTTCGTGCGAGTTGCTCCTGCGCGCCTCGGAATCGATCTTCATAGGCGCTCGGCTGGAGGTGGACTTCGGCGATGACCGTTTGTGTTTGGGGCGTATTGCGTTTGCGCGTCGATAAGTGTGACGGAGAGGACCAGAATATTCCTGGTGTCGCTGTAGAAGCGGCACCTGATTTTGACGCGGTGTCCTTCGCGGCCGGCGACCATGCTGGGATTGGTGATGGACCAGGACCGCGTATTTTTCGCGACCAGGGTTTTTCCGTCATCACTGACGCTCCCGAAGATCGTCATGATTCTCGAGGACGGAGAAAGGGCCGGCGCTTTGTTTTGCGCGGCAGCGGTGCCGGACAGAAGCAGGGCGACCACGACCATGTGGGGGATCAGCCTTTTCATCGCGAACCACCTTTTGAGACAGGGTTAGGGATGAGAATAGTAATCGAAGTGTCGGCGCGGTCAAGCTCGAAATCCCGATGTCGCGGATGCGGATAATGCGCCTGTCGGGTGCTGCGAGGCCAAGTTGATTCGCGACACAATCGGCCCGTTTGAGCCTCACTGACGGGTGCGACTACGCTTTCGGCTGACGCGGCAAGATCGGAGGAATCCCTAGATAGCGTATGCCCCACGCACAGAGTGCGCTCATGGGTTCGATCAATTCTTCTCCCGCGGGTGTCAGGGAATAGGTCACCTGCGGCGGCGAGGCTCGTTTGACCTGACGATGGACGATCCCGTCGTTTTCGAGCTGGCGCAGTTGCTCGGTCAGAACTTTTTCACTGACGCCACTCATTAGATCGCGCAGTTGCGCAAAGCGTTTCGGGCCGAAGCCGAGATGCCAGATGGCCAACACCTTCCACTTGCCGCTGACGCAATTAATGGTTCCCGATACGGGGCAGCCGTGATTACTCTTCATCGGACGAACCTCCAAGCCTCACCAGCTTACAAAATTGTGCGTACTTCCGACGGCCCTCCGACGGTTATACCATCCAGGTGAAGTGAAGAAAATCAGTACGAAGGGAAGAGCGGGCCACGGGCGCGGCTACCCTCGTGGCCGCCCCGTTCCAATCTGCCCTTCGGGGGAGAGAGACAAATGATCTTGATTACAGGTGCAAGTGGGAGTGTTGGGAAAACAGTGCTGGCGGAAGTGACGCGGAGCGGACAGAAGCCCCGCGCGATGTACCGCTCGAAAGAGGAGGCGGCGAGAGCCCACGCGGGGACCAATACGGCCATCGCGGATTTTGCGGACAAAGCGAGCCTTGCAACGGCGTTGCGCCACGTTGAGAGTGTCTACCTGGTGTGCTCGCCGATTCCGGACCTCGTGCAACTGGAGAGCAACGCCATCGAGGCTTGCGAGGCGGCCGGAGTGCGGCGGATCGTGCTGAACTCAGCGCTGGGTGCGGGGGACTACCCAAAATCGTTTCCGAGTTGGCATCGAAAAGTGGAAGAGAAGCTGAAGGCCACGAAGATGGCACATTGCATCCTGCGGCCGAACAGCTTCATGCAGAACGTGCTGACATACTATGCGCCGAGTATCCGCGCTCAAGGCGCACTTTACAGCTCGATGGGAACCGCGCGGACCAGCTACCTCGATGTGCGGGACATTGCAGTGGTGGCGGCAAAGGCGCTGCACGGCGGCGAGCACGACGGGCAGACCTATGAACTCAACGGACCCGAAGCGCTGACCTACGCGGATGTCGCCGAAAAAATTTCGCAGCACGCCAAAGTATCAGCAAAATATGTAGACATCCCGGTGGAAGCGCAGCGTAAAGCGATGCTCGAGCAGGGAATGCCGGAATGGCAAGTGACCGCGCTTCTCGATCTGCAGGAATACTACACAAACGGGAACGGCGGAACTCTGGACGGTTTGCTGGAACAATTGCTGGGACGCCCGCCGGCCCGCATGGATGCCTTCCTGCAAGAGTATGCGGGTGAGTTCCGTGGACAATCCGCGAGAGCCTGAGGAGCAAAGCCATGGATCCAATTAACGCGAAAACAGGAATGACGCATGCTGAGGCGCGAGAATTTATCCGCAATCACTTCGAGGAATTCGTCAACAAGAAGAACGTGCAAATCGGGAACGTGAACTTCGCCGCGGACTTTGTGGACCGCGGCGCCGACGTACCTCCGGGAATGCCGCCCGGGCCCGCGGGAGCAATTCAGTATGTGGGCGGGGCGCTGAAACGGTTTCCGGATCTGCATGTGCAGATTGAAGACATGATCGCGGAAGACGACAAAGTGGTGGTGCGCAATCACTGGACCGCGACCGATTCGCAGAATGGAAAGAAACTGGAATTTCGCGGGATCGTGATCTGGCGGGTCGCGAACAAGAAAATCGTCGAGAGGTGGGCCTACCTCGAAGCGCCTCATCCGGTTTGAGCTCGCGCCTCTCCACAGCGAGCGTTTGCTTGTAGCATGCCGGCGCAGCTCGACGCGCTTTCATACTGTTATTCTCTTGCGTTACGCTGACGCCGTTCCATTTGGCGGCAGGGGCACGCAGGTGAATGGTGGAAAATGAAGAAGCGCGAAAAGTCCAAGGGTCGTATTACGAAACCTGCTGCAAAAGGGTCCGCGATGCGGCGCACGACTTTTTCCGCGCTCGCTGCGGAACTGGCAGCTCTAGGGCGCAGCTTCTACGATCGCGGCTGGGTGTTGGGGACCAGCGGCAATTTCAGCGCCGTTCTCTCACATGAGCCCGTGCGGCTTGCCATTACCTCCACCGGTCTGGACAAGGGCGGCTTGACGCCAGCGCATTTTCTGGAGATCGATGATGCGGCAAGCGTCGTGCGCGGCGAAGGAAAACCGTCCGCGGAAGTGTTGCTGCACCTTGCCATCGTGCGCGCGTTGAACGCAGGTGCGGTGCTACACACGCACTCGGTGTGGAGCACGGTCCTCTCGGGAACCCCGGCCTCGCAGGGAGGACTGGCGCTGGAAGGCTACGAAATGTTGAAAGGCCTCGAGGGCGTGCGCACGCACCAGCATCGCGAGTGGCTGCCAATTCTTGAGAATTCGCAAGATATGATCCAGTTGTCGCAACGCGTGACGCAGGTTTTGCGCGAGAATCCCGGAATTCATGGATTTCTCTTGCGTGGGCACGGCCTGTACACCTGGGGTTCCAGCTTGCCAGAAGCCAAGAGGCATGTTGAAATTTTGGAGTTCCTCATGGAAGTGCTGGTTCGATCCGGCGGCGGGTTGCGCGCGATCTAAGAGTCAACGCCGGTCGAGAGAGGAAAACACGACCATGGCTGTCCTTCGCATTCCCGACGAGCAGCGCACCTTGTCCGAGCAGTCCGAAATCCGCGACTATCTAGCCGGCATCGGGATCGAATACGAGCGCTGGCCGCTTGCCGACGACGTCACTCCGGAAGCATCGGCGGAGCAAGTCCTGAGCGCGTATGCGCCGCAGGTGGAGGAGTTGAAACGGCGTGGCGGCTACGTGACCGCCGATGTGATCGACGTCCATGCGGATACGCCGGGACTTGATGCCATGCTCGCGAAGTTCAACATCGAACATCGCCACGATGAAGACGAAGTACGGTACATCGTGGCAGGGCGTGGACTGTTCCACATTCATCCGCCGAATAGTCCTGTTGTCGCGCTCGAAGTTGAGGCTGGCGACCTGATTCGCGTTCCGCGTGGCACCTTGCACTGGTTCGACCTGTGCGGTGACCGCCGAATCCGCGCGATCCGTTTGTTCCAGGATAGTTCCGGCTGGACTCCGCACTACAGCGGAAGCGGCGTGGATCGAAAGTACGAGCCGGTGTGCTGGGGTCCGCGCTATATCCCGCCTCAAGCAGCTGTGCCGCCAGCAGTACTAAAGTAGCGCGCGTGGCTCTCGAAGACTGGAGCCCGGTCCGCGTTCTGCTTCTCGACATCGAAGGCACCACCACGCCCATCGACTTCGTCTACAAAACTCTGTTCCCATACGCCAGCCGCAACCTTGAGCCGTTTTTGCGAGAGCATTTCCCGGAACCTGAGATTGCCGCTCTCGTTCATGAGCTGAAGGCGCAGCACGAACGCGACAGTGCCGCGGGACTTCAGCCTGCGGCTTGGCTGAGCGGGTCCGATGAAGCTGAACGGAGATCGTGCGTTGCTTATGCGCAGTGGTTGATCGCCAGAGACAGCAAATGCACGCCACTCAAAACGCTGCAAGGAAAAATCTGGCAGCGAGGATTTGCGAGTGGGGAATTGCACGGCGAGGTGTATGCGGACGTGCCTCGCGCATTCGAGCGATGGCGGAAGCAGCAACGAGACATCTGCATCTATTCGTCGGGCAGTGTCCTCGCGCAGCAACAGCTTTTTCAATCTGTCATTTCTGGCGATCTGACTCCGTACCTCACGGCCTTTTTCGATACGCAAACGGGAATCAAGACTGCCGCCGACAGTTACAAGAAAATTGCTGCGTCGCTGGGCCGTTCGCCACACGAATGTTTCTTCATTTCCGACGCGCCGAAAGAAGTGGAAGCCGCGCAATCCGCTGCCATGCTTGCTGTGCTGTGCGACCGCAACGCGCCGGCGGCCTCAATTAGCCTCGGCGGCGTTGAATCTAAATCCCGCCCTCTCGGAGAGGGCGGTTACAACATCGGGTCTCGGGCCGATCAACGGGCTACGGGCGAAAGCATCCATACCTTCGACGAAGTTTTCCCCGGTTAGCTGATCGCCGATCTAAATTCCGCATCCAAGCCAATCAAAAAACTCCGCAAATCCTTACGGGCAATTTCGGAAATCCTTACGAGTTTCTTAGCCGCCGAGCCTTAGCCTCTCCCCACCACGAGGTTCCCCGTCCGAACCAGCGTGCATAACGCGCTCCGTCCTCGACACAGAAGCGCAATAAACATTAACCGAAGGGGGAAAACTCTACATGTGTATCTCTCGAATGATTTTGGCGTTTGTTTTTACGTTGGCACTTCCTGGATGGGCCGCCGCGCAATCAACGTTTGGCGGAATTGTCGGCACTGTGAAAGACCCCGGCCAAGGCGCGGTCGCGAACGCGCAACTCATACTCATCAATCTGGACGACCGCACGCAGCGAGACACCAGTACCGATACCAACGGCGCGTTCGAGTTTATTAGCCTGAAGCCGGGACACTACGAACTTGCCATCCATGCGGACGGTTTCGCGGATTACAAAATGACCGCGTTGCAACTGGATGCGCGGCAGACCCTGCGCGCCGACGCGCAACTCAAGCTGGCTTCGTCGTCGCAGACAGTAGAGGTGGCGGGAGATAGCGGCCCGGTCATCAACACGGAAAATGCCACCATCGGCGACAGCAAGGATTTTCAGCAGATTACCAGCCTGCCGGTGAACTACCGCGGAGCGACGACCAGTCCGCTGGCGATGCTCGCAACCGTTCCTGGAGCGCAGCAGGACGCAAACGGAAACGTGTCGATTGGGGGCGGACTGCCGTCACAAGTGCAATATTCGGTCGATGGGTCATCCACGGTGAATATCCGGCAGAACGGCGCGCTCGGGAACATGAACCCTTCCACGGAATTGATCGGGGAGTTTAAAGTCACGCAATTCAACAACAACGCGGAA
>Ga0210394_10006931_pt1 | contig 12108 bp, 7 predicted proteins | sample IncBWC12MmetaG_FD_160121 | JGI IMG/M metagenome (GOLD analysis project Ga0210394, IMG submission 160121) | Forest soil microbial communities from Barre Woods Harvard Forest LTER site, Petersham, Massachusetts, United States - Inc-BW-C-12-M | ecosystem: Environmental > Terrestrial > Soil >... | reverse complement strand
AGAAGGTACGAGGCGAGTGGGCTTTAATCTGTATGACTCACAATCTTTTGAAGTTTCACAAGATAGGTTACGAGTAAAGCGAAGAAGAAAGACTAAAAGAAGGTGGAGAGCGGGAAAAGGATGCTCCCGAGAATGCCAATCATAGGAGCGGTCTCATCGTAAGCGGACGCGCACTGCACCGGATAGCGCTATATGGGCGCTTCGCGCGAACAATCATTCTTTAAAAAGTCAATTTTCAGACAGGCTCCTAGGTCAACGCCCACTTTCAGAAACACTTTATACGCATCGGGGAAGGACAGGTCTTTTCAATCAGCCCATGCTTAACCAGAATGCGATGATACGAAGGTGCCGCTAACAATGTAGATGGATGGGTCTGCGGAGCTGGCTTGTATTGTTTTCGTTGTTTCATTTGGGGCTATGCTGACACGTTTTCTCAGTCCGGTCATTTTCTTTGGTGTGGATGGGACTCCGAGGCTAGGCAGTGGATATTTTGTAAAACGTCACTTTGGAAAAGGTCCGGCCACGACTGTCCCAGGAATTGACGCCTCCCAGGTTTTCTTGCAATGGGCGCACTCGATTGTGCGCTCAACGTAGCTACTTGCGTCTTGAGTGGGAACAACCGCGAGCAAATTCATCCTCTGGCAGTGGGGGCAAGTCAGGTCGAGCAAAATGTGGGGTTGTGTGGGAGCTATCCCCATGTGCAGGCTCCTCCCCGGTCCTGTCCAGTGTGGTCTTCCGTCCCGTCTACCGCAAGGACTTAGTTAGTGAATTATCCTCCTTAGCACTGACACGACGCCGCAAGCGATTCGCCGTTACATCGGCGCGTTTGTTCGGCGGTTCGATTGGAATGATGTGTTGGTGTAGTTAGAACGCCAGACTCATCCCGCCACTTTCTTCTTCAGCGCCCGAAATTTCGCCCACCGCTCCTTGGCGGATTTCCCGCCGAAGCACCCCTCCTACCCCATTAGCCGTCGCGAGGCCATTGGCAGCGTGGTCGCCACGGTGAATTCGGTGGCGGCACTCGGCGTTTATCCGGTAACGCGACGCAATTCAGGAGTTGTGGATCGGACACCGAAAGAAGAGCACTATCGACAAGATGGAAGCCAGGGGTAGAATCTGGGTAGGGGGTGTCACACATGCGCAAATCACTCATAGGAATGGCAGCCGTGTTGTTTTCTGGCGTCATGAGCGCAGCTAACGACAAGACACCAGCGGTGCAGGAAGTAATTCACACTGCGCCGGAAAACATCAAGAAGGCCGCCCTCTCAATGTTTGTGTCTGACGGCTACACAATCGACACAGACAATACGGCCCTACTGGCAAGGTTTGTGTCGCAGGCCTACAAAATCGACTCTAACAAGACTTCAGTATTGAGAATCTCGCGGCCATGGAGCAGCGAAGAGACAAGCAACTTTAACACCGAGCACTGGACCAATAAGCCAGTCTCCAATTGCCGACACGTGCTCGCGCTCATTTTATCGCCCGAAGACCAAGCAACTAACGTGACGATGCGCTTGGGCACCGAGTGCCATGCAGATGGGTCGTGGCTACTTATGATTGGCGACGACGAAAAAGACGTTCAATGGATGCAAACCACTTTAGCCAATCTGAAGGCCAAAATTGAGGGAGCCTATCAGCGTCATTGATTTCTATACATGAGCCTAACTTCTCTGTGGGCGCTCCCAAGTGACGCACCGTGCGTGCAGCGGGTGCGGTTGGATTTTTTTGGCATTGCAGAAGCGTATCACGGTCGGATTATCCGGCCAGCTTCTTCGCCTGCGCTCGAAACTTCGCCCACCGCTTCTTTGTAGCTCTGCCAATCCTGGCCCGTGCCGCAGCGGACAGGACGCGCTTCTTCACGACTTTGAGTTCTTTGCTTGCCGAATGGCCCAAAGCTTCTGCGGCCGCTCGTACTCCGCTCAGTTGGTGTTGTAGCTTGCCTAGCCGCTTTTCGAGTTTTCTCTCTTCGCGCTTGATTGCTGCCAGAATGTCCATGAAGCCTCCCGAGGAACTCTATCTCAACCGGAGCAGCCAGGACAACGCTTTCAACCCACGCTAACAGTACCATTGAAAGCTATTGCCTACTGACTATTATAGCTAAACAAGGGATGGACTCCCTCGACAGCCGATAGAATTCTCTTGTTATCTTCTCTTTTAGCGAGAACCGGAACAAAGTCTCGCGGAAAGGTGTCGAATCCGAAATCCATTTTACACTTCAGCAAGCAAGAGTAGGCAAATTGATTCAGGTTCAGTGAAATAGCATCCTGAAACTGCTCATATGGTTTCGTCCGTTGATAATAATCCCATGTCCCGAGAACTCTAAGTGCACGGTCTCGGCCTGCATTACGGAACAGTCCTTGTACGCACCAAGATTAAGTCGACTATAAATATACAGTAGTCCGTAACCGAGGAGTTCGATGGTCGCGTCGAAAGCATCGCCGGGCTCAGGTGAGACCTTTAGCTCGTAAAAGACGAAACTAGAATCGCCGGACGTAAAAACCAAATCGATGCTTCTTTTTCTGTCTCCAGACCCGCAATACCCACTTCAGCGCAAAGGGAACGGGTGTATACTCGCGACTTTCTAGAAGAAGGTCAATAACAAAAAAATGAATTTGACTCGATGGTACAGGGAGGACCCACAATGGCGAAGATCGTGAGTCATCGTTCCGCTGTGACTTCCGACCGGAGTAAATCGATGCAAAGCCGTGCAAAAGATTCTGCAGATATCTTCTACTGGACAAGCGTGTTCAGGCTCAAACGGGTTGCCTGTGCAATCCTGTCGCTAGTGATCTTGCTGGGCTCGCTGTCAAGCCCAATCCCGATCTCTGCGGGAGCCGGGAAGCATGGAGCCGAGGTAGAAATAGGAGTACCGAAGATACTTGAGTACTCGAGAGTCTATCCGCTTCTGGATGGTCTATTTCAAGATGTGGCGGCAACTCAGTTAGCATCGCTGACGCTGAATCCCAATGCTCCGAACGCCAGCGCCCTGGACGCGTTGCAACAGGTCTTCCAGCTCCAATTGCAATACAGTGCGACGGCTGGAATTCAAAACAATCTCGCCGCGCAACAGAGTGCGAATGCCTCTACGTTTGCTTCGTTCCAGAACGCACTGTTACAGCAACAATCGCAGCTCGTCGCGACTCAATTCACCGCGCAGCAGCAGGTTGGCGCAGCCCAGCAGGCGCTGGACTCGCTTACCAATCCCACCGCCGATCAGACGGCCGCAGCCAAGCAGCGCCTCCAGGTGGCGACCGACAACCTCAATTCGATCACAGCGCAACTTACCGGCGTGCAAACCGCGCTGGGCAAGAATGTCAGTACCAGCGCCAGTTTCAATCCCGTCGCTCCGAGTCCGCAAACCACCCCCCCCACACTGCCATCCCTACCCGCGCCTGCGCCTCCTTCAGGCCCAAGTGGCTTTTCGCCTAATTTTCCTGCTACCAAACAGATGGACAACCAGATCACCCTGCTTTGGGAGCGGTTGGCACGATTGGTCGAAACTTTAAACCAGGGAAACAATCCCGACGAGAACTTGTACTTGGTCGAATTCGACACGAACATCATGCCGCACGATCGCAACCACCAGTTGCTCAACATTCGATATCCTTTGAGTGGCTGCACTGGAGGGCAGCAGCCCTACGTACTGGACATGTATCCCAGAACTGCGGCTGTCAATGTGCTGAACGAGAAATACAAGGAGACGCGTTTTGGTCTCGGAGCTTTGATCTCTTTTTTCAGCTTTGGTCTGAACGCATCCTACAACCGCGATCACCTGAAGATTTCACAAGCGCTAAGCCAGTCTTCCTACATTACCGGTTACGGCGTGGGACAAAGCACTGTAGGGTGGCTGTATGGAATTAGTTTGGGCGATGACTCGATTGCGGCTGGCGTAAGGAGCGTTTACGCCCTGATTGCCGTCCCACGCGGCTGCACGGAGGCTAAGATTTCTGCTCCAATAGTGGAATGGACCAAGGATCCAACGATGACCGAGGAAAAGAAACCGAAGGCAACAAACGAGAATGTCGTAGTGGGCTGGGATCCGAAGCCCTTTTTGGGAAAGGAGACCGCTGCTCCCAGGTGCCCCACCGCGGGGTGCGTTTCGAAAATCATGTACTCGCCTGTGGACTATGCAACTACGGACACTCAGGCACCGGTTATGGTCACCGCAACCTTCGCTCCTAATACGGCCACGTTAGATAAGGAAGAGATGATCAACGTGAATGGCCGGTATCTCCAGCGCGCGCGTGACAACTTCGGGCGAGCAGTGGTTGCCACCGGTATTACCGGAAGCGGTGGAATTCTCGAAACCGGCAGCTTAAGCGTGAACACTTGGTTGCCCGTCAGTTCCACAACCTTTGTGATGAACCTCGATGGTCTCCTGTTCAAGAGTAAATTTCCGAATATCCTGCTGCAGTCTCCCAGAGGTGTAATCGACTTGACGAACAGTTTTGTCCCGAACGCCGAGGTAGTGATTTCCGGTGTTGGTTGGGATTGCAACACAGATTGCCGTTACATTCTTCCTCAGCTGGCTCGGCCGAAACAGTCGGAAGGGAAAATCGCAATCGCACGCAGGGCCGCGTCTGGTCCGCCGGAGGATCCCAGCGATTCGAACAGTACGCCTATGGACCAACTGTGCATCACTGTTCTCGAGACTTCTCCCAACCAGCCGTCAGCTACGCAATCCACAGCGACTTCCGCCTTGCAGATCCTTACTGACACGGACTCGAATGTCTGGGGACCTCGCCCCGGCGTCGTTTTGGACTATGACTTGGATACTGTTGAACGGATGTCCCCTTTACCTGTAAGGGACTGCCAGGCCCAGGGAGCACGCTGGGTTTGCAATGTCAAACAAGATTGGAGAGACCGGAATATGGACGTCCGGATAGAGGATTTAGACCACCCCGGCGGGTCTTTCGTGGGCAAGGGCAGCTTGCCTCCCTGCGAAGGTGATCAATGTACGATTCCTTTTGTCTGGCGAAATCCGGCGCCGGTGTGGAATGACCCCGATGGTACCCCGAACGCCTGGACTCTCACATTGCCCATGGCAAATCTCCAGGAGAAGGACAAGGCAACTTTGAGCAATGCTCAGTGGTCCTTGCCGGCGGAACCTCCCAATTGCAAGGATTCGTCCAAAATCTGCGACGTTCGATTTACTATCCCGAAAAACCAGTTCGATAAAATTCGGGGAACAACCTCGTTGCGGATCATCGGCGCCGATGGGAAGCCTCGCGGTACTCCATCGAACCTAGCTCTTCGATCGGCCATAAGCCCGGTCGTTACGCTACTAAGCGCGGATCAACTGACCTTTTCAGGCAGAAATCTCGTCTATGACAAAATCCAGATTGGGGAGAACGGCAAACCAATGTCGATCATGTGCAATGCCGCGGCGGACGCCACGCAATGCTCTCTGGCTAAGTATGACCCTGATGCAAAAGGCTTTCTATACTTCGTGGGTTCGTCCTCCCTCGTGCCAGTGGTCCGCTCTTCTGACGGGACGCAGATATTACATGACCCTGCCGCTATCAAAGCTGCTACGGCAACCCAGCAGCCGGCCGGAGCCCCTGCTCCACCGCCTCCAGCACAAACGGACAAGAAGCCTTCACTTCCGGTTTCACAGAGCCAGCCCAATTAGGCGCTGTGCCGCTCACTCACCACTGAGTACAGTCATGGAAGCCGAAACTACTAAGAGTGAGAAAATCGCTGACCGGCCACATCGGACAACCGTAGTCCTCAGCCTCTTTGCGGTTGTCGTGGCAATCGGGTCGGCCACTATCGCTGGAATATCGGTTCACATCGCGCGCCTTCAATACGAGCTTGCGAGGGATGTTAAGGAAAAAGCCGATGCAGTGGCAAAGCAACATGAAGTTCAGCAGGAGCGAATGCTAGCTGCCACAGAGAAAGCAGCCGCGGGGCAAAAAGAACTGGCAGACGAGGCAACAAATTCTCTCAAGCTCGCTAGGAGCCAGCTTGAAGCGCAATTCCGACCTTGGCTTCGTGTGGCCAAAGTAGAAGTCGTCCCGAATCCGATTTCAGCCAAGGACGGCATTATAACGATCATCAATCAAAGCACGTCCCAAACCGAGGATGTCGTCGCGAAATGTTTTGTGGTAACAAATGCGATTCCCGCTGGACATCCGCTCGATGAAACGCCGAAAACGACGAAGGCGGATTTGGGAATTCTTCCTTTCTTCGATTTGCAGACGAAGGAAGTCAAGGCTTCGCCAGAGAGCGCGCCACTTCTGATTGACGGGTCGTCGGATGGCGGCAGGGATTGTTGATAACCAGCCAAGTCCAGAAATGGACCGCTGTTCAGCGGGTTGCAATTGGTTCTAATGTCAGCCCTGGGAGGTCAGAATGTTTCGTTCCTTAGTTCTAATTCTAATCTCCTTGACATGTTGCAAGATCTCGAATAGTTTCGGCGCGGCTCGAATACGGTTGAGGCATGAAGATTAAGGCCTGCACGAATTGAGAAACCACACATTAAGAGCGCCGATCTATGCGGATCTCGAAGACTATACGTTTTTTCATCCGGCTTCAAAGATAGGGACACTCTTCGACGGCCCATGCCGTGAGGTCGTCCCAAATGAAGTTTGGGACGAAAGCGTTGAGCTTCATGATAATAACATCACGGGCTCCGCTCACGGACGTCTCAACCTAAGCAGATGTTTCGCCGGAAAGTTCATCAGTGGTTCCTTTAGAGTTATTCAGAGAGGCGACGCTAAGAAACGGCGGTCGTATCACCGTTCTAAATATAGTATCGAGAGTTCTCACTACAACCCGAGCCTACCTCGAAAGAAAATGGAGAGCGGCAAGAGGTCTAAGAAGTCAGCTCACAAAGCGACGAAGCGGGAAATGTTCCTCAATTCTGTCGATGACCTATGCGCAGCGATCTATTCCCGAATTTCACCGAGCATTTCAGACGCACACGGGTTGATTATCGTTAGCGGTGCAACCGCAAGCGGCAAGAGCAAAATTGCGCGCGGAATAATTTACAAATATCTTCAAACACTCGTTCCCAATTCGAAGTCGCCGATGCGAAGACCACATCTTGTGACCTTCGAAGACCCGATCGATAAGCTTTGGGCGGATAACCCTGCCGAGGCGAAAAAAACCGGCATAGACTATACCCCACGCGAGCTCGGCGCAGACGTTGAGTCGCTAGATAAAGCGATCCAAGCCGCTTTACGCCAGACTCCTAAGATTTTCTTTGTTGGCGAGATTCGTCGTTCCCAGGACTGGCGACACCTGTTGCGATTTGCGTCGACGGGGCATTTGGCAATTACCACATCCCATGCCGGCACGCTTAGCGAAGCAATGGGTCAACTATTTCGTGCTGCAAGAGCCTCCACCCCTGCAGCTCGTAGCGAAGTGGCAAGTCAGTTGTTAGCATTGGTCCATCTTCGTACACATCGATTTGCGAAACGCGTGCGTCTTGCCAAGTCCCTAAGTGATGTGACTCTTAGCATCGCGATACCCGCAATTTGGGTACGCTCTCCCGTCTCCACGAAGACCCTCATGGCCGATGGCCTCTCTGCACTCTTGCCATATAGGGATTTGCTCAAATGGGCGGACCAACAGGGAAGAGCCGGCGAACTGGGTTGCCTCGGCCGAACCTGCTTTGCCGAACACTTGTTGGGTTGCGCGCCAGCAAGCACCAGGCGCAATTTCCGAGATGAGGTTAGAAGCACAGCTTTAAGTTGGGACTTGGAAGGTTTATGACTGATGTCCTGCAATTTGGGATTCCGTCTTTCGACGCTCTCTTTGGGCACAGACGTGACCGACTCCGCAAGCAAACCAAGTATGAGTATGGCGCTTATGGAGTCCACCTCCCCAACAGTAGCTGCAGCACGAGCATTTCGATCATCGGACCGGATGGCACTGGGAAATCTGTTTTTGGTCTCCACCTTGCATCGCAATACATCGCCGACGCGGTCGCCTTGAAAAGGAGACCAGAGACGATATGCCACCTGCCTAGAGTTCTCTACGTTTCAACTGACCTAAAGCACCACGTCGCAGAGGTGATGTGGCGAAACTTTGGGCTGGATAAGCCCAATCAACGAGATTTCCCTTTCTATTGGGCAGCTCGCCAAGGCCATGTGAATTCGAATCGTGAGGTCGCGCTGGCTCAGTTAGATCCCGAAAAGTTAAAAGCTGCTGTTCTGGACGACTGCATTGATCCCGAGAAGGTCTCAGTCCAATTTGTTGACCTCGTTTCAAAAACGACCGGAGACGATTGGGGTTTCATCAACCGACTTTTGGCTGTCCTTGAGAACCCACCTGCTAAATCTTCCCCTCATCTCTTGGTCATCGATGCCGTCGAAGGTTTCGAGACGCTAGTTGGCGAAAAAGACGCCTTCGGTGAGACAACTTCTCGCCGCGCTCGAATCGCTCAGGTTATGCGGACCGCTGGCAAGAAGTGCCATGTTTGCTTCATCGTCGAAGAACCAAAAACCGACGAGAGGTTCCCAGAGGAATTCGTAACCGACGTAGTCGTTAGACTTCGAAACGTGACAGTCAACAATTATGCTCGTCGTACAGTGGAGATCTTGAAAGCCCGAGGACAGTCTCATGTGCGCGGACAACACGCGTTTGTGATTCGGGAGAGCAGACCTAAAATTCCTGCGAGCAAGGAAGTTAATGCCGATGAGCCTGAGGTCAAGAACAGTTACGTTCACATCTATCCCTCATTGCATTATCTAAGCAGGGAAGAAATGAAGTCGGGAGGGTCATCTCAGGCTCAACCGAGAGCCCGTCGCGTGGCAGCCTTCGGAATTACCTATCTAGATGAGATGCTTGCCCGAGTCGATGAAGATCCCGCCAACGGGCTCGACGATCAAGGTCTTCCAGCTCAAACAACGACCGCCTTGATCGGGGAAGTGGCGACGCAAAAAACCAGTCTAGCAACTGCATTTCTCGCTCGAACCTTCCGAGTGTTTACATTTCGGCTGGCGGAGCTTGTCCGTGAGATTCACGGCAGAGGAGGTGCTCGTCAACTTCGGAAAGCCTTAGCAATTCGGCTTGCTTTTGAAGAATCAATAAACGGAAAAAGGCCAAAAGCGGGGCTCACACAGAAGATAAACAAGCTGGTTAAGGCAATTGAGGCTTGGAATTCGACCCGGCTTCAAGTCCTAATGAGTCAATTCGGGCCTAAATCGGGAGTCAGCCACCATCTTGACACTGCAACCTCCCGCGTTAGATTTGCTGCGTGGCTCGCAGAAGCTCTTCCGGACAACGGTGCAGTGGTCCTTCTTACCACTAGTGACCAAGACCGTGCAAGGCTTGTGGTTGAGTTGGACCGTTGGCTTCAGAACAGCCGGGATAAGGCATTCAGGGACTGGCCCGGATCTGAATTGCCTCCGGCCAAACTCCATAAGGGATACGCAAAGCCGTTCCACGATGCGGTTCTGGAACATCTCACGGCCAGGACAATTTGCCGCCGTCTCGAACTTCATGATCTCTCTTCAACAATTCTATTCCAGATTATTCAGCGTTCTGTAGAGAGGGCTCAACAGAAGGTCTTTTTGAGTGACGATCTCCAGCCAGATGTCGACCGTCTTCCGTACAGTAGAGCGGCGCGCTTCTCAAAATCGTGGAACATCCGAGTTGTTCTCGACGATTTGAGCTCTCTGAAGGACGCCTATCCCGAAATCGGCTCCGATCCCATCTTTTTGCCTTTTCTGCTGTCGTACTTGGAGCTTGAAGGTGTTACGTCTCTGATCGTCGACAGTCAACAGGGCAGGCCGAACGCCCAAGTTACCGATGCACTCGATCGCGAGCTAAGAGCTTTGGTGCCGCACAAAATCCTCACTTGGCGTGTTCCGTTCTTTGGAAGCATTCGTGATGCTATCACTCTCGTTCCGCCATATCCAAGTGGACTTCCTTCCCTCGTACGAGAGGTTCGGTGGCAAGCTAGGGAACAAAGTTCGAATGCGTTAGTCGTAGATCCAGAACTGGAGCTATACGATGGTCTTCAAACTGGAGAGGTCAAACCTATTCCACTCGAAGTACGTTTATACTCAGAAACCAGTCCAACCTCTGAGTATATTCGCGAGCAGAATGAAATTCTTGGGCAACTCTTTAATTCTTGCAACATGTCCTGCTCCGACACGGCATCAGAACCGAAAATCATCATAGGCGTGGAACCGAGCCCAAGACAGTACGATTCGTTCAGAGACTTCTGTAATCTTCAAACGCATACATTGCTCAACCACACTCTTCTGTTTCAGGTAGATGAATTCTGGGCCACCAGCCGGACGGTCCCTAGATCGGTGTCTCAATTCCCGCGCGGACCCGTTTCAAGACGAGAAGGCAGTCTTTATCCGCTGGGGCACTATCTGGTGGAGGACACCTCAGCGCGCGCTCAGAATGGGAAGCTTATTCCAGACCTCGTCGTTGACCCATTTGGAGTGTTCCAAGGACATCCGATAGTAAGAGAGGGGCAGGTAGATCCTGATGGACCATGGCAGCGCCGACACTACTTTACGCGATCCTCGCAAGGGCGCCCGCGCGACCTTCACTCTTCCGACCTCGCGAACATCGATCGAGTTCCGTACACATGGGATTTTGGATTCCTTCTGTGCCCGAGTTCAATGTGGGAATCGGTTGGACAAAGGAAGATCGGATATAAAAACTTAACCGTAAGCCATGTCTGGCAACGGATGCCAAACGTGGTTGATCGAGAACAAAAGCCATATGTATCTTGGAGGTCCTTTCTTGGCGCTTGCAAAACAGTAGCCCAGGCGCAAGCCGAGAAGGCATCTCAATTGGTTCGTCCCATTGATGTCTCCACTCTTTCCGGGGAATCGTTATGCTGTTTGATGCTCGAGATATGGGCGTCTGAAATTGTGGACACTCTTCCTAAAGAAAAGCTCGATGCATTCGTGAAATCGGTTGCTCACGTGGAATGGAAGGCGCAAACAGACCAGAGTCTGACTAACTGGCTGAATCTGCCCGAGTACCTGCTGGCTTTCTACCGAACTTGGCTTCTGTTGATTGATGTCATGGTTCTGTCCGATGTAGTGGACCGTCAGGCGATCCCGCGGATCAAAATGCGTGAAGCCGACGGATCGGCTGCGGCGACACGACATTGGTACAAGACGGCTTGTGGTCATCAATTGTGTCCTCTCACCAACGAGTTTGCTTTAACTGTCCGACTACCTGGACACTTCTCTGTCCGTGGCGATTGGTTCCTGGCTGTGGCTGGCGGGAGCCGGTCCGAGAGGCTTGCTTACAGAGCTTTGGATTTGTTCAGCACGCGCCGCGCGAATTTTCGACGGATGGAACTAGGAATCGGATTGCCAACGCGCGACATCGCGCCGGAAGATGAATTCGATCGCTTGCCGACGGCCCTGGTAAAGGTTGATATGCTGCGCCAAAAGACTGCCGTCACGTATGGGGAGCTTATTGGAACCGGCATTCAGCGGCGGCCTCACTTCTCGTGGCTATGGCGCAGCCAATTACGGGACTACCACCGTCATAGTATTGTTTTCCAAAGATGGATCGCACAACTGATCGCAAAGTGGGAAGACCTACGGAGCACATTTGGTCCGGGATGGCAAAGCGGCTTCGAGATTTTTGACAGCCTTGAGGGCAAGACTCAATCGAGCGGGCACACAATCTTGAATCAGCTGGAGAGTTGGAGCATGTTCGAGGATATGTGCGGACTCCTTCGGAAACAATTGGAGATAGCAAGTCTTTCCGCGCCCCGCGCACAAGCCGAAATGGCGGGTGAGTAGGCCGGCGGTGCAATCCCGCCGGCCTACTCACCTGGGAGTCTCTCCAGGTGCCACTATGTTGTCGGCTCGGCTATCTTCTAAGCGCTCGTCGAGAGCAAGTGCAGATCTTTTCACGATACTTCCAGCATAATTGATCGAAGACGTAGTAGTGAATCCGAGACGCTTCAGCGCGAAAATTCTGCAAGAGATTGAAATTCGGGCGGCCGGTGTCATCCAGGGCGACGTGACAGGCGCTTAGCGGACAAACGGCGCGCCGTTGTCCGGTTACGGGTCGAAGGCGCGGTCGGGGCTAATCAGATGGATGAGAAGGATGTCGGCGGCATCTTTGACCATTACCGCAGGTCAGCTAGGGCAATATGGAATACGGCTTTCT
>Ga0210394_10006929_pt1 | contig 12110 bp, 7 predicted proteins | sample IncBWC12MmetaG_FD_160121 | JGI IMG/M metagenome (GOLD analysis project Ga0210394, IMG submission 160121) | Forest soil microbial communities from Barre Woods Harvard Forest LTER site, Petersham, Massachusetts, United States - Inc-BW-C-12-M | ecosystem: Environmental > Terrestrial > Soil >... | reverse complement strand
CTCGCGCTGGCCCCGGGGACGATCGTCCCAGGGGCCGAGATAGTCGTCGGCCGCGACAGCGGTGCGAACCACGCACATGAGAATGCGCATGTCGCGGTACGCGATGCGTTCGACGCCCGCCCGCCGCCGGCTCGAAGACCACGCTCGGGACCGCCGCGGTGTCATGACCGGCGCTTATGAGGTTCTCGAATCGGAAGAACCGGAATCTGACGCCTGATGCAGCGCCCCGGCGTCAAGTCATGCGAGATCCGAAGCAGCGTCGCATCGTCCGGAACCAGCATTGCCGCCTCGCTGCAATCTCGTTGTGTTCGTCGGCCGGCGCCTTGCGATCAGAGCTACCGCGGTCGCCGATCGCCTTCGCCGACAGGCTGCCCGAGGTTAGAGGACCTGGCGCCAACAACGCGCCGTGATCGGCGTCAATCCGGTCGGCGCGGGCAGGACACGCCAGCGAACGCCGGTTGATCTGCGTCAATGCAGCGCTGTGCATTGGGTCTAGTTATCAGGGCGGCAAACCAGCATGGGAGCAAGGGCTATGCGCGCCATGGACATAATGACGACCCAGGTGATTACCATCGGACCCGACGCAACGGTGCAGGAATTGGCGGCGCTCCTGTCCGAACGGGCCATCAGCGGGGTCCCGGTGATCGACTCGGACAATCGGCTGGTAGGCGTCGCCACCGAGGGCGACCTCTTGCACCGCACCGAGACCGGGACCGAGTACCCCACCGGGCGCCGGCGCTCGCGGTGGCTCGAATCGCTTGCCTCGGACCGAGAGCTCGCCCGCGATTACGTCAAATCGCATGGCCGCAAGGTAAGCGACATCATGACGCGCGGCGTCGTCACGGTCAGCGAGGAGACCGAGCTCGCCGACATCGCGAACCTCCTCGAGACGGGAAGGATCAAGCGCGTTCCGGTTCTCCGCGACGGCCAGGTCATCGGCATCGTCAGCCGGGCGAACCTCGTGCGAGCCCTGTCGGCCGCACCCCGGGTGCCGGCGAGCGAGGGCGACGACGACCGCAGCATGCGCGCAAAGCTGCTCGCCGAGCTTAGTGGACAGGAGTGGGCGAGGCTCTGGGCGGCCGACATTATCGTTCGCGACAAGGTCGTGCATCTCTGGTTCTCCTCCGATCAGCCGGCAGAGGAGCGCCACGCGATGCGCGTCGCGGCGGAGAACCTTGGAGGGGTTCGCAGGGTCGAACAGCACCTCGTTCCGGCACCGGTGCTTCCGGCTTTTTAGCGCGGTGTCCTATCAAGTTCGATCCCCCCCAATCGTCATCCCCGGGCTTGACCCGGGGATCCACGGGGATGCCCACGGATCAAGTCCGTGGGCTGAAGGCCCACGGGTCAAGCACGGCCATGACGAGTAGGGATGGCGATTCGATTCGAACGGATGATGCTTTAGTTTAAAGTTCGTCGAGTGTCTTGCCGCCGACAGCCGGGCGGTCGAGGAGCGCCTCGAGGCGCTGATGATTGCGACCCTCTTGGTCGTCAACGTCGCGCTCGGCGTGTTTCAGGAGAGCCGCGCCAACGCAACCCTCGCGCTTCTCAAGGAACGCCTTAGCTTGAAGGCGCGTGAGGCGCGACGGCGCCTGGCGCGAGGCCCTCGCCGCCGAGCTGGTCCCCGGCGACATCGTGCAGCTCTCGCTCGGCGCCATCGTCTGCGCCGACCTTCGGATCATCGCCGGCTTGGTGCTGCTCGATCAGTCCATGCTGACCGGAGAATCGATCCCCGCCGAAGCCGGTCAGGGAAAGACGGCCTATGCCGGCGCGCTGGTTCGCCGCGGCAAAGCGACGGGCGAGGTCGTCGCGACAGGGGCCCGCACCTATTTCGGCCGCGCCGCCGAACTGGTGCGCATCGCCGATGTCGAAACGAGCGAACAGAAGGCCGTCCTCGGAATCGTGCGGAACCTGACGATCATCAATTTTACCATCGTGGTCGCGATGGTCGCCTATGCCCACAGAATTGGAATGAGCGCTGCGCAAATCATCCCGCTCGTCCTGACGGCACTGCTCGCGGCCGTGCCGGTAGCGTTGCCGGCGACGTTCACGCTCGCCGCCACGTTGGGGGCACGGGCGCTCGCGCTCAAGGGGGTGCTGTTGACCCGGCTGACGGCGCTGCATGAGGCGGCGATCATCGATGTCTTGTGCGCGGACAAGACCGGGACCTTGACGGCCAACGAGCTCGCGGTGAGTGCGGTTCGGGTGCTCCGGGAGGGATGCGGCGAAGACGACGTCCTCCTGGCTGCGGCGCTTGCCAGCTCGCCGGACGGGCAGGACCCGGTCGACGCGGCGATCCGATCGGTCGATCGAGGCAAGAGCGCTTCGCGCTATCAGAGGGTCCTGCGCTTTGTCCCGTTCGATCCGGCCGTGAAGATGGCCGAAGCCGTCGCGATCGATAGCGTCGTCAACGAGGTTCGCATCGTCAAGGGAGCGCCGGCGGCGGTCGCCGCCCTGGCGCCGATGACCGACGAAGCGTGTGCCGATCTGGCGGCGCTTACCGCGGCCGGATACCGCACTCTCGCTGTCGCGTCCGGGCCGCCGGACAACCTCACGATGGTCGGGTTGATCGCATTCGGTGACCCGCCGCGCGCCGACTCGGCCGGGCTCCTAGCCGAATTGCGATCGCTCGGCGTCGCTACGGTCATGGTCACCGGCGACGCGGCAGCCACGGCTGCGACGGTCGCGCGGTCGATCGGGCTGGAGGGGGCGGTTTGCCCGCCGGGAAAGATCTCCGACAGCGTCGGCCCGGACGAATTCGCCGTCTATGCCGGGATTTTCCCGGAAGACAAGTTCCGCCTGGTGAGGGCGTTCCAGGGGCGCGGCCACACAGTCGGCATGTGCGGCGACGGCGCCAATGACGCGCCGGCGTTGCGTCAGGCGCAGATGGGTATCGCGGTGTCGAGTGCAACGGACGTCGCCAAGGCAGCGGCCGGCATCGTGCTGACGAGCCCTGGCCTCGGCGGGATCGTCGCGGCGATCGAGGAGGGGCGGTCGGGTTTTCAGCGGATCATGACCTACACCTTGAGCCTTCTCGTCAACAAATCGGCGACGCTCGTCGTCATGCTCGCCGGCCTCATCATGACCGGACACGCCGTACTGACGCCGATGCTGCAAGCGCTGTCGATGCTGGCGGGAGATCTGGTGACGATGTCCCGAGCGGCAGATCGGGCGACGCCCTCGCCCTATCCCAATTCGTGGCGCATCGGCAATTTGACGCGCGCGGCAATCCCCTTGGCTATTTTCAAGCTCTCATACTATGTCGGGGTGCTGGCGACCGGCTGGTTCGTTCTCGGCCTCGATCCCGACCGGATGCGCACCCTCACATTCCTGGTCCTCGTGCTGGGCGGCCAGGCGACCATCTATGTCCTGCGCGCGCGCCACCATTTGTGGCAATCGCGGCCGGCTCCGGTGATGCTGTGCACCAGCCTCGCAGACGTGACGATCGTAACCTCGCTTGCGCTCGGGGGCGTTCTGATGACCCCGCTCGCGCCGGTGATCGTCGCGATCCTATTCGGGGCGACGCTGGCCTTCGCGTTCGCGTTGGACGCCGTGAAGCGGATCGTCTTCGCGAGGTTGCGGATCGACTGACCACGGTCGCGCCGACCGGAGAAAAGATAGGCCCGCTATCGCTGCAATCTCAGATACGCTTCTGTCGCGTAGCGGCGCATCATGCGTTGGCTGTTGAAATAATACGCGATGTTGCCAATCGCCTGCTTCATCATTGTGCGCCAGTGCGCCGGATCGTTGTAGTAAAGCGGCAGGACCGCATGCTCGAGCTTATCGTATAGGGCAATTGCGGCGCACTTCTCGTCAATGGCGCTCCCATCGTCGTCGCCAATTGCCCAGCCGGTCACACCCTCGACACAGGCCTCGATCCACCAGCCGTCGAGAACGCTGAGATTGAGCACACCGTTGAGCGCCGCTTTCATGCCGCTGGTACCCGAGGCCTCCATCGGCGGCAACGGCGTATTGAGCCACACGTCTGAGCCGGCGACCAAATTCATCGCCATCCGCATGTCGTAATCGGGGAGGAACACGCAGGTGACCTTACCCTGCAATTCCAAGCAGATCTCGTGAACCCGGCGGATTGCATCCTTGCCCGGCTCGTCGCGCGGGTGCGCCTTGCCTGCCATCACCAGCTGTAGCGGGTGCTGGTTGGAGAGCGCGATCAACCGGTCGATATCGTCGAACAGCAATAGCGGTCGCTTGTAGCCCGTCATCCGCCGGGCGAAGCCGAGGGTCATCGTGTCGGGATCGAGCACGGCTCCCGTCGTGGTCTCTACCAATCTCACGAGATCCTTCTTGGCGGATCGATGGCACTCCCAGATGTCGTTGTCGGGAAGTTGCAGCACCCGAACCAATAATTCGGGCTCGTGCTGCCATTCCGGGATCTTCGCCGTATATAACGCGGCGAACGCTGGGTGGGTCCAGGTTCCGACATGGACGCCATTGGTCACGGCGTGGATGCGATATCCGGGAAACATGTGCTCGGTTGTCTCGGCGTGGCGGCGCGCGACCCCGTTGACGTAGTCAGCGAGATTGAGCGCGAGGCGGGTCATGTTGAGCCGATCGTCGCCGGCCAGAGGCTTCAGCGCGTCCAAATCGGTGAAACCCGGCAGCAGCTGCTCGAATAATTCATAGGAAAAGTGGTCGTGGCCAGCCTCGATCGGGGTGTGCGTGGTGAACACGCAATGCGATCTGACCTCGGGGATGTTGTAAGGCGCTTCGCCCGGCGCGAGGTCTTCGGGCGCAACGCGCCAGCGGTGGAGCAAGTCGAGGGTTAAGAGCGCCGCGTGACCCTCGTTCAAGTGATAAGTATGAATGTGGAAGCCGAGGGCTTGCAAAATGCGGATACCGCCGATCCCGAGGATGATCTCCTGCTTCAAACGATAGGCGTCGTCGCCGCCGTAGAGGTGGTCGGTCAGGGCGCGGTCGTCGTCGCTATTCTGGTCGAGCCTTGTGTCGAGCAGCAGTATCGGGGTCTGGAACCCATGCGGTGCGGCGTGAATGTAGAGCCACGGGCGGACCCACACCGGCCTCGTCCCGATTTCGACCGCGATCATCGCGTTGAGCGGTGTGCACCACCGATCGACCTCCCACCAATCGGGTTGCTCACTCTGTCGTCCTAGATTGTCGATTTTCTGACGAAAATAGCCCGCGCGGCTGACGAGCGTCACAAAGACGACGGGCAGTTCGAGCTCTGCGGCGGATCGCGCGGTGTCGCCGGCGAGGATGCCAAGACCGCCGGCATAAGTATGGATCTCGGGCCGGACTGCCAGCTCCATCGAGAAATATGCGATGTGGGTCCGCGCGAGGAAGGGCTCGACCTTTAGCATCCGGAGTGCTCCACCCTAGGGCCAACGCTCCTTCTGGCGAGGCCGAGATGGGTCACGGGTTGCCGATCCAGTGCCAATCCCTGATTTCGGGCATGTCCTCTCCGTGCTCGCGGATATACGCGTTGTGCTCGATCAGCTTGTCGCGCATCGCCTGCTTGGCGTAGGCGGCGGTGTAGCCCAGTTGCGGCAGGCGGTCGATCACGTCGCTGACCAGGTGGAAGCGGTCGAGATCGTTGCGCACGGCCATGTCGAACGGCGTCGTGGTGGTGCCTTCTTCCTTGTAGCCGCGGACGTGAATGTTGTCGTGGTTCCGGCGGCGATACGTCAGCCGGTGAATCAGCCACGGGTAGCCGTGATGCGCGAAAATGACCGGCTTATCGGTGGTAAAGAGCGCGTCGAAATCGTGGTCCGTGAGGCCGTGCGGATGCTCCTCATGCGGCTGCAAGGTCATCAAGTCCACGACATTGATCACCCTTATTTTGAGATCGGGCAACAGCTTATGGAGGAGGTCGACGGCGGCCAGCGTCTCGAGCGTCGGCACGTCGCCGGCGCAGCCCATCACGACATCGGGGTCACCGCCCTTATCGTTGCTGGCCCACTCCCAGATGCCGATGCCGGCGGTGCAGTGTTTCACCGCTTGATCCAAGGACAGCCATTGCGGCGCCGGCTGCTTGCCGGCGACGATGACGTTGATCCGGTTCCAGCTTTTCATGCAATGGTCGGTGACGAACAAGAGGCAATTCGCGTCGGGCGGCAGGTAGACGCGCACGATGTCGGCTTTCTTGTTGCACACATAGTCGATGAAGCCGGGGTCCTGGTGGCTGAACCCGTTGTTGTCCTGGCGCCAGACGTGCGAGGTCAGCAGGTAGTTGAGCGAGGGGATCGGCCGCCGCCACGGAATTTCCCGCGTCACCTTCAGCCACTTGGCATGCTGGTTGAACATCGAATCGACGATATGGATGAAGGCTTCGTAGCAATTGAAGAGGCCGTGCCGCCCGGTGAGCAGATAGCCCTCCAGCCAACCCTGGCAGGTATGCTCCGACAGGATCTCCATGACCCGGCCGTCGGGCGCGAGATGGTCGTCATAGGATAGGGTCTCGGCATTCCAGGCGCGGTCGGTCGCTTCGAAGAGGTGCGACAGCCGGTTTGACGCGGTCTCGTCGGGACCGAAGACCCGGAAATTGCGGCGCTGCGCGCTCGCCTTCATCACGTCTCGCAGGTATTCGGCAGTGACTGCCGTGGCTTCGGCGGTGACGCCGCCCGGCCTCTCGACCTTGACCGCATAATCGCCGATCTCGGGCAGCTCGAGTGCGCGCATCAATGAGCCGCCATTGGCGTGCGGGTTGGCGCTCATCCGACGTTCGCCCGCCGGCGCCTGCTCGGCGATCTCGGGACGCAGCGCGCCGCTTTCCTCGAAGAGCTCCCGCGGCCGGTAGCTCTGCATCCATTCTTCGAGCAACTTCACGTGGGCTGGCTTCGTCGCCATCTCGGCGAACGGCACCTGGTGGGAGCGCCAGAACCCTTCGGTCTTGAGCCCGTCAACCTCCTTGGGGCCGGTCCAGCCTTTGGGAGACTTGAGGATGATCATCGGCCAGACCGGGCGTCCGGTCCGGCGGCCCTGCCGTGCGGTTTTCTGGATCAGGGCGATGTCGTCGAATACCCGCTCGAGCGTCGTCGCCATCAGCCGGTGCATGACGGGAGGGTCGTCGCCCTCGACAAGATAGGGTTTGTAACCGTACCCGGTGAAGAGGCTCGTCAGCTCATCCGGCGGGATCCGCGCGAGGATGCTTGGATTGGCGATCTTGTAGCCGTTCAAGTGCAGGATCGGCAGCACCGCGCCGTCGGTGACCGGGTTGAGAAACTTGTTGGAGTGCCATGAGGTCGCCATCGGCCCGGTCTCCGCCTCGCCATCGCCGACGACACAGGCAACGACGAGGTCGGGATTGTCAAAAACCGCGCCATAGGCGTGCGACAGCGCATAGCCAAGCTCGCCGCCCTCGTGGATCGAGCCCGGCGTCTCGGGCGAGACGTGACTGGGGATGCCGCCGGGAAAGCTGAATTGCTTGAACAGGCGCTGCATGCCGCGCTTGTCCTGCGAGACATGCGGATAGATTTCGCTGTAGGTGCCTTCAAGCCAGGTGTTGGCCACGACGCCCGGCCCGCCATGCCCCGGCCCGGAGATGTAGATCATGTCGAGGTCGCGCGCCTTGATGATCCGGTTGAGGTGCGCGTAGATAAAGTTCTGACCCGGCGTCGTCCCCCAATGGCCAAGCAGCCGCGGCTTGATGTGCTCAAGCTTGAGCTTCTCCTTCAAGAGCGGGTTGTCGAGCAGGTAGATCTGCCCGATCGACAGATAGTTCGCCGCGCGCCACCAGCCATCGATCAGCGCCAACTCTCGGTCGGAAGCCGTTGCGGCAGCTTGGGACGCGACGTCGTTCGGCATGAGCAACTCCTACAAAGACCGCCTACTCGCCCCAATTCAGGAACAGGCCGATATTGCCGGGCATCCCTCCAGGGAAATCGAGAACCCGTGCGATGAGCGGGAAACCCAGCGGCTTCAGGTCGCGCTCCCATCGCAGATAAAGTTCGGCCGCCTCGCCGCGCAGCGTCTGCGGCCATCCCGGCTGCTCCGAGTTGATGGCGCGCCCGCCATCGGCGCAGAGAGCGCACGGAAAGCTGAGCAGCATGAATTCCTGCGCGCCGTCCTCGGCCGCATGTCGCGCGCCGTGCAGCAGTGAGCCCCATCCCTCATCGGTGATGTGCTGATCGATCAGCTCAGCCACCCGCCGGCGATTTTGCTCGGCCGCAGCGCGGAGCCGTCCCTGGCGCTCCGCAATCTGCTTCTGATCGTGCTGGGCGACCAGGCTGCGGAAATCCGCGGCGCTCAGCGTTGTCTCAGCTGTCCCGGCCGGATGAGGAAAGAGCTCGGCCGGGGCAGGATCTTGATGATGGAGAAAGCGCTCATCGATCCCTGCCAGCGCCGCCGCGAAGAGCCCCCTGCCGTGGCCGGAATCCGGTACGGCATCCGAGGTTGCCGCCAGCGCCCGCACCAGGTCGGCGCGGCTGACGATACCGACGACGCGACCGTCGCGAACCACGGGGACGCGCTTGATGCGGTGTGTGGTCAACAGCCGGGCAATATCGGCAATTTCGGCGTCCTCGCCGACCGACACGACCGGGCTCGCCATAGCGTCGCGCGCGACGAGGAGGGGCGGCCGAAGACTCGCGAGGAAATCGCGATTGAGCGGTTCGCCTTCGGCAAGCCGCGTCAGCCACCAGTCTCGCCGGGCCTCGCGATCCTTGTCGCTGCGCCCTAAGAGATCGCCCTCGCTGATCATTCCTATCAGTGATCCCGTGCGATCGAGGACCGGGGCCGCGCTGATTCCATTCTCGCTAAGCGCTCGGGCCACCTCGCGGGTCGGCGTGTCCGGGCCGACCGACACGACCGTGGTGGTCATGACATCGCGAGCTTTCACCGCGTCACCTTCGGGATCGCATCGAGTAGACGCCGCGTGTGCCGCGCAATCATCAGGTTTTCGTCGGTCGGAATGACCCAGGCCGAGGCGGCGGAACCAGGCGGCGAAATGCGTGGCCCGCCGGCGTTGTTCGCGGGCTCGTCGAGAGCGACGCCGAGCCAGTGCGCGTCGTGGCAGATGCGGGCGCGGATTTCCGCTGCGTGCTCGCCGATCCCACCGGTGAAGACGATGGCGTCGAGCCCGCCGAGCGCCGCGGCCATCGAGCCCAGCTCCCGTCCGATGCGATAAACGAAAAGATCGACGGCTTCTTTTGCTTCGGGGCGGCGGCTCCTCAGTAATTCGCGCATGTCGCTCGACACGCCGGAAACGCCGAGCATCCCCGATTTCTCCCAGATCAGCGTCTCGATTTCCTTGGCGCTCATGCCCTCGTGCTGCATGAGGTAGAGGATGACGCCGGGGTCGAGGAGCCCGGTTCGGGTGCCCATGACCAGCCCGTCGAGGGGAGTGAACCCCATCGTCGTTGCAAAACTGCGACCATCATCGATCGCGCACAGGCTGGCGCCGTTGCCGAGATGCGCGACGACGAGCTTACTCTGCGCACAATCGGGCGCGATCTGTGGCAGTGCCGAGACGACATATTCGTAGGAGATCCCGTGAAACCCGTAGCGCCGGACGCCCTTGGCGGTCAGCCCGCGTGGCAGGGCGAACGCTTGCGCCAGCGCCGGCTGCGAATGATGAAAAGCGGTGTCGAAGCAGGCGATCTGCGGCACACCGGGCGCCGCCTCGGCAACCGCGCGGATCGCGGCGATATGGTGCGGCTGGTGGAGCGGCGCCAGCGGAACCAATGCTTCCAACTCCCTGATGACCCGGCTGTCGATCAATACCGGCTCGGAGAAAATCATGCCGCCATGAACGACACGGTGACCGACACCGGAAAACCCCGCTTCGCCGCCCGCATGGTCGGCAAACCACCGGTGGATCGCGGCAATCGCAGCTCTATGATCGCTGCCCGACAGCGTCTCCTCGGCAAGCGTGCGACCGCTCGCGTCGGCCACCTCGAACCGAGAAGAGGATCCGATGCCCTCCACCTGCCCGTGCGCGCCGGCTAGTAAGGAGCGGTCGCCCGTCGTCTCGAACACCGAGAACTTGATGCTCGACGAGCCGGCATTGACGACGAGGATAGGCTCGCGCATCGACGTATCCTTGTTTTCCCGATGGTGTTAGAGGCGCGGCATTGCCGCCATGTGGGCGTAAAAGGAAACGCTTCACGAGTTCGGTCGTCACCAGGAAGGCCGCGACCACGGCCAACAGAAACGGGAAATAGCTGGCCGGCGGATGCACGAATTCGAACCACCGGCCCGTCACGAAGTCGGCTTTCCGCCCGAATGAGTTGTTTGCGCGTGCTGACGGCAATGACTGAGTTGGGGCATGAGGCGCGGTCCCTGCTGCCAAGGCTGAGCAGCCGTTGTAGGCTTCGAAGGCGGTCCGAGGCTATTGGTGATCGGCGACGTAGGCTTTTTAGCAGGTTCTAAGCCTGGCTAGCCAAACCCTGAGCCCAGCCACATGGCGGCGGGGCTCTTGCCATGAGGGAAGAATTGTGGGAACTTGGCCAAATTGATCTTCAACACATTGATATAATTATGATTGATACTCCTGCCTCTTCCACCGACCCGCTTCTCCTTCTTGCCATACCGGCGAAGGCCGGTATCCACGGCGGGGTGGATCCCGGCCTGCCCCACGGATCAAGTCCGTGGGGCGGGCCCACGGGATGACAATCAAGTGGTGCGGAGATGATGGGCAGAACTTCCGAATCACCATACCAGTCGATGGTCGTTGAAGCGGTAGCTTGACTCGGCGATGGAACCGCCGGCGCCGCCCGCAAATTTTGGCCGCGTGTCGCAACGAAGGGAACACCTCATGCCGGACACACACGTCTCGGCGGAACGCCCCAGAGAGAGCCAGGGCCAGGGTCAGCTCGCGGTCTACGACGCCATCGTCATCGGCGCCGGGATTTCCGGCATGTACATGCTCTACCGCCTGCGCGAACTGGGCATGACCGCACGGGTGTTCGAAGCCGGCACGAACGTCGGCGGCACGTGGTACTGGAACCGCTATCCCGGCGCGCGTTTCGATTCCGAAAGCTGGACCTACGGCTACTCCTTTTCCAAGGAGCTGATGGCGGAATGGGACTGGAAGGAGCACTTCTCCCCGCAGCCCGACACGCTGGAATACCTGAACTACGTCGCCGACAAGTTCGACCTGCGGCGGGATATCGAGTTCCGCAGCACGGTCGCGGCCGCGCATTGGGATGAGAGGGCGAACCAGTGGAACGTGACGCTGGAAAACGGGGCACGGGCAAATTCGCGGTTCCTCTTCACCGCCATTGGCATCCTCTCGGCCTATACGCTGCCGGCCATTCCGGGCCGGGACAGTTTCAAGGGCCCTGCCTATCACCCCGCACGGTGGCCGCACACGCCGGTGGATTTCACCGAGAAGCGCGTCGGCGTCATCGGCACCGGTGCGACCGCCATCCAGGCGATCCCGGAGATCGCCAAACAGGCCAAGCACCTTACCGTCTTCCAGCGCCGTCCCAATTGGGCGGCGCCTTTGCATAATTCCAAAATAAGCAAGGAGGAGATGGAGGAGATCAAATCCCGTTACGAGGAAATCTACGCGCACTGCGCGACGACGCCGAGCTGGTTCATTCATCAGGCCGACCCGCGAAAAACCCTGGACGTGCCTCCCGAGGAGCGCGAGGCGTTCTGGGAGAAGCGTTACGGCGAGCCCGGCTTTGGCATCTGGATGGGCAACTTCCGCGACATCCTGACGAGCGAGGAAGCCAACGCCGCGATCAGCGCCTTCATCGCCAAAAAGATCCGTCAGCGGGTGAAGGATCCGAAAGTGGCGGATAAGCTCATTCCCAAAGATCACGGCTTCGGCACGCGCCGGGTGCCCTTGGAAAGCGGCTATTTCGAAGCTTACAACCGCGACAACGTGACGTTGATCGATACAATCGCGGATGAGCCGATCGAGTGCATCACACCCCGGGGCATCAAAACCGCGCGGCAGGAACACGAATTCGACATCCTCGTCTACGCCACGGGCTTCGACGGCGTGACCGGTGCCTACGACCGTATCGATATCCGCGGCGAGAACGGCCTGCGGCTCAAGGACGCCTGGGCCGAAACCCCGCGCACCTACCTCGGCATGCTCGCGGAAGGCTTCCCCAACATGCTGATGGTGCTCGGCCCGCACACCGCGCGCGGCAATATTACCCAGGGCATCTCACAAAGCGTCG
>Ga0210394_10006928_pt1 | contig 12110 bp, 8 predicted proteins | sample IncBWC12MmetaG_FD_160121 | JGI IMG/M metagenome (GOLD analysis project Ga0210394, IMG submission 160121) | Forest soil microbial communities from Barre Woods Harvard Forest LTER site, Petersham, Massachusetts, United States - Inc-BW-C-12-M | ecosystem: Environmental > Terrestrial > Soil >... | reverse complement strand
GCGAATCCGCGAATCAATCTGGCCTAACCGTCGCTTGCCGTAGAGGTAGTCGGCGTTTTCACTGCGGTCCCCATTACTAGCAGCCCACGCTACGACCTCTACCACCGCGGGCCGCTCGCGCCTCAGTAGGAACACATGCTCGTCTTTCAACCGCTGCAATCCGGCGGGCGTGATGTAGTTCTTGAGCGTCGGCCCCACTGGCTCCGGCCGAGGTCCTCGGAGTGGCCGCTTTTCTCGCATTTGCCAATCTGCCATGGGATTTCGTGTACTTGCGGATGACCCAACCTCGGAAGGCCCGCTCCTCGGTCCCAATAATTCCTCGCACGGTAAACGTGAGTTGCGCAGGCTAGACGTTGAATGATACATCGGTCTTTCATGTGACACTCTTAGAAAATGCGGTGAGCCGTCCGATTGGACTCTTCCCTAAAATCGGATTGTAGAAGAGTAGCCCGTCATCGGCTCAGAACCGCAACAATTCCGGCAAGCGGACTTCAACGACGCTTCACGGAAGCTGTTGCTAGACCGGTGCCTGTTGCGTCTCGTGCTTTTTAACAACAGGATCTGACGACGCTTTACTGATTACTGACTGACTCCAAGGGCGCAGCGCCTGGCGAGCGAAGGGTCCGAATATCCCGCTTAGGTGGTTGGCCGAAGAAGCGGCTATATTCCCGATTGAATTGGGTGGCGCTTTCGTATCCGACCTCAAAGGCCGCACTGGCGGCGTCCAGACTATCTATGAGCATGCGTTCCCGCGCTGCATGCAACCGAAGTTGCTTTTGATACTGAAGAGGACTCATGGCAGTCAGCGTCCGGAAATGGTGGTGCAGTGTGGAGACGCCCATGCCTGCGATTTTTGCGAGGTCTTCCACTCGTAGCGGCTTCGCGTAGTTCGCCCTGACCCACGCAATCGCCTTTGCTGTTCGGTGGCTTTGATCTCCCAGCGTTGCAATCTCCCGAAGACGCGCCCCCTCACGTCCCCGGAGGATTCGGTAGATGATCTCGCGTTGTATCAGGCCACTCAGAAAGGGAATGTCCTGCGGGGTGTCCAGCAGATCCACGAGCCGACAGCATGCATTGAGCAACTCCGCCGTGGTCGCGCCGGTGGCCATTGCAGGACTACCAGACGGCGCCTCAGGCCCCTGAATCTCCTCTCGGCTCAGAAGCTCTCGGACTACGGGCATTTCGAGCTTGAGTAAGAAGCCAAGATAGGGCACCTCCTTCCTTGCCTCAATCACTTGGCTGATGACTGGCAAATCGAGCGATGTCAGCAGGAATCGCGACTGGTCGAAGATGAAAGTGGTCCGGCCGAGGTCTATTCGCTTTCGCCCTTGCGCGACCACGGCCAGGCTCGGCGCGAATGCGACTGAGGCCGGAGCCGTGGGGGCGGTCCGTCGGGAAAGCATCAGGCCCGGGATGTTGGTGGTTATCAGTTTCTCTGCCGACCCAACGAATGAGGCAATCTTACGAGCCAGCTCGGTGCGCAATTCGCGCTCTCGATTTTGTGGTGGCGAGGCGTTTTTGCTGGGGTTTTTCACTGTAAGGTTTCCTTTGCCCCTTGGCTAGGATAGCCGTTCAGCTCTGGGAGCACCAATTGTTTTCACATGACAAGAGGAATAGGCAATAAATCGGAAGGATCAGGCTACCACTTGCAGGACGTTTGCTCTTAATCTCGGGATGCGGCAAACGCTACGGAGAGGAAACCATGGAAACGCGCAAACTTGGAAATAGCAACTTGGAAGTCTCGGCTCTCGGGCTCGGCTGTATGGGAATGAGCGTTGGCTACGGTCCGGCAAGCGACAAGAAGGAAATGATCTCGTTGATCCGCACGGCTGTCGAACGTGGCGTCACATTTTTCGACACCGCCGAAGGCTATGGTCCCTTCACAAACGAAGAACTCGTGGGCGAAGCGCTGGCTCCACTTCGTGACCAGGTGGTGATCGCCACCAAGTTCGGTTGCAAGCCTGATCCCAATGGTGGACCGGCCCTGAACACCCGTTGGACTGCCCAGGACAGTCGTCCAGAACACGTCAAGGAGGTCGCCGAGGCATCGCTCAAGCGTCTCAAGACCAATGTCATCGATTTGTTCTATCAGCACCGCGTAGATCCCAACGTGCCGATCGAAGACGTCGCCGGAGCCGTGAAAGACCTCATCCAGCAAGGCAAGGTGAAGCACTTCGGACTCTCGGAAGCCGGCGCGCAGACCATCCGTCGCGCACACGCCGTTCAGCCGGTCGCGGCGCTTCAGAGCGAATATTCACTTTGGTCGAGAGAGCCTGAAGCGGAAGTGATACCGACCCTTGAGGAACTAGGAATCGGATTCGTTCCATTCAGCCCTCTCGGCAGGGGCTTCCTCACTGGCAAAATCACCGAAGATACCAAGTTCGATAGCACCGATTTCCGTACCGTCGTCCCTCGCTTCACTCCAGAAAACCGCAAAGCGAATAAGGCGTTGGTGGATCTGCTGGGCAGAATCGGGGAACAGAAGAAGGCGACACCGGCGCAGATCGCGCTGGCGTGGCTGCTTGCGCAGAGGCCGTGGATTGTTCCGATCCCGGGCACGACCAAGTTGTCTCGCCTCGACGAGAACAATGGCTCGCTCGCAATCAAATTCACATCAGACGACCTGCGCGAAATCGACAGTGCGGCCTCGAAAATCACGGTCCAGGGTGATCGTTATCCCGAACATCTGTTGCGGATGAGCGGTAGGTGATCGGCCAAAGCATGATGACCACGCTGGCTATGCCGCGACCCGGATAAGTTCCAACCTAAACGGCAGCACTAAACAATTCGGATGGTTGCAGGCCCCCGCAACCATTTTTAGATTGATTGAAATGCGGACGGCTTAGAGTGCTCCCTCTAAGCCGTTTTTCTTTTGCGTTTCGGGATAAAATGTTGTTCTCACTAGCGATACCACCGGTCGCAAAATGGTGGAGAAAATCCCTGCCCTTTGTAAAAGGTGCAAAGCACGCGGCACCTACGTCTTCTCCACGTTTCACGGGTGAGCCACCCGCCCACTTTCCGCAATTCCCCTCACCGCCGTTTCTCCATCGCCACCGAAGTTTCCACTTTCCTCCGCTCCGACCACGTTTGAAACTGCCTGATCTGCAATGAAACGTAATGAACAGAAAGTGCACTATCCAACAAGACGCTTTTCCCCCGAACTCGAAGGCACGCTGTCGGCTTCGTTGAGGAGGATTTATGACCAAGCAACCCTGGAGCACAATCCTTTCGGTCCTAGTGGGAAGCCTCGCATTACTGGCACCGGCCACCGCGGCGGCCCAAACGGAGGAGAAGGCTCAGGCTAAGCCAACCCCGGAACCCACCCAAACGACCGCCTATGAACAGGCAACCGCAGTGGAGCGCGAGAGCTGGCGCCAGAGCATTATCCACACTCCCCTTCCTGGAAAAGGGTGTTTCGTGGCCACTTATCCAGAAACTCGATGGCGGGAAATCCAGTGCAAGCCGCCGTCCACCAAACTCTATCCGCCTAAGCGTCCTGGGATGGTTCGGACCGAAATTGTTGGAGGGACCGGCACGGATTTTTCTGCCGCAGTTACCGGCCACATAACTAAGGCCGAGGGTTCGTTCGACAGCGTTAGTGGTGTAACAAGCGAGTGCGCTGTACAGTGCCCGAGCGGAGTTTGCCCTGCGAGCCCTTCTTGTACAGGCGCTCCCGCGAACTCGTATTCTCTACAACTCAACAGCAAGATCTTCGACACTACGACCTGCAGTGGCTCAAACCCTGTGTCGACCTGGACGCTAACCGGGGGGAAATGCGTGGGCTGGGAGCAGTGGGTTTATTCCTCATCGAACAGCGGCAGCATCCAGTACTGGTTGGAAAACTACGGGCCGCCCGGCACCCAGTGCCCGACCCCAAGAGGCGCCAGCTGCCAGGTGGGCGGAGCCTCTACCGACGGGTGGTGCCCGTTTCAGTTCACATCCAGCGATCCCGTGTATTGCGTGGTTAACGGGGCGAACTTCGCCGGAGCGCCAACTGAACCCATCACTTCGCTCGACCCGACCTCAAGCACCGCTCTTAAACTCACCGGCGCCGCGGCCGGCTTTATGGGCAACGCGGATGATTCCCTTTACGTGACCGAGGGCAGCACCGTCTACCCGGCGACAGGCAATAACTATTTCCCTGACCTGGGGAGTCAGTTGCAGGAAATCGAGTTCAATGTCTTTGGCGACGGCAGCGGCGACCAGGCGGTCTTCAATAGTGGATCAACGCTCCAAGTGCGCACCAGCGCAGATAGCGGAACTTCGGCCGCGCCCAGCTGCGACGAGGCGAGCTTCACCGGCGAGTCGAACAATCTGACGCTAGTCACCCTGCTGCCGCCCGTCGCACACACGGGGACCCCATCGCTGGTTTTCAAGGAAAGCAACGCATCCGGTTCCACGCAGACGACATGTGCCGGAGCTGTCACCGTCGGCGATACGCATATAACAACCTTCGACGGGCTGTATTACGACTTCCAGGCATCCGGCGAGTATCTTCTCGCTCAGGATGGGCCTGACTTCATTGTCCAGACCCGCCAGGCATCTGGCGCCCCAACGTGGCCAAACGCGGACGTCAACAAAGCCATCGCGACGAAAATGGGTAGCACGGTAGTCGCCGTCTATATCGAGCCGACGCGGCTAGTGATTGATGGCGCTTCCACCGGATTGGCAGACGGCAACTCAATTCTGCTGCCGACTGGCGTGCAAGTCACGCGGCAAGGCAATGTGTACACCGTATCGGACGAGAGTAGTGACCGGGTGCAAGCCACCCTCAACAGCACCTGGATCAACGTCAGTGTGGGCCTCGGCTTTACCCCTCGCCCGCAGGTGCGCGGCCTCCTTGGCAACCCGCTGGGAAACGGTCTCGAACTCCTTACCGCGAATGGAGTCGCGTTGACGGCCCCGGTGCTTTTCAGGGATCTTTATGGACCCTACGCTCAAAGCTGGCAGGTACCGCCTCGCGAATCATTGTTTAACGTGGAGACGACGATCAAGTTCGGCGTTGCCGCAAAGCCGTTCTATTCGACCGACCTCACGGCGCAGCAAGCCGCACACGCTCGCACGGTTTGCGAAGCGGCGGGCATTAAGAATGCAACTCTCCTTGACTCCTGCATCCTGGACACCACGGTGTTGCACGATGACACGGCCGCGAAGGTCTTCGTCGCCCTACCCCTCCCGCGTCACGTCATCAAGCCAGGTGCGAAAGGCAAGGATGATGATTGCGACTGTGATGACCGAGACCATGACCGAAACCACGACCGTCACTAGTTCGATCGAAGAAATCGGGCGAAATGAAATTTATATCCAAGCTTTCAGTTAGTTGCAGCACCTCCCGCAGGAAGAGGCGGACGAGCTTGGGCACCACGGGTGAAATTGAGGCACTCGACCGGCTGACTCTGTGCCTCCTCGAGCTCAACTGACCCGCTCGTGATCTTCATAGCGAAGTGACCGCCACATTTCGACGTCCAAAATGATGGGTTTTGGGGGTCTGCGAATTGTAAGGGCAATTAACTCATCAAGACTTCGGGTTTGATCGTTAATCTCATAACCCGGAGGTCGTTGGTTCAAATCCAACCCCCGCAACCATGGGGGCTGGGTCCAGCCCGGACACATGGGTTACACAACGTACCTAAGACATAGGTAACACCATTACGTTCCTTGCGGTGCCATGCACTAAGGGATCTGCCGGTTTGCTAGCAGTTTATTCTCCACTTTCTTTGGGAGGTCGATTTTTTCGATCCTCTTGCCTCCCTGCCTGTTGGCCGTTCGAGGCGTGGCCGCTATCATAATTGCCTCCACATAATCTAGGTGCTGCTTTTTCGGAACGACAAAGGCGGAGAAATGGTTCCACAAGCGATAGCGCTTCGTCGCGTGCCCGCAAAGGCGCTTAAACAGGCAATCAGACTGCCCTACATAGAACACGTCGAAGTCCTGATAAAGGATATAAACGCCCGGACGGTACAGACTTTTCTTAAGCTCGGCGACGCATTGGGTATCTTTGAGGTAGAAAATCTCACGCGGCCAGAGCTTCACGTAGTTCGTTACAAAGTCTTCTTTCATCTTCCTCCTAACTCCGTTGTTGGGAATTATTCTGCCGGAGTAGGTAGGGCGACGGGGCGCAGATCCCGGTGCGTGTGCTCAAAGGGCACCTAGCAGTTTAGCTACTCACAGCCCGGCAGTCTGGCCCGACGCCGGGGCTGCGCGGCTGAAGCCGGGAGCCCGGCGACAAAAGAGCACTCTCAAGAATCATGTCGTAAAATGTCAGCGTCAAGGGTCTTCTGACGACACACCCGCGCTCCCGAGGGGTGATCGTGGAGATGCGTAGTTTACACATTTGTTCCCGATCATGATCTGGCTAACGTGGCTGTGCTCACATCGGCGTAAGAAAATACCACGGAGGTCAGTACGCACGGTCGGAACATCCGTTGAAGCGCAGCATCGCGCACCAGAACGTGCCGAATCGCAGCTCCGGCGTAGTTCCGCTACCTGAGACACGGTTGTTGGTCATTGGATTCAATGGAAGGAAACTCCGGTTCCGCCGACTGACAAGTGTGTTCCAGTGTGTTCCGTTCGTTGACTTGCCTCCCACCGCAACCTAATATGTCCGCCAAATGGCGGATTCCCAATCACTTCACGGGCAGACCGTCTCGCACTATCGGATCGAGAAAAAAGTGGGCGGCGGCGGTATGGGCGTGGTCTATGAGGCCGAGGACATCACTCTTGGGCGTCGCGTGGCATTAAAATTTCTGCCCGATGCACTGGCGCGAGATCCGCAGGCGCTCGAGCGATTTCGCCGGGAGGCGCGCGCCGCTTCCGCATTGAACCATCCGAATATTTGCACCATCTACGAAATTGCTGAAGACGGTGGACGCTTGTTCATTGCCATGGAATTCATGGAAGGAACCACGCTGAAGCATCGAATGGCGGGCGATCTCCTGCCGCTTGATGAGCTTCTGAGTCTTTCAATCGAAGTCGCCGACGCGCTAGATGCAGCGCACTCCAAGGGAATTGTACACCGCGACATTAAGCCCGCGAACATTTTCGTCACCGAGCGGGGGCACGCAAAAATCCTCGATTTCGGCCTCGCCAAGGTCTTCCCTCCCGGCCTCTCCCACAGCGGGACTACTGAGGCAAATTCCCGCACCGTGGACGAGGAATTCTTGACGAGCCCCGGCACTGCGATCGGCACAGCCGCCTACATGTCCCCAGAACAAGCTCGCGGCAAACAGCTGGATGCGCGCACGGATTTGTTCTCCTTTGGAGTTGTCCTTTACGAACTGGCCACAGGCATGCGACCGTTTCGCGGCGATACTTGGGCAAACCTTTTTGACGAAATCCTTCACAAAGTGCCCGTCGCCCCTACGAGTCTCAACCCCGAGGTGCCTTCAGAACTTGCGAGCATCATAAAAAAAACACTGGAGAAAGAACGCGACCTACGTTACCAGCACGCCTCCGAAATATGCGGTGATCTGAGGCGATTAAAACGCGATACCGAATCCGGGAAGCACGCTTCACGGCTCGAGCAATCACCGACAGCAAACACAACTGCCTCGGAACGCCATAGATTTGTCAGCGACACGATGCGCCGTTACGCGCTGCTCGGGGCAGGCCTTATCGTGCTATTGGCCGTGCTTACCGGCGCATTTTATGAATTCAACAGACAAGGTTGGCAAAGGCTTTTTGGCCCAGACATTCCACACCAAAAGAATCTCGTAGTACTGCCTTTCACCGCTGTCGATGGGCGACCGAGCGAGCAAATCTACTGTGACGGACTCACCGAGACTGTTACCGCGAGAATGGCACGCGTACCGTCTCTGCAGGTGCCTTCGGCGCTTGAGGTGCGCGATAGCCACGTGACTAGCATCCAGCACGCGAGGAACAAGCTTGGAGCGAATTTAGTGCTCATCGCCAGTTGGCAACAAGTCAGCGATTCTGTCCGCATAAATCTGAGTCTGGTTGATGCCAGAACCGGACAGCAGCTTCGCACCGACACGATTACCGAGCCAGCGAATGATCTATTCCGTCTTCAAGATCAGGTGGTGCTTACAGCGTCGCGCATGCTCGATCTTCAGTTATCTGCCAACAATACTTCGTCCTTAACCGCGCATGGCACAACCGTCCTGACCGCGTACGATTTCTACGTGAGGGGAGTTGGTTACTTGCAACGTTATGAGCAGCCGGAAAATGTGGAAAGCGCAATCGGTTCTTTCCGGCGCGCGATTGCGGAAGATCCGTCTTACGCGCAAGCGCAAGCGGAGCTCGCCCGCGCCTATTGGTATCGGTACAGTGCCACCAGAGACCCTCATTGGGCGGAAGAAGCCGAGACGGCGGTTAAGACCGCCAGCAATTTGAACAGCCAATTGCCGGAAGTGCAGCTAGCTATAGCTGAGATGTACCAACGAACGGGAGCTTATTCTCAAGCCGTTTCTGGGTTTCAACGCGTCATTGAATTGGATCCGAAAAACGCGGAGGCGTATGTGGGTCTTGGAAGAACGTACAACTCTCTGGGTCGGACCTCGGACTCTGAGCAATCGTATCGCCGTGCTGTTGACATCAGTCCAGCATGCTGGAGCTGCTACAACCTGCTGGGAGCGTTTCTCTATGGACACGCACGCTACGGCGAAGCCGCGCAAACTTGGCTGAAATTAATCGAGCTCACTCCGGACAATGTATGGGGATACCTAAACGTCGGCGCGGCATATTTGAACCTCGGACAGTTTGGACAGGCGAACGAATACTTTCGTCGCGGCCTCGAGATCGCGCCCGATAATGCCGATATTCTGGCGAATCTCGGGACTGTGAACTTCTTTCTTGGATTCTATGAGGAAGACGTGAGTTACACGCAAAAGGCAGTTGATTTAAGGCCCCAGAGGTATGACTACTGGGGAAATCTAGCAGACGCGTATCGAATGATTCCAGGTAACGCAAGCAAGGCGGCAGCAGATTACCAACAAGCGATACTTCTGGCCGAAATGCAATTAAAAATTAACCCCAACGACGCTGACGTGCTGAGCTCGCTAGCCCACTTTTATGCGCGGACGAACGAAGCGGTACTTGCTCGAAAACATCTTGAGAACGCTTTGAAAATTGACCCTCAAAATGTCGACGTCTTGCTCATTGCATGTCTGTTGCATCTGGAGGCGGGCGAGCGTAACGAGGCGCTTTTGTGGCTCCAGAGAGCTGTGAATGCCGGCTATGCTAGGGCACAACTTCTTGCGAATCCTGAGCTAAAGAACTTGCACTCAGATCCAGACTTTCGGCGTCTCGCAAACGAAGCAAAGTCTTATCAATAAACTTTCGACTGATTTCCCTGCTCCCTCATATGAGACCGGCTTTGCAGTAGGTGGCGGATTTAGTGGGCCTGATTAGTTCGAGCGAAACTAAGGAGGTTGTCCATGTCTTACACTCTTGTTCTCGGGATCTTCAAGCGCTCTATAGTTTTTGCGTCCGCAATCACCGCTCTTGCCATTGTCCTGGCATCCAACGCAAACGCGCTCTCAACAACTTGGAAAATAAAGATTGATGTCAGCAGCGGAAACGAGAAGCCCAGCTACTCCGTGACACCGCCAGCCAACACACACAATTGTGCGGGGGCAAACCCAAGCCCTGCGCCGTCCGCAGAATATCTGTACATTTGTGCAGGCGACTCGGTTCAGTGGGAGGTGAAAACCAAGGGAGGAAACGGTAAATTGAGTGTGTATCAAAAAGACCTTTTTCTCTACAAGGGCGCTGCACAAGCCCAATGGTTTCACGCGAAGGAAGGGCAATCGGATGGCGGTACGACCGACGTGAACACCCCCAAAGGCCAAGTACATGAGTACAGTGTTGCAGTGTTTGACGACGACTCGGCCAATCCCCATCTCTACGTACACGACCCCAAGATCATAATTGGAACTGGAATCGTAGACGAGGTGGTTCGCGATATGGCAAGCGTCTGCAAAGCCAAGTCCACCGAGTCCGACGCAAAGAATGTCGCAACAAGACTCTGTAAGGACGTCAAAACCCTCATGAGTCTTTTAAATTTGGATTAGAGGTGGGCAAATACTTCTTCTGAGAGGGGACGTACAAGCCTACGTTCGCGGCTTCGTTGCCGAGGTTCGACGATGCTCGCGAACGTAGGACGCCGAGCAACAACATATATGTAAATCATTGAGAGGCAAAGACGGGGTAATTGTTCTTGCGGCTCATAACCCGAAGGTCGTCAGTTCAAATCTGACCGCCGCAACCAAAATGCCTTCTCTCTTCATCACTTCCGCAAACCCTGTAACCATCGGAACTGACAAGGGGCAAAAAGGAGCAGGGCGAGGCTAGAATCTCAACGGATTGAAATCGGTTGCTCTGTCGAAGTAATCGACGTTCTCCACTCTTTTGAGCCACGAAGATATTCTGAGTGTTACCGGCAATAAGATGAGTTCCAGACTGACTTTGCTAAGGCTTGCAACGACGATGCTCTCTGTCAGTACGCGAGTCGGTATCATCCCCCACAGACCGAAGATGTAGAAGACCGTAGTATTCACGATTTGCCCACATAGGGTCGAGGCCACGAAACGCGCCGATATAAAACGTCCGTTGGTCCACACTTTCATTTTTGCCAGGACGTAATTGTTGGCGGTGTCGCCAGCGAACATCGCAAGAGTGCCAAATAAAACCAATCGAGGGGCTGTGGATAACACATCAACATACGATTGGTTGTTGGTCATAACCGTGGAGGGCGGGTAGAGAATCACAAATTCAAAGACTGCGATTACCAGAAGCTGAGCGAAGACGCAGTACCATAAAACTCGCCGGGCGACTGCGTAGCCATAAACTTCGGTGAGGATATCGGCAAGAATATAGACAAAAGGAAAGTAGTAGATGGAAATCGAGAGCGGAATCCCGGCGACGTCAATCAGCTTGCCGGCCGTCGGGATGCAGATGACGGCAAAGAACACATTCCAAAGAACTATGTGGTTCAGGTATTTATAGTTCTGCACCGGCGGACCCTCGATTCACCTCTGTCAGCGAAATTATTCCAAATATGGAAATCTAATTTTCGGCTTTGCCATCTAGCGCGAATCCGGCTGTTCCCATAGTGTGCGCTCGGCGTCGCACAGAGGAGAACCTGATATGAGAAAGTTGGCACTTCTGTTCATGCTCGCTGTCGCGCTGGGAATTCAAGTCTCATTCGCACAAGAGTCGCAGCCTGCCTCGAAACGGCCTTCCGCATTGGCTGGAACGGATTCACCGGAAGCCTTGCGCGAACACGTTGCCGTGCTACCAGCGGTGAGGGCGAAATACTGGAACATCGATCCTGCAGTCGGATACGGGATGAAGGATTTCGGAGACGGTGTTTACGCACTTTCTGATAACGGTTGGCAATCCGCCTTCCTGGTGACCGACGCGGGCGTCATCGTTTTCGATGCACCAGCCAGCTATGGGAAACACATCCGAGAAGCCGTCGCAAAAGTCACGAACCAGCCGATCAAGATGCTGGTCTATTCCCACATTCACAAAGATCATATTGGTGGCTCTCTGGCGTTTAAGAACATCCCGGGCTTGCAGATCATCGCTCTTGATACCGTCAGCGATTTTCTAAAGGAAATGAACGATCCGAATCGCCTGATTCCAACGGTGACGTTCAAAACCACGAAGACGATCAAGCTCGGCGACAAGACTGTCGAACTCACGCGGCGTAACTACCACTCCAACGAAGGTGATCTTTTCATCTATGTCCCAGAGGCGAAATTCTTGATGGCTGTCGACTCGGTGACGTCGGGATACGTACCGTTCCAGGACTTCGATCTGACAACCAACTTCCAAGAGTACCTGAAGATGTTCGATGAGATCCTCGCTTACAAATTCGATAATTTCATCGGCGGCCACCTCACCGATACCGGAACTCGGAAGGATGTCGAGATCACCAAGGAATACACGAACGACGTGTACCAGACCGTTAAGCGAATTCACAACGGCTTGGATGAGGGGGCCTTCGATGCTGAGATTGCCAAGACGATCGGTCCCGACAACGAATTCCCTATATTCAAGGCTCTGCTCGATAAGGTGACACGAGATTCGGTTGCTGAACTCGAGCCTCGCTGGATCAATCGCCTGGCCGGCGTGGATGTTTGGCT
>Ga0210394_10006926_pt1 | contig 12111 bp, 11 predicted proteins | sample IncBWC12MmetaG_FD_160121 | JGI IMG/M metagenome (GOLD analysis project Ga0210394, IMG submission 160121) | Forest soil microbial communities from Barre Woods Harvard Forest LTER site, Petersham, Massachusetts, United States - Inc-BW-C-12-M | ecosystem: Environmental > Terrestrial > Soil >... | reverse complement strand
GGCACGTGGAGCACATCTTAGGGCGCACAAGAAATCAAGTCAACGAAGACAGACCAACTGCGTACCAGCTCGAGCACAGCATGAGAAGTCAAAAATCAGAGAATCCGGATAAGTGTCGCGAACAGGGATTATCACCATCTCTAACGAAGTCGGCCCCGTCAAGAGTGGTTTAAGTTCTGTTTTTATATTTCTTTCGCACACACAACTGCATGGGCGCGGTCCCACCCTTTTCTCCGGTCAGCTGCTGCGCCGCAATTCTCGAGTTGTTGTCTGTGTCCAACCTACAAGCTCGGTTCGTGTCACTTCATCGACTCGGTGTTGCCCACCAGCCATCTCTCCGATCAGTGACGACCATGATGATGTATTCAAACTCCCTGGCCCTTGCAGGGAGGCGGGTAGCCTATTCACTTATCCGGTCACACTTCCGCAGGACCATTGGTGATATCAGACATTCCCGCACAGACACTACCGCTTTCCTGCCGCGCTTTTCCGCGACGACAGAACTCTTGGTAATCAATCTGGTCGCGCATCATAATCCACAGCCGGATTCCGAGCTTTCGAGCTGCAGAGACTCTGGCTTTCCCCATCCCTTTCTGCACCAGCTTCCGCCGATAGAAGCGTTTCAACTCGGGATCTCGCCCGACTGCATGCATGGCTGCCTCACACCACAGATAACGCAGCAGCGCGTTCCCTTGTTTGCTCATCGCACCCAGCCGTTGCCGGCCTCCACTGGAATGCTCGCGAGGAATCATTCCGATATAGCTGGCTACTGCTTTTCCATCCGTGAATCGTAGCGGATCACCCAAGAACACTTCGGTGGCTAACGCGGTGATCGGCCCGACTCCCGGGTGCGTCATTAACCGCCGCGCCGCAGGATGGTTTTGGGCTTGCTGGCTGACCTCCCGATCCAGTTCGTCAATGGATTCTTGCAATCGTGGGTACAACGTCATCAGTGCTTTCCGTCGTTCGCTGGCGTGAGGAGCCAGAGGCAACGCCCGCAGTGCTTGCTGGCCCGCTTGGTTCCATAGCGAGTGGCCTCGCCGGAGACCGTGATTGAGTGCCATCGATTGCAGCGTGTGCTGTACACGAGTTCGCATGCGCACCCACTGATGACGGTGGCGCAGCAACGTGCGCAGATCGCGCTGCTCGCTCGAGGGCATCCAGATCGTGGGAAAGCGGTTCTCGGAAAGCAGTTTCAGCAGAAGCTGTGCATCCCTTCGATCGTTTTTCTGCTTGCGTGGTTCGGCCGCCCGGATCTTGGCCGGATCACCGACTCGGCATTCGATGCGCAGCTCTTCCATCAACTCCAGGAACCACTGCATCGAGCCGGTCGCTTCGATCCCCACCAAAACAGGGCGAGTGAGTCCGGAATAAAACTTCCGCAATTCCTCGCCATCGTGCTCGAGAGTCTTCTCGACGAATTCTCCTGTATCCGTATCCAACATCGCGATCGTCTGTTGTCGAGCGTGTAGATCGCATCCTATAATTCGCATCTCGGCCTCCTTCGATCCGAGCTCTGTTAGGTTTGGACACCGCACAGTTTACTCGGCTCGTCGTGAGGCCGACTTCGTTATGCCATCACCTAATCCGGTGCGATGCCATTCAACTCGCGCTATTTTAAGGATTCAATCGTCGGGTAGCCGTATGATCCTTCGACCTCCAACAGTGAAAAAACTTCGAGCTCGGAGAGCTGGCCTTGCCTTGCACGGAGTAGCACGCCGACGTCAACCCCTTCTGGGGTGATGCCCTCGAAATCTGCCAGAATGTGCGAAGCTCCGATTGTCGTGTGATCGCTCTCCCCAACCGCCAAGTCGATTGTCGGGCATCCACACGTACACCCCCCAACTACGCGCAATTCTTTAACTTGTGACTGGTATTGTGATGTGTCTTCGCCACCATGTTCCAATAGCCATTGCAGAAGCGTCCGCTCCCCTTCAGTCAAAGGCCTCGTTTCCGGTCTTCCAAATGCTTTCGTTGGCATCATAGGATAACCATCAACCTGGATTCTCGACATCTGTTCAGCGACTCACGCCACTGGCGAGCGTGTCAGCCGGCAGGACTAAGAGTTGGGGAATGCCTATTTCGCCTGAGCGATGAGCTGGGCAACCTTGGAATTGGTACCTACGGGTTCTACGAACAGAATCTGCTGAGGGTTGAGGTACATGCGGTCGGGTTCGTGGAGTTCTTTGCCGCGCTTGATGAGGACGTTGTTCGATTGCTTGGTCTCGGGATTCGTCTGCGTGACGACGTAGTAGACTTCGCTCAGCACGGGTTGATGGCTGCCGTATCCCTGCAGGTGTCCAAAATAGACAGAGCCGTTGGTAAGGAGCACTGCCTGAAAGGGGGTGGAAAATTGAACGTCATGGTCGCGTAGGCGATCGATGAAGTGCCAGGCAGCCGCGGCAATCACCATCGTTCCTGCCAGGATCCAAACGAGTTGCAGAAGCGCGAAACCTCGGAAAGTTCTCTTCATGACCGACTCCACAAACGAAAAGTTCAACACCACCTGCGATGTCCAGGGATTACCTAAACCCTAATCGACGCTCGCTTACCGTAGCGCGAGCATACAAACATGAGAGCCAAGGCGCTCAGCAACAGCGCAGCAGTGCCGGTCTCGGGGACGTTTGTACCTCCACCGCCGCCGCCTTCGCCTTGCAGCACATCCAGAAATAAATTGCTGCCTTCCTGGTCGAGCTTGAAGAAGAGGCCATCAGGAAGCGTGGGGAAAAGCATGCTCAGGAAATCGAGATTCGTGATCCCACCGGATTCCAGAATTTCGAACATCTCGCCGGCTTGGGGATCGAATCCGGCGAAAAGCTCCACGTCCAAGGCGCCGCCCAGGTCCGCGCCTCCCGTGATATCCAACTGGCCAAATTGACCCGCGCCAGTTCCCCCAAGGAAGATCTCCAGCGTTCCGGTGGCGGTTTGTTGATAATTCCCAACGATTGTGAAGGTGCCGAGCGGATCCCCAGGCGCCATCACGCCCTGGTTGATCACGCCAAAACCAAAGAGCCCTTGATTCACTGTGCCGATGCCACTCAACTTGCCGGTCCAAGTAATCAATAGAGGGGGCGCAGGCGGCTGGGTCGCGGGATCACCCATCGCAGGACCGGCCACCATCGTGATCGTGCCGTTGTTGCGCAGCCTGCCGCCGATGGCAACTGTGTTGCCACCCAGCGACATGTCGCCAGAGTTCAGAATTATGCTCCCAGCCTGGCTCCCGAAACTGGACAAGTAGTCGCTGAGAAAGGAGCCGGAGTTGTTGAATGTGCCGCCACTTTGAACGACGAATCCACCACCGGAGGTATTTCCGATCGAGCCGGAATTGTTGAGCGTGCCGCCAGTCTGGACGACAAATCCGCCATCGGAAGTATTTCCAATCGAGCCGGTATTGTTCAGGACGCCACCCGAGGCGATCTGCATGCCGCCTGAGTTGGCCAAACCGCCGGAATTGTTGAAGACACCGAAATTTTGAAGAGTGGCAGTGGGTAGGTTCCGGAAGAGACCTGTGTTGTCGGTGGTTCCGTTGGTGATGAATGTATTGGTGTTGGTGAATGTGCCGCCGTTAGTCAGGGTACTGCCGGTGACTCCGTTAAAGATGAAATCGTTGTTCAACCTGCCGCCGAGTTGGTTGTTGATGATCCCGAAATTGGTGATCTGCTGCTCGTTGTTCAGGATGGCGCCGGATTCGTTCAGGATCGTGCCGCCGGCACTGTTGCTCAACAGGTAGAAGTTATTTAACAGCTTGCCGGCACCGTTATCGAGGGTTCCCCCATCGAGATTGTTAATCACCGCGCCCGCTAGGTTGGTGATGATGCCGTTGTTGATGAGCGTGCCGCCTGCCTTGTTGGTGAGGGTGGCGCCGGAGTTGTTGGTGAACAACGAGTCGTTCAAGAGCGTGCCGCTGTTGATAAACCCACCGTTATTAACAATTAGGCTGAAGTTGGTGATGGTGCCGCCCGCGTTGTTAGTAAGCGTGCCACCATTCGTAAGCGTGGCGCTCGAGTCGTTGGTGATCGTGCCGTTGTTGGTAAGCGTCCCGCCATTCGTAAGCGTGGCGCTCACGTTGTTTGTAATCGTGCCGCCCGCGTTGTTGGTAAGCGTCCCGCGATTCGTAAGCGTGGCGCCCGAGTTGTTGGTGATCGTGCCGGTGTTGGTGATCGTGCCATCGTTCGTGATCGCATTGAAGAACGAGTTGTTGGTGATCGTGCCGTTGTTGGTGATCGTGCCATCGTTCGTAATCCCAGAGAAGAGCGAGTTGTTGGTGATGGTGCCGCCCGCGTTGTTGGTGAGAGTGGCGCCAGAGTTGTTAGTGAACGCCACGTCGTTCAACAGCGTGCCGCTGTTGATAAACCCACCGTTATTGACAATTAGGCCGAAGTTGGTGATGGTGCCGCCCGCGTTGTTAGTAAGCGTGCCGCCATTCGTAAGCGTGGCGTTCGAGTGGAGCAGCGAGACGCCATTCGTAAGCGTGGCGCCCGCGTTGTTAGTAAGCGTGCCGCCATTCGTAAGCGTGGCGTTCAAGTTGAGCAGCGAGCCGAAATTGTCCAAAGTGCCGGAATTAATAACCGGGCCCTCCGTGTTGAATGCGCCGAAGTTGCTGAGCGTCGCTCCCGACTCGTTCACCCAGGTGCCGCTGTTGGTGATGATCGAGGTGAGATCGTTGGTGATGAACCCTCCGCTCTGATTGTCCAGAGAGCCGAAATTCATGATCAAGGCCACGAGTCGGTCGGCGATCGTACCGGTGTTGATCAACGTCCCGGTGAAATCATTAAAGAGGGTTGCCGAAAACTCGTTGATGATCGTCCCGTTGTTCATCAGCGTTCCGGAATTAGCGATTAAGGCCTGGTTGGCGTTGGCGACCGTCGTCGGAGAAAGAATGGTCAAAGTGGCTGGCGCTCCGATGCTCAGCCCGTTCCGGTTCGTGAAGCTCACGTCGCCGCCGACGGTGCCGGCAGGAATGAGGATGTCCGTAGAGCCATCGGGAACCACGTTCAAGCTCCATGCCCCGGCGTTGCTCCAGAGGGGGACGGGATGTCCACCCGACATCCATGTGTTTTGCGCCCCGGCATCTGCTGGAAGCCACAAAAGGCACAAGAAGAAGAACAGAATGAGGGGCAACGACCTGGTCAACCGGGTCTTCATGGGTGGCTCCTTGCAACGCTCGATATGGCGCTCCTAGCGAGACACTTGTAGCAACGCTCCGACGTCAGTGCACGATTGCTTCTCAGATTCGGTGCATTACGTCAATGTAGGGGGGATGAAGAAAGGCTGGTAAAAAACTGAAGGCCCAAGCGCCACATAACAGAAGTTTTGACTTGCGCTGTTTCGCCGTTGCAGGCCAGAATGGTTCAATTCTTCTCTTGTCGTGATAAGTATGCCGATTCAGGTCTTTCGATTCGGTCCCTTTGAATCGCGCCCATCCAGCCGCGAACTCTACCGCCACGGCTTGAAACTTAAGGTACGCCCGCAGCCACTCCAATTACTGAACGTGCTTTTGAGTTGTCCGGGGCAGGTGGTGACCCGGGAATCGCTGCGCGAACAGATGTGGTCTTCCGAAACCTTTGTCGATTTCGAGCAGGGATTGAATACAGCGGTAAAAGAACTCCGCGCAGTTCTTGGCGATGCTGCGAGTCACCCGCGTTACATCCAGACGCTTCCGAAGCTCGGCTATCGCTTTATCGGACTTGTGGATGTTGTCGCGCGGCCGTTCAGTCTGATTCGCGACGTCAATTTACAACCCGGGCCAGGAGCGGCTTCACAACCAGACGGTGGGGAGTCTTCAGCGACGGAGGAGCCTGAATACGTGGAAGCGGGCGAGGAAGAAGTCGCCGAGACGAAGTCTGCGCGCGGCCCGTGGGCACTGGCGGTCGCGCTAGCGCTGATTGCGGCATTAGCTGCTGGCGGATACTTCTACTGGTCACGACTCCACAGACGCACCCAGCCCGCTGCGGTCGGAAGAATGATGCTCGCGGTAATGCCATTCGAGAATTTGACTGGCGACGCTTCGCAGGAATATTTCAGCGACGGGCTTACGGAGGAAATGATCGCGCAAATGGGCCACACTGATCCGCAGCGTCTGGGGGTGATCGCGCGCACGTCCGTGATGCACTACAAACATACCAAGGAACAAGTGGATCAAATCGGCCGCGAACTCGGGGTGCAATACGTTCTCGAAGGAAGCGTGCGACGCGATGCGGACAAGACGCGAATCACGGCTCAACTGATCCAGACGAAGGATCAGTCGCACGTCTGGTCGCATCAATATGATCGTACTCCGAACAGCCTGCTCTCGCTGCAAGGCGAAATCGCGCAGGAGATCTCCGATGCGATTCAGCTGACGCTCGGCGATTCCAAACGTTCGGGAAGTGCGCTGGCTGCGGCACCGCCAGCTCCGAAAACTTACGAAGCTTTCGACCTCTATTTGCAAGGCCGCTACTTCTGGAATAAGAGGTCGATCGATGGATTTCAGCGATCGGTGGATTGTTTTCAGCGCGCCATCGCCAAGGACCCGGGCTACGCGCGCGCTTACGCAGGGCTGGCGGATTCCTACGCCCTGATGGCGGCCTATTACATCGCCCCTCAAAATGAATTGATTCCGAAAGCGCGGGCTGCCGCGTTGAAAGCCCTCGAACTCGATGGAAATCAGGCCGAGGCGCATGCTTCGCTCGCCGTTATCGCGAGGAATTACGATTGGGATTGGCAAACCGCTGAGAAGGAATTTCGTCGCGCCATCGCGCTGGATCCGAACTATGCCACGGGGCATCATTGGTATGCGGAGCATCTCGCTTTCAGCGGCCGCTTCGACGAGTCGTTCAAGGAGATCGAACGCGCCCGGCAACTGGATCCACTTTCCTTAATTATCCAGGCAGACAAGGCCGCCGGCCTTTACTTCGCCCGGCAGTATGACCGCGCTATCGCGCAGTTTCGTTCTGTCGGGGCGATGGAACCTGATTTCTCCCGCGCCCATATGGTGAACTTTGCCTATACGCAACAGGAAAGGATTTCGGAGGCGGTAGCATACGTCGACACTTGGCCACGCCAAAGCGATACGGACTTGTTCTGGAGATGGTGGGCGCTAACCTACATCTACGGCCATGCCGGTCAGCAAGAGCAAGCCCGCCGCAATCTGGAAGCGTTGCGGCGTTACGGCCAGCGGCACACTTTGGATCCAATGATACTCGTGATCCCCTACATCGGCGTTGGCAACAAAGACGAGGCATTCGCCTTGCTGGAAAAATCCGTAGCGGCGCATTCACCGGGACTTGTGACGCTCAAAGTGGACCCGGCCTTCGACCCAATCCGCTCGGACCCGCGTTTCGACAGGTTGCTGCGCAGAGTGGGCCTCGCACAGTAGCGATTCTGGAGTGCATCGAACGATTCGTCGGCGGGAGACCAACCCGCGAAAGATCCGCCTGGAAGATGAATAGACACGCTAGTTCAAGCCGCGCTTAGGTCGGTGCCCGACTAACGAGGCAATCGGAAATTGCCGTCATTCGAGATAACTGTTGAGAACAGGGATTATCACTACCTATCTCATCCTGAGATTGCTGGTGATAAGCGGATTTCTCAACACCTATCGTTGATAGGGCTCCCAACGAATCAATGCTCGTCGTAGGGCCTCATAATCCCTTGAGAGACGAGCGATTCACGAACCGCTTGTGTCACGGCTGTGCCAAAGACAATGCACTCCGGATGAAAACGATCGTAGGCTGCAAACTGAATCAGGGAATTTTTCTCGATTTGAATATGAATGATGGTCTTCGGAACGGTTCCTCCAATTGCAGAAATGATAGCCCTGCTCATGGAGGGTTCCAGTGGGAGGACTATAAAATCTTGCTTCGGCCACAGCGTGTTTCGTTTGAGGGTAACTGTCTCCTCCTGAGAGGCACCGGGTGTGCTGAATATCGGCAGCACCCGCAAGTCGCCTTCGAAAGAGATATGGGCGTCTCCTGCCAGTTCTTCCATCATGGCCAGTAACAAACGGCGTTTGTCGCGTACGAGCCAACGTCGACGTTCGTTTTCCATGTACGAATCCTACCACCAGCATTCACTAAGCACGGATTACTGGTGAGAAGCGGATTTCTCGACATCTATCCGGACTGCGGCGGCGACAATATCGTGGGATGCTGGCAAAATTCAATTGTCATACGATTCTGCAAACACTTCATACCGCAAGCAAAAACCTGACGATTCGATGACCTTTTGAGCCTTGGCTAAAAACTCCCTACCTGCCCGGTCTGGCCGGAATTTGAATACAACACTGAACACGATGGAACGACCCGCCGCATCAGGATAACGCTTCAGAATTTCACCGCTCTCAATGAAAGCAAGATAGGCGTTGAATTTTGTCTGTAGGATTGTCTGATGCTGAATGCTATCAGACCAATCCAAGTGATCAGATACGGTCAAAATAGCGTGTCCGGTTCGCTTGTCGATGCTTACGATGTCGATTACGTCAAAGTTGTCCACAGACACGCTTCCGCCCTCCCAACTGAGGCAATGCTGCCTTACTCCGCATCGAGGCTCAAGGCCAAATCCCGGAGAATGCGACCGTAGCGGATAGGTGTCGCGAACAGGGATTATCACTACCTATCTCAGTCTGAGATTGCTGGTGGTAAGCGGATTTCTCGACATCTATCGGCGGTCGCGTCTCTTGAGTCTTCGAAACGCGGAGGTAATCGCATTCATAGGGATGAGTTACACACGCGATTCACCACCGAATTGCTTCCTCTTGCGTCGAAAGTCGTCGGAGAATTTCTGAAATTCTGCTGCTGAGAGATGATAACGAAATAAATTCTCAAAACCCTCGAATGATTCTACCGACATCCACCGGTGCAAATCCTCAGAAGTAAAGTGGTTGAGTGGAATGTTCTCCACGAAACAGACAGCTACCGCGCTAGAAAGGTCTGTCTCCACATCCTCAGTCTGAGGCTGTGCGAAACACCACGCAGCATAATCGTAGACGTTACGGATGCGCTCCTCGTAGGTGGTTTCAAGCACAAAGGACAGGTCAATCCACAGACCCATAGGACTAGCTTGATTTTGAATCATTTCTTGAAGGTCTGGAAAATACTGCAGCGCTTTAGCCCGCCAATCTTCCAAATGCGTCTCTCCTTAGGGCTGCTTGCGAAAGAAGTCAGGCCGCCATCCCTCCCGCATTAAATTAGTTTTAAGTTTTCCGGCTTCGGCTTGCCTCAACGGCTCTTCGCGCTGCTTTGCGACTATGAGCAGCATCAACTCCGGGTCGTCTCCAGCTTTCTTCTCGAAATACGGGAGCTCCTCTTCTATTCCTACCAGAAGGATTTCGTCGGAGTGAGATGGGCGCCGAACGGCCAAGAATCTTCGCTCTAAGCGAGTATCCCACTTTATTTCTGGGTCCGACTTGAGTGCGAGAACGCCCTCCGCAAAATTCCAGGTTCCCTTGTCAAAGACGGTATTTTGCATGACATCGCCCCACTCGCAGTAAACATAGGTTTTGTCGGGAAAGATGTAGAGGTTGTTTCCGTCGAGCGGTGAACCAACACGTTTGATGAGTTCCTTGGACGGATTTGCATACTGGCCCGCGATTTGTACCGCCGTGAGGCTTGTCACTGGGTCCAAAGCGGTCTTCGCGCGCATGCGGTCCAACGGGGTGGCCGAAGATTGGGCGCTCGCAAGCTGTAGAATGAGTGCGAAAATCGTGAATGGGTTCATCCGTTTTATCCGGGGTCGCTGCGATTATTCTAACGACTTGCTAACCGGCGGCCCCACATAATCATAGTTGGTGTGGCCAATGGAGTCACAGCTGGAAACACTGGACGTATTCAGATAGGTGTCGCGAACAGGGATTATCACTACCTATCTCAGTCTGAGATACGCTGGGACATTTTGGGCTGCCAGACGTAGTTTCGGATTACCCCGAATCATCAGGATGTGGTTCCGTCTCTTACCAGTTGTAGTCGCCACGGTGTTTATTCGCCCTTGAGCCCGAAACTGCTAGTAGCATGGAGACCATGGGCCGCAAAGCGTTGATCGCTACCCTCATGTTAGCTGCGTCTCATTCCGCCATCGGTCAGACCGCCCAGCCTTCATCGACCGCCTTCCGTTGGCTTAATGCCAGCAAAGACGCGTCTCTGTTCGAACGCATAAAGACAGCCTTCGCAGACGAGTTGAAGCCCGATGATCCCGAGAAGGTTAAACCTGTCGTGGCGGAGGAGTATAAGTGGATCAGCCGTGTTGGGGTATTCGAAACATCTGCTCTTGTACTGATCGGGGAACGCGAGACGCGAACCTCCACGTATGGCGACTATTTCGTCGCGTTTAACTACGATCTCAAGAGCGGCGAAAAAACATCAGTGACATCGCTTAACAAAGGTTTCATGGAGTGGAAATTCAAGCAACTCGTTCGATTCGATTCCTCAAGAACGCCCGATATTGTCTTTACTTATCCTAGTTGCACAGAATGCGAGGCGGATTATCTTCTCAGTTCATTCCGCTTTTATTCGAGTGAAGCTAAATGGGAAGTAAGGACGTGGGGCGAAAAGAGCACTGACATCCTGATTGGCAGTGACTATTTCGTAGATGCGGAGGAAAACTCCAAGGACGATTGCCTTTTTAAGTTCGCTGATTTCAATGGTGATGGTTTCGATGATGTGGCCGTTCGGTGTCTAACCATAACCGAGGAAGGGAAAATTCTTGAAGATACAACAACAATCTACACTATCCAGCATGAACAACCGCAGGTACTCACAGTGAAGGACCGTCAGCGGCTGGCCACGCTAAGCGATCAACTTTGCGTTGATGCCAAGAAGTCGAAATTGTGCCCACCGAAATAGGCCACAGTCCGCGAAAACCGCCTACCGGATAATTGACTTCAGATAGGTGTCGAGAACAGGTGCCGGCTCAACCGGTCGATGCAACACCACCTAATATAAATCTTTTTTCTAAAAGGTGGTGTTTATGATCCCAAAGAAACGGATACGGCTTTCTGCGATGCAAAGAGTTGAGGTATGGCGTCGTTGGAAAGCGGGAGAGTCGTTACATGCGATTGGTCGAGCGCTGGGCAAGAACAATGTGGTTATTTACCTTCTGTTGAAGCGCCATGGTGGGATTGCGCCGCCCATCCGCCGCCGTTCACCGAGTTCACTCACCCTGGCAGAACGAGAGGACATCTCCCGCGGAATCGCTTGTGGCTCGTCGATTCGCGGAATCGCCCAAGGCCTGCACCGCTGTGCCTCGACGATCAGCCGGGAAGTGGCCCGCCATGGCGGGCGCGCACAGTACCGCGCCAATGAAGCCGATCAGCAGGCCTGGGAATCGGCCCTGCGGCCCAAGCCGTGCCTGCTGGCCACTCACACCCCGCTCCGGGAGATCGTTGCGAGTAAACTGATGCAGGACTGGTCGCCCGAGCAAGTTTCCGGATGGCTGAAGTGGCAGTTTCCCCAGGATGAGGGCTTGCGCGTGTCGCACGAAACCATTTATCGCAGCCTATTCCTTCAAGCGCGCGGAGCGCTGAAAAAAGAGCTGATTCAGCACCTTCGCTCCCAGCGGCGGATCCGCCGCTCGCGGCATTCCAGCGTTCACGGACACTCCCAAGGCAAGATCGTCGATGCCATTTCTATCCGCGAGCGACCTGCGGAAGTCGAAGATCGCGCGATTCCCGGTCATTGGGAAGGCGATCTGTTGCGCGGGGCGCGCAACAGTCATGTGGCCACGCTGGTGGAGCGTCATTCGCGGTTCTGCATGCTGGTGAAGGTGCCCGGCAAGGACACGACTACGGTGGTGGCCGCCCTGAGCCGGCACGTGCGCACTCTGCCCGCGACGTTGCGGCGCTCGCTGACCTGGGACCGCGGGTTGGAGATGGCCCAGCACAAAAGCTTCACGATGGCTACGGACGTACAAGTTTACTTCTGCGATCCCCAAAGCCCATGGCAGCGCGGTTCGAACGAAAACACCAACGGGCTGCTGCGGCAATACCTGCCGAAGAAGGCGGATCTGTCCTGCTACTCACAGTCGGACCTGGACGAGATCGCTCTGCGCCTCAATCAGCGGCCACGAAAAACATTGGGATTTGAAACTCCGGCGGATAGACTGCAAGCCAGTGTTGCATCGACCCCTTGAGACCACCGG
>Ga0210394_10006925_pt1 | contig 12112 bp, 12 predicted proteins | sample IncBWC12MmetaG_FD_160121 | JGI IMG/M metagenome (GOLD analysis project Ga0210394, IMG submission 160121) | Forest soil microbial communities from Barre Woods Harvard Forest LTER site, Petersham, Massachusetts, United States - Inc-BW-C-12-M | ecosystem: Environmental > Terrestrial > Soil >... | reverse complement strand
CTCCGGCCTGCAAGCTCAGCAGGTCGGGCACATTACGGCTCTCCAGGGGCAATTGCTTTACCTGATTTTCGTTAAACGCATTGCCCAGCGACGCGTCGGTGGTGTTGATCGTTTCCGTTTGCGCGGAAACTTCCACCTGGGTGGTCACCGAGCCGACCTGCAACGTCACCGTCACCGATGTCGGCACGTTGACCAGCAATTGAAGGCTGTCCTGCTCGTACTTTCCAAATCCGTCTTTTTCAATGGTTACTTTATAAGTGCCGGGTGGCAACGCAAGAACTTCGAATTCGCCGGAGGCAGAAGTTACCGCTTCGCGTTCCAGGCCTTGGCCCGCGTTTTGTATCGTTACCTTCGCGCCCGAAACCGCCGCGCGCGACTTGTCCACAACCACTCCACGAAGCGAAGACGTTCCAGTTTGTGCTGCGGCGGTCAAACCGAAGCTCACTAGGAAACTCATTATCGTGAACCAACGGCAAATTGCATTATTATGGGGCATAGTGATTCCCTGCCTTTAATCTAGGGCACCGGACCGAGTATGCTGTCATATACATGTGCAACAATTTATTGTCAATGTTCTTCGAGATGGAGATACCCCGCCCTCTTTACGCCGCCTAGCCAAGCACCTTTGTATCTTCCCTAACCGTCGATAAAGCCTACAAATGGGTCCAGCCGCGGGGCAATTCAAAATGGATTCGACCCAGTGGCCTTTGCATGGAACATGGTCCACAGGGCTACAGCTATAGAGCAGCGAGTTCCCTCTCGCAAGTTGGCGTTTGTGGAATCGGCACGACGTTCTGAATCGACGTATTCGATCTCTGGATATTCCGATTGGGGATTCTCGTATTACTGGAAGGTTCGAACCGTGGAGCGTGCCGGGCCGTCCCGACACCGCCAGCAACCTCTTTCGAAAACTAACCTTGTTCGGATTCGTCACCGGCCCCGCTGGGAAAACTGATCACCTTTCGCCGCAAGAGCCTCAAGTCAAAGGGTTTGTGCGAGTTCGTTTCGCAATTTCCCAGACCTACTATCATCGCGATAGAGCTGCGATGGCAGGTCTATCAGCCACCGCTTTCATAGCGAACGACATCGATTCTGAGCACCGGCGCCACACGGTTTGCTGTAAGTTTTTGAGGAGAGTCGCAAAGCATAGGCCCAATCACCGCTGTAATGTTTGAGGACACCTGGGGCAACCTCATCAATCTAGTCCAACACACTCAGGCTCAAATACCCAGGAATACCCGGTTACATAGATCCCTGACAGCGATGCTCTGCACACCGCATAGGAGAATTGATGTGTCATTTCAACCCAAAAGCCTCTATTAAAACAGCTTGGGCGAGTTCGTTTTGCAATTTCTCCTTCGCATCGTCGGCCAATGCGGCTTCAGCGAAAAAGAAACATAACACTGCGGCATGCATGCGCGGGTGTGAGGACTCTCAGCGATGTAACGTTCGCTCGGATCCCATTGATTCATACATCTTGCGGTGTAGGGCTCATCGCGTCGCTGGTGAGGCGACACCTTTGATGAGCAGCCACAGCGCGAGCACGACTTGGAATACGAGCCCCGGCAGCCACTGGTAGTATCCGGCGGTCAGCGGCCTTGTGGAGAAACCGGCGAGCTGCAGAGGCAGCACCACCACGAGCAGGCCCGACGCGAACACGCCCAGCCATGCGATTGAGACGGGCACCATCCGTCCGCGCAGGAGGAGATAGGAAAAGATCAAACTCCCCACGGCAAAGAAGAACGCACCGAGGGGGACGCTCGCGCCCGGCATCAGCAGAAACGCGCGCAGCGCGTTCGTTGTGGGGATGTCCGGGACACCCATCCCGACCCCCGCCTTCGCCAGCCACAGCAGTCCCAGGTAGCCCGGGATGTTGTTGAGCGAACCGAGCACGCCTTCAGCAACGCGACAGACCAGGCCCAGCATTGCAAGCTCGTGGTCCTCGTCGCGCGTGATCCCGTACAACGTCACGGCCAGCACAAGGGCCGAGAGGCATTCGAGCAGCGCAATCAGGATGGTCAGGCGCACGTTTGTCGCATACTGGCCGATGCGCGCAAGTTTCGCGGCATCACTGTCGACGCCCATCGCCTGGTGCATCAGCAGCTCGCTGCAGATACCGATCGCTGCGTAGAAAAGGTACGTGAATCCGGCGATTCTTGCGTTTGTGGTGCGTGTCATGTCAACTCCTCAGCGCTCTCGTGGCCCCCAACGCCCATGTCATCTCGCTGCCGATGTGAGTGAGTCAGTTCCATGACGTTCAGGCCCAGGCTGGTTCACTGAGCCCGCCCGCCAGTCCAGAAATCTCCGAGTGCTAACGCTCGAACCGCCGCCCGAGGCCATCGACTGGACGACATGGTTAGACGACGCCCGCCTGTGCTGACCTGCTTAATCTATCGGGCGCAGCTCCGGAAGGTGGTAATCCCTTCAGCAGGAGCCAGAAGCCCATTGTCAGCTCGAAGAAGAAGATAGGAGCTCCATAAATCTCAACGGGGATGACCTTCGCAAGCTCTGGAAAGATGATGAACGAGAATGCGCACGCTCCCATCAGAAAGGACGCAACCATTCCCCATGCCGCCAATGCTCTTGGGATGAAGCGGGACTTGAACCACAGATAGCAGAAGGCAGTACTTCGAAGCCCGGCGAGCACCAAGCCGACGTTATACGCATCGGCATGCGCACTGACCGACAGCCTCGCCAGGGCCTGCAACCGGTTCGGTTCGAATGCATACAAGTAGTCCGCACCACTGAGTATCCGCAAAACCTCGAAGTCACTGAGCGTGACGACGACCAGGGTTGCGGTCTCGATCAGCCCCCAGCCCGTGGCCAGCAACGCGAGGCTTCGATTGACTGGCATGAGGACCACGTAAAGAGCAATGATCAGGACGACATCAAGCGAGAAGACGGTGAGATTACTGGCGGTGCCCAGACGAAAGAGCCGTTCATGCGCCATGATGTTCTGCGCCGTTTGCGCGGCATTGTCGAAGGCGATGAGTTGGGTGCGTACATAGAACTCGGCGAAGATCGCCGGCGGGAGCGCAAGCAGATAAGAGATTCCCACAACTGTCGCTGCTTTGCGTTGTGATTCGTCGATGGTGCCGATTGTCATTCCGCCTCTCCACCGTCTCGGTGCCACTTAACTAACTAGTAGACCAGAATATCTCGGCCAACCCTGCGAGGCTCGCTGTACAAAACCTAGCCACGGTGGTGTTCCGGCCGATCTAACCCTAGCGAGCGATTTAGCCTTTGTTTTCGATGCAAGTCGGGTTTGAGCTGAGTGTTGCATCGACCCATTCCATTCAGTGCAAACCTGTTAGCACTTCGGTTTCGTCCCTACAAACCTTCGTTCCATTGCTGATACCGGATCGGCTCGGCATTCTTATTCCGAAGACTTTCCGGCGGAACGTTCGATGACGGAATTGGAACTATTTTCGGAGGTACAGGCATGAAGGCACCCTTGTTAAAGATTCTAAGCATAGCTGTTCTGGCCTTGACGATCTCAAGCGTAGCAAAGGCTCAGAAAACGTCCGACATCATGAATAGCGGCGATGGCTTTTTGGCAGTTTGCCAATACGATAACGATCGTCCAGCTGACGTTTGCCTCGCCTATGTTGCCGGCGTCGCGGGCACGCTCGCGCTCAATTGGTCCGACACCGGTCAGCGCATTTGTGTCCCCGAGAACGCGACACTCAGAACTACTCTTGACTTGGTTCTCCAATACATCAAAGACCACCCGGAAAAGCGAAGTCAAAAAACAATCTTCTTGGTCGCGCAGGTAACAATCAAAAACTACGTGTGTGAGGCGCCGAAACGGGAAGCCGAGTCGGCTCGGACGCCGGAATCGCGGGTGCGCCCGTAAGCAGAAAAATCCTCGCCAAACTCTAGGGCAATACGCCCCGCTTCGGGGCAAAAATCAACCCAGGCTCGCCAACAATCCGGCGAGAGACCTCGGTCAGATCGTCCATGAATTATTGAAAAATCGCTTTACTGTTTGTCGTAAACGACCACGTTGTTTACATCCTGCCCCTCGGCGTTCTTGCCCTTGAATGTCGAGGTCCGCGTTGCTCCATCTTTAGAGATAACGGAAGTCACCGTCATGACGACCTGTTCGCCTTTCTTGATAGTGGATCGGATCGTGCTGGCGTCGAGCCGTTCTAACGTTACTGTGTCAGCGTTCGGCACACCGGCGATCGGGTAAGCCTTGCCGTCGTATTTTGCGGTGTACTCGACATGAGTCGGATTCCCCGCGGCGTCGATTCCATCTGAACTGAGTTTGATGCTATCTGCGTCTGAGTCGATTTTTACGGTGATATCCTTCGGCGCTGGTCCAGGGCTGTACTTCGACTTGGTAGAGTTCATTTTCCAGGTCCCAGACTGCGTATCAGCAGCTAGGGCTGCAACGTTCAGAATGACCGCCGAAAGCAGTAATGCTGTGGCCCAAATCGCATACTTCTTAATTCTCATAATTCATCCTCCGGGGGGACCATGGGGCAGGGCTTGGTAAAGGTTATGCGCGGAAGTTCGCCGAAAGTCCAGCGGATTCTCTCGCGTTTCCCGCGACATCGTGTGCACCGGAAAGCGCGCAACTCTACAGCGGCTTGGGATGTGCGGCGAGTGCGTCGCGATAGAGCTTGAGATTACCCTGACGCTGTTGATCGACGGGATGCGTTGACTCTGCATCAAAAGTTTCGCGGACCGTGACACCATCATGATCAGGTACAAACTCAACCAGCAACACTCGGTCCCCGAAGGAACATTCAATCAACTTTTGATCGACGATCCTTGTATACGTGCCAGCAAAATCAAAACTCATGCTGCCGTCCTTGGCTTCCATGCGCGACGAAAAAGTACCGCCAACGCGTAGATCCACTTCGGCTTTGGTGGTGTGCCAATCATCGGAAGCGGCGTTCCATTGTTTGATGTCGTCCGGCGTAGTCCAAGCACGCCAGACGTCTTTAATCGGTGCAGCTACTTTGGTTTCAACGGTTATCTTCACGATGTTCTCCTCCTGTGGGGCACTGAAAGCCCGCCCATTTTGCGCTCATGCTGTTGCCCCTTCTGGGGACGCTGCTTCTGTACGACGGAGCGTTTTTGGCAATTTCTCCTTTGCGTCGCCGGGTACCGTGGTCAACCACGAACGCAGCCTTAGACTTGAGATTGGTCCCAAGGATGTGGTTTCTGGTCGAAACTTCACTACAGGATCGTCTTGGGATTCAAGAACCTCCATCAACTACCAGCCTCGAAATGAATGCTAATGATTTTGAGGTGTGCCGATAAGTGATCGCCGTGCTCAATACGGCTTAGGCAGTTTGGGCACGCATTCGGGAGCCATCCAGTCTGATCTTTCCATTCGTGCCCGCACCTCACGCACAAGAGGGCATAAATCACGGTGTGTTCCTTTCCGGGGAGTCTACCGGCATCGTCGTGTGCCATAGATGGCATGAGTCTGTCAGACTGCCTTTCCGAGGTCTCCCTCGTAGTCAACGGCTGTAGTTCGCGATAATTTCGGTCGGACGTATGATGTGTTGCTCAAGACCAAGTTCGCGAGGGCTGAAACCGAGTGCGAGACCGACCAGTTGGGCGACATGGATGACTGGCATGCCTATCTTCCGTTTCATGACCCTCTCCGATTTTGGTTGCCACGAGTCCATCGAAATGTGGCACAGCGGACATGCCGTAACCATGACATCCGCCCCCTGCTGTTGGGCGTCAACCAATAGGCCTCCCGCATGACGCGCGGCGCGATTCTCGTCGATAGTCATCATGTGAAAGCCACAACAATCGGCTTGACTCGAAAAATCTGCGGGACTCCCCCCTAGCGCCGTGATGAGATTGTGCAGAGACCGTGGATTATCGGGATCGTCAAAACCGAGTACGTCGGACGGTCGCAAGATATGGCACCCGTAGTAAGGTGCAACAGACAGGTCGCTGAGAGGGCGCTTCACTTGTCCCTTCAACCGATCGAGTCCATAATCGGCAATCAATACCCAAAGGAAGTGTCGCACCTCGACCGTGGCGTTATATCGAAGTCCAATCCTGGAGAGTTCCTGATTGGACCGCTCCAGAGCCGCGCTATTCTCCTTAAGGATCTTGTTGACTTGACGCAACGTGATCGTGCAGGTTGAACAGACTGTCATTACTGTGTCAAGGCCTTGCGCCTCGGCGAGCGCGAGGGTGCGGGCATTCAGAACCATCGCCATCTCCGGCTGCGCCTCGATAAGGTCGCGTGCTCCCGTACATGCACCGCACTCTAGAGTGACCAATTCCCAGCCGAGGCGCTTGGCTACTAGCAAAGTGGATTGGTTCAGCTCTGGACAACTCTGCCTCGCGGCGCAGCCCTGAAAGTAAGCATATCGATTTCCCATGATGGTCCCCTAACAGAGTAATTAAGAGCGATTATCCAAACCCTGCAATATGGTCTGTATATCCCTTGCTTGGGCTGCCTTACCAAAGTGTGGTTTAGGCAGCTTCCTGTGCCGCAGCATCCGCAATGCCTGGGGAATGAATTTGGCGACGCCGACAATACCGTAGATGTCCACGAGAAGGCGGAACTCGTCCAACCAGGCTCCTCTTAGAATTGAGCGGACAAAGCTGGCAATGTGTGCGGACTTGTGGGGATCCAGTTCGTGACGTTCATACAGCCGCTTGGTCAATGATCCGATGGCTTCCGCAGGGCGGAGTTCTCGAGGGCACTCTTCGGTGCAGGCGAAACATCGTGTGCACAGAGAGAGATTGCCCCGCGCCGCGTACATGAGCCACGGAAGCGGCTCGGCCCGGCGCTGCACTTGGGCCTCGAGCCGTATTAAGCGACGTGGTCCGGCAAATTGAGCTCCACCTTTTGCATTCTCAGCCAGCGCCGGACAAACCGAGTCACAGATGAAGCAATCAATACACTCAGAGAGCGCCCTGTAGTGGGCAATTTCACCCGGCTCGAGAAGGATCCTCGCGTCCTTACCACGTACGTCTAGGGCCTCAGCCGCCCAGGGAGCTAGTCGTGCCTGTAGTTCTTGGCGGTCGACTATCAAGTCCCGCACAACCGGAAGTCCCTCCAGCGGTGAGATACGCATGTTTTCGCGAACCGGTTCGCTGCAGGTCAGCACGGGGCGACCGTTCACGCGCATTGCACACGTTCCGCATCGTCGCGTGCGGCATTCCCAGAGAAAGCCCAGGTCAGGAACTTCGTGCTCGTATAAGTACAACAGCACGTCCGCCACGACCATGCCTTCCTGACGCGGAACGCGATAGGTTACAAGACGTGGAGCCTTGTCTCGCTCCGGATCATACCGCTCAACGACGACAGTAAGGATGTCCGACTCCATTGCGTGCCCTCGCTAGATTGACTGCAATTCAACGATCGGAGTGACGCTCATATCTACAGGTTGGGATGTTACGGCCAGTTTCCCACCAAGATCTTGAACGACGGTTTCTCGCAACCAGTTCGCGTCGTCCTCTTGCGGAAAGTCGGTCCGATAATGCGCGCCACGGCTTTCCGTTCGGCTCAAGGCTGCCGCTGCCATCATTTCGCCAACGTCGAGCATCTTAGGAATCTCTAGCGCTTCCACCCAATCATAGTTGTAGCGTCGAGTCTCAGCGGTAACGCCCACTTCGTCGCGCACGATTTCGCGAAGCCGCTGGAATTCGGCCAACGCGGTCTGCAACCTTTTCCCTTCACGGACCACGCCGACACAGTCCCACATAATGCGTTGGATATCGTGCTTGAACTCGCAGGCCCTGCGTTTCCGGGTCCCCTGGAAAAGTCCGAAGACCGCGGATCTTTCGTCTCTGATTTGCGAACCGAGAGCGGCATTGGTTGACGTCGGGCACTTGCCCCGGGAATCCTCAGCCGCATTGCTCCCTGCAATTGACCCGAAAACTTGAATCTCCGCCAGCGCGTTTGCTCCGAGACGATTGGCTCCATGCAGATTGGCTGCAACCTCCCCGGCGGCAAATAGACCGGGCACATTAGTTCGACACTCCGTATCGATCTCGACCCCACCGATAAGGAACAGCGCACTGGGCGTAGCTTCAAAGGGTTCCTCGAAATTGGCTTTAGCGGACCCATAAAAATCGACGATCATCTGATAGCGATCGGCCAACTTATGCGGCTGGTACAACCCATCTTTACGATCATTACCTGAGGTATCTACCCAGATGCCTCCGTGAGGACTACCTCGCCCTTCTTGGACCTCAACGTAGCCGGCGCGCGCTGCAACATCCCGAGTAGCATACTCGGCTCGTTTCGTGTCGTATTTCAGCATGTAACGCTCACCCTTCGAATTCAGGAAGCGCGTGTGGTGACCATAGTTCGGAGCTTCGCCGAGCGTGAAGCCCTTTATGAACTCGGGATAGGTATAAGCGAGCGGGATAAACTGCATCATTTCCAAATTGACAAAGCGAGCGTTCACCTGACGTGCCAATGACACGCCATCTCCTGTCGAGCTACGCGGACAGGCCGTTACCGAATACAGTCGGCCAGCCGCGCCGGTGGCGAGGATGACCGCGCCGGCGACAAACGCAACAAAAAGTCCTTTCGCGAAGTCGACCGCCGTCGCGCCGCAGACCCTGCCCTTGTCGTCCTGAAGCAACCGAGTGACCATCATAAACTCATGAATTCTTGCACCACGCTCTAACGCGCGCTGCGCCAGGATCTTCTGTACGTTACTGTTGACCTCGCCCTCGATTCCTCTTTTGCGAGTTGCACCGGAAGGCATCCGCAGGTCTAAGGATCCATCTTCCTTGCGGTCGAAGGCACACCCGTATCTCTCCAGGTCGAGCACTTTCTGTGGTGCGTTATTCACAAAAGTCTGAACGAGCCGCTGGTTATTGACGAACCTGCCGCCAACGACCGTGTCGCGGAAGTGTTGTTCAGGGCTATCGTCCGGCCCAACAGCAGCTTGGATCACGCCGCCAGAGACACTCGTTGCGCCACCAGGAACTGGCCCCTTACTTAGCACCGTTACGCGCAAACCCAGCTTCGACGCTTCTAGGGCCGCGCGCAAACCCGCTCCGCCAGCACCAATGATAAGTACATCCGATTCAAGAACCTCCAGGTCCACGCACCACTCCTTTTCCCACATGGTCTTCGATTTCAACTCGGCTACGGTAGCTGCCCGATCCAACTAGCACATCCACTCGAATTGAAACGTACCAGTTTCACTAAGTCTCGCTATCTGACCAGTTTGAAGGAACCCAACCGCGTAAGTCCTTTAACGGTCCTAAAAGAAATATTAAAACCACTGTCGTGAACCACAAACGAGCGGTCTCAGTGGTGCACTAGGACAATTGGCGTCTCGCTCTGGCAACCAATTGTCTGAGGCAGGCTAGACCTCAGGCCGTCGGAGCAACGGTCGAAGCTCTCGGATATCTTTGGTATTTTCCAGTCCAAGCACTGTGTCGACTATCTTCGTGCACACGGTTGCGCCGAGGACAGGCGTCATCAGGTCGCTGCATTTTGCGACGATCTCATCTCTGGTCATAGGGTTCTCAGCAGTGCCGCGCACTGCCTCGACATGTTCGGTAAGATGTGTTCCATCGACGAGCGTAACCTCGACGATCGCCTCACGTGATGGCAAGCGCTGTTGGAGTTGATCATCGGGGATGAGTTGCACTTTGGCGCGCTGACGCAGGACCTCGGGATCTTGCATCCGCGCCTTATCGTGCGCCGAACGGAAAGAGGCCGTCTTGTCGATCAGCATCACCGCAATCATGTGTTGTAGGCAGATATCTGGCATGTCGCGGTTGTTCACGGTCGCCGCCATGTGAGTGGCGACTCGCACAGTCACCTGTTGCACCTGGTCTGCCTCGAAGGGGTGTCGCTTCAGCACAATTTCTAGTGCGTCGAGCGGTGCCTGGATTGGTGATCCCACCGTCCATTTTTTGATGTTCGTCCGCGTGACCTCGTAGCGCTCGCCCAGCTTTTCTATCAGGCCCGCCGGATCGGCCTGAGGCGCGTAAGCCAGGAAGAAATTATCGGGACCCGAGAAGATGTCGTCAACGCCGGTCCAGCCAGATTGAACCAGCAGAGCAGCGGTAACCCCACTGCGTGCCGGCATGCCGCCGAAGACGAAGGCCTTCTCCATATGCTCAGTATCGCGCTGCCACGCGGCGATTCCAGACGATTGCTGTGCGGCATAATCGAGCGACCATCGCACCTGCTGCGCATTCAGACTCGCAACGCAGCCGGCAGCCGCAGCGGCACCGAAGACTCCCACAACGCTTGGGTCGCTCTTGTGGGCTTCATTCTTGAATGCATCCGCACCTAGGGTCATCGTTACGCGCGTTCCGATGTCGTAGCCGAGGACCACGGCGCGCAAAAAACGTGTCCCGTCAATGCCGAACTGTTCCCCGAGCGCCAGCGCCGCAGGAACGATCGCACAGCCAGGATGGCCTCCCGACCGGGCGTGTGAGTCATCGGTTTCGTCGGAATGAGCAAGAACTCCATTTGTGAGCGCCGCTTCGATCGGACCACATAGAACTTGCGAGGCAACCACCGTTGCAACCTTCTCGCCGCCATACGCGCGAGCAAACCGAAGGGCGGCACGACCAGGGGGCAGTTCAGAGCCCGAAACCATGGCCGCCAAAGTATCGAGGACGTGGTGTTTCACTTTCTCGGTCACTTCGTCCGGAAGCGCGCGGCTGCGAGCTTCACTCATATACGTGCTGAGCTCGGCCATGACCGAACCGGGTTGCCCAGCGCTGACGGCAGGGAGCCACCGTGCGGTCATCCTTACCACAGGTGGAAATGCCATCGCCGCGATGACCGAGCCCGAACGTTCCAACATGCTTCGCCGGGTGAGCTTTGTGCTGCAGTTCTCCGTATGAATATGTGCCATTCGATCGGATCTCATCATTAATCTTTCTTCCCTTCCGCGGTCGATTCGTTCTGTAAGAGATGGTCCAATTTCCGCTCAAAATACTCATAGTCGAGATACTTATAGAGCTCATCGCGCGGCTGCATCAAGTCCAGCACGCTCTCTTGAGTGCCTTTAGAACGCAGGGTCTGATAAACCTTCAGCGCGGCCGCGCTCATGGCCCGAAATGCGGAAAGTGGGTAGAGCGCGAGGCCAACGCCCACCTCTTTGAGCTGCTGAACTGTGTAGAGGGGAGTCAAACCAAACTCAGTGATGTTGGCGAGTATCGGAACCTTTGCAGCCTCTGCGAACTTCTCGTACATGGCGAGTTCGGTAACCGCCTCCGGGAATACCATGTCCGCCCCGGCTTCGACGCAAGCGCGGACCCGATGAAGCGCTGAGTCTAATCCTTCCACAGCCAGCGCGTCCGTGCGCGCCATGATGACGAAATTCGAGTCCGTCCTTGCATCCACCGCGGCTTTGATGCGGTCGACCATTTCGGTTTGCGGCGCAAGGACCTTATTGGGCCGATGACCACATCGTTTGGCCGCGACTTGGTCCTCAATATGAATGCCCGCTGCTCCGGCCTTGATCATGGATCGTACTGTGCGGGCGATGTTGAATTCGGTACCAAAGCCAGTGTCGACGTCAACTAAGAGAGGTACGTCCGTTATATCCGTGATACGGCGGGCGTCCGTCAAAACGTCAGCGAGCGTGCTAATCCCGAGGTCGGGCACGCCAAGAGAGGCTGCCGCCACTCCACTACCCGATAGGTAGATCGCTCTGAAGCCGGTCCGCTCGGCGAGCTTCGCTGCATAGGCATCGACGCACCCAACCACCTGCAGAGGTTGTTCAGCGGTTACAGCTTTTCGCAGGCGCGCGCCTGCGGACGAATTCCTGTTTGTCTCACCCATTCCAACTCCTCAGCGAGCATCGCTCGATCTCGTCGCGACAGGTCATCGAAGGTGACAAACGTTGTAATAGCCCGATGTCAGCCCGCCTTATTTTTTCGTTAACAGATTGGCCAGCGTCGCCGCCGCCGGAAGCTTTTCGAGATGCAGAACTGCGTCCTGGATCGACTCTACCTGAACGGCTGGCAGGACATGCCCCGCCAGCTTCCGAAACTTTTCAACCACCTGCTCCTCTGTCGCGAACCGTCGCTCACTCCCGCGGGGTGCCTCGACGGTTTGTTCCAATACCGTTCCCTCTTTCAGGAATAACTCGACTCTAACCAAATGACGAAATTTCGATCCTCTCGCAGTAAT
>Ga0210394_10006924_pt1 | contig 12115 bp, 12 predicted proteins | sample IncBWC12MmetaG_FD_160121 | JGI IMG/M metagenome (GOLD analysis project Ga0210394, IMG submission 160121) | Forest soil microbial communities from Barre Woods Harvard Forest LTER site, Petersham, Massachusetts, United States - Inc-BW-C-12-M | ecosystem: Environmental > Terrestrial > Soil >... | reverse complement strand
CCTACACGATTGAGTTGACGATTTTTTCGTAATCGGCGTCTGAAAAGAGCCTGACCGTGGTGGTTCGCAGGTTTCCCATGGTTGCGAGCGACAGCACAAACTTGGCAACAGTCTCTTCGTCGCGCGCTTCCAGTTGCAGGATGAAGTCATAGGCTCCAAGCGCGAGCCAGGCATTCTTGATTTCCACGCCGAGTTTGCTGGCCTTTTCGCGCGAGGCCGCGCGGCGGCTCGGCATCTCCTTGATCGTGCGCACGCCCTGATCGGTGTAATTGCAAAGCAGCATATACATGGACATGACAGAGTCTCCCTTGGCTTACAGGGCCGTCTACCGGTCCAACGCGAAGAAGCATGCCACAAATCGCCTGCGGAGCCGAGCCGATCTACGGCTCAGGTAGAAACAAGTATGAAATTGGAACCCGGAGATTTCGCCGCCTTTCGCGCATTTGGCCCTCGTCATTGCTATGCAATTGCGAAGGAGCGTGAGCGACGAAGCAATCCAGCTCGTAAAATTCTGGATCGCTTCGCTTGCGCTCGCGATGACGCAACCCAGTAGCTTACCATATCAGGATGGGAAGGAAAAAACCAGATGTCGCTTGCGCTTCATAGCAGCTACACCATCTACCTTCCCTACTCGCGCTACTCCGCTACATAACCCCTCGCGCCCCCGACTACCCTGCCTGCTCGCGTAATAGTAACCGCGTCCGGAAAATCTTGCTCGAAGATCACGCCGAGATCGTCAAGCCTTCGAAGCAGTTCCCCCAGGCGGGCTACGCAGCCGGACGCGATGTCGTGCAATACCACCACGCTCCAATCCTCTCGCAATACTTGCGTGACGCAGCGCTCAACCCATCCGCCGGGGTCGCGCCAATCTCCCGGCACGTTGTCCCAGATGATGGTCCTGAAGTTTTGCAAGAGCAGATAGTTGAGCGCGGCGCGGCTCAACAGGTGTGGTCCGATGTGTCCGCCGTTGCCGTAGGGTCGAAACAGTTTTTCGGGGTGTGAGAATTTTCCGATGCGCTGCTCGGCGCCTTCGATCTCATTGACCGCGTAAGCTGGGTCCGGCCGATCGCCCAATGCAACGCGGTGTGTGAGTGTATGATTGCCGATCCAGTGGCCGGCCGCGTGGGACTGCTCCATCAGGGAGGCGGCTGCCGGGTCATCCAGATTACTCCCGATGACGAAGAACGTCGTCAAGATTCGCGCTCGCCCGAGAATATCGAGCACGCGCTCGGTGACACCAGGGGTGGGGCCGTTATCGAAGCTGAGCGTAACACGTCTTGCAGTCATACGACCTCTTGCCAATTCGCCTGCCGTCACGAGCACGGCATAAATGGCGGCCAGCATGCAAGCGGAATTCTGTGCGGTTGGGGCCGCTTGAGGCTCGGCCGGTCCAGCCGCCAGGCACCAGGGGGAGCGATCCCGATGGATAGCTCGCCGCCCCTCAAGCCCCAGACAAAGCGACATGAGATTGAAAGCGGCAGCCCCATTCTCCCTTGAAAACAGCCACAATTTGCACTTGTTGATCCCAGAGACTCATGGCCAGACGATTCGAGATAGCGCGGGCAAATTGGGGGGCGCCGTAGTGTTGAGATACGGAGTAGCCTATGCGTACCGAAGCGATCATTGTGTTCGTCCTGGTGGCGGCCACGCCGGCGCATGCGTCGAAAACCTGCATGACCATGGCCGAGGCGCGCCAGCAATACGCAACAACGCATCTTTATTGGCACGGAGCGGGGCATTGCTGGGATGCGACGACGCCGCGGCACCGCGTGGTCCGCGTCAAACCGCGGGAAGACCAGCAGGCCCGGCGAGATAATCGCGAGCCTGTTCCGCAGGAGCCGAAATGGCGCAACGCCATGTCGGAGATGTTGCCGGTTGACGCGTCCCCCGAGACGTTTTCGGCGCCATCGCCGTCTCCCCCCGATGAAGCGCCGCCGATGAACTGGCCCGATCGTTGGGTCGATATCGTGCCGATCGCCCTGCCCGCTACTTTCATCCGCAAGGACGAGCCGGCCGAGATCCTGGCAGCCGAGCGAAGCGGCGACAATGGCAATTTTGCGATTACGCCGGTACGGCTGATCCTGATGTTCTTCGTCGTAGCCCTGGCGATGATCGCGCTCCTGTCCCGCAACCTCCTCCACGATTGGCGGGGATAGGGCAACGGAGAGCCGCCGTGGCGACAGGAAGTTTCAACCGGACCTCACGCTGAGTAGGCCGCAAGGGCCGTCTCGAAGCATGGGCGGTTCATTTACACCCTTCGAGACACCGGTTCGCCTCAGCTCTACCCATCAATCGCCACATGTGTGAAGGGGATCGTCGTCAACTCGCCCGAATCACGAGGGCATTTTGATTTCACGGCGCAATCAGCGCCGGTGCCTCCTGACTGCGTCCCATCCAGATTTAACCCTACCCCAGACTGGATGGGGCGACTTCTTGCGCCCGCCGACCAACTGGTCCGGTTCAGAAAGTTACCTTCAACCCGGTGTAGTAGGCGCGCGGCCGCGCGGGGCTCAGCGAGCGCGGATCGGTAAAGGCCGCACCGCCATTGGCGAAATTTGGAATGGCCCCGGTATCGAAGAATGTTCCGTAGGTCGCATAACGATTGTCGAACACGTTGTCGACTCGCGCGTAGACCTGGAATGTCTTGTTGATCTGATAGGACCCATGCAGGTTGAAAACCGCATAGGATGGCAACTGCGGAAACTGATTGGATCCATCACCGACAAAATACTGGCTGCTGACCCAAACCGCATCTCCCCCGAGCTTGAGCTTGTCGGTCACCCAGTAATCCATGCTGGCTTTAACGCGATTGCGCGGAATTGCCGGGATGACATTGCCCGGCAGGATCTGCACATTGCCGTTGGCGTCGGCGAACGGGCTGTTGGAGCCGACCTGAAGCGCATTCAGGAAGCGCGCGTCTACCAGCGCGTAGCTTGCGAAGAACTCCAGAACTTTGGATTTCAAACTGATCTCGGTCTCAATGCCCTGGCGGCGCGTCGAGCCGACGTTCTGGAAGTATCCGAAGCCCTGAAGTACAGGACTGGGAATGGCAAGAATGTCATCCGTGTTATCGGTCCGGAAGACCCCGAACTTCCATGCAAGCGTTCCGATGTTCAGATCCTGACTGCCGCGAAAGCCACCTTCCAGCGTCTGGGACACGACTTGTTTGAGCGGCGGATCGGAAACCAGGAAGGCCGCAATGATGCAGGGGCGCGCCGGGTCGGCGCAGCCGAGTTCGAGCGGGGTCGGCGCCCGATTGGCCTCCGAATAGCCGGCGTAGGCCGTCAGGCCCGGAATGATCTTGTAGGTTCCGCCGATGATGGGATTGAAGTGGTTGAAGGTGTCGCTGCCGTTGAGCGAACTGCCGAGCAGATCCTGCAGCTCGATGTTGGCGTGGTTGAAGCGTCCGCCCGCCGTGATCGAAAATGCATTGGTGACGTCGAACGTATCGAGCGCATAAAGCCCGGTGTACTGATTGGTGGCGCGCACGCTCACCGGTCCGTCCGAAACCGGATTGCCGGACTGCCCGAGGAAAATGCCGCTCCCGACCAGCACAAAATTGGGAAGGAATGTTCCAAGCTCCGCGGTTCCCGTGAAGTGCGTCTGGCTGGAATCGAAACTGGCGCCGACGACGAAGTTGTTGGTATGCCCGAACAGCTTGTCGGTGTTCGTCGCCTGCAGCGAGACGCCAGTCGTCGTGGACTGAGTGGTGGTGCGATCATTTTCTCCCAGAACCGCCTCGGGACTGAAGGGATTATTGAGCTGAACTCCGTTCAAGCCGTTTGCCGGCGTCGCCGGGTCCCCAAAGCACAGCAAGGTGGGATCGGCCCCGCATGGCTGGGTGCCGGTCGGATTGCCATCCTGCGTCTGCTGGTTGAAAATTCGTACATGCGCCGACCCTTCGAGGCTCCAGTTCGTTGCGACATCGACCTTGCCCAGCAGGTTGAGATAGCCGACCTGGTTGGCCGTGGTTTGTGGCGTGGTGTAGGTCGAACCCCAATAATTCTGCAATAGCTCGGCGGGCGCCGTCGCCGTAACGCCGAAACTGTCCTGGGCGACGCCCATGTTGAGGTGAAATTCGGAGTCGTAATTCCTGTAGCCGATATCGCCGTAGAAGCGCTTGATGTCGGACGGCGAAAAATTCCTGAAGCCGTCGTCGTGCACCCCTTCGAGCGCTGCATAGACCACCCAATTGCCATACTGCTGGCCCCATTGCGCCGAACTCTGAATGCGGCCAAAGGAACCGCCCATGGTGTCGATCTCGGCACCATGATAGTTGAAGCCGTTCTTCATGGTGATATTGATGGCGCCACCCAGGGCGTTGAGACCGAAGGCGGGATTGTTGGCAATCACCGCAACCGATTGAATGGCCGCGGTCGGGATCAAGTCCCAGTTGACGGTGTCGCCAAACGCTTCGTTGATGCGCACGCCATTCTGGTAGACCGCCAGTCCCTGCGGCGTGCCCGACACCGGAGACGCAACAAAGCCACGAAACTGCACGCTGGGCGTAAATGGATTGCCGTTGACCTCATTGATCCCGACGCTCGGGACGTATTTGTCCAGCGATTCGGTGATGTTTGCCGAATGGATCTGCTCGATCTGATTGGCGTTGACCGTGCTGACGGCCGCCGGCACCTTGTCGGGGTCGATACCGGTACCTGGTATCGGAGTGGTGGGGTACAGCGCCGGGGCCGGTGTCGGGGTTTCAGCGGGCGCGGCGACTACACGCGGTGCAGGTTTTGCTCGCGCGGCCCTTTGATTACGTTGCGCCGTGCGGACGACGGTGGTCCTCGGTTTGGCTTCCGTCGGAGAAACCACAATCGGCGGCAAGTTTCGATCATTGCTGGATGCGTTTTGCGCACGCGCGAATTCGGTTCCGGCCGACAGACTTGTCGATACCAGCGCAATTACCAACAAACGCTCGCGCATCGGCCCCGCCCTTCTGCGCCTTGTCCCCAAAGCGCACTCTTCAAGGTTTCGAGTCAGTGCGCGCGGCAATGTTAAAGCCCGATCGGCTGCGATACAGCATAAAAAAATTCCGGGCAGATCGGGATAGTTTCGCAGTCATTTCGGGAATTTTTCCCGGGCATGGATGGCTCAGATCACGGGTCGCGCGGGCACCAGCGCCTCGATCACCAGGCCCTCTGGCGTCGAATTCATGCTGACGCTGCCCCCAAGTGCCGTGACGCGCTCGCGCATGCCGATCGTGCCAAGACCCGTCTTGTAGTCGGCTGGAAGTCCACTGCCATTGTCCCTTACCTCGACGCGAATTGCCGGCTGGCGCGCGTTCGAATTCAATGTGGCAATGGAAATGCCGACCGAGCTCGCCCCGGCATGGCGGAATGTGTTGGTCAGCGCCTCCTGCACGACGCGGTAAATCGTGAGCTCCGTGGTCTCGTCGAGCGCCCCGAGCAAGGGCGACACCGACAACTCCACGGACACGTCGGGATGGGTTTGCTGCCACATCCCGATCAGCCCGTTCAGAGCTTCGCCGAGTCCGAGTTCGGCAAGCCCGACGGGCCTTAACCGCTCTAGGATCTGCCGATTGACCTGTTGCAGGGCGCCAAGCTGCTCCGTCATCGCCCGGCACCGTCGCAGCAGGACCTCTGCGTCGGCGTCCCCTCCACCGACTGCCGCCTCGAGCGATGACAAATGCGCGCGCAAGGCGAATAGATACGGCCCGAACTCGTCGTGCAGTTCGCGCGCGACTTCCTTGCGTTCGGAATCCTGCAGCGAAACAAGCCTTCCCGCCAGTTGCCGGCGATCCTCCATCGCGCTGCCGAGAACATCCACGAGGTGGTTGAGCCGCCCGCAAATAGCGGCGAGTTCGGGCGGACCCGACGGCGCGACGCGCGTGGAATAGTCGCCGGCCTCAACCTTCGTCATCGCGCCGGCCAGGGAATTGAGCGGACGAAGCGCGCGGCTGACCACCGCCGCCGTGATCAAAAACAGCACGAGCGCAATGCAGGCTCCGACCACGAGCTGGGTTACGATGCCGTCCCAAATCTCGCTGATTTCGTCGGTAGGTTCGGAGCCAATGACCAGCGATCCCAAATCGTTGCCGTGAGACGCCAGTGGAATCCGCATCGTGCTCGGCTCGGGCTTGACCAGCGCCACAAACCAGGCGGGAGGCCGGCGCTCGCCCTCGCTTCGCGGGAACGGTTCTTCCGGCGGCTCCGAAGATGGCTTGCCGCCTTCCCGGGAGACCCTGACATGGCGAAGCCGCTGCAGACCCTCCAACGCCCGCGCAATTCGAAGATCGGCCTCATCGACGCCATCCTCGTTGAGCCCCGCCAGCAGCGCTTGCGCAAACTCGCTGGCGAGCCGGATCACATTCTGGTCTTCCGCCTGCACACGCGGCCCCGCCTCCAGTACCAGCCTTGCGATGTTGGCGGCCAGACCGATCAGCAGGACCGCCGCACCAAGCAGATTGAGCCGCGTACGGAGGGAAAGCGTTTGCCACATGGGATCACGAGGAACCGCGCAACATTGACACAGCAATACACTGGAAGTCTAATCATTTACATGTATCGGCAGCCGGTGAACGAGCGGTGCAGGTGAGCAGGAAAATGGGGCCGGCGTCCTCGCAAGGCACCAGTGGCGTTGCGCGGCCGCGACGACCACTGCGTGTACTGATCGTCGATGATCATCCCATCATAGCATCGGCGTGCCGGGCGATGTTTGCCGACGACCCCGACGTCACGATCGTCGAAGCATCCGATGCCGAGAGCGGCGAAGCCACATTTTCGGCAGAAAGGCCTGACGTCTGCGTGCTTGATATCAATCTTCCAGGTGTCACCGGCTTTGAACTGGCGCGCCGCATCCTGTCAAAATCACCGCACGAACGCATCATCATGTTCAGCATGAACGATGATCCCGTTTTCGCCAAACGGGCGATCGAGGCCGGTGCCAGGGGATACGTTTCCAAATCCGGCGATCCAGCCGAGCTTGCGCGCGCCATTCGCGAAGTGGCCGGCGGCGGGGTCTTTCTCCCTTCTTTGCTGGCGCAAAAAATCGCATTCGGTGGAGTGCAAGTGGGAAGCGACCGTTTGGCGCAATTGACTGCGCGCGAAATCGAAATCCTGCGGCTGCTGGCGGCGGGAAAAAGCCTTTCGGAGATCGCCTGGTCGATCAAGGTATCCTACAAGACCATCGCCAACACATCCTCGATCATCAGGCGCAAGCTGGGCTTGAGGACGGCGGCCGAGATGGTTCGTTTCGCCATCGAGGAAAAGCTCGGCTAGTGTCGAAATTTGCAAACCGGGGCTAGCGCGAACAATCGCTGTCCTCGTGGTACGATAGCCCTCGAACCAACACCCTGATATCTTCACAAAAACTCATCCTCGCGCTGGAGTTCTAAATCATGACCCTTGAAACCGTCTCGCTCAATAAATCACACGGCGGCATGCAAGGTGTTTACAAACACGTCAGCCGCGAAACCGGAACGGCCATGACGTTTTCGGTCTAAGTTCCTCCCCATCAAGACAGCGCCAGGCTTCCGGTGGTCTGGTATCTGTCGGGCCTTACCTGTACCCACGCCAACGTGACTGAGAAGGGCGAGTATCGCAGGGCTTGCGCCGAGCTGGGCCTGATCTTTGTGGCGCCCGACACCAGTCCCCGTGGCGATGGCGTGCCCGGCGATCCGGCCGGCGCCTACGATTTCGGACTTGGTGCCGGCTTTTACGTCGATGCCACGCAGCCCCCATTTGCGCGGAACTACCGCATGTGGAGCTATGTGACCAAAGAGCTCCCGGAAACGATCGTCGCCAATTTTCCGGTGGATGCCGCCCGGCAATCCATCATGGGACACTCGATGGGCGGTCACGGCGCGCTTACCATCGCACTATCCCATCCTGCCCGCTACCGCGCCGCCACCGCTTTCTCGCCGATCGTCGCGCCCTCAGAGGTCCCGTGGGGGATCAAGGCGCTCGCTGGTTACCTCGGCAATGGCAAGCAGGCCTGGCGCAAGCATGATACGGTAGCGCTGATCGAGGACGGCGCCCGATACTCTGAATTCCTGGTCGACGTCGGCGATGCCGATCCGTTTCTGAAGGAGCAGCTACGTCCGGAACTTCTGAAACGTGCGTGCTCCAAGGCAGATATCCCGCTCACCTTGCGCATCCAACAAGGTTACGACCACAGCTACTACTTCATATCCACGTTCATGGCCGATCACCTGCGCTGGCATGCCGAGCGGCTCAAGGCATAGTTTCCATTTCCTCAATGCCGCACGCCGTAGTCTGGAGCAAGCAGCCGGTTGCGCAGCAAGTAGCTCATGGTGCGCGACCACGACTCGTCGGTGTTTCCGCGAAAGTCGGCACTCATGCCCGTGATAAGCTGCCCCGTATGGGCGTCCCGCAAGTAGACATTCATATTGAGAATGAGCGCAGACACCTTTTGGACCACGCCGGTGATCGCGACGTCGGCGCCAAGTTCCTGGGCGAATTGCACGTCACAGCCACCGCACGACTGCAGATTACTGGCGTGCGCTGCAGCATTAACCGGCGAGATATCCATGACGACGAATTTGCCCGCGTCCGCCAATCCCTTGCGCAACTGTTCGGTAATATCCTTCAGCCGGCGCTGCTCGTTCGCTTGCGGTCCCTTCACTTCGCCTTGCAGGCTCGTATCCAACAGCTCGAAGTCGAACACAGCGGCCCTCGGCGGCTCGGCCGCTGCGGGCGAGAAGCCGAGAACGATCAGTGCAATGAAGAAACCAAAATTACGTACCGTCAACTTCGTATCCCCAAACCGTGAATTCGCTGTCCGGATCGTATAAGGTAGTTCAGCGATGTTTCAATTCGGAACCATATCCCACATCGGCGCAAGGGATTTTTGCGGGTATTCGATCCGGCTATTGGGCGGCCTTTTGATCGGTCTAAACGCCTACATGACGGTTGCGCTTGCCGCCGACCCAACCGAAATAGGCATCGGCTATCTACGCCGCGCCAAGGTCGAGCAGACGCTGTCGCTGGTCGAGCAACCTGCGGCGGATGACGGTATTGCAGGCGCCCGGCTCGCGATCGAGGACAACAACACCACGGGCAAGTTCCTGAACCAACATTTCACCCTCGAAGAAGTCCGGCTCAAGGAAGGCGAGGATGCGGCCAAGGTTGCGGTCGCGCTGGCCGATCGAAACATAGCCTTTATCATTGCCGATCTTCCCGCGGACCAGTTACTCAAGGCTGCCGATGCGTTACGCGATCGTGGAACCGTATTGTTCAATGCCGGTGCGATCGACGATCGCCTGCGCGAAGAGGATTGCCGGGTCAATATATTCCACGTTGCTCCCACGCGCTCGATGCTGGCAGATGGTCTCGCCCAGTACCTCGTCTGGAAGCAGTGGAAGCGCTGGCTGATGGTGGTTGGTTCGCATGAGCAAGACAGGCTGTTTGCGGACGCGCTGCGACGAGCGGCCTCGCGCTTTGGCGCCAAGATCGTCCAGGAGCGGGTCTTCGAGGACACCGGCGGCGCGCGGCGCACCGACAGCGGTGTGACGCTGATCCAGCGTCAAATGCCCGTCTTCACCCAACAGGCACCGGCCTATGACGTCCTTGTCGCTGCCGATGAGAGTGAAGTCTTCGCATCCTATCTGCCCTACCGGACCTGGGACCCGCGTCCAGTCGCGGGATCTGCCGGGCTGATCCCGAAAAGCTGGGACGCCGCCCAGGATCAGTGGGGCGCGGTGCAAATGCAGAATCGTTTTCTCAAACTCAACTCGCGACGCATGACCGCACTCGACATGCAGGCGTGGACCGCAGCGCGCATGATTGGCGAGGCTACATCGCGGGTGAACTCGGGCGATCGCAAGGCCGTGGTCGATTTTCTCAAAGGACCGGATTTTTCCGTAGCGGCTTTCAAAGGTCAGCGGCTTACGTTGCGGCCTTGGAACCAGCAGCTTAGACAGCCAATTTTGCTGGCGGACGGCCGAATGGTGGTCTCGGTGTCGCCGCAGGAAGGATTCCTGCACCAGGTATCGGAGCTCGATACGCTGGGAGTGGACCAACCCGAAACGAAGTGCAAGCTGCACTGAAGTGCGATGGAGTTTTCGCGAATGTGGCGCCTCTGCCTGCTCACAGGAACTGCCTTCTGGGGAACTGCCTTCTGGCTTGCGGGGACCCTGCCCGCGAATGCCTTTCTTGCCTATGTGTCGAACGAGAAGAGCAACACCGTGTCTGTGATCGATACCGACCAGTGGGCCGTCGTCAAAACCATCAAGGTCGGTCAACGGCCGCGTGGAATCGAATTCACCAGGGACGGCAAGTTCGTGCTGGTTGCGGTCGGCGACGACGACACGATCCAGATGATCGACACCGCCACGCAGGAGGTGGTTGATACCCTGCCATCGGGTCCTGATCCCGAACTCTTCATCCAGGACAAGGCCGGTAAGGTGCTCTACGTCGCCAACGAGAACGACAACACCGTCACGCTCATCGACCTCACTCGACGCGCAAGGATGGGCGATGTTCAGGTCGGCGTCGAACCCGAAGGCATGGCAATGAGCCCGGACGGTAAGATCCTGATAAACACATCCGAAACCACCAACATGGCCCATTTCATCGATACCGAAACGCGCCAGATCGTGGCAAATGTCCTGGTCGGCTCACGTCCACGCTTCGCTGCTTTTAAAAGCGACGGCTCCGAATTGTGGGTTTCATCGGAGGTCGGCGGCACCGTCTCCATCGTCGATCCGGTGAAACATGTGGTTACAAGCAAAATCACGTTCGAGATCCCGGGTTTGCGAAGGGAGGCCATCCAACCGGTCGGCATCAGCATTACGCCAGACGACAAGACTGCTTTTATCGCGCTCGGACCCGCCAATCGCGTCGCGGTGGTCGATACCGCAACTCACCAGGTCGTCAAATATCTTCTTGTCGGACAACGGGTCTGGCATATGGCATTTACGCCGGACAACAAGTTTCTCCTGGTTACGAACGGCGTATCCAACGACGTATCCGTCATCGATGTCGCAGCGCTCAAGGTTATCAAGACCATTCAGGTCGGCGAACTGCCGTGGGGCATCACAATCGCGAAACCATGATGCAGCCCGTCAGTCCGATCGCCCGCAAGAATACAGCCGGTCTTTTCGAGCCGGCGGATGTCACCGCGCTCGCCATAGAGGGCGTCAGCCACAACTACGGGCCCCGCAAGGCGCTCGACAATATCAGTTTCACCGTTGGCGGTGGAAGCTTTACGGCGCTGCTCGGACTTAACGGAGCCGGCAAGAGCACGCTGTTTTCGATCGTTACCCGCCTGTTCGGCATGCAGGCAGGGCACATCCGGATCTTCGGCAATGACATCGAGCGCAACCCCGGTGAAGCCTTGCGCCGCATGGGCGTGGTGTTTCAGCCGCGCACGCTCGACCTTGATCTCTCCGTTGCGCAAAACCTGTTCTATCATGCGGCGTTGCATGGAATCAGTCGACGTGATGCGCGGCAGCGCGCGGACGAACTGCTTTCGCGCATCGACCTTTCAGAACGTTTCGGCAGCAAGGTGCGCGATCTTTCCGGCGGACAGATGAGGCGGCTGGAAATTGCGCGCGCACTCCTGCATCGTCCGCGCGTCTTGCTGCTCGATGAGCCAACCGTTGGACTGGACGTCAAGGCGCGCGCCGAGATCATCACCCATGTAAGGGAACTTGTCAGCGAGCAGCGCATAGGGGTGCTGTGGGCCACCCATCTTTTCGACGAGATCGAACCGGACAATCAACTCGTCGTCCTGCATCGGGGCCGGATTCTGGCAAACGGCACGGTCGCCTCCGTCGTCAGCAACGCCCAGGCCCGTGACCTCCATTCTGCGTTCGTACAATTGACCGGATCCGGCCGTGCGTCCGAGGATGCCAGATCATGAGCGTCATTACAGCAAGCAACGGGCCAGCGGGATTCTCCTTCGCTCAATATCTGACCTGCCTCAATGGCATCGTCTGGCGCGAGGGCCTGCGCTTCGTTCACCAGCGCGAGCGCTTCGTTTCGGCGTTGGTACGGCCGCTGGTGTGGCTGTTCATTTTCGCGGCCGGCTTTCGCCAGGTTCTCGGCATCTCCATCATTCCCCCCTACGAAACCTACGTCCTTTACGAGGTCTACATCACGCCGGGATTGATGGCGATGATTCAACT
>Ga0210394_10006922_pt1 | contig 12118 bp, 9 predicted proteins | sample IncBWC12MmetaG_FD_160121 | JGI IMG/M metagenome (GOLD analysis project Ga0210394, IMG submission 160121) | Forest soil microbial communities from Barre Woods Harvard Forest LTER site, Petersham, Massachusetts, United States - Inc-BW-C-12-M | ecosystem: Environmental > Terrestrial > Soil >... | reverse complement strand
GCCGGCACCGAGGTAGCCGTTGATGCTCTTGTCGGCGATCGGATTGCCGTGGGCGTCGAGAAACATATCGGCAGTGGCGGCCAGCGGTGCGCGCTCGCGAAAATTGATGAAGGTGTCGCGGCCATCGGCCAGGTGGATGATCATGAAGCCGCCGCCGCCGAGATTGCCGCAGCACGGATGCGTGACCGCAAGCGCGTATCCGACTGCGACCGCAGCGTCGATGGCGTTGCCCCCCTGGCGCAGAATCGCGGCGCCGACGTCCGAGGCATGGTGCTGCGATGAGACCACCATGCCGACGTCGGATTCCACCGCGAGCGGGGCGGCCGCGTACGCTCGCGTCGCCAGCAGGCCGAAAGCCGCAGCGAGCATCTTCGGAACCCTTTTCGCCTGATTTGTAGTGTTCACGGATGACCTCGTGTCTTGCGGTACCTGGCGGCTCTCACATGCCGTGGGTCGGATTCATCGCGGTCCGAGCACAATGGCGTAGGCCAACGTGAGTACAAAGGCGGTCACGATCCAGCCTGCGCTGCGCGAGAAACTGAGCTCCGGCCCGATGCCCGCCGGCGATCGACCCAGCCGGTTCATCATCCAGAGCAGGCCCGACGTACCCCCGAGGCTCGAGGCCAGCGCCGATTCGATGACGATCAGCACACCGTAGGGATTGAGCAATCCGATCGCCAGATAGACCGCGGCGCCCGTCAGGTAGGAAATCAGCGCGATGCGACTGCCCTTGCGGACCCGCGCCGCGCCGCTGCCCTCGAGTCGCGGCGCGATCAGTCGCGGCGAGATCCTGACCACCAGCCAGTAGCTCGCCGCGCCGAGCAGGACCAACGCGCTACGCCAGAGCCATTCGGGCTGCACGCCGTGCAGAGCGCCGTCGGCGCCGGTGCCGAGATCGCCGATCCCTGCGACGCCCGAGAACAGCGCGTAACCGGCGGCATTCATGAGCCCGAGCGTGCCGAGCAACCACGTGAAGTAAAACGCGCGCGGCGCCGAAATCGGCAGCCGCGGCAGCAACTGCAGGCTCACGATGCCGGTCAGCAGGCCCACGAGCGGGCCGGCGACGGCAACCGCGCGCACCGCGGCGCTGCTCAGGAGACTGTCGTCGCAGTTGACGAAGAAGGCCCCCAGTTCGGTGGCATGGCTGCCGAGCAGTACGCAGGCGGTCGCGTGTCCCAAGTGTTCGTGCAAGGCGACCGCGAGCACGTAGGCGAGCGCCGAAATCGCAATCAATGTCGCCTTGTCAGGCAGCGCGTTGGCCATCAACGCAGACGTCCGAGACGCATGCGCTCGAGTTCGGCCTGACCGTGCTTGAGCGGCTTCGGGAAATCCGCCATGAGGAAGCCGAGCGATAAGTTAAAGACAATGAAAACGGCAATCGCCCAATGCAGCGCGATCGCGACCGAGATGTATCGCACGGACATGGTTGAATGCATGGGGCAGTATGCTCGACGCACAGCCCCCAGCAGTCAATGTGATGCAGATATCTATCGTTTGTTTGCGCGCGCGGCTACACTGCCGGCGTCACGACTAGGGAACGTTTCCGGAAGGCCATGCACCGAAGACCCTGTGGCTTCATCCTCGCCTGTGCGCTGTTTCTGACCTGCGGCAATGTCTGGGCCACCCCGCGCAGTCACGGCTTCGATCCCTATCCCCGGGCCGCAGTCGCGTACGCCGCGGTCGTCGATGGCGAGCTGGTCTGGGGCCGCAATGTCGACGTGCATCGTGCCCCCGCATCCCTGACGAAGCTTCTGACCGCGCTGGTGCTGCTGGATTCGAACTGGCAGCCCGACGCCCTGCTCGATGTGAGCCACGCCGCCGCCCATATCACCCATCCGCGCGTCGGTCTGCACACGGGCGATACCGTGCTGGCCGAGGATGCCCTCGAGGCCATGCTGATGCACTCGGCCAACGATGCCTGCATGGCCCTGGTCGAACGCGCCGCACCCAGTGTGCCGGTCTTTGCCGAGCGGATGAACGCCCGCGCCGAGCAGCTCGGCATGCACGATTCGCATTTCGTCCATCCATGCGGCTTTGACGAGGATGGCCAGTATTCGACCGTCAACGATCTGCTGCGCCTCGGACGCGCCGCCCATGCCAATGCGCGCATCGCGCAGATCGTGGCCCAGCAGAATGCCACGATCGCCACGGGCAAGGGCCGGCGGCTGAGCTTCCACAACTCCAATCAGCTGCTCGGCCATCTCGAGGGCGTCATGGGGCTCAAGACCGGCTACACGGCGCAGGCGGGCCACTGCCTGATCGTAGTGGCCGAACAGTCCGGCCACCGCGTCTGGCTGGTGCTACTCGACTCTCATCAGCGCTGGAGCTCGGCGCACCGGATCATCGTCGATGCGTTCGCCGCTGCGCAACGCGGTTCTCGCACCCGGATGGCAGGCACCACCGCATCGCTCTAGCCGCGGATCTAGTCGGCTGCGGCCGGCCCGCCGCCACTGCCTGCCGGCCGCACCACGATCCAGCACAGCGGGATCAAGGCCAGCGCCAGCCAGCCCGAGACCCAGAACAGATCGAGCGAGGACAGCAAGTAGGCCTGCCCGACTATGCCGCGCGTCAATAGCCCTGCGGCGGCCTGATCGTTCAGTCCCAGCCCGTGCAGCTGCGTCAGCGATTGCACATAGCTCGGATCATAGGGTGTCACCAGCTCGGCCAGGCGCGACTGGTGTAGCGCCTCGCGCCGGTCCCAGAAGGTCGTGAATATCGAGGTCGCGAACCCACCGGCGACGATGCGCAGGAAATTGGACAGGCCCGATGCCGCCGGCACGCGCTGCGCGGGCAGCCGATCCAGCGAGATTGCCAGCATGCCGACGAAGAACACGCCCATCGCCATGCCGAGCACGAGCTGCGGCAGAACGAACGCCACGAAACTGGCATCGGCGGTGAAACCTGCGCGCATCAGGTACGACACACCGAAGAACAGGAACGCGGCCGACGCCAGCCAGCGCGCGTCATAGCGCGAGGTGAAGCGGCCCGCGAACGGCGATAGCAGCACTGCAACCACGCCGCTCGGTGCCGCCACGAGCCCGGCCCAGGTAGCGGTGTAGCCGATCTGCTCCTGCAACCACAGCGGCATCAGCACGACGTTGCCGAAGAAGATGGCATAGCCCAGACACAGGGCCAGCGTGCCGATCGCGAAACTCCTCGATTTGAACAGCGACAGATCGACGATCGGCGAACTCTCGGTGAGCTCCCAGATCAGCCACGCGACGAATCCCACCACCGTCACGAGTGCCAGCACAACGATCGGCGTGGAGTGGAACCAGTCGAGGTCCTTGCCCTTGTCGAGCATGATCTGCAGCGCGCCGACCCACATCGCGAGCAGACCGATGCCGACGACATCGACGCGCATTTTTCGCGTCGGTGTCTCCTGCGAGCGCAGGAAGCGCCAGCAGATCAGCACGCTGACCACACCCACCGGCACATTGATGAAGAAGATCCAGGGCCAGTTGTAGTTGTCGGAGATGTAGCCGCCGAGGAGCGGTCCGGCAATCGGACCCACCAGCGCCGTCACCGACCAGATGGCAAGCGCAATACCGCGGCGCGCGGGACCGAATATCATCATCAGCAGGGCCTGACTGCCCGGGATCATGGGGCCGGAGATCGCGCCCTGCAGGACGCGAAAGGCGATCAGCGACGGCAGGCTCCACGACAGGCCACAGAGCAGCGATGCCACGGTGAAGGCCAGTACCGACAGCACGAAGGTACGCACCACGCCAAAGCGCTGCATGAGCCAGCCGGTCAGCGGCACCGAGACACCGTTCGAGACCGCGAACGAGGTGATCACCCAGGTGCCCTGGTCCGAGCTCACGCCCAGATCCCCGGCGATGGTTGGAATCGAGACGTTCGCGATGCTCGTGTCGAGCACCTGCATGAAGGTGCCGAGTGCAAGTGCCAGTGCCGTGATTCCGATGGCGCTGCCGCGCAACGGTACCGGCGCAGCCGGTGGCTCGGTGACCGGTGTCGGCGTCACGCCGCCCGCCGCGCCCGCGGTACCTCGCCGGGCGGCTGCACTCATGATGAGGCGACCGCCGTGGAACCGGAATTCTCGGCAATGATGCGTGCGATCAGCGCTTCGACGGCCGGATCGTCGCCGACGCTGGCCTGCACCGGTTGCGGCGTGTTGCGGACCGGGCCGTTTGCGGCGACGTTGGCGGTATTGCGCAGATCCACGCGCACATGCGCCGACAATCCGATGCGCAGCGGATGTGCCTTGAGATCCCGGGGATCGACCAGGATGCGTACCGGTACGCGCTGCACGATCTTGATCCAGTTACCCGACGCATTCTGCGCCGGCAACAATGCGAACGCGCTGCCGCTGCCCGCGCCGAGGCCGACCAGATGGCCGTGGAATTCGACGTCGCCACCGTAGACATCCGAGGTGACGGTCACCGGCTGCCCGGGATGCATGCGCGCGAGCTGCACCTCCTTGAAGTTGGCGTCGATCCAGACATCGTCGAGCGGCACCACAGCCAGCAGTGGCGTGCCGGCCGCGATGCGCTGGCCGACCTGCACGTTGCGCTTGGCGATCACACCGGCGACCGGCGCCACGAGCTTGGTACGATGCAGCGCGAGCGCCGCGTTGCGCACAGCCGCGGCCGCGGCCAGCACCTGGGGGTGATTGTCGATGCGCGTGCCCTGGGTCTGCGCCAGGGTCTGTGCGAGCTGCTGGCGGGCGGCTGCGACCGCGGCGCGCATGCTGATGACATTGTCGCGCGCGTGCGATAGCTCTTCGCCCGAGATCGCGCCGTCATCCAGCAAGCCCTGTCGGCGCTTCAGATCGGACTCGGCCGTGGCGAGCGCCGACTCGCGCACGTCGATCTGCGCCTGCAACTGCGCCACCTGCGCGAACAGGCCGCGCACCAGGCGGACGGTGCGCGCGAGCTCTGCCTCGGCGTTGCTCATGGCCACTTCGGCATCGGCCGGGTCGAGGTCCACGAGCGCCGCAGCTGCGGCGACCGGTTGCGTGTCATCGACATGCACCGCGAGCACCGTTCCCGGCTCCTGGCTGCTGATCTGCACCACATCGCCATTGACGTAGGCATCGTCGGTGGCCTCGAAATGGCGCGCGTAGCCAAACCAGTAGACGGCATAGGCTGCGCCGCCGAGCAGCACGAGCAGCGTCAGCAGCGCGAGACCGAGCCATCGCTTGCCGTTGGTTCGGCGCACGGGCGGATTGGAAGCGACCGGATTGGGATTATTCATGTTAGTTCCGCGCGAGGTGTGAATCGGGTTCGAAGCTGCCACCGAGCTCGAGCAGCAGGTTGACGCGTGCCAGCGCGAGGTCGGAAGTGATCTGTACCTTCTGCCGGCGCGCGCTGAGAACCTGTGTCTCGGCACTGAGCACCGATAGATAGCCGGCGAGGCCTGCGCGATAGCGCTCCTCGGCAATCCGATAACCGTCTTCGGCCGCGATCAGCGTCGCCTGCTGATCGGAGCGCTCGCGGATCAGTGCCTCGATGCGCGTCAGTTCATCCGCGCTCTGTTGCACGGCGCGCAGCACCGTGTCGTTGTAGACCGCGACGGCACCGTCAATCGCGGCTTCGCGGCCCTGATACTGCGCACGCAGCTTGCCGGCGTCGAACAGTGGCAGCGATACCGCCGGACCCACGCCATAGCCGCGGGCGCCGGCCTCGAACAGATCGTTGAGGCCGAAGGATGCGATACCCGCCAGTGCACGCAGACTGACATCGGGATAGAACGCCGCCCGCGTGGCGCGGCGATCGGCATCGGCTGCCTCGATCCGCAGGCGTGCCGCCAGTACGTCCGGACGGCGCGCGAGCAGATTGATCGGCAATTGCTCGGGCAATGGCAGTCCCACGTCCGGATCGAGCTGTGGCCTCGTGATTGCGGCGTAGCGATCGGCACCGTGACCGGCGAGCATCGACAATGCGTGTACCGCCAGATCCGCCTGCGCCAGTGCCTGCGCACGCTCGACGCGCGCCTGCGGCAGCTCGCTCTCCGCCTCGCGCAGTTCCAGCCGCGTGTCGAGCCCCGCGGTGACCCGTTGACGAGTCAGATCCAGGATGTGCTGTCGCTGTGACTCGGCCTGCGTCGCGACATCGGCCAGCGCATCGGCGCGATAGAGCCCAACGTAGGCCTGCACCAATGCTGCAGCCAGCAGTAATCGCGTGTTGTCGCGCTCGAGATCGGCCACCTGCGCCAGCGCGCGCGCTGCCGTTACGGCGTCGGCCTGACGCCCCCAGAAATCCAGATCCCACGACAGACTCGCGCCAATCTGTGCCATCCAGAAGTCGCCGCCGGCCAGGGGCGGCGGAATGATGTAGTTCTCAGGCGCATGCTGGCGCAGGGCACTGCCGCTGAAACTGGCCCGTGGCAACAGCCCCGCATGCGCGGCATCGACCTGCGCCACTGCGGCGCGCAGTTGCGCCGACGCCTGCGCCAGCGACGGGTTGCTTGCCAGCGCCTGTTCGATCAACGTATCGAGCTGCGGGTCGTGAAACGCCTTCCACCACTGCTGATCGGCCGGCGACACGGCCGCCGCCATGAGTCCGAGCCGCTGCGCGTCGATCTGTGGCTCTCGCGCTGACTCCTTCGGCGGCAGTACGCAGCCGGCGAGCAGCGTCGCCACGGCTGCGGCCATCACGAGCAGCATAGAACCACGCTTCATGTCACCGCCTCGGGCTCCGGCGTCCCGCTCGCCACTGGTGCTGGCGCAGCATCCGGCGCGCCCGCGGCGCGCGCCAGTTCGCGCTCCATCCCACCGATGAATTTTCCGAGCAGCCGATTCAGCTCATCGAGCTCGGTACGACTGAAATCTCCCACGGCGGCGTTGAGCCGGTCGACCACGAGCGGGATCAGCTGCTCGCAGGTTGCCAGCCCCGCCGGCGTCAGATGCAGATTCACTTTGCGGCGGTCCTGCTCGCAGCGCCGGCGTTCGACCAGTCCGCGCTCGGCCAGCAGATCGATCACACGCGTGAGCGCGCCGCTGTCATGGCGGAAGCTGACGCAGATATCGCGCAGATTGTGCGCAGCGCCCGAACGCAGCTGCATCAGCACGACGTACTGCATATAGGTAAAGCCGTGCGCGGCAAAGGCTGGCTCGAGTGCGTCGAGCATGAGCGCATAGGTGCGCTTGACCTGATAACCGACGCTGTTGCGCGCCTCGTAGGTCTTGGCTTGATAATGCTTCATTTAATGCCTAGGCATTTACTGCCTTAACAATTACTGCCTAGGCAGCAATTATCCAGATCATGCCGCTGGGGTCAAGTGGGGCCGGGAACAGTCCGCTAAGTCGTTGATCCGAACCGTGGATGTTGCCGTGCGGCGGAAGCGCCGGCACAATCGATCGCATGCTTCGATATCTGCTGGGCACGCTGCTCGCGGGCTTTGCCGCAGCCTCGGCACAGGAGCCGTCGCGGCCTCCGCGAAGCTTCGTAGAGGTCAGCATCTCGCCCGATGCTCGGCGGGTGGCCGCGGTCGAGGGCGATACCGCACCGCGCGGCGGCGAGCCGGCGGTGCGCGAGCTTGTCATTCGAAGCACCGACGACAGCCGCGGCGTGAGCGTGAGATTGCCGTGCGGCGGCGTCAAAGGCTGTTGGCCCGGGTCACTCGCGTGGACACCGGATGCGCGCAATCTGACCTTTACCTTGCGCAACCCGACCACGCATGCGCGCTCGATCTACCAGGTGAGCGCGGACGGCAGCAACCTGTCGCTGCTGCTGGCGTTCGACGGCACGATCGAGGCATTGCGCTACAGCCGTGACGGACAACTGGCGATGCTCGCCGTCGAGAATGCGGCCAAGGAAGTCGGTGCAGTGGAGGCCGGCGCTGGAGTGGTCGGCGATCTGGACCGTGCGCCGCCCGAGCAGCGCATCGCTGTGCTCGATCAGAGTCGACTGCGCTGGGTGTCGCCTGCGGATCTGTTCGTCTATGAGTACGACTGGATGCCGGACGGTCGCGGCTTCGTCGGCACGGCCGCGCCGGGCGACGGCGATCGAAACTGGTGGGTCGCAAGGCTTTATGGCTTCGACCGTGATGGCGGGCAAACGCGCGTGCTGTTCTCGCCTCAGAACGCTCAACAGCAACTGGCGGCGCCCAAGGTCTCGCGCGATGGCTCACGCGTCGCCTTCATCGTCGGTCTCATGAGCGACTTCGGCTCGACCGGCGGCAATCTCTACACGGTGCCCTCGCACGGCGGCGCCCCTACGGCGGTCACGCCGCGGCTCGCAGCGTCGGTGACTGCAATCCACTGGGACTGCCGCGACCGCCTCGAGGCGATCGTGCTCGCGGGCGACCAGACGGAGCTCATGGATTTCGGCAGCGGCCGCTCTGCTGCGATCGGCGCGCTGCTCTGGCAGGGGCAGGAGCGGCTCGGCGGCGCACGGGTTTACTCGGCCGGCGCCTCTGCAGCAGCCTGCCCCTCCGCCGTGGAGGCGCTGGCGCACCAGGGCTTCAACCAGCCGCCAGAGATTGAGCTCGGCACGGTGGGCAAGTGGCACGATCTGACACACGTCAACGCGGCACTCGCGACTGCCTATCCGGTGCGGTCCCTGAAGTGGAAGAGCGATCAGTTCGACGTGCAGGGGTGGCTGGTATTGCCGGTGACGGGCTCGCTGCAGAGTCGGCCGCCGTTGATCACCGTCGTTCACGGCGGACCGGCGGCGGCCTCCGAGCCGCGCTTCCTGGGCGCCAGTCAGTGGCAGACGCTGCTGGCGCATGGTTATGCGCTGTTCATGCCAAACCCGCGCGGCAGCTACGGCGAAGGGGAAGCGTTCGTGACCGGCAATGTGCGCGACTTCGGCCATGGCGACCTGCGCGATATCCTCGTCGGCCTGGACGCGGTGGCGACACTCGAGCTCACGGATCCTGATCGCATCGGCATCATGGGCGGCAGCTATGGCGGCTTCATGACCATGTGGGCCGTGACGCAGACCGATCGCTTCAAGGCCGCGGTTGCGGGCGCGGGTATCAGCAACTGGCAGTCTTACTACGGCGAGAATGGCATCGATGCGTGGATGATCCCGTTCTTCGGCGCCTCGGTCTACGACGATCCCGCAGTCTACGCGCGCTCATCGGCTATCAACTTCATCCAGCAGGTACACACGCCGACTTTCAGCTTCGTCGGTGCAGCCGACATCGAATGTCCCCCACCGCAGACGCTCGAGTTCGCTCACGCACTCAAGGTGCTGGGCAGGCCGTCCTCGACGGTGATTTATCCCGGTGAGGGCCACGCGATACGCGATCCCGACCACCTGGCCGACATCGATGCACGCACGGTGTCGTGGTTCGACCGCTACCTCAAATGACCGGCTCACGCGCTTGCGTTGAGTCTTCGCTAAATTTCCAGGCCCCGAACAGCGCGACCGCGAGCACCGGAAAGAAGGCGGCAAACACCCAAAACGCGGCAACTTTGGCGGCCCCGATCGAAACGCCGGCGGCAAGGCCCGATAGGTTCGCGACGATGCCCGCGATGGCGGTTCCGACCGCGTAGCCGATGCGCTGAATGGTGGAGGGCGATGCCGCGGCGAGTGCCTGTTCGCTGGCATCCGATAGGCGCACCAGACGGTGCACGATCGCCGGCCAGAAGAGCCCGAAGCCGACACCCTGCAGCAGCGAGCACACGACGATGCCCGTCAGCGATCCCGCGGGCAGCACCGCCGCAAAGCCGGCCGCACCGACCACCACCGCGACTGCGCCACCGCGTATCAACGTTCGGTCGGCCGAGACGGGAGCGCTCGACACCGCCATGGTCGCGAGGCTCCACGCCAACGCCTCGGCCGCCAGCGCGTAGCCGGAGAACAATGGGTTGGTGGCGAACAGCACTTTGAGGATCAGCGGTCCGTAGGCCCAAAAGCCCGTGGTTCCGACCGACAGAGCAAACACCATCAACAGCCCGGCACCCACCGGCGCACGCACATTGAGCAGCCGCTGCGGCAATAGCCGGACGCTCGCGCGTCGATCGAGTCTGGCCGCCGCATACAGCAGTGCCGCACCACCGGCACAGCCGAGGATGGCCAAGCTCGGTTGCCCGGTGACGCCGCTCTGCGCGATGATCAGCGTTGCAACCAACAGAATCAGCAACGGCGCCAATGGCCAGTCCTGCGCTTGATCCTTCTGCGGCGCCTCCGTAGGCAGCTGACGCGCGGCCAGCACGCACAACAGGCCCGCCTGCAATGCGAATGACCAGAAGGCCAGTCGCCACGCGTGCAGATTGGCGAAAATGCCGCCGATCAGCGGGCCGAGCAATGAGCCCGCTCCCCAGATGAAGGCATTGATACCGAACAGGCGGGTCCACAGATGCGGGGCGAACCATTGCTGAATGGCCAGGTAGCACAATGACAGCAGCAACCCGCCGCCGATGCCCTGGATGAAGCGCCCGACCAGCAAAACCAGCATGTGCGGTGCCAGCGCCGCAATCACGCAGCCGATGCCGTACAGCAGCGCCGCTGCGATCAGAGTGCGCTTGATGCTGGTGCGCTGACTCAGCATCGCCGAGGCCGCGCCCGCGATGATGGCGCCGACCTGGTAGAGCGAGATCATCCAGCTCACATACGGCACGCCGCCGATTTCATCGACGATCGAGGGCGTAATCGTGGCCGTGATCAGCATGTCGGCCGCGTGCAGCCACACGCCCAGACACAGCAGCATGAAGCGGCCGAGCAACCGCGTCGCCCAGAGCTCTCGCCAGCTGGCTCGATGAGCGCTTGTCGTCACGGCATTGCTCGCAGACGCATGACCCCTCCGGTATTCTGGCATGAGCCCCGCTCAGGCGCTCAAGGCGGGGACCCCCAACGACGCCGAGCTGCTCGGAATCGCGGATCAAACGGGGACGTTGCAGCCGGGGAAAGATGCCGATATTGTGGCCGTGGCCGGTAAACGGGCCACTGACATAGAACCGCGTACGAACGGTCAGCCGCTCACAACATACCAAGAAAAATAGGGGTCACCATGTTTCATCAGCTACTGACACCGGTTGCCAACAGCCTCGCGCTGTCCTGTCTGGTCGCTATCCTGCCGGCCTTCACCGTGCTGCTGCTGCTGGGCGTGTTGCGACGCGCCGCATGGCAGGCGGCGCTCGCGGGACTGATCGTCGGGCTTGTCGTTGCCGTCGTTCCGTGGCAGATGCCGGTCGGATTGGCGCTCGATTCTGTTTTCAATGGCGCGGTCTTCGCACTGTGGCCGGTGATGTGGATCGTCCTCAACGGCCTGCTGCTCTATAACGTCGCCGTGCACTCGGGACGCTTCGAAGCGTTTCGTTCCTGGGTCGTCAAGCATCTGCCGCAGGATCGCCGCATCATTCTGGTAGTGATCGGATTCTGTTTTGGCGCCCTCATGGAAGGCATCTCCGGATTCGGCACGCCGGTGGCGATCACCGCTGCGCTGCTGATCCTGCTTGGATTCCCGCAACTCGAAGCACTGGTGTTCGTGCTGATCTTCAACACTGCCCCCGTGGCCTTCGGCGCGCTCGGTGCTCCGGTGACGGTGCTCGGCGCGGTGACGAGCCTGCCGGCGAACGTGCTGGCACAGATGGTGGGGCGGCAGCTGCCCTTCATAGCCGTGATCCTGCCGTTCTACGTCATGGCGCTCTATGGCGGCTGGCGCTCGGTGCGCGCGCTGTGGCCAATTCTGCTGGTCGCAGGCAGCAGTTTCGGTCTCATGCAGTTCCTGGCCTCCAACTACATCAACTACACGCTCACGGACGTGCTGTCGTCGCTGGGCTCGCTGATCATCACGCTGTTGTTCCTCAGAGTGTGGCGACCCGCGCCCGATCCGGAATTCGCGCTTCAGGATAACCAGACGGGGACGGACCGCGCCGCCGCCGCCCTGCCCCCCTCGGCCGTGCCGGCCGCCACGGTACCGCCGTGGCAGGGATGGCTGCCGTGGATCCTCGTCTCGGCGGTCGTGATCATCTGGACCTCGTTCAAGGTCGCAGTCATCGGGCAGCAGATGATTTCCTGGCCGGGGCTGCACAAGATGATCTCGATCACGCTCTACAACGACAAGCCCTACGCCGCGGTCTGGACCTTTCAGCCGCTGGGTACCGGTACGGCCATCCTGCTGGCGGCGATCATCACGGCGATCCTGGTACGGCTGTCGCCGTCTGGATTCATACGCTGCATCGGGCACACCATCCGTCAGGCAT
>Ga0210394_10006919_pt1 | contig 12121 bp, 10 predicted proteins | sample IncBWC12MmetaG_FD_160121 | JGI IMG/M metagenome (GOLD analysis project Ga0210394, IMG submission 160121) | Forest soil microbial communities from Barre Woods Harvard Forest LTER site, Petersham, Massachusetts, United States - Inc-BW-C-12-M | ecosystem: Environmental > Terrestrial > Soil >... | reverse complement strand
GTATGTGGCTCTCGCCGGAGGGGCGGGAAGAGGCGCGCGCCTTGCGCATCGGCGTCGCCGAGGCCGGCGGCCGCGTCCCGCTCGATGTCATGGACGGCAATTATCTGCGCGCGCGCGACGTCTGCCCATGGTGGGACGCTAACGTCGCCGCGCGCAAGACCGCACGATAACGCCAGCTCGGATCAGTAGTTGTACTGGCGCCGCTCGGCCGTCCACTGACCGACGCACTCGCCGGTCGACGTGCGCCACCGTCCCTGGCCTTGGTTGCCGGACAGCCGGCCGACGCCGCTGGCGGATCGGTCGTGTTCGGCCACCACGACGCGAGTCTCGCCGTTGGGCGCGACGGTGCCGGCGACCTGGTAGGCCTGATCATCGGACAGCACCCGGCCGCCCGCGATCCGCACCGAGTAGCGAAGAGACTGCGGGCAGTCGCCGGCTTGGGTATAGATCATGACGCTCCACACGCCGTCATAGGCTGTGTTCGGGCGTGCAGCGGCAAACGCGATGCTGGCGCTCGCTCCCAACACGGCGACAACTGCAACGGTGACGATCGAACGCAAGAAATTTCTCATTATTTTGCTCCGGTTTTCTCAATACGGCTGGGTTGCACAGGCGCGCCCGGCTCGGGCGGCAATTCAGCGCTGAAAGGCGCAGCGCTCCGGCCCTGTTCATAGCCGGTCTGGAACAGCGCCCCCATGTAGTCGGAATCGAATGGACCGCGGCTTGGCGCGTTGAAGCTTGCCGGAATGGAGGCGACGTTGAATGCGACGCCGCTGCGTTTTGCCGCTACGTAGCTGCGGTCGAGCATCAGCCTCGTGTCCACCGGCACCGCCATGCCGATCGACTGAGTCAGGATCTTCGGCGCGAAGCGGTCGATGACACTGAACTCGCGTTGCAGCCCGGTGTTGACGACGATGTAAAGCTGCGTCGTCGGCAGTCGGTAATCGCTGGTGCTCGCCATCAAGGAAGCCGGCGCGACGAAGAACTGTCCGCCGAGGCCGCCATCGACGTGCATCTCCTGAAAGCGTTTGCCGTTCGCCTCGACGTCGATCATCACCGGGGGGAAGCCGCCGGGAACGCTCGCCGAGGCGAGCAGCACGCTGCGGAACAGCTTGAGCGCGTCATCGCCACCGTGCACCGCGATCGCGCCCATGTTCCAAACGACGCTGCGCCCGGAATCAAGGTCGGTAGTGACCACGAACAGGCGCCGGCCGCGGCGATGCTCCGCCGCGATGTCGTTGAACAGCTCCGGCGTCATCTGCTTGCCGATGGTGTCCCGAAGCGGCCACGAATCGACAAAGCTTTCGCCCGTCGTATTACCCGCCTCGAAGACATCCGCTGCGGTGATCGTGGTGTAGGCCTTGCGCAGCGCTTCGTCGTAGCGCGGCCCGGCGAAGGCAAAGGGCGCCATCAATGCGCCCGTGCTGACGCCGGTGACGACCGTGTAATCGGGCCTTTTGCCGGCGGCGGTCAGGCCGTTGAGCAGCCCGGCGCCGAACGCACCGTCGGACCCCCCGCTCGAGAGAATGAGCCAGGGACCCGGCTGTTGCGGCAGGGCATTTTTGAAATCGTCCACCGAATCCGCCCAGAACCGCGCATCCGGCATGCCGGGAATAGCGGACGCGGCGTCTTCGGCCGCGGTGAACGGAATACGCGGCGGAGGCTGCTGCTGCTCGGCGGTCGCTGCTGGCGCCGGCTTCCCGGTCCGGCCGGTGCGCTTTGCCGCCGCACGGACGGGGGGCCGCGGCTGCGCGGCGGTCGCGCCCGGGCTGCCAGCGCCCTGCGCCAGCACCGGCGTCACCGCATGAAACACCGCCGACGGCGCGAGAAATGGCGCCGAGAACAGGGCGGCAGCCGCGCAGATCGTCCATCGCGTATGCATCGTCATGGCGGAGAATGGAATTCCCGAAATCGGCAGAGGATCGAGCCTTTTTCATTCACGGTCAAAGCACGACCGCGCGCCGGGCAAATATGATAAGGCCCCAGGAACTTCAATCAGGTTCAATTGCCATCAACGCATAATTGCGCGGGTTACACTAGCCAATTGTAAATCCGCGCTTCACGCAATTATTCTCTATCCCCGGTTGCCGGTTACCTACGCTTGCCGATCAGCGACGAACCTCGCCCCCTCGTTGAGGACCGCCGCCGCCGCCCCGAACGGCGCCAGCGCTTGGGCGGCCTCGGCAATGAGCTCGCCGAGCCGGGCCTTCGCGCCCGTCCGTCCGAGAATGCCGACGATCGTCGCCTTGCCGGCTTGCGCATCCTTGCCGGTCTGTTTGCCGACCAGCGCGGGATCGCCTTCGAGATCGAGAAGATCGTCGGCGATCTGGAACGCCTGGCCGACGGCCAATCCGTAGCGCACGAGCGCGGCGCGCTGCGGCGGGGTCGCCGATCCGAGAATGCCTCCGGCCTCGCAAGCGAAACGAAGTAACGCGCCGGTCTTCATCGCCTGCAACCTCCTTACCTCCTGCTCGCCGAGCTGCTGTGGTCCGCCGCCGGCAAAGCGGCCCTCGGCGGCCAGATCGAGCATCTGGCCGCCGACCATGCCGCCGAGACCGGCCGCGCGGGCGAGCGCACCGACCAGTTCGGTACGCACCGCCGCATCGGGATGCGTCTGCGGCCGGCTCAGGATGTCGAAGGCGAAAGTGAGGAGGCCGTCGCCGGCGAGGATCGCCGTCGCCTCGTCGAAGGCCTTGTGCGCGGTCGGGCGTCCGCGCCGCAGCGCGTCATCGTCCATGGCCGGCAAATCGTCGTGAACCAGCGAGTAGCAATGCACGCATTCGAGCGCCGCCCCGGCCATCAAGGCGTGCTGGCGCGGTACGTCGAACAGGGCCGCACACTCCACCACCAGGAACGGGCGGAAGCGCTTGCCGCCATTGAGGCTCGCATAGCGCATGGCCTCGACAAGGCGTGCTGGGCGGCTGATTTCGCCGTCCACAGTGGTCGCCGCGAGAAGCCGATCGAGCAAGTCCTCGATGTCCTTGGCCGTGCCGTCGAGCCGCAGGACGAAAGCACTGTTGTTGGCATTCATTGTTTCGTTGCCCCGGCGTTCCGCCGTCCCCGCCGGTCCTATAAGGCTCTATATTTACAGGATAACAAGGACCGCCCGGTAGGGGCGGTCTGATTCGGGAATTGGTGAATGGCGGCCCCGAATAGGGCAGCCGAGGACTATTTGTGGCCAACGACCTCATAGCGTCAATGGTGCTTGCAATCTGGCTCTATCTCCTGGCCGGGCGCGGAGGATTCTGGCTCGCCGGCGAGCGCGACAATGCGCCGGCGCCAGGGCAGGGGCCTTGGCCGGCGGTCGCCGCCATCATACCGGCGCGGGACGAGGCGGAATCCGTGGGCGAGACCGTCACCTCGCTGCTGCTGCAGGAGTATCCGGGCGAGTTCGCCGTGATCGTTGTCGACGACCAGAGCCGCGACGCCACGGCAGAGGTCGCTCGCGCCGCCGCGGCGGCGCTCGGCGCCGCCCAGCGCCTCACGGTGTTGTCGGGGCGCGCGCTGGCGCCGGGATGGACCGGCAAGCTCTGGGCCCAGCACCAAGGGGTCGAGTTGGCCGAGAGCGCGCCGCGGCAGCCGGCCTTTTTGTTGTTCACCGACGCCGACATCGTCTACGGCGCCGACGCACTCACGAGCCTCGTCGCCCGGGCGCAGTCCGGCGGCTATGTGCTCACTTCGCTGATGGCGAAACTGCGCTGCCAAAGCCTTGCCGAGCGCATGTTCGTTCCCGCTTTCATCTTCTTCTTCCAGATGCTCTACCCGTTCTCCTGGGCGAACGATCCGCGCCGCGCCACCGCCGCGGCGGCCGGCGGCTGCATGCTGGTGCGTAGCGACGCCTTGCGCGCGGCCGGCGGGATGGCCGCAATCCGCGCCGCCTTGATCGACGATTGCGCGCTCGCCAAGGCGCTCAAGGCGCACGGTCCGATCTGGATCGGATTGACCGAGCGCGTGCGCAGCATTCGCGCCTATCCGGCCGTGGCCGATATCCGTCGCATGGTCTCGCGCACGGCCTATGCGCAGCTTCGCTATTCGCCGCTTCTCCTTGCCGCGACCGTGCTCGGTTTGGCGCTCACCTATCTGGCGCCGGTGGCGTTCGCCGTCTTGGCCGCTGGCCCGGCACAAATCCTTGGGATCGCCGCGTGGCTGCTCATGGCCTTGGCCTTCCAGCCGACGCTTCGATTCTACGGCGTATCGAGGCTTTGGGGGCCGGTGTTGCCGGCGATTGCCGCGGTCTATATGGCGTTCACGGTTGATTCCGCTTATCAGCATGCGCGCGGGCGCGGCGGCATGTGGAAGGGCCGCTCCCAGGCCGACGTCACCAGCAAAGCTTCGGATTGGCGATGAACGATGTGAGCGGAGGCGACGCCAAGATCTGGCGGTCGGGCAAGGGCCACCGGGACGAGAATTTCCCGGTCGCCTCCTGGCTCATCCATCCGCGCCACCGCAAGGTGATCATGGCGTTCTACAACTTCGTGCGTACCGCCGACGATATCGCCGATCATGCGAGCCTCCCGCCGCAAGCGAAACTCGATTTGCTCGATCGCCTCGACGCCGGTCTTTTGGGTGACAGTGGCGAGGATGCCGTTGCGGTGCGCCTGCGCGAAGCGCTGGCCGAGCGCAATCTGTCGCCGCGACATGCGCAGGATCTCCTTGCCGCGTTCAAGCTCGACGCGACGAAACTACGCTATCGCGATTGGGACGATCTCATCGGCTATTGCTCGCTGTCGGCGATGCCGGTCGGCCGTTTCGTCTGCGACGTGCATGGCGAAAGCCGCGCGGTATGGCCGGCGAACGACGCTTTGTGCGCCGCCCTGCAGATCATCAATCATCTGCAGGACTGCAAGAACGATTATCTCGATCTCGACCGGGTCTACATTCCGCTCGACGCGCTCGCCGCGTCCGGCGCCAGCGTCGAGGCGCTCGGCGAGACGCGCGCCTCCCTGGCGCTTCTCGCCTGCCTGCACCGGCTTGCCGAGCGCAGCGAAGGATTGCTGAGCGAGAGCGATATTTTCCCGGCGCTGATCAATGATTTGCGCTTGAGTCTCGAGGTCTCCGTCATCAATACGCTGGCGCATCGGCTAACCCGCATCCTCATGGCGCGAGACCCGCTGAGCGAGCGCGTGCATTTACGGCTGCCCGGCGTTGCCGGCTTGACGATGATCGGCATCCTGGGCGGCGCGTCACGGCGCCTCGGGCGGCGCTTTGCCGCCGCGGCGCAGAAGCCTCGGGGCGCCTGAGTGACCAAGCCGACACAGGCGGCCGAGCGCGCCTCCCGCAGCTCGTTCTATACCGGCATGCGCATCCTGCCGCGCGCCCAGCGCGAGGCGATGTTCGAGATCTATTCGTTCTGCCGGGCCGTCGACGACATCGCCGACGATCCGGGCCCGCGCGAGATCCGGCGCGGGCAATTGGCGGCGTGGCGCTCCGACATTGACGCCATCTACCGGGGCGCGCCGCCGGAGCCTCTGCTCGGACTGGCCGCGGCGGTCCGCCGATTCGATCTCAAGCGCGAGGATCTCATCGCCATCATCGACGGCATGGAGATGGACGTCATCGCCGACATCCGCGCGCCCGACCGGCCGACGCTCGACCTCTATTGCGACCGGGTGGCCTGCGCCGTGGGACGCCTGTCGGTGCGTGTGTTCGGCATGCGGCCCGAACCGGGCCTTGCGCTCGCCCATCATCTGGGACGCGCATTGCAGCTCACCAACATCTTGCGCGACCTCGACGAGGACGCCGGCATGGGCCGGCTCTATCTGCCGCGCGAGACCCTGCGCGCGGCCGGAATTTCCACCTCGGACCCGGTAGCGGTGCTGGCTGATCCGGCGCTCGACCAAGCCTGCGCCGACATTGTCGAGCTTGCGAAGACGGCATTTCGCGAGGCCGACGCGATCATGGCGCAAAGTCCGCGCCGCGTGGTGCGCGCGCCGCGGATCATGGGTCAAGCCTATCGCCTCATTCTTGAAGCGCTGATCGCACGCGGCTTCGCGCCGCCGCGCGAGAAAGTTCGTTTGCCACGCGCCAAGCTTATCCTCATCGTCCTGCGCAATCTGGTGTGATGCAGACCTGCCAATGACCGCGACGGTTCATATCGTCGGCGCCGGACTTGCCGGCCTTTCCGCGGCGGTGCGGCTTACCGCCAGCGGCCGAAGCGTCGTGCTGCACGAGGCGACCATTTTCGCCGGCGGCCGCTGCCGTTCCTATCACGACGCTTCGCTCGGCATGACGATCGACAACGGCAATCACCTCATCCTCTCGGGCAATCGCGCGGCGCTCGAATATCTGCGCCGCGTCGGCGCCGAACATCGGCTGGCCGGTCCGCCGGCCGCGGAATTCTCCTTCGTCGATCTGGCGAGCGGCGAACGCTGGATGTTGCGCTTCAACGACGGCCGCATTCCGTTTTGGATCTTCGATCCCAGCCGGCGCGTACCGGGAACGCGTGCGCTCGACTATGCGGCGATGGCGCCACTGCTTTTGGCGCCGGCGGGCAAGACGGTCGGCGAAGTCATCGCCTGCGAGGGGACGCTTTACCGGCGATTGGTCGAGCCGCTTCTTCTCGCCGCGCTGAATATCGATCCGCCGCAAGGCTCGGCGCGGCTTGCCGGCGCCGTGATCCGCGAAACGCTCGCCATGGGCGGGCGCGCGTGCCGTCCGCTCGTCGCCCGCGGCGGGCTGGGCGCGACTCTCATCGAGCCGGCGCTCGCGTTTTTGCAGGAGCAGGGCGCTGCGGTGCGCATGGAGCATCAGCTCCGCTCCATGCGCTTTGGTCCGGAACGGGTCGAGATGCTTTATTTCGGCAACGACAATATCGCGCTCAAGGCCGATGACGCGGTCATCCTCGCGGTTCCGCCCTACGCCGCCGCGCCGCTCATTGACCAACTCGCCATGCCGACCGAGTTTCGCGCCATCGTCAACGCGCATTTCCGTATCGATCCGCCGCCGGCGCTACCGCCGATGCTCGGCGTTCTCAACGCAACGGTCGAGTGGATTTTCGCGTTTCCCGGCCGTCTCTCGGTGACCATCAGCGCTGGCGATCGCCTCATCGATACACCACGGGAAGAACTGGCGAAGACGATCTGGGACGAGGTCGCGCGGGTGAGCCGCTTGCCCGCCGCGCTGCCGCCGTGGCAGATCGTGCGCGAACGGCGCGCCACCTTCGCCGCCACGCCGGCGCAGGACGCCAAGCGTCCGGGCGCCACAACCAAATGGCGCAATCTCGTTCTCGCCGGCGATTGGACAGACACTGGCCTGCCCGCTACCATCGAAGGCGCGATCCGATCCGGCAATCGTGCTGCTGACATGATCGCGAAATTATCATGATCGAAGACACGCTCGAACGTCACGGCCAAAGTGCGGCGCCTGCGCCATCCGCGCGCTCGCTCGACCCCACGCTCGAACAAGGGATCGAGACGGCGACGCAGGCTTTGTTCGCCTGTCAGCGTCCCGATGGTCATTGGGTCTTCGAGCTCGAGGCCGACGCGACCATTCCCGCGGAATATGTGCTGCTGCGGCATTATCTCGGCGAGCCGGTCGATGCGGCGCTCGAAGCCAAGATCGCCGTCTATCTGCGGCGCATCCAGGGCACGCATGGCGGCTGGGCGCTATTTCGGGACGGCGATCTGGATATCAGCGCGACCGTCAAGGCTTATTTCGCGCTCAAGATGATCGGCGATCCGATCGAGGCGGAGCACATGCGTCGCGCGCGCGAGGCGGTGCTCGCCCGCGGCGGCGCCGCGCGTGCCAACGTGTTCACGCGCATCATGCTCGCGCTGTTCGGATTCATCCCCTGGCGCGCCGTGCCGGTGATGCCGGTCGAGATCATGCTGCTGCCGAAATGGTCCCCGTTCCATCTCGACAAGATCTCGTATTGGAGCCGCACCGTCATCGTCCCGCTGCTGGTGCTGATGGCGAAGAAGCCGCAGGCGCGCAACGCCAAGGGCGTGCGCATCGACGAGCTTTTTCTCGAACCGCCGCAGAGCATCGGCCCGGCGCCCAAGGCGCCGCAGCAGAAGGCCTCCTGGTTCTGGTTCTTCCGCGGCGTCGACAACGTCCTGCGCGCGGCCGAGCCGTACTTTCCCAAGCGCACGCGTCAGCGCGCCATCGATCGTGCCGTCGCCTGGGTGAGCGAGCGTCTCAACGGTGAAGACGGGCTCGGCGCGATCTTCCCGGCAATGGCGAACAGCGTGATGATGTTCGCGGTGCTCGGCTATCCGCAGACCGATCCGCAGCGCGCCATCGCCCGCAAATCGGTCGAGAAGCTGTTGGCCGTCGGCGAGCACGAGGCCTATTGCCAGCCCTGCGTCTCGCCGATTTGGGACACGGGGCTCGTCTGCCATACCTTGCTGGAAGTCGGCGGCGAGCGCGCGTTGGCCGAGGTCAAGCGCTCGCTCGATTGGCTTTTGCCCAGGCAAATCCTCGACGTGCGCGGCGACTGGATCGCGCGGCGAGGCGACATACGGCCCGGGGGCTGGGCGTTCCAATATGCCAACCCGCACTACCCGGATGTCGACGACACCGCGGTCGTCGCCATGGCGATGGATCGCTTGCAAGGCTTGTCCGGCCGCTCCGACTATCGCTCTTCGCTCGCTCGCGCGCGCGAGTGGATCCTGGGGATGCAGAGCGAGAACGGCGCCTGGGGCGCATTCGATGCCGATAACGAATATTACTACCTCAACAACATTCCCTTCGCCGACCATGGCGCACTGCTCGATCCGCCGACCGAAGATGTCACCGCGCGCTGCCTGTCGATGCTGGCTCAGTTCGGCGAGACAGCAGGCAACAGCGCGGCGGTCGGGCACGCCATCGATTATCTGCGCCGTGTCCAGCTGCCGGATGGCAGTTGGTACGGCCGCTGGGGCATGAACTACATCTACGGCACCTGGTCGGTGCTGTGCGCGCTCAACGCCGCCGGTCTCGATCATGGCGCGCCGGAGATGCGCAAGGCGGTGAGCTGGCTCGCGGCGATCCAGAACGACGACGGCGGCTGGGGTGAGGACGGCGCCAGCTACAAGCTCGACTATCGCGGCTACGAGCGCGCGCCCTCGACGGCGTCGCAGACCGCATGGGCGCTCCTTGGCCTCATGGCCGCGGGCGAGGTCGACCATCCGGCGGTTGCCCGCGGAATTCGCTATCTCGCCGACCGGCAGGGTGCCGACGGCTTCTGGAACGAGCCGCGCTACACGGCAACCGGCTTCCCGCGGGTGTTCTACCTGCGCTACCACGGCTACTCGAAGTTCTTTCCGCTGTGGGCCATGGCGCGTTACCGCAATCTCAAGAGCGGCAATGCGCGCACCATCGCCTACGGCATGTAGTCACGACGGTCAGAGATCGGTCGACATCGCCAGCGGCGCTTGGCTGCACGGCTCGACGGGATAAGCCGCAACGGCGACGAAGGCCCGTTCGCCCGCGAGGCCGGAGGGCGACGATTTTTATGCACTGTAGCGAGGCGGCAACAGCCTCGGGCCGCGTTGCGCAGTAATGTCAGAGGTTAGGAATGGCCGATAGGCGGCGGGGAATCGTCGTTTTGGAGGGCGCGTCATGAAAAAAATTCTGTTGGGCTGCGCTGCGATCGTTGCGCTGATCGGGACGCCGGCTCTGGCGGCTGACATGCCGCTCAAGGCGTTGCCGCCACCTGCACCGATTGCGAGTTGGACGGGCTGCTATGTCGGTGGCGAAGTTGGTGGTGCTTGGGGCGACTCCCAACACAGTTTCAGTAACGGGGCGCCTACCGACACCGCCCGTCCCTCGGGGGTCGTCGGCGGTGGGCTATTGGGCTGCAATTATCAAGTCAGCAGCGTCGTTTTTGGCATTGAGGGCGATTTCGAAGGCGCCGGCGTAAACGGCGGCGGCTTCGTCAACCTGACCGGTATTACCTCTTCCGGCTCGGACAATATGACGTCTGATGGGTCGGTGCGTGCGCGCATCGGCGGTGTCGTGTGGGACCGGTCGCTGCTTTATGTCACCGCCGGATGGGCGTTCGCGCACTACAGCACGATGGGTGGTCCGGGCCCCGGCTTCGGCGTTCCGGTGCCGTGTTGCGGGTTTAGCCGCGACCCCGACGGATGGACCCTCGGCGTTGGCTGGGAATATGAGTTCGCGCCCAATTGGACCGGCAGGGTCGAATACCGGCACTCTGACTTTGGGGTGGTGAATGGCGCGCTTGTTCCATCCTTTCCGACCGTCAACATGTCGGTGCGCAATGCGATCGATGCGGTCCGTTTTGGGCTGACCTACAGGTTCAGCATGTTCGGCCACTGATCGTCTGGGACGCGGGAAGAATCCGGCTTATCGGCGATAGCCAGACTGCTCCAGATCCCCATGGCGCGCCGGGGCAATCAGGTCTGCGCCGAGCAGCGGGCCTTCTTCCACGACACAGCAGCGTTCCGGTCGACGCGGACGATGCAGCAAGCTGCTTTCGCCGTCGCACCGGTCGGAGATCGATTCGAAATCAGCTCTGCGGCATCCGGCTGGGCGGCTCGACGAGGCAACCGGCAAGGGGCGATGGAAGCCCGTTCCCTTCCGATCTAGAGGGCGAGGATTTCTATGCACTGTTGCGGGGCGGCAACAGCCCTGGGCCGAGTTACGCAGTATTGTCAGAGGTTAGGAATGGCCGATGGACGGCAGGGAATTGTCGTTTCAGGGGGGCGTCATGAAAAAAATTCTGTTGGGGTTTGCTGCAATCGCCACGCTGATCGGGACGCCCGCTTTGGCGGCCGACATGGAGCTCAAAGCGCCGCCACCTCCGCCGCCGGCGACGTGGGCGGGCTGGTATGTCGGAATCAATGGCGGCGGCGGTTGGGCCGACACCACGTGGACCTTTCCCGTTGTCGAATTCTTCAATACGGCAGCCGGACAAAGCTTCGGGACGCATCCGAGTGGCGGATTGGTTGGCGGCCAGATCGGCTATAACTTTCAAACCGGTCCATGGGTCGTCGGCGCTGAATTCGATGGCGATTGGGCCAATCTGAGCCAGACCCGCGTTGGGCCTCTCGCTGCGGTATTCCCGGCTGATAGCTTTACGACCAAGCTGCAAGACCTTGAGACTTTTACTTTCCGCGTCGGATATGCGCCGGGGAATTGGCTTTGGTACGTGAAAGCCGGCGCCGCCACCGGAAGCGTCAGTTTCAGCGGCCTTTCGGGACCACCGGTTCCCGGCGTGGCGTTCTCGAATACGCAGAGGCTCGGGGGGCCGACCGCGGGCGCCGGCGTTGAGTTCATGTGGGGACAGCACTTCGTCCTCGGCGTCGAATACGACTATGCGGCTCTCGGTGGCGGTGGCAACATCACCCCGTTCGCTGCCTGTAATGGTAACCCCGGTTGCGCGGGCACTGCCGGTTTTCTCATCGTCGGCACCACTATCTTCCAAGTTCAAACCGTCACTGGGCGCATCAGCTACAAGTTCTGACCGGGCGGATTTATTGGCGGCAAATAGTGATCGGCGATGCTTTCGTAGCATTGCCGGTTCGGCCTCGGCTCAGCGCCGAGGCCTTTTGCTTTTGCCGGCGCGCGACGCAACGTGATCAAGATCCGTTGAACGGCAACACTCAGGCAGCGCTGGCTGCCTTCGGCGCCTTCTCGCGCGCCTCGGCGGCGCGGATTTCCGACAGGCGCTGCTGCACCTGACCGTCGAAGACGTATTGCGCCGGCCGCTGGTTCGCCATGGAGATTTCCGGCGCCATTTCGCCTTCGGTCTTGACGCCGCGCCAGGCGACGGCCAGCGCCTTGAGCGGATGCTTCATCATCGCGTCGGCCGCGGTCGGCTCGTAGCCGCAATGCGCCATGCAGTTCGCGCATTTCTCGTAACGCCCGGTGCCATAGGCGTCCCAGTCCGTGGTCTCCATCAATTCCGTGAAAGTCTTGGCGTAGCCTTCGCCGAGCAGATAGCACGGCTTTTGCCAACCGAAGATATTGCGCGTGGGCATGCCCCACGGCGTGCAATGGAATTCCTGATTGCCGGCGAGGAAGTCGAGGAACATGCTGGAATGCGTTAGGTTCCACTTCTTGCCCTTGCCGAGCGCGAAGACGTTGCGGAACAGCTCCTTGGTTTTGCGGCGACCGAGGAAGTGCTCCTGATCGGGCGCCCGCTCGTAAGCGTAACCCGGCGAGATCGAGACGCCGA
>Ga0210394_10006918_pt1 | contig 12121 bp, 12 predicted proteins | sample IncBWC12MmetaG_FD_160121 | JGI IMG/M metagenome (GOLD analysis project Ga0210394, IMG submission 160121) | Forest soil microbial communities from Barre Woods Harvard Forest LTER site, Petersham, Massachusetts, United States - Inc-BW-C-12-M | ecosystem: Environmental > Terrestrial > Soil >... | reverse complement strand
CTTGCCCTTGTAGATGTACGAGGAGTTGCGGGCGATCACAAAGAACCAGCGCAGCTTGGAGAGCGCGGTAATGATGTCCTCGCTGATGCCGTCGGAAAAGTATTCCTGCTCCGGCTCGCCGCTCATGTTGACGAAAGGAAGCACGGCGATCGCCGGCCGGTCGGGCAATGGCGGCGCCGGCTGCGTCTCGGCGGCCTGATCCGGCGAAGCGCCGGCGGGTGAGGATTTGTCGGCATTCGCCTGCGTACGCACGTCGCCGACAAAGCGAAAGCCCTTGCGCGCGATGGTGCGGATCAGCCTTTGCGCCTGGCCGGTGTCGCCGACCGCCCGGCGCGCGGCGTTGATACGGCTGGTGAGCGTGGAGTCCGAAACGATGCGGCCGCACCAGACCGAGGCGATCAAATCATCCTTGCTGACGACACGGTCGCGGTTGTCGACCAGATAGACCAGCAGGTCGAAGACCTGCGGCTCGACGGCAATAGCGTCGCCGCTGCGCCGCAGCTCGCGCCGGTCGGTGTCCAGCGTATAGCCGGCAAAGAGAAAACGCACGTTCGTCGCCCTTCCAGCCGGTCCGTGCGCCGTTCTCAGGCAATAATCAAGTCCATCTCAGGGACAAATCAAGGGCGGGACAAGGTCTTCCCGCCGCCTTCGCGGCATCCTCCGCGTCTCTCGGCCGCGTGCGCCGAGACCGCACGAATTCGAGGAAACCATGAGCCAACTACAGGCAACCGGCCAGGATATTCGCCACCAAGCCAATCTTGCCGGGCGGCTGGTCGCGTTTCTCTATGGGATCGCGTCCTACGCCGCGTTCTTCGTCAGCTTCCTCTATACCATCGGCTTCGTCTCGGGCCTCCTCGTGCCGAAGACTATCGACAATGGGCCGGAGGCGCCGACGGCGCCGGCGATCATCGTCGATCTTCTGCTCATGTCGGTGTTCGCCCTCCAGCACAGCGTGATGGCGCGCAAGCAGTTCAAGCAATGGTGGACGAGGTTCGTCCCCGCCTCGGTCGAACGCAGCACCTATGTGCTGCTCTCGAGCCTGGCGCTGATGCTGTTGTTCTGGCAGTGGCGGCCGCTGCCGGCGGTGGTGTGGCAGATCACCGATCCGCCGATCGCCATGGCGGTGACCGGCCTGTCGCTCGTCGGCTGGTTGACCGTTTTGACCAGCACGTTCCTGATCAACCATTTCGAGCTGTTCGGGCTGCACCAGGTCGCCAATAATCTCGGCGGGCGGCAGATGCCGGCGCCGCGTTTTCGTACGCCGCTTTTTTATCGGTTCGTGCGCCACCCACTCTATCTCGGCTTCATCATCGCCTTCTGGGCGGCGCCGACGATGACCGCCGGCCACTTGCTGTTTGCGGCGGTGACCACCGCGTACATCTTCGTCGGGATTTTCCTGGAAGAGCGCGATCTGATCGAGGTCTTCGGCGACGACTATCGCGCCTACAAGCGCCGCGTGTCGATGCTTCTGCCCTGGCGCAAATCGGCCTGATCGAAAGGAATCTCCACATGATCGAAGAGCAGCGCGGACGGATCGACTACGACGAGTATGGGGCCGGTCCGACCGTCGTATTGGTCCCCGGGTCCTGCAGCACCGGCGCCGCTTGGCGTCCGGTGATCGCCGGCTGGAACGACGAGTTTCGTTGCGTGACCACGAGCCTGCTCGGATATGGAGCGACCGCCGAGCGCCGCACCGCCAGCGATGTTTCGATCGCGCACGAGGCCGAGATTCTGGAAGCCGTCATTCGCCGGGCCGGCGGCCGCGTGCATCTGGTCGGTCATTCCTTCGGCGGCCTCGCCGCGCTCGCGGTCGCGCTGCGCAATCATGTGCCGCTCGCCAGCCTGGTGATCGCGGAGGCGCCGGCGATCAGTGTGCTGCGCGACCCGGAGGAGCGGCAGCACCGTTACGCGTTCGCGCAGATGACGCGTGAATATTTCACGGCATTAGCCGACGGCGACATGGAAGCCATCGCGACCATGATCGACTTCTATGGTGGCGCCGGCACCTTCGCCTCCTGGCCGCCGCGGGTGCGCAACTATGCCGTGGAGACGACGCCGGTCAATATTCTCGATTGGGCGAGTGCGGATGGCTTCGATCTGTCGGCGGCCTCGTTGGCCGCTCTCGAAATCCCGACGCTGGTCGTCGTCGGCGGATCGAGTCACCCGGCGATACGACGCGCCAATGAGCTCCTGAGCCAGCGGATCAACGGCGCCATCTTCGCGACCGTCGAGGGCTCGGCGCATTTCATGATTTCGACCCACGCCGAACAGGTGGCCCGGTTGATCGCCGAGCAGGTGCGTCGCGCGGAGAAAGCGCGCGACGCGCGAACGATTGCGGTCAGGCCTCTACAAGCTGCTTACGGAATGCATTCTTCTTCTTGACCTTGTCGCCGGCAAATTCCAAGAGATCGCAGCCATGCGTGGTGACGAGCTTGCCGTCGGCGGCCGTGGCGACAAAGGTCCACTCGAAGGTGCCGCGGTCGCCGGCGACGAAAACCTGCAGGTCCTCGAATCTTCCGTCGGGGAATCGGTCGAAGAACGCCTTCACGCCGCGCTGCACCGCGTCTCGCCCCACATAGCTTGCGCCGAACAGCTCCGGGCCGAACGACGCATGGTATTCGGCGTTCTCGGCGAAGAAGCTCGCGACCTTTTCGGCGTCGTGGGAATTCCAGGCCGCGCCAAATTGAGTGGCCCGTTCCAAGGTCATCGTCGCGCTCATGGTCTCCCCCGGTTCGCGCGCACAGCCGCTGCGTCAGCTCCTCTTGATCGGTATCGCGCCCATGAAATCGCGCTTGCCGATCTCCAGGCCGCAGTGGCGCAGAATCGCATAAGCGGCGGTGACGTGGAAATAGAAGTTCGGCAGCACGAAATGGTTGAGGTAGTCGCCGCCCTGCATCTCGCCCTTGGTGTTCCCGCCGAGCGGAAACGTGATCACGCGATCGGCCGCCGCGTCGATCTGCTTGCGGTCGAGCGTCTTGAGATAGGCGATCGTCTTGGCGACCCGCGCTTTGAGCTGCTCGATCGTCGTCTCGTTATCTTCGTAGCTCGGCGCTTCGACGCCGGCGAGCCGCGCCGCGCCGCGTTTCGCCTGATCGGTCGCGACCTGGACCTGACGCGTGAGATCGAACATGTCCGGCGCCAGCCGGGTATGCAGCAGGACTGTGGGGTCGATCTTCTTGGCGGCGGCAAAAGCCTCGGCCTTGTCGAGAATGGCCGAGAGCGCGTTGAGCTCGATTTCGAAAACCGGAACGGAGGCTTGTGACATCGAAAACGACATGGAACGGGTCCTTGGGCGTTGGGAATTGGGTTTGTCGGTGGGTCGTAGGCGATTGCGTACCACGACGCAACACCGGCCCGGCCGCGGCCCGCTCAACGCACCTGAAACACCAGCTTGCCGCGGAAGTGGCGCGACTCGCTGACGCGATGCGCCTCGGCCGCCTCGGAGAGGCGATAGAGCTTGATCTCAGGCGGGCGCACCACTCCTGCTTCAACCAGCGCGGCGATGCGTTGGAGCGGCGCGCGGGCTCGGCCGACGGCGGGCCGCAAGGCCGTCACGTCGTTGCGATCGGGTTTAGGCGCCTGTGCGCCGGAAGCAATGAAGGCAGCGCGACCGCCGGGCTTGAGCACGGAGAAGGATTTTTGCGCCACGTCGCCACCGACCGTGTCGAAAACCGCGTCGCAATCGCGCACCACGCGGGTGAAGTCTTGGGCGTTGTAGTCGACGACAATGTCGGCGCCGAGACCGCGCACATAATCGACGTTCGCCGCGCTGGTCGTGGTGATCACCCGCGCGCCGATATGCTTGGCGAGCTGTATGGCAAAACTCGCGACGCCGCCGGCACCGCCTTGAATGAGTATCGTTTCGCCGCGCTTGAGCTGCAACGTCGTCTCGACCGAGATGATGGCGGTGAGCCCGGTGAGCGCCAGGGCGGCGGCGTCGACATGCGACAGCCCGGCCGGCTTCTTGGCGATGATCGCCGCCTTGATCGCGAGCTTCTCGGCGTATGCGCCCTCGCGGCCGGCCTCGAGCACGCCGAACACCGCATCGCCGACTTTCAGATCATCGACGCCGGCGCTGGTCGTGGCCACCACGCCGGAAAAATCCCGCCCCAGCACCAGCGGAAATTTGGCCTCCGAATATTGGGCGCTGCGCACCTTCCAATCGGCCCCATTGACGCTCGCTGCCACCACGTCGACGACGACCTCGCCCGGTCCGGCCACCGGATCCGGCACGTCGCCGTATGTGAGGACTTCCGGACCGCCGAATCGCTCGATGAAAACGGCTTTCATGATTCGCCTGGCGTCGGCGCACGCTCCGCCGACTTGTCGATGCACGACGGGTTTGTCGCCTGCTGCGGTCTCTAATACAACATCGCAATACCATGGGAATACTCGGGGACTCGACTTGACATCCGCTCGCTGCCGGTAGCATGAGCTAACCGCGCTGCGGCGACCGAATGCGCCCAACGCCTTCGGCGCTCTAGACTTAAGACCCGGGATTTGACCCATGTCCGAAGTCAGCTTGGCGCTGCGAAATCTGCGCGGTCTCGCCATTCTCCTGATCTTGGCGTTCCATTGTCTTTCCGCTTACATCGTAAACCAGCCGGCTCAGCCGCCGCCCTTTGATCTCGCGCCCTATACGTGGCGGGCGATGCCGATCGTCGATCGCGAGCGATGGCTTGGCTTCGACCTGTTTTGCGCGTTTCAGTTTCTCTACCTGATGCAATTGATGTTCTTCCTCTCCGGGCTATTTGTCTGGCCGAGCCTGCAGCGCCGCGGTTGGAGCAAATTTGTCGGTCATCGACTGATCCGCCTCGGCGTGCCTTTCGTCATCGGCGTCTATCTGGTGATGCCGGTCGCCTTCTATCCGGTTTATCGCCTCACCGCGGCCGATCCGGACTGGCCGGCGTTCTGGTCGCAATGGAACGCGCTGCCGATCACGCCGGGCGGCCCGATGTGGTTCTTGTGGTTTCTCATTGCGTTGAACATCGGCGCGGCCTTGCTCTACCGGCTGGTGCCGGACGTGAGCTCGTTCCTGGCGCGGCCGCTGGCCGCCGCCGGGGCTCGCCCGGGAAAATTTTTCGCGGCCATCGTCGGCGTAACGGCGGTCGCCTACCTGCCGCTCTCGGCGATCTATTCGCCATGGAGGTGGGTCGGCATCGGCCCGTTCGAGGTGCAGGCGGCTTTTGCGCCGCAATACGCGTTGTATTTCCTCTTAGGCCTCGCCGTCGGGGCGCATCGCTGCGAACGCGGCTTGCTCGACCCGCAAGGCATGCTGGTGCGGCGCTGGCCGGCTTGGGTCGCCGGTAGTTTCGCGGCGTTTTTCCTGTGGGTCATCCCCACGGCGCTGATCGTGAAGGTCCCTGGGGCGCCGGTGGCGGTGCTGCAGCTCATCGGCGATCTCGGCCTGGTGACCTTCGCCGGCGCCGCCTGCTTCAGCATGACGGCGGTTTTCCTGCGCTTTGCCGCCGTGCCCTGGTCGCCGATCGTCGATACGGTTTCCGAGAATGCCTATGGCATCTATTTCTTTCACTATCTGTTCGCGCTGTGGCTGCAATTCCTGCTGCTCGACCTGGCCATTCCGGCGATCGGCAAAGGCGCGATCGTATTCCTCGCCACCGTGACATTGAGCTGGGCGGCGAGCGTGCTCACCACCTGGGTGCTGGCGAGCGGGCGTACTCTGCTGACCCGCCCAGCGACCTGGTCCCGGGCACCATCGATTGCCGATGGCCTCTTTTCCGGAACCAAGTTTTCCGATTGAATTCGCCGGCGGCCTACGGCCGCAAAACGCCCTCCACCGGCAGGAAGCCTCCGATGGCGCACGGACTATTTGTCGACGGCGTGTGGCAGAGCCAGTGGTACGACACCGCCGCGACCGGCGGGCGTTTCGTCCCGGCCGAGCCGGTGTTCCGCAATTGGGTCACGCCGGACGGCAGCGCCGGACCGAGCGGTGAGGGCGGCTTCGCCGCCGAGCGCGGGCGCTATCATCTCTACGTGTCGCTCGCCTGCCCCTATGCGCACCGCACGGTGATCTTCCGCAAGCTGAAAGAGCTCGAAAGCGTGATCTCGATCTCGATCCTCGATCCGGTCATGGGCGATCAGGGCTGGGAGTTCGGCACCGGGCCGGGCACTACCGCGGACACGGTCAACGGCAAACGCCGGCTTGGCGAAATCTATCTGCTCGCCGATCCGCGCTACACCGGCCGCGTCTCGGTCCCGGTGCTCTGGGACAAGGAGCGGCGCACCATCGTCAACAACGAGTCGCCCGAGATCATCCGCATGCTCAACGCGGCGTTCGCGGCGTTGACCAACGACCATGCCGATTATTATCCGCAGGAGTTGCGCGCCGAGATCGACCGGATCAACGCCCGCGTGCTGAGCGACGTGAATATCGGCGTCTATCGCGCCGGGTTTGCTACCAGGCAGGAAGCCTACGAGGAAGGCTGCCGCGCCGTATTCGCCGCGCTCGACTGGGTCGAGGGCCTGCTGTCGCGCCAACGCTATCTTGTCGACGCGCGCCTGACCGAGGCGGATTGGCGTCTGTTCACCACGCTGGTGCGCTTCGACGCGGTCTACTACAGCCATTTCAAATGCAATCTGCGCCGCATCGCCGACTATCCCCATCTGTCGAACTATCTGCGCGATCTCTTTCAGGTCCCCGGCGTCGCCGGTACCGTGAACATGGATCACATCAAGCGCCACTATTACATGAGCATGACGGCGATCAATCCGACCCGGATCGTGCCGATCGGGCCGGAGCTGGATTTTGCGGCGCCGCACGACCGCGGACGGTTCGAGGCGGCGCGCTTAGCTTGACGCCGGACTGCGCGCGAGTTTTGCTCGTCGCGGAAGAAATTCTCGTTCTTTGTTGAACGCCGCTTGGCAATTTTCCGGATTTCCGGAAATTCCGATTGCACCGCCTATGCCGCCGCCGCGCGCCGCCGTTTTGTGCCGCGAGTGAATCAAGCTCTGCGCTACTTGGGATAGCAGCGGCCTGAGCGAAATTCGTAGGTCCTCGTTAACTACGGGCGCGTAGCCTGTGCCACTACCGTTCAGGCAAAAGATGCGCATCGCCTTGGTCGAACCGAGCCGCACGGTCCAACGGATCGTCACCGGCATCATCGAGCCCTGGGGACATGAAGTTCGCACCTTCATGGATGCCCCGGAAGCCCTCGCCTGCCTGCGGGCGGAGAGAGACGTCTGCGTGCTGATCACCAGCGCGGAGCTCGCCTCTACATCGGGCGCCCAGCTGGTCAGCGCCGCGCGGGCGCTCGCCGGTGCGCAACGGCCGCTCTATATCGTCTTGATGTCCTCGAGCGATCAGCGCTCGAAGATGATTCAGGCGCTCGAGAACGGTGCCGATGATTTCATTTCCAAACCGCCGGCGCCGGAAGAGCTTCGCGCTAGGCTTCGGGCCGGGGAACGTATCACCTCGATGCAGGCCGAACTGATCACGCTGGCGACGATCGATTCTCTAACCGGACTGCTGACACGCCGTGCATTCGTCGCCGCCGCGGAACGAATGGTAGAGCGGGCGGCGGCAGGACGGCACTTTTCCGTCCTCATCTGCGACCTCGATAAGTTCAAGGCCGTAAACGACACCTATGGTCATGAAACCGGCGACCTGGTTCTGCGAAAAGTCAGCGAAGAACTGAGAGCGATCGACGCGCCGGCGGGCCGGCTCGGCGGCGAAGAGGTCGCGTTGCTGACCGACGGGCACTTGGACGACGCGGTCGATCTCGCCGAGCGTTTTCGCGAGTCGGTCAGCAACCTCGCCATTCGCGTCGGAAACAGGACGATCGGGGTCACCTGCAGCATCGGCGCGGCCGAATGGGAGCCGGGCGACACCATTGACACGCTGTTGCGTCGCGCCGATGCCGCGCTTTACGAGGCCAAGCGCACGGGTCGCAATCGCGTCGTCGCCGCCGACAGCTTTGCCTTGTCCGACGAGCACAAGCGCTGGCGGGGAATCGCCCGGACCGCGGTGCGCAACGACGCCTGATACGACGCCCGCGCCCGCGCGCCGCCACGGCGCCGGATTATCCGGCGGCCGCACGCTCACGGTCGCGCGGCATAGAACAGGTTGGTCGGGCTTTTGATATCAAGCCGCTCGAAGCTCCGGAAACCGGCGCCGCGAAGCAGCGCCTCGGTGCGCGCCGGGCCGAGGCAAGTGCCCAAGCCCGGCCCGCCTCTGGCCAGCGACTGCGTCATGCAATGGAAGATGCTGAAGCCGTAGAACATGGTGCCGATCGGATTGATGTTGTCTTCAAGCCGGTCGGCGGCCTTGGGCTCGATGATGAACAGCGTCCCTTGCGGTTTGAGCAGCGCGTGGATCTGTTCGAGCGTGCGCTCGGGCGCGGCGAAATCGTGGATGCAGTCGCAGGCGGTGACCAGGTCGAAACCGCCGCCGGCATCAAAATCGGCGGTCGTCGCGGCGACGAAGGAGACTCGGCCGGATACACCGGCCTCGGCGGCGACCGCTTCCGCCTGACGGATCGACTCCTGGTCCGGGTCGAGACCGACGATCGTCGCCGCGGGAAAGTTTTTGGCGAGCGCGACGCACACCCGGCCGGCGCCGCAGCCGACATCGAGCGCGCGTCCGCCCGCTTCGAGGCCGGCTCTCGCCTCCGGCAGCGCCTGCAGCCAATAGCCGGCGAGGCGCTGCTCGTATTGCCCGCGGTTCATCAGGTCCAGGCCGGCGACGCCGTCGGCGCCGAATTTTTCGAACGGCACGCCGCCGCCGCGCGCGAACGCCGTGGCGACATCGGGCGCGACCCGCAGCAGCACCGGCGCCCAGACGAACAGGCCGCCCATGAAATGGTCGGTTTCGTCGGAGGCGAGCAGGAAGGCATGCTCGTCGGGGAGGCGATAGGTTTCGCTAGCGGCGTCATAATCGAGGTATTTGGCGCAGGTCATACCCTTGAGCCATTCCTCCACATAGCGTGCCGTCAATCCCGATTCGCGCACCACGTCTTCGATCCGCATCGGTCCTTTGCCGGCCATGGCGCGGAACAGTCCGGTCTTGACCCCGACATAGCCCATGCCGGCCGTCATCGTGCCCGCCATGTCGGCGAACACCCGGTCGGCAAAACTCTTGACCCGCTCTCTATCCATCGCGTCGTCCCCGGCCGCCGACTAATCGCACTCGCTCGCTTGATGTCGCCCGCTACGCAAATCGCTCTTTTGCTCGGGCGCGCGCTTTCATGGCTTCCACTTCGCGGTTTCGCGCCGGGCTCGTGGTTTCGAGCGCGGCGAGGAGCCGGCGGGCGGCGCTGGCGACCTCATCGATCGCGCGGTTGAACGCCGCTTCGTTGGCGCGCGAGGGATGGGTGTATCCGCTCAGCTTGCGCACGAATTGCTCCGCCGACGCGCGGATTTCTTCCTCCGTTGCCGGCGGCTCGAAATTAAACAGCGTGCGGATGTTGCGGCACATGGGCGGCTCCTTTCACTGACACATGCAGCAAGCGTAGCCCGGATCGAGCGCGAGCGAAATCCGGGGCTGCATTCGTGCCTCTCGCCCGTTCCTCGCATTTCGCTTCCTGGACGCCGGCTGCGGCTCTAGGGAAACGACGGTCTCGGCGATAAAATCATCGCCAGCCGCGTCATTTTTTTGGGGTTCCGGGTGTCGTCTGTCGCCTCCGAGTCGATCACTATTGCTGGCGAGGGCGGCATCCGCGTTTCCGGACTGCTGCAAACGCCGCCCGATGCACGCGCCTGCTACGTGCTGGCGCATGGCGCGGGAGCAGGGATGCAACATCCCTTTATGGCGGCGGTCGCGGCGGAACTGGCACAGCGCGGCATTGCCACGTTGCGCTATCAGTTTCCCTACATGGAGAACCGCAGCAAGCGTCCCGACTCCCCGCCGGTCGCGCAGGCAACCGTGCGCGCCGCCGTCGAGACGGCGCTCCGTCGACTGCCGGGATTGCCGCTCATCGCCGGCGGGAAATCCTTCGGCGGCCGGATGACCTCGCAGGCGCAGGCGAAGGCGCCGCTGCACGGCGTGCACGGATTGGCGTTCCTCGGCTTTCCGCTGCATCTGGCCGGCCGCCCGTCGCGCGATCGCGCCGAGCATCTTTTCGACGTGCAGGCCCCGATGCTGTTCCTGCAAGGCACGCGCGACGCTCTCGCCACGCTCGATCAGCTCGAGCCGGTTTGCCGGGCGCTTGGTCCGCGCGCGACGCTGACGCTTTTTACCGACGCCGATCATTCCTTCCACGTGCCGGCGCGAACCGGCCGGAAGGATTCGCAAGTGCGCAGCGATGTGCTCGACGCGCTCGCCCTCTGGATCGACGGCGTCATCGCCGGTCCGGCAGGGCAGCAGGCGCGGCCGGCTATCGGCTCGTGAACGCCGGTACCCGCCGCTCCGCCATCGCCTTCACGCCTTCTTTGAAGTCTTCGGTCTGGCGCAGGCGCGTCTGCTCGGCGAGCTCGTGCTCGGTCGCCGCGCGCACGCGGTCGGCGAGATTGCCGCGCATGGTGGCGCGCGTCGCGATCAGCCCGAGCGGCGAGTTCTCGGCGATCTCGGCCGCGAGCGCGAGCGCGGCGGTACGCACTTCGCCCTGCGGCACGAGTGCGTCGGCGAGACCCATGGCGTACGCCTCGTCGCCGCGGACGCGGCGGCTGGTATAGAACATCAGCGCCGCCTTGCTCGGCCCGATCACCGCCGGCAGGGTGACGGTCAATCCGAAGCCGGGATGAAAGCCGAGCCGGGTGAAGTTGGCGCAGAAGCGCGCCTCGGTGCAGGTCACGCGGAAATCGGCCACCATGGCCAACCCCAAGCCGCCGCCGACCGCGGCGCCGTGCACGGCGGCAACGATCGGCTTTTTGGTGCGGAACAGGCGGTTGCCTTCGATGTAGAGGTGCGCCGCGCCGGGCCTGGGTCCGCTGAGCAGCGCGCCGCCGTCGCTGTCGCCATCGCCGAAATTGGCGCCGGCGCAAAACGCCTTGCCTTGCGCCGCCAGCACCAGCGCGCGGCAATCGGCGTCGGCGTCGAGCGCCTCGAAGGCCTCGGCGATTTCCTTGATCAGCGCGATGTCGAAGAAATTATTCGGCGGCCGCCTGATCTCGACCAGCGCCACATGACCGGTTTTTTCCACGCCGATATCCTTGAACGGGCCCATTGCGGTGTCCTTCGCTTGTCGTTACTCGGCCGCGCCGCGGCGTTCGGCCGTCTCGGTTTCGCGCTTGACGATCAGGGCGTCGACGACGGATATGCCCTCGCCCTGCGCGTGCACGATCACCGGATTGAGATCGATCGCGGCAATATCGTCGGCATGGTCGGCGGCAAACTGCGACAGCGCGACCATCAGATCAGCGAGCGCCTCGACGTCCGCCGGCGGCGAGCCGCGGTGGCTGCCGAACACCTGCGCGCCGCGGAGCCGGCCGAGGAGCGCGCGCGCGGCGGCCGGATCGAGCGGCACCGGCGCCAGCGCCACATCGCCGAGCGTCTCGACCAGCACGCCGCCAAGGCCGGCCATCAGCATCAATCCCCATGTCGCGTCGCGATTAATGCCGAGAATGACTTCGCGGCCGGGCGGCGCCATCGGCTGCACCAGCACGCCGTCGATGCGCGCCGCCGGCGCGTGACGCTTGGCTGAGGCGAGCACGCGATCATAGGCCGTGCGCACCGCGTCGGCGGCGGAGAGATTCAAGGCGATGGCGCCGGCCTCGGTCTTGTGCGGAATATCGTCGGACTGAACCTTGAGCGCCACCGGCCGTCCGATCGCCTGCGCGGCGGCAACAGCCGCATCACGCGAATGCGCGAGCTCTCCCACGTTCTCGGCGCCGATGCCGTAGGCCGAAAGGAGCGGCCGCGCCCGGTACTCACAAAGTACCGGCCCGGATTGCGCCAGCATTGCACGCACTTTCGCCCGTGCCGGCGCGGGCCCGACCGTCGCGCTTGCTTGCAACAGGCGCTCGCGCAGCAGCCGGTAGTCGGCCATCGCACGCAACGTACGGGCGCAGCCCAGCGCGTCGGTGAACAGCGGGCAGCCGGCTTCGTTGAGGATCTCGACGGTGCGCGCGGCGGGAAGCGTGTAGGTCCACATGAACACCGGCTTCGGCGATTCGCGCGCCAGCTCTTTCAATCTCGGCAGATCGGCTTCGAGAAAAGCCGAGCGGC
>Ga0210394_10006916_pt1 | contig 12122 bp, 14 predicted proteins | sample IncBWC12MmetaG_FD_160121 | JGI IMG/M metagenome (GOLD analysis project Ga0210394, IMG submission 160121) | Forest soil microbial communities from Barre Woods Harvard Forest LTER site, Petersham, Massachusetts, United States - Inc-BW-C-12-M | ecosystem: Environmental > Terrestrial > Soil >... | reverse complement strand
TCGCAGCGCCTGGTTCAATACTTCGATGTGCCGCGCCGCGAGACCATCGAACTCATCGAGTGACCGGTTTCGGTACATGGTGTGGCGCCCCATCGCAAGATCCGGCGCATCGATCTGCAGAATGACGCCCGCCGCAACAATGGCCTCGTACTCGGATCGAAGCGCTTCCGCGAGCGCCCCTAGATACTCATCTTGGGTTTGGTAGTAATCGTTCGGTTGAAACAGTGCGATCACGCCCGGAGAGGCCGCATTCATGAACGCCTCGAGCGGCGGCGCTGCGTCGGTTGCGGCGCGAAGATTTTGCAAATCGGCCTGAAGCGGCCCCGCGTTGGTCCGCGTAACCGCCCCGACACAGCGCGGTCGACGATACTTGGCCGTGGAGCCCCGCTCCGCAAGCTTGGTCAGCAGACCCGGGAACTCAACGAGGTCCTGGCCAGGCTCGCGCGGTGTGTCGCCGGCAAATCCGGAGCAGCGCTTTGAAATGTACGTCGCGTAGCTGATCTTGCTCATCTCGCCGTCGCTGACGACGTCAATTCCCACGCCCACCTGCCGTCGGACCACATCAGCGACCGCGGCTGCGATGACGGAGGCTCCCATCTCCGCAGGCCCGGCGTCATCTCTTTCCCGGGCAAACAGCACATCGGTGACTGCCTGGCTTCGAGGCAGGCTCCCGACGTGCGTCGTGAGGATACGATCAGTGCTGTGCTGCATTGCTGGCTTGCTGCTTGTGCCGTCAGCGGTAGGTGTTGTTCGAGGTGTGATCACCGGCCAGCCAGCGCTTCAGATCCTGGTGGGCGCTCGCCAACCGATCGGTGCCGATTTTCTGCACGCTCGGGTGATCGAGTGTGAATTCCAGGATCAGCCCATTGGGATCGCTCACGTAGAGGGAGCGGCAGTACCCGTGCTCGAGGACGTACGTGGCGGGCGGCTCGATGCCAGCCTTGGTGATTCTCGCTTGAATTCCGGCTTGAGTCTCTGCGTCCACTTTGAGCGCGATATGGTGGAAGGGCGACGCCGGCATTTTCGGTCCGAATTCTTCCTGATCCGCGGGATCCGCGAACTGGAAGAAGGCCAGCGCGCCGCCATCGCCGAGCCCATAGAACGTATGAACGTAGGTCCTAACCTTGCCGAACAGCTCATCGGACTCGCACCAGGTCGCCAGCAGGGGCAGTCCGATGACCTCCTCGTAGAACCGCCGCGTCTTCTCCTGGTCCCGGGTTACGTACGCCGTGTGATGAAGGCGTGAAGGGAGCTTGGCCGCTTGAGCCATGATGTGTACCTCCTGCTCAGTACCGATAATCGAAATTGCGGTTTTTATGATACCGCGCCGTGAACACTCTTCATTTTCTCGCGATCGAGTTGCGCGCGCACAATCTGCGCGCCGGCCACCATCGCTTGCAACTTACCAAACGCGACGTCGCGCGGCAGGTACTTCATTCCGCAGTCGGGGGCGACCAGCAGATCGGCCGCAGTGACGTACGGCAACGCGCGGCGGATCCGCGTCGCGACCACATCGGGCGACTCAACCTCGTGGCTGGACAGGTCTATGACCCCGAGGATGATTTGCTTGCCGCGAAGTCCGCTGAGCGCAGCGCAGTCGAGGTTCGATTGCGCCGTTTCAATGGATACCTGTTGGCAGCCGCATTCTGCGAGTTCCGGCAGAAACGAGTATCCCGAAGGCCGCGTATGAATGATCGCCGCATAGCCGAAACAAATGTGCACGGCGGTGGTGCCTGTAATTCCGTCGAGCGCACGATTGAGTGCGCCAAGACCAAAGGCACGCGCCTCCTCTGGCCGGGCCTGCATGTAGGGTTCGTCGATTTGCACGACGTCGGCGCCCGCGTTGAAAAGGTCGCGAATCTCGGCGTTCACGGCTGCCGCGTAGTCCATTGCGGCGAGTTCACGGCTGCCGCCGTAGTAATCGATTTGCGCCTGCTGCGACATCGTGAACGGGCCGGGTACCGTCACCTTGACCCGACGCTGCGTATGGCGGCGGAGGAATTCGAGATCACCAACCTCCACGGCACGGCGGCGCCGGATCGGGCCGACGACCCGCGGCACGGGATTGGGCTGACCGCTGCGATCGATCGCCGTTCCGGGATTGTCCAGATCGACGCCATCCAGCGCGGTGGCGAATCGATTCGAGTAGCTTTCGCGGCGAATCTCTCCATCGGTAATGATATCCAGGCCCGCGTCTTCCTGCGCTTTGATCGCCATGATCGTGGCGTCTTCCTGGGCTTCTGCCAGGTAAGGTTCCGGCACCCGCCAAAGTTCGCGGGCACGCACGCGTGGCGGAAATCTTGCCGCCAAGCGCTGGCGATCAATGAGCCACTCCGGTTGCGGATAGCTTCCCACGAGTGTCGTCGGCAACAGCATCACAGCCCCCAAACAATTACCAGCGCTCGCGGGCGCACTCGCCGTTCCTCAGGCACTCTCGCTCGAGCGGAACCCAGAAGGCGTCTCGCCGTCATACTCGATCGCCTGCGCCGCCGCATGCGCCATCACAAAACCAATCGATCGTTGCTGCTCTTCCAGCAGGTGTCCGAGCAATCCGGCGGTACGCGCCAGCATCGGTACGCCTTTGAGTGCCAGCAACGGGTACCCGACGTCCAAGAGCACTGCGGGAATCGCGCCTGATACGTTGATCGCGAGCGGCTTACCGACCAGCTGCGGCAGCAGCTTTTCCACGGTGTGTGCGATTTCGGCATGAGGGCCCGAAGATCCAAGCTCAGCGGCCACCGTGAAGAGCCGGCGCGCGCGGGGGTCGAATCCCTTGTGCAACGGGTGACCGTAGCCCGGAATCGCGCGATTCCCGGCGCGGTATTCGCCGATGACTGCCGTCGCGGCTTCTTCCACGGGCTGTCCGCCGCCGGCGCGCGCCGCGATCTCGGCGAAGAATCGTCCCGCGGCCTCGGAGGACCCCAATATCACGGAACCGCAACCCAGGATCCCGGCAGCGACCGCCCCTTGCAGTGCTTCGGGTGCCGCGGCGAGGGTCATGCGGCTGGCAACCACGCTTGGCACCAGCCCGTGCTCGGCAATCGCCACCAGCGTTGCGTCAAGAACTCTTCGTTGCGCCGCGCTCGGCAGCGCGCCGGTGACCAGCAGCCAGAAGTGATCGGTAAAGCTGATTGCGCCGATCAGCTCGCTCGTGAGGTCCCGGCCGCGGACCACGATCGTCTCCTCGTTCGAAGTCGATATCGCGGAGCTGCGCTGGTTCTGGCGACCAATTTTCAAGTGTCCCCCGTTCGACCGGATTTCGTATATCGAACATCACGTCGATATGCGAAATATACTGGACCTCGATCCGAGGTCCGTCAAGATGACGTGAATTGGCCTCGCGCTATTTCGTATACCGAAATATACTTCGCTAATGACGCGTCGTATGACAACACCGCATCGCGAAGCGATGGGTGGACTCGCCAAGGGTTTGGCAGTCATTCGCGCGTTTTCCCGGGACCATGCGGCGCTCAGCCTCAGCGATATCGCACGAAGTGCCGGGGTTCCAGCGGCGACTGCGCGGCGCTGCTTGTTGACGCTCGAGGAACTCGGTTACCTGACACGAAACGGCCGCTCTTTCCTGTTGCGCCCAAAAGTACTCGAACTCGGGGCGGCCTACCTCGAGTCGATGAATATCGAACAGCTAACCAAAACCCACCTCGAAGAGTTGGCGCGCGGAACTTCAGACTCCGCGGCGCTGTGCGTGTTGGACGGCATCGAGATCGTCTACGTCGCACGCACCTCGGTGCGCACACTCATGCGCCTCGAAGCCCACGTCGGCAGCCGCTTCCCCGCGCACGCGACCTCGACCGGTCGTGTGTTGCTGGCGGGCGTGAGTGCCGACCGGCTTCAGCGGTATTTCAGTGGCGCCAGATTGGAAGCATTGACCGAACGAACCGTGACCGATCGCGCGAAGCTGCGTGCCCTCATCGACGACTGCCGCCGCAGCGGCTATTCGGCCGTTGCGGACGAACTCGCTCATGGAGTGATCGCCCTCGCCGTCCCGGTTTTCGACCAGCAAGGGCGGGTGGTCGCGGCGCTGAATTCATCGAGCCATTCGCGGAAGATCACCAAGGCGAAGCTGGTACGCGAGCGTCTGGGGATGCTGCAGAAAATCAGCCGGCAAATCTCCGCCGATCTCTCGAGCGTGCCCTGGCTATCCTTAAGCGCTCAGCTCTGAAGCGTGCGCTGCCAGCCTTGACGGCCCCGTTGTGGGCACGTAGCCTGATTGCGAAAATTATTTCGCTATTCGAAGGCGCCCATGCGTGCGTTTCTCGAGAGTTACGCGACCTAACTCCGTTAGCCAGGAGCAACCTTTCATGCCCAATGTGAATGTTCTTGTCCTCTATTACAGCAGCTACGGACACATCGAACTGATGGCGCAGGCGCAAGCCGAAGGTGCAGCCCGCATCCCGAGGGCCCGCGTCGTCGTCAAGCGTGTACCTGAAACCATGCCGCTGGACGTCGCGAAGGCCTCCGGGTGCAAGCTCGACCAAGCCGCACCGCTTGCCGCTCCGGAAGAACTCGATCAGTACGATGCGATCATCTTCGGCACGCCGACACGGTTCGGCAACATGGCCGGGCAGATGCGGAACTTTCTCGACCAGACGGGAGCGCTATGGGCGCGCGGCGCGCTGGTCGGAAAAATCGGGTCTGTTTTCTGCAGCACCGCCAGTCAGCATGGCGGCCAGGAAACCACGATCACCTCGTTTCACACCACCCTGCTCCACCAGGGAATGATCATCGTCGGATTGCCATATACCTTTACGGACCTCGCAACGATGAGGGAAATCACGGGCGGCACTCCGTACGGTGCGAGCTGCGTAACCGGTTCAGGAGCGGAATTGCGGATGCCGAGCGCTCTCGAGCTGGAGATGTGTCGATTTCAGGGGGAGCACGTGACCCGCATTGCCGGGCAGCTTCTGGCGGGAGCTGCACATTGAGCAGTCGGATGCGTTTCCCGTAGCGAACGAAAGGAGGGGCCGTGCCCGTGTCGGAGCAGGAGGTTCCTGTCTTGGACCCGGACGGTCGGTTCGAAGACACCGTGCGGATCGGCGCACAGGGCGCGCTGCTGCTGCGACCCGACGGCGTCATCGGTTGGCGCGCCTGCGGGCCACACGCGGATCCGCACGCACGGCTCAACGAGGTGATGCGGCAGCTGACATTCCGGCGGCTGAGCCGCGAGAAAATCGCCGGCTAATCTGTGCGCTGCAGCTGTTTCTCGAGGCGGTCCAAGGTTTTCATGGCGGGCAGGCATTGCGCCAAGCTGGCATTTGGCTCGCGTGCTTCGCGAATGGCGGCGAAGAACTCGCGATCCTGTAGTTCGATGCCGTTCATCGAAACATCCACTTTCGATACATCGATGGGCTCGCTTTTGCCGTTCAGCAGCTCATCATACCGCGCGATGTAAGTGCCGTTGTCGCAGATGTAGCGGAAAAACGTGCCTAAGGGTCCCTCGTTGTTGAAGGACAGGGAGAGCGTACATATGGCCCCCGACGCGACCTTCAATCCAATACTCATATCCATCGCAATCCCCAAGCTCGGGTGCTTCGGTCCTTCGAGCGCAAAAGTCTGCGACGCCTTCTCGCCCGTTTGATAGGCAAATAAATCCACCGTGTGGCAGGCATGGTGCCACAGCAGATGGTCCGTCCAGCTGCGCGCTTTTCCCAGCGCATTGGTGTTGGTGCGGCGAAAAAAGTAGGTTTGCACATCCATCTGCAAAATCTTCAGTTCGCCGCCGACAACGCGCTTGTGGATCCATTGATGGCTGGGATTGAAGCGGCGCGTATGCCCTGCCATCGCGATGACGCCGGTCTCTGATTGCACGCGCACCAAGCGCTCCGAATCGGCAAGCGAGTCGGCCATGGGAATTTCTATCATGACATGCTTGCCGGCGCGCATGCACTGTTCGCCCTGCGCGGCATGCAGTTGAGTCGGGGTGCTCAAGATGACCGCATCCAGCCCGGGCAGCGCCAAACTCTCGGCCAAGTTTCCGGTCCAATGGGGAATCTTCCATTGCGCCGCCACTTCGCGGGCGGATTCTTTGCTCGATCCGGCGAGGGAGATCACTTGGATGTCCGGTATCTTGGCCATCGCTTCCAGATGCTTGATCCCGAATGCCCCCTGACCGGCCAGGCATACCTTCATGCTGCGCTCCTGTTCTCGAGAATCAGCACACCGGCCGCCGTGTTGGACGCCGGCACATGATAGTGGCGATAAATCTCGGCGACATGCTCGTCCAATGCGCCGCGCATCACATGCCACATCACCATCTCGATTCCCTCGGAACCCGCTTCCCGCATGTATTCCGTGTGAGTGATTTTCGTCAGCGCCAACGGGTCCCTGGTCATTCCGTCGAGAAATGCCGCGTCGAAGCGGCTGTTGATCAAACCCGCGCGTTCACCCTGCAGCTGATGCGACATCCCGCCGGTTCCATAAATTACCACCCGCAAATCTTGATCGAATTTATCCACCGCGCGGCGGATGGCTTGACCGAGCTTGAAACAGCGGGCGCCGGTCGGCGGCGGGTACTGAACCACGTTGACGCAGATCGGAATCACCCGAAACGGCCATGCCGCCGGTTGGCCGCAGGTGATGGACAACGGTACGGTAAGGCCGTGATCAACCGGCATTTCATTCGCGATGGTCATATCGAATTCATCGAGAATCAGCGACTCGGCGAGGTGCCAGGCGAGCGGAGCGCATCCCTGCACGCCGGGCACGGGCCGCGGCCCAAAACCTTCGTCAGCAATGGGAAATTGATCGGCAACGCCGATCATGAAGGTGGGAATAATTTCCAAGGAAAGCGCGTTGGCGTGATCGTTGTAAACAATGATGGCGACGTCTGGTGCAAGTTTCGCGAGCCATTCGCGCACGGGTGCAAAGCCCTTGAACAGAGGTTCCCAGTAGGGGGTACCCGTCATACCGCGATCAACCGCGACACCGATGGCAGGAACGTGCGACGCGGCAATACCGGCAATGATCCTAGCCACTGGTCTGCTCCGTTTTACGCTCGTCCTTGTAACGGTTGCCTTCGGGGCTACGACCGCCCGCAAGCATCATCTGCGCATAAGTTTCCTTCGGAACCCCTGACATCATGCCGGCTACGTCTTGAAAGGTTAGTCCATCGCAGAACGCGATCTTGATCGTGTAGTAGATATTTCCCCCGACTTTGAGCATTCCCAGCCAGTCGCGCTGCAGCACCGTGCGCCGCTGCTCTGCGCTCAACGCGAATCGATCGAGATACGCTGATTCGTTTTCCTTGAAGCTCTTGCGGTTCTGCGCCTTGTTGAGCGACATGCAAAACATGTTCAGCGCGTATCCCTCGCGGCCGCGCCGGGAATCAAAGACATACGTGCCGGGAATGCTGTCATAGTCGGGTGGCTGGCTCATGTCAGGACCTCTGCGGAGCGGATTTCTCGGCGCACGATATCGCGAACGACGTCCATCGCCTTGCGCAGCAGCGGACTCTTCGGGCGCTGCGCAGACGTCGCAATGGAAAGCGAAGTCTTCAATGTCGGCGCGAGTACTGGTTTGACCAGCACCTCTGCTGCCCACGGCGTCGACTTTACCGCGTTCAACGGCAGCACTGCATAGCCGTGGCGCTGACGCACCAGGTCGATGATCGCCGGAATGCATTCGATTTCATACGCGACTTTGATCGTCACGCCGACAGCCGCCAGCGCGTTCTCCACCGACATGCGCATGGCGTGCGGGCGGCTGGGAATTATAAGAGGATAGTTGCCAAGCTCCGCCAGCGGCACGCTCTTGCTTTTCTTGCGCTCAGCCGGTAGCGGCAGCGGGGTAATGAAAAACAGCTGTTCGTCGAGAAGCGGCTGCAAATCCACACTGGGAGAGGCGGGAGCGTTGTAAACCAGGGCGCAATCGACCCTGCCGTTGTTCAACCATTCCAGAATGTAGGCGGACAGCCCTTCGACGGTGGCGAGCCTGGCATTCGGGAGCTGGCGAGCGAAAGCTTTGACCAGTGGAACGGTCATGCTGCGCCCGAGAGTCGGCGGCAATCCCAGCGTCAAGTGCCCCGAATCGCCGTTGCGCTGCTCGTCCAGTTCCTGGCGGGCGCGCCCCACTTGCGTAAGTATGCCGCGCGTATGTTCGAGCAGCCTGGAGCCCGCATCGGTGAGGATTACACCTCGACCATTGCGCTCGAACAAGGTCTGGCCTAGTTCGACTTCCAATTGGCGGACTTGTCGGCTGAGCACGGGCTGCACGACCGACAAAAATGTTGCGGCACGCGTGAAACTTCCTAGTTCCGCGACATGCCGAAAGTATTCCAATTGTTTTAATTCCATCGAGAACTAGCGATATGTTGATTCGCTATATCAGATATACGCGTCATATCTTGTTAGTATACGTGATTACGCAGTTTCGTAAGTAGTTACCGGCTAACGGAGATTGTAAAGATGATCGGCCAATCGGGCATCGCCATCAGATCAATCACGCGCGCGGATCCCGCAGCGCTCGCGCAACTCGGGCAATTCGGTGTCGCCACGGTGCACGAAGCAATGGGCCGCAGCGGACTGCTCGCAAGTTACATGCGGCCCATTTATCCCGGCGCCAAGCTTTGTGGTACGGCAGTGACCATCTTTGCTCATCCCGGCGACAACTGGATGCTGCATGTCGCCGCCGAGTTGCTGCAACCCGGCGACGTTGCGATCCTTGGGACCTCGGCCGAGAACACCGACGGCATGTTCGGCGAGTTGTTGGCCACTTCATTTCGCGCCCGCGGCGCCCGCGGTCTCGTCATTGACGCGGGCTGCCGCGACACCGCTGAACTCCTCGCCATGAAGTTCCCGGTTTGGTCCAAGGCGGTGCATTCCAAGGGCACCGTCAAGGCCACGGTCGGTTCGGTCAATACACCGATCGTGTGCGCGGGGGCGCTGGTGAATCCCGGCGATGTGGTGATCGCCGACGACGACGGCGTGGTGATCGTGCCCAAGCTGCGCGCCGCGGCGGTTGCTGCGGCCGCTGCCGCACGGGAAACCAAAGAAACGGCCACTCGCAAGCGCCTGGCCGCCGGCGAATTGGGCCTCGACGTATACGGCATGCGTGAACCCCTGGCCAAGGCGGGCCTTAAGTATTTCGCTGACGAAGCCGCAGTGCAGCGGGAGCCAGGCCCGTGAGTGCTTCGCCCAAGAACCCGCTGAAAAGCTGCTTACCGCCGGATCCCGCTCCGATCACACCCACGCTGCGTTTGCCGCCAGGTGCGTGTGATGCGCACTGCCACGTGTTCGGCCCGGCGCACAAATTTCCATACGCCGCCGACCGCAGCTACACGCCGCCGGATGCGCCGGTCGAGAACTTGCGGAAATTGCACGCCAAACTGGGCATCTCGCGCGCCGTGATCGTGCACGCAAGCTGCCACGGCACCGAGATGGGGGTCACCCTCGATGCCATCGCATCCAGTCGCGATACCTATCGCGGTGTGGCCTGCGTGGCAGACGAGGTAACCGACCGGGAGCTGCAGCGGCTGCACGACGGCGGAATTCGCGGCATTCGCTTCAATTTCGTCAAGCACTTGGGTGGTGTACCGGACCTGGGCGTGTTTCATAAAATGCTGGCTCGAATCAAACCGATGGGTTGGCATGTGGTGCTGCATTTCGACGCCGAGGACATTCTGACGCAGCAGGATCTGCTCGCACGAATCGAGATCCCGTTCATCATTGACCACATGGGCCGCGTCAAGGCCGCCGAGGGTTTGCAACAACGGCCGTTTCAACTGCTTCTGGATCTTTATCGCAACAACCCCTTGGCGTGGATCAAGGTCTGCGGTTCGGAACGCGTCTCCGTGGGCAAGCGGCCGTTTCGCGACGCCGTACCGTTTGCGCGCGCCCTCATCGCAGTGGATTCGGGGCGAATTCTTTGGGGCACCGATTGGCCGCATCCCAATATCACCAAGGACATGCCGAACGACGGCGAACTGGTTGATCTATTTGCGGAGATCTGTCCGGACGCCCTCGTGCGCCAGCAGATTCTGGTGGAAAATCCCACGCGCATGTACTGGACGCAACTATGATCATCGATTGTCATGGCCACTACACGACGGCGCCCGCGGCGCTGCAGAAATTTCGCGACGAGCAAATTGCGGGACTCAAAGCCGGCATCGACGTACCGCTGATCGCCGCGGGCGCCATCAGCGACGATCAGATCCGCGACAGCCTGGAGAATGCACAGCTCAAATTGCAGCGCGCACGCGGCACGGACCTGACGATATTCTCCCCGCGCGCGTCGGCCATGGCCCACCACATCGGCAGTGAATCGACCAGCCGCCGCTGGACGCAAGCCTGCAACGATTTGATTTACCGGGTCTGCGGGTTGTATCCGGATAATTTCATCGGGGTCTGTCAATTGCCGCAATCGCCGGGAGTGCCGCCGGTCAACAGTGCCGCGGAGCTCGAGCGCTGCGTCAATGAATTGGGGTTCGTCGGCTGCAATTTGAATCCGGATCCGTCCGGCGGGCATTGGACTTCACCGCCGCTCACCGACCGCCACTGGTACCCGCTGTACGAGAAAATGGTGGATTTGGACGTGCCGGCCATGGTGCACGTCAGTTCTTCGTGCAATGCGAATTTTCACGCCACCGGCGCGCACTACATCAACGCCGACACGACGGCATTCATGCAGTTTCTGAGCGGCGATCTGTTCAAGGATTTTCCGACCTTGAGATTCATCATTCCGCACGGCGGAGGCGCGGTACCCTACCATTGGGGGCGATACCGCGGACTTGCGCAGGATATGAAGAAGCCGTTGCTCGGCGATTACGTATTGAAAAATGTGTATTTCGATACCTGCGTTTATCATTTGCCCGGCGTCGAGCTGCTTCTGAAGGTGATTCCAGCCGACAATATTATTTTCGGGTCGGAGATGGTGGGCGCGGTGCGCGGCATCGATCCTGAAACGGGGAATTACTTCGACGATACCAAACGCTATCTCGATGCACTGCCATTATCCCAGTCGGATCGCTACAAGATCTTTGAGGGTAACGCACGCCGCGTATTCCCGCGGTTGAACTCAAAACTGCCGCACGAACGTCCTGGCGCAAAGACCGCGCAATCCTGATCCCGTGAGCGCCCTGCACTTGCTGACCTCCATGGCCTCGCGAGAATTACTGCGCGATCTCGCCGCACGCTTCGAAGCCGCGACCTCGCAAAGCGTCAGCGTCGAAGCAGCAGGCGGTGTCGCAGTGGCGAAGCGGGTACGCGGCGGCGAGACCGCCGACATCGTCGTGTTGGCGCGCAACACCATCGAGGATCTTGCCCAGGCAGGTTCGCTCATCGGGGCGAGCATCACCGACATCGCAAGATCTGGCATCGCCGTAGCCGTCCGCGCAGGCGCACAGTCCCCGGACGTGGCGACGCAGGACTCGCTGAAGCGCGCGGTCATGGCGGCGAGTTCCATCAGCTACTCCACCGGCCCGAGCGGCATCCATCTGGAAAAGATATTTGCCGGCTGGGGCGTGCTCGAGGAACTTCGCGGGCGCATTGTCGTGCCGCCCCCCGGGGTGCCCGTGGGCAGCTTGCTGGCTTCCGGCACCGTGCAACTCGGCTTTCAGCAATTGAGCGAACTCATCAACGTGACGGGCATCCGGGTATTGGGGCCGCTTCCTGCCGCCATACAACTCACCACGATTTTCAGCGGCGCAGTGACCTCCGTGAGCACGCGGGCGCAGGCAGCGAGCGCGCTTTTGCACTACCTGGCCTCCCCGGAGGTTCGAGACATCAAGCCGCGCTTTGGGATGGAGTAAGAATCGGGCCGATGGAGGACGTGATAATCGTTGGTGGCGGACCGGTCGGTTTCATCACCGCTCTCGGCCTTGCGCAAGCTGGAGTTCGCGTGCATGTCATCGAGGCCGAACCGCAAATCATCAACTCCCCGCGGGCGGCGGTGTATTTTTGGTCGGTTCTCGACGGTCTTGAGCGTCTGGGGATACTGGAGGATGCCGAGGCCGCCGGCGTACGCAAGCAGGACTACACCTATCTGGTCAAACGTACCGGCGAGCGCGTGGTTTATTCGCTCAAGATACTGCAGGGGCGCACCCCCCACCCCTATAACCTGCATCTCGGCCAGCATCGATTGGCCGATATTGCAATGCGCCGGCTGAAAAC
>Ga0210394_10006914_pt1 | contig 12124 bp, 13 predicted proteins | sample IncBWC12MmetaG_FD_160121 | JGI IMG/M metagenome (GOLD analysis project Ga0210394, IMG submission 160121) | Forest soil microbial communities from Barre Woods Harvard Forest LTER site, Petersham, Massachusetts, United States - Inc-BW-C-12-M | ecosystem: Environmental > Terrestrial > Soil >... | reverse complement strand
CTCCCGTTCCGTTTTGGGTCGGCGAGGAGTGCGGTGAGCAGAGGTGTGTCAGCTCGGCGGCCGAGCTGGGCCTCGAGGAGGATGCAGACCTCCACCGGCCATTCATCGACGCGGTGACGTTGAAGTGCGAGAAGTGCGCCGGCGTTATGAAACGCGTCCCAGAGGTGCTCGACGCCTGGTACGACTCGGGATCCATGCCGTTCGCCCAACGCGGATATCCGCGCCACGGCGCCGAGGAGTTCGAGGCAACATTCCCCGCCGACTTCATCTCGGAGGCGATGGACCAGACACGGGGGTGGTTCTACTCGCTGCTGGCCGTCTCAACCCTGCTCTTCAAGCAGAACGCGTACCGCAACGTGATCTGTCTCGGCCTGGTCGTCGACCCGAAAGGGAAAAAGCAATCGAAGTCGCGCGGCAACGTGCTCGATCCGAACTACCTGTTCGACAACTTCGGGTCCGATGCCGTGCGCTGGTATTTCTTCACCTCCGCGCCGGTCGGCGAGAACTACCGCACCGGGGACGCAGTTCTTCGGGAGACCGTGCAGCAGTTCTTCATCCCGCTGTGGAATTGCTACTCGTTCTTCGTCACCTACGCCCGCCTGGACAACTTCGACACCTCGCAACCGCAGGTGCCCCTCGGCGAGCGGCACGTGCTCGACCGCTGGCTGCTGTCGCGCCTGAGTGGGTTGAACCTGGCGGTCACCGGCGGCCTGGACCGTTACGACGCCGTCGAGCCGGCGCGGCGAATCCAGCGATTCGTCGACGACCTGTCGAACTGGTACATCAGGCGATCGAGGCGCCGGTTCTGGAAGTCGCAGTCTGACCGCGACAAGCTGGCCGCCTATCAAACGCTGTTCGAGGTTCTCAGCACGATCAGCCGGCTGATGGCGCCGTTCGCGCCTTTCATCTCAGACGCGATGTACAGGAACCTGTCTGAAGGCGGCTCAGTCCATCTCGCCGATTTTCCCGAGACGACGGCGCCGCATGACCCCGAGGTCGAGGCGAACATGGCGAAGGCGCGGCAGGCGGTCGAGCTCGGGCTGTCGGCGCGCGACTCCGTGCGCATCAAGGTCCGCCAGCCTCTGGCCTCGGTTTCCCTCCCGGGTGATCCCCTTCCCGACGAGATCGCTGCGATCGTCCGCGAGGAGCTGAACGTGAAGCAGCTGGTCTTCGGCGCCGCCGAGGTCAAGCTCGACACCGAGATCACCGAGGAGCTGCGCCTGGAAGGCCTGGCGCGTGAGGTGGTGCGGGCGGTCCAGGACCGGCGCAAGAAGGTCGGTCTCAACGTCGAAGACAGAATCCACACGCGCTATGTCGCCGACGGCATGCTGGTTCGCGCGATGGAGAAGCACGCCGATTACATCAAGAGCGAGACTCTGTCCCTCACGCTCGATCCGGGCCGGGCCGATGATTTCGCCGGTGAGCAGCAAATGCTGGAAGGAGAGCAGATCTGGATAGGCATCAAACGCGCCTGACCACAGGTCGCGTCCTTTTCGTGGTCATCGCCCTGTGCGTCTTTGCCCTGGACCGGCTGACGAAGAGCCTGGTGAACGCGAACGTTCCGTTCGGCACCGAGGTCCCGGTGATCGATCACCTGGTCGGGATCACCAACCTGCACAACTCGGGCGCGGCGTTCGGCTTCGTTCCCGCCGGCGCTGACCTGTACCTGATCGCCGCAGTGGTGGTTTCAATCGGGCTTGCGATCTATGTGGCGCGGCATCCGGGGGACATACGGACGGATGCGATCCTCGGTCTGATCATGGGCGGAACGATCGGCAACGGCTTCGATCGGATCGCGTTCGGTACGGTGACCGATTTCATCAACTTCCACTTTTGGCCGGTGTTTAACGTCGCGGACTCGGCCATCAGCATCGGGGTGGTGGCGCTCCTCGCCGGGTACGTCCTACGCAAGCCCGACGCCGCCTGATCGCGGCCGGCGCGTCGCCCCGCCTCGATCGCTTCCTCGCGGAGCAGGAGCCCGAGCTGAGCCGATCGGCGGCTGCGCGCCTGATCAAGGGCCACCTCGTGTTGGTGAACGGCAGACCGGCTGATCCCGCCGACCGAGTCGACGCGGGCGACGTGGTCGAGTTCGAGATCCCCGAGGCATATGCGATAGAGGCCGCGGCCGAGCCGATCGCGCTCCAGGTCGTGTACGAGGACGAAGACCTGGCGGTCATCGACAAGCCCGCGGGGATGGTCGTCCACCCTGCGCCAGGGCATTACACGGGGACCCTTGTCAACGCTCTGCTCGGGCGCGGCGGGACGTGGTCGGTGGTTGGCGGTTCGGCTAGGCCCGGCATCGTGCACCGGCTGGACAAAGGCACCTCAGGGCTGATCGTCGTCGCGCGCAACGACGCCAGTCATCGCGCGCTCTCCTCGCAGCTGAAAGACCGAACGCTCAGCCGCACATACATGGCGATCGTTCGTGGCCGCGTCAAAGAGGAGGCGGGTGAGCTCGAAGGTCCCATCGGGCGCGATCCGAGAGAGCGCAAGCGGATGGCAGTGGTCAGCGGGGGCCGGTTTGCGCGCACCCGGTATGAGGTGGTGGAGAGAGGGCGCGGGCATACACTCCTGCGCTGTGACCTCGAAACCGGGCGGACCCATCAGATTCGCGTTCACCTCGCCGCGCTCGGCCACCCGATCGCCGGAGATGTCGAGTACGGGGGTCCAAAGCCGGGCGACCCGGACCGCCCGATGCTTCACGCCTGGCGCTTGCGCCTCCGCCACCCGCGAAGCCACGCGGACATGACCTTCGAGGCGCGTCCCCCGGCCGACTTCGAAGCGTTCTGGTCTTCGCTGCGGTGAGCGTTGGACGCGGCCTGCTCGTCGTCATCAGCGGGCCGTCGGGTGTGGGCAAGGACACGCTGATCCAGCGCCTGCGTGAGCTCGAGCCCAGCCTGGAGTACTCGATCTCGTGCACGACCCGCGGGCCACGGCAAGGCGAGGTGGATGGTGTCAACTATTTCTTTGTGAGCCGGGAGCGGTTCGAGGCTCTCATCAGGGAGGGTTTCTTTCTCGAGCACGCGACCTACAACGCCAATTACTACGGCACTCCGGCGGAGGCGGTGGAGAAGGCCCGCGCGGCGGGCCGTGACATCCTGCTGAAGATCGAGGTGCAGGGCGCGGAACAGGTGCGCAGGCGGGCGCCGGATGGCCTTTTCATCTTCATCGCGCCACCCTCGAAGCAGGAGCTCGTCCGACGCCAGGAGCTCCGGCTGAGGGCCGACCCCGAGGAGGATATGGCCGAGCGGCGCAAGATCGCCGAGACGGAGATGAAGCACGCATCCCAGTACGACTTCGTCGTGATCAACGATGACCTCGAGCGTGCGGCGGGCGAGGTGCTCGCGATCATCCGTAAGAGGCGCGAGCGCCAAACTTGATCCAGACATGCCGCTAGATACGACCCCGGTGCCCAAGGAGCTGCGCGGGCTGCGCATCGTGCTGCTGGTGGCGGGTGGGATCGCCGCCTACAAGCTGGTCGACCTGGCCTCCGCACTGACGCAGGCCGGCAGCCAGGTGCGAGTGGCGATGACCCCTTCGGCGACGCGGTTCGTCGGCGCCCCCTCATTTCGAGGCGTCACCGGCAACCCGGTGCTCACCGGGCTCTGGGCTACCGACGGCGCGCCTGAGCCACACGTCTCACTGGGCGACTGGGCACAAGTGATGCTGCTGGCGCCGGCCACCGCCAACATCATTGGCCGGATCGCCAACGGCCAGTCCGACGACATCGTCACGGCGACGGTGCTGGCCTCACGCTCACCCGTCGTGGTGGCGCCGGCGATGAACGACGCGATGTGGTTCAAGCAGGCGGTCCGAGACAACATCGCGACGTTGCGAGAGCGGGGGATGACCCTGGTCGAACCCGAGTCGGGTCACCTCGCGAGCGGCCACGTCGGCGCGGGACGTCTTGCCGCTTCCGCGCAGCTGCTCGAGGCGATGGCCACCGCGGTCCGGTCTCGTTATGACCTAGCGGGCCGCCGCGTCGTGGTCACCGCCGGTGGCACGCGCGAGCCGATCGACCCAGTGCGGTTCATCAGCAACTACTCCAGCGGCAAGATGGGATTTGCCTTGGCGTCTGCTGCCGCGGAGCGGGGCGCGAACGTCGTACTGGTGACCACGGCGTCGCATCCGGCTCACCCGGGCGTCGAGCTGCGAGCGGTGGAGACTGCAGACGAGATGCTCGCCGAGCTCAGGGCCCAGATTGATGGCGCCGACCTGCTGGTGATGGCCGCGGCAGTGGCGGACTTTCGTCCGGCCAAGGTCTCAGGCAGCAAGATCCGCCGCGAGGAGACTTCGCACCTGACGCTCGAGCTCGAGCCGATTCCCGACCTGCTCGCGACCATCGGCGGGGAAAAGGGAGGGGCGGATGTATTTCGTGTCGGCTTTGCGGCAGAGGGCTCGGACCTCGATGCCAAGGCTCTGCAGAAGATGAAGAAGAAGGGCCTGCAGGCGATCGTGGCCAACGACATCTCGCGGAAGGACGTCGGTTTCGGCAGCGATCACAACGAGGGCGTGATCCTGTTCGCGGACGGCACGCGGCAGGAGATCGAGCGGATGACCAAGCGGGCGATGGCTGACCGCATCCTGGACCTGGTTGGACCCCGACTAGCCGCCACCAAGTAGAAACTTGCTCTACGCAGAGGTTGCTGTCGAGGCCGGGCGTTCGCTCGATCGGGAGACGTACAGCTACTTCGTGCCGGACGGCGTCGAGGTGGTGCCCGGACACCGGGTGACAGTCCCGTTCGGCCGCCGCACCTCCTTCGGCTTCGTGGTCTCGGTCAGCGTCGAGGACCCCGGTGTCGAGACCAAGCCCATCGCGTCCGCGGGGAACGACCCGTTGCTGCTGCCGTACCAGGTGGCGCTGGCGCGTCTGGTCGCGGACCACTACTGGGTGCCCCTGATCGAGTGCCTTCGCGCGATGCTGCCGCCGCGAGTTCGCAAGGCGGGATCGGGTGGCTCAGGACCTTCGACGCGACAGCGAAGGCACAGCCGTCTGCTCGAGCTGGCCGGCGCCGTCGGGCCGGATGCGTTCGCGGCCCAGCTCACGGCCGAGCAAGCCGCCGCGCTGGAGGTCATCGAGAGCAACCCGATGACATTGCTGCACGGAGTCATCGCCAGCGGCAAGACGGAGGTCTACCTGGCGGCCGCGGAGCAGGCGCTGTCGCAGGGTCTGCGCGTCCTGCTGCTAGTACCGGACATCTCGCTGACGCCGCAGCTGGTCGAGCGGGTTCGCGCTCGTCTGCGGGCGCCGATCGCCATCCTGCACAGCCAGCTCACCGAGCTGGAGAGGGCGCAACAGTGGTGGCGGACCAGGCGTGGACAGGCCGACGTGGTGCTGGGCAGCCGGTCGGCGGTGTTCGCGCCGATCCCCCGCTTGGGCCTGATCTGCCTCGACGAGGAGGGGACTGCCTCGTACAAGCAGGACCGCACGCCTCGCTACGAGGCTGGCTGGGTGGCGCGGCGTCTCGCCGCCCTCGCGGGAGCACGGTTGATCGCGGGCTCGGCGACACCCAGCGTGGTCACCTATCACGAGGCGACGCGTGGTGTGCTCGCAATGGCCGAGCTCAAGCGGCGCGTGCGCGGCCGGGACGCCGAGGTGGAGCTCGTAGACATGCGCGATGAGGCCGCTGCGGGCAACCGGCAGCCGCTGTCCCGGCGATTGGTCGAGGTGGTCGAGCGCACCCTCGAAAACGAAGAGCAGGTGATCCTTTATCTGAACCGTCGCGGCATGAGCACGTTCGTGCTGTGCCGCGACTGTGGCAAGTCGGTGCAGTGTCTCGGTTGCTCGGTCGCGCTGGTCCAGCACGCCGAAATCGATGGACTGGTTTGCCACTACTGCGGTTACGCGCGGCAGATGCCATCGGTGTGCGATCACTGCGGCAGCAGGAACATTCGCGGTATGGGCATGGGGACGCAGCGGCTCGAGAGCATCGTCAAGAAGCTGTGGCCGCGGGCACGCGTGCTCCGGCTCGACAGCGACGCCGCGCGCGGACCCGATTCCTACTTCGACATCTGGGAGACTTTCAGCGAGCGGCGCGCAGACATCCTGGTGGGGACGCAGCTGGTGACGCGAGGCCTGGACTTGCCCGCGGTCACATGCGTCGGTGTGGTCGACGCCGACCTTCCGTTGCATTTCCCAGACTACCGCTCGGCGGAAAACACCTTCTCGCTGGTCGTGCAGGTCGCTGGGCGTGCAGGCCGTGACGGGCGTGCATCGCGGGTCGTGGTGCAGACCAGCAACCCCGAGCACTACAGCCTTCGCTGTGCAGCGACAGGCGACTATTCGGGTTTCTATGCGGCTGAGCTGCCATCGCGGAGGGCCTTCGTGTTCCCGCCATTTGCGGAGCTGGCGGTGCTGACTCGCACCGATGCAGACGACGCACGAGCCGCCGCCTCCGCGCGCGAAGCGGCCGAAGAGCTGGCGAGCGGGCTGCTGCGCGAGGGCCTTGAGGGGATTCGGGTGATGGGTCCCGCGCCGGCCTTCATTCACCGGCTGCGCGGCGAGTACAGATGGCAGGTCACTTTGAAAGGTGATGGCTTGGAACGCGCGCGCCACCTGGCCCCGCGAGGCAAGGGCTGGAGCTACGACGTGGATCCGGGGACATGACGAAAATGAGCGGTGATGGCTGAGTCGCGGACCGTCGAGGCACGCAAGGCCGATGTCCTGGCGTCGCTTGAGGGACAGCAAAACCTCTGGCTCGCCACTGCGGATTCGTTGGGCCGTCCCCATCTGATCGCGGTTTCGGCGTGGTGGGATGGCAGCGACCTGGTGATGGCCACCATCGCCACCAGCCGCACCGCGAAGAATCTCACGGCTGGTCGCGAGGTGCGGCTTGCGGGCGGCACTCCCGATGACGCCATCGTGGTCCAGGCGAGGGTGATCGAGACCCAGGTGGCAGAAGCAGCCCCGGACGTCGCCCAGGGATTTGCCAAAGCCATGGGCTGGGATCCGCGACAGGCGGGTGTGGGCTGGGCGTTCTTTCGCCTCCGCCCAAGCCGCATCCAGGCCTATCGCGGCTATGAGGAGCTCGAAGGCCGAGACGTGATGCGCAACTCGAGGTGGCTGGCTTAAGTCGGCTTAACTCAAGCGCTCGCTGGGTAAAATCGATCTCGTGATCCGCCCCATCCTCGGTTTCGAGCACCCTGCGCTTCGCCAGAAGGCGAAGAAGGTGGCGCGCGTCGACACGTCGATCCAGCGTTTGATCGACGACCTGTCCGAGACGATGCTCGACGCCCCCGGCGCGGGGTTGGCAGCGCCCCAGATCGGCGTGGGCCTTCGCGTGTGCGTCGTCAAGGGTGACGACAACCAGATCTGGGGCCTGGTCAATCCGGAGATCGTCAAGCACGACGGCGTGCAGGTCGGCTACGAAGGATGCTTGAGCTACCCGGGCTGGGTGGGGGAGGTGGCGCGCCACGAGACGGTGGTCGTGAAGGGACGCAACCGCCATGGCAAGGAGGTGCGAATCAAGAGCACCGGGTTCACCGCGCGGGCTTTTCAGCACGAGCTCGACCACCTCGACGGCGTCCTTTTCATCGACCGGCTGACAAGTCTGGATACGCTGCGACGAGTCGAGGAATTGGTGGCCGAGGAGCAGGAGGCAGCTGTCGCCGCAGCTGCGGGCTAGGCGCTTTCCTGAAGATCGTTTTCGCCGGTACGGCCGAGTTCGCCGTGCCGTCGCTGCAATCGCTGCACCAAGCCGGTCATGAGATCCAGCTCGTTATCACGCAACCCACGCGTCCTGGTCATCGCATGAAACCCGCGCCGCCGCCGGTGAAAGTGGCGGCGGACGCGCTTGGGCTGGCGGCGATGCAGCCGGAACAGATCAAGGCGACTGAGGTCGCTGAGCGCCTCCAGCGGCTGGCTCCAGACCTGCTGGTGGTTGTCGCCTACGGGCAGATCATTCCGCGCTCGGTGCTGGCGATTCCTCGACTCGGGGCGGTCAACCTGCATGCATCGCTGCTGCCGCGGCATCGAGGCGCGGCCCCCGTCGCGCACGCGATCCTGGCCGGCGACCGCGAGACTGGGGTCACGATCATGCGGATGGACGAGAAGCTCGACCACGGTCCGATCCTGGCCGCGGCGAAGACCGCGATCGGGGCGGGGGAGGATGCAACAGCTCTCACCCGCCGGCTTGCGGCCATGGGGGCCGAGCTGCTAGTGCGGACGCTGGAGACGCTGGACGACATCAAGCCCGTCGAACAGAACCACGACCAGGCCACGCTGGCGCCGCGGCTGCGGCGCGAGGATGGCGTGCTCGACTGGAACCAGGAGGCGGAAGAGATCGACCGCCGCGTGCGCGGCCTGCAGCCGTGGCCAGGGGTCATATTGCCGACCAAGTCGGGTCCGGTGAAGGTCCTGAGCGGCCACGTCGAGGGCGATCGTTACGTGCCTGACGTGGTGCAGGTGCCAGGCAAGAAGCCGGCGCCGGCGAAACAGGTGCTAAAGGATGCCTGACAAGAAGGACGAGAAGGCGCGCGATGTCGCGGTCAACCGCCGTGCCTATCACGACTACTTCATCGATGACAAGCTCGAGGCCGGCATCATGCTCACGGGCACCGAGGTGAAGTCGGTGCGCAATGGGCGCACCAACCTGCGCGATGGGTTCGTGCGCATCGACGGCAACGAGGCGTGGCTCGAGAACGTCCACATCTCGCCTTATGAGCAGGCCAACCTGATGAATCACGAACCGATGCGGCCTCGCAAGCTGCTGCTACACCGCAAGGAGATCTCGAGCCTGGTCGGGAAGGTCAGGCAGAAGGGGTACACGCTCATACCGCTGCGCGTCTACTTCTCACGCAATCACGCGAAGGTCGAGGTGGGGTTGGCGCGAGGCAAGAAGCAGTACGACAAACGCGAGGCGATCGCGGAGAGGGATGCGAAGAGGGACATCGCCCGCGCGATGCGGACGAGAGGCTGAGCGCCAGCGCGGCCTTTTAGTCGGTGTCGAATTGCCAGTCGAAGAGGGTCGGTGAGGAGTCGCTGCCGCCCACCCTCCGATAAGTCTTGAGCGCCGCCTCGTTGTCGTCGTCGGAGAGCACCCACATGCCGTAGTTGCCGCGCTCGCGCGCCAGCGCCTTCAGCGCCTCCACCAACCCGGTGGCCACGCCTTTCCGTCGGTGAGCCTCATCCACGCCCAGCTCGTACAGGAACATCTCGGTGCCCTTGTCCGGGTGGGTCATCTCCACGCCCGAGACGAAGCCGGCGGGCAGGCCATCCACATAAGCGACGAGCATGTGGTGGTTCGGATCGCCGAGGAAGTGATGAGCGGCATCGGGTTTTACCGGGCCGTCCAACAACCCCTCGGCCGCCGCCAGCTTCTCTTCGTCTCCAGGACCTAGATGCTCGATGCGCATCAAGCCAGAGGCTCAGGCGGCCAGGTTGATGCCGATCGCCCGCAGTCGCTTGTTGAGCGAGTCCATCGCGAACTGCAGGATCTCGCTCTCGGTGTGGCCGAACTCGGCGATGTAGGTCGGGTCTGGCGGGTCCAGCGTGCCCGCGACCAAAGGGAGGCACTCGACCAGCGTTCGCTGGATCAGAGGGGCGAACCGCTCGGGGTTCTCTCGCACCGCCTCCTGGAGGACCTTGATCCCAAAGCTCACGTGGCGCGACTCGTCTCTGGCGACGGCGGTGAAGCCCCGGTAGAAGCCGCGGTCAGTGGTCCCGAGGTCGCGCATCGACTCGAGCTCGAAACGCTGGCCGGTCAGCGCGATGGTGGCCTCGACGATGATGTGGTAGATGGTCACGCCCTCGACGAAGGCGTCGAAGTCTTTGGGGTCGGTCGCCATTCGCTGCGCGGTGGAGGGCAGGCGGTCGTAGAACAGCGTGTTGTAGCCCTCGTTGGTATCGGGGCGGATCTCCACGAGCAGATCTTTCAGGTTCTTGGAGTCGGTGCCCACGACTTCGCGCCACCAGCGGTCGAAGAACACGGTGTGCCGGGCCTCGTCGACCATCTGGGTCGACAGGAAGATCTCGATCTCAGGCGTCGGCGCCGCCCAGACGAACGGGGCAAGCGTCGCAGTGACGCGTTCCTCGCCATTGAAGAACAGGCGGTGCGACCACAGCGTGGCCTTGCGGTCGAGCTCGGTCGCCTTCAGCCAGTCCTCGCGGTCGAGGGTGAAGTCGAGGTCGCCCACCGACCATTGCTGAGATTCCCAGCGGCGGTAGAGGTCCATGTAGCTCGGCATGTTCTCGATCCCCCGGTCGATGAAGGCGAGCACGTCATCGATGCGGATGTCGCCTAGCTCTTTGAGGTTCGCATTGGCGACCCGCTCGAGGTCCGGCTCCAGATGCTCCAGCTTCTGCCCGACTGCCATTTGTTTGCCGGGTCCATTAGACCAGAAGGCCCCAGGTGTGGGGTTGGCAGCCGAAGGGTAGAATTCGAAGGCAACGAGTTCAGCTTCGTGGGGGCGTCCGGTCTCGACGGGGCAGTTGAGCTTCGGGATTGCGAGCCGAGAGCGCGTGCGTTACAGCGCAAGCATTTTTACAAATGCCAACAAGACCAACACTCTCGCCCTCGCTGCGTAAGCAGTAGAGACGTGAGTCCCGGGACTTAGATCCCGGGTGTCGCCCCCGGTCAATCCGGCGGACTGGGGAACGGCATTAAAACAGACCGGATTGCCGCATCGAGGGCGCCTCGGCCTTGATGCGGGACACCCACCGAGGCTGGCCAAAACGGATCCCGTCAGGAGGAGCCGCTAAGCGAGAACCAAAATCCTGGACACGCTCGTAGAGATCCCGTAGGAGACTGCTTCGGACCCGGGTTCAACTCCCGGCGCCTCCACCAAGCTGCTTACTCGGTCAGCCTGACCCACTCATAAAAGCCAACAGCTGCGCGGCCCGCCATATGAACAGCCCGGCGCAGGCGATTCGGATCATCAGGCCGATCCAGCCCCACCGGCCCACGAACCAGAAGGCAAGCGCAAGGACCCCGAGATAGGCCAGGTTGCCGAAATAGAAACCGGCGGTAAAGGAATCCAAGGTGTTCCCTTGGCTTGACGGCCGCCGCTGCCGGAACCTGCGTCAGCGAAAGACGGCGGAGATCACCAAACCCGCGTCCAGCATCAGATTGGCCGAGTTCAGGATGACCCCGATGACCGCGCGGTTCTTCTTCAGGCCACTCCGCCAGCCGACCACTCCTACTATCAAGCCCGCGACAAACACGAGCACGCCGAGCAAGACCAGGTTTCGGTCCACGATCGAGAGCAGAGCCCCGATGACCGAGAGCGCGATCGAGGCGGTCGACCAATCGAATCCCTGCTGTTGCTGGGGCGGTCGTCGCGCCACGCCGGACACTATAGGTGGCTCAAGGTGGCCGCCCTAACATCGTCCGAGTCCTCATGCGCCTGTCTCGCCTAGATCGGCCTACTCTTGTTGAGTCTGACGTGAGCAGGTCTCCGTGCGCTCGCTCCGGACGGGCACGTGCGGCCTTCCATTTTCAGCAGGGAGAGCCAGGGAGATGAACCGGTGAAGCGGCGGTGCGTCGTTTTCTGCGCCGTCCTCTTGGCCGCAGGGTCAACACTTGTGAGTCCGGTTGCGCTGGCAGCCGGCTCCTCGTTGACGTGGGCGTCCCCAGTGCTGGTCGACCATCAGCCGCCCTTTGCCTTCAATTCACTGTACGGCGTGTCCTGTCCCAGCAGCGGCCTCTGCGTCGCCGTCGACGACGGCGGCAACGTGGTCACCTCGAGCAATCCGACCGGGGGCCCCGCGGCCTGGACGGTGACCCCGGTGGACACCAATTCCCTGTACGGCGTGTCCTGTCCCAGCAGCGGCCTCTGCGTCGCCGTCGACGGTAGCGGCAACGTGGTCACCTCGAGCAACCCGACCGGGGGCGCGGCGGCCTGGACGGTGACCAACGTGGACGGCGCCAACTCGATGTACGGCGTGTCCTGTCCCAGCAGCGGCCTCTGCGTCGCCGTCGACCAGAGCGGCAACGTGGTCACCTCGAGCAGCCCGACCGGGGGCGCGGCGGCCTGGACGGTGACCAACGTGGACGGCGCCAACTCGATGTACGGCGTGTCCTGTCCCAGCAGCGGCCTCTGCGTCGCCGTCGACGACAACGGCGACGTGGTCACCTCGAGCAACCCGACCGGGGGGGCGGCGGCCTGGACGCTGACCAACGTCGAC
>Ga0210394_10006913_pt1 | contig 12126 bp, 9 predicted proteins | sample IncBWC12MmetaG_FD_160121 | JGI IMG/M metagenome (GOLD analysis project Ga0210394, IMG submission 160121) | Forest soil microbial communities from Barre Woods Harvard Forest LTER site, Petersham, Massachusetts, United States - Inc-BW-C-12-M | ecosystem: Environmental > Terrestrial > Soil >... | reverse complement strand
AGCCATTCAACGTCCACTATGCGGAGACTTTATTGTCCCTGCGACGGTAGGCTGTTACACGATTCGGCCTACCGGTTTGGCTGAGGGCCGAGAGTGCGCGACCGTGAAAGCGTTTGTGAGGACGCAACCGTGAAATTCGTCAGGCGCCACCGGAGAGGCTGTCGGGAATTGCAGCGAATGTCGTAATCTAACTGATCCGGCCAGAATCAAATGAGCGAATCTGTATATCAGGGCGATCAACAACGAAATGACCTCCTGCGCGGCGCAAAACGCGTGGTCATCAAGCTGGGAACCAGCACGGTCACAGGTACCCTAGGCGAACTTTCCTTAGAGAGGATTGAACCGATCGTGCAAGCAATCACGGTTCTTCGAACCGGTCGCCGCCAAGTCGTTTTGGTATCTTCCGGCGCAGTAGGACTCGGCCGTGGTTGGCTCGGACTACATCCGGCTCGGTTGAAAGACATGGCAACCAAACAAGCGTGCGCGGCTGTCGGGCAGAGCTTGTTGATGGAAGGCTACAAACGACTATTTGGTGCGCACGGCGTGAAAATTGCCCAGGTCTTGCTGACCGAGGAAGACTTCAGCAATTGGCGTCGGTATTCGAATCTGCGACGAACTATGGAGAAACTCATCGGATTCGATGTTGTACCGATCGTCAACGAAAACGATACGGTTTCGACAGCGGAACTTGAAACGGTTGAGGACGGTTCGCGTTCCATAGCATTCAGCGATAATGACCGGCTGGCCGCGCTGGTCATGAGCGGGCTAGAAGCGGATGCTCTCATACTTCTAACGAATGTCGATGGCCTTTTGGGTGTCGAGACTCCTTCAAAACACAAACGCGCAGGAGCGAGTAGTCGCCTGGGAGTGATCCCGTCGGTTGCAAAGGTGACCCGGGAGTTGAGAGCCCTGGCTAGCGGACCCTCGGAATCCGGGCGCGGCGGCATGGTCACGAAGCTGGACGCCGCTGAAATCGCCATGAATTGCGGTGGTGTAGCCGTGATCGCCAATGGTAGTCGAGCCGAGGTGCTTCCCCGCATCTTTGCAGGAGAATCCGAAGGAACTGTTTTCTTGCCGTCTCACCGGATGAAAGGGAAGCGCCGCTGGCTCGCTTACGCAGCCGGGGTCCGTGGGCGCGTTGTCGTTGACGAGGGCGCACAGCGTGCCTTGGCGCGCGGCAAGGCGAGTTTGCTCTCGTCGGGTGTTGTGCGCGTTGAAAAACCATTTGGTCCGATGGACGTGGTCAGCATTGCGAACGTCGAGGGCCACGAATTTGCCAGAGGGATTGCGAATTGCGCTAGCGAGGCGGCCGGCGGGGCTCGTGTGCTCTTCACTCGCGAAAATATTGTTCTCTTGGAGCACGAATCTTGAGCGATACAACTGGCGGAAAAGGACTCGCTGGTATCGCTTCCATCGCGCGCTGCGCGCGAGAGGCGTCCCGGGAGCTTGCTCTCCTTTCGGACGAAACTCGCACAAGTGCTCTTTTAGCGATTGCGGATGCCCTCGAAGAAAATAGCGAACGAATTCTCACTGCCAATGCTGAGGACTGCGGAGCTGCGGAGAAACTCCTGTCTAGGGGAGGAATGACGCCAGCCCTGTTTTCCCGGCTGCTGATCAAAGAGACTGGCATCGGCGAGATGGCTGCTCGGCTACGCGAAGTCGCAAAGCTGCCCGACCCGCTGGGAAAGAGACTAGCTGCCACTGAACTCGACGACGGCTTGATTTTGCACAAAGAATCCTGCCCGCTTGGGGTGATCGCGGTCGTATTTGAATCTCGGCCCGATGTCGTCCCTCAGGTTGCTTCTTTGGCTCTCAAGTCCGGCAACGCAGTTCTGCTGAAAGGCGGCGCCGAAGCCGCGAATAGCAACGAGAGCATTGTGACGGTCTGGAGAGAGAGGCTTCGCAGATTTCCCGACGTGCCCCAGGAGTCCATCCAGCTAGTGCAGTCTCGTTCGGACGTGACGGAGCTCTTGGGTCTCCGGGGCGAAGTCGATCTGTTGATTCCGCGCGGCTCGAAAGAGTTTGTTGCGTACATGGAGGAGAACAGTCGCGTCCCAGTCCTGGGCCACGGTGAGGGGGTGTGCCACGTATTCGTAGATCGCTTGGCGGACTTGCATAAAGCAGTGTCCGTTACATTGGACTCCAAGGTTCAGTATCCTGCGGCTTGCAACTCGGTCGAGACGCTTCTCGTTCATAAAGATATAGCGGCAGAATTCCTGCCGAGAGTCGTCGCCGAATTGGAAAGAGCTAATGTGGAAGTTCGTGGCTGTCCGCGTGTCCAGGCTCTGTTTCCCGAAGCAAAAGTAGTCTCCGCGACCGAAAAAGATTGGTCGACCGAATACTCCGACCTGATTCTCTCGGTGAAAGTTGTGGATTCGTTTGGCCATGGACTTGAACACATTCGTCAATACGGTTCAAAACATACCGAATGTATTGTTACGGAAGACCAGGCAGTTGCCGAGCGTTTTTTGCGGGAGGTCGACGCCGCCGGAGTATTTCACAATGCCTCGACACGTTTTGCAGATGGCTACCGGTACGGCCTCGGTGCAGAGGTGGGGATAAGCAACGGCAAGTTGCACGCACGAGGTCCGATGGGCATCGAAGGATTGACCACTTACAAATACAAACTTCGTGGAAACGGTCACATCGTCGCCGAATACAGCGGCGGTATCCGTCAGTTCAAACATAAGCCTCTTGGATAGAACGAAAAGCCAACGGTCTATGCGACCAGAAATCGAGATAAACCGAATTGAATTGCCTTCTGGGAAAATAATGTTGTTTCTTGGTATACGCGTAAGATGCAGATCCGCCATAGAAGCGGCTGCTCAAGCGTTGTTGAGATGGGGAACGTAGGCGCATCGGAACCATCGTTATTGCGTAAGTGTTCGCGGACGCCCCCTAGGACTAAAGTTCAGGCCGGAAATCTAAAGCAGTCCGTGATTGCCAGGTATGCACACGCAGAAGAGCAGCTCCCCTGTACATGATCTGCATCCCGCCAGAGGTGCAGCGAGTCCGCATGAGAGTTAGATGCCGTTTACTGATCGCCTCTGTTTGCTGCCTGGCGGCTATTTCGCCTGGCTTTGGACAAACGGAAAATCGGCCACGAAGTCGCGACCTCGGAATTGAAGTAGGGGTGTTGCCGCCCGGCCCGAAGAACGCCATCACAGATGTGGCGGGAGTCAAGGTCGGGCATAAAACTCTAATTCGGGGCGATAACGTCCGAACTGGCGTTACCGCGATCCTGCCTCATGGGGGAAACCTGTTTCAGGAGAAAGTTCCCGGGGCCGTTTTTCTGGGCAATGCCTTTGGGAAACTGGCCGGTTCGACCCAGGTTAATGAGTTGGGCGAAATCGAGACGCCGATCCTCCTGACGTCCACCCTTTCTGTTCCGCGCGTAGCGGACGCATTGATCAGTTACATGCTGAGTTTTCCAGGGAATGAAAAGGTGCAGTCGGTAAACCCACTTGTCGGCGAAACTAACGACGGTTACTTGAACGACATCCGCTCCCGTCCAATTGGTGAAACAGATGTCTTTGCCGCGATAGCGGGGGCGAATGAAGAGCAGGTAGAAGAGGGATGCGTCGGGGCGGGCACGGGCACGGTGGCGTTTGGCTTCAAAGGAGGTATAGGTACTTCATCGCGTCGCGTTCCCGCTGCTGTGGGAGGCTATACCGTTGGTGTCTTGGTGCAAACGAATTTTGGGGGCGTTCTTAGCATCGCGGGCGTGCCAATCGGCAAGGAGATGGGAGAGTCGCATCTGCCCGGTTATTTGGAGAGGCACAGAGGCGCCACGAACGCGGAACCGGGCCGAACGGCAGATGGTTCCATCGTGATCGTCGTAGCTACAGATGCTCCGATCGACCATCGGAACCTGAATCGTCTGGCTGCACGCGCAATGATGGGTTTGGCCCGCACGGGTTCTGGCGGCGGCGGTCACAGCGGCGACTATGTAATTGCTTTCTCGGCCGCTCCTAACGTTCGCGTCCAAAATGACAGCCCCACCTACGAACCTAAGATGCTGTTGGGCAATTCCAGTATGGACCCATTATTTGAAGCTGTGATCGAGGCTACCGAGGAGGCGATTTACAATTCCATATTCAAGGCTTGTGACATGTCGGGAAACGGTCACGCAGTGAAGGCGCTACCGCTTGAGCCTACGATCGATCTATTAAAAAAGCACAAGGCCTTAGAAGCAAGATAGTTTGGTTCTACATCTTTCGATAAATGCGTTGCCTGCAATCAATAGTCAATCTCGGGGAATGTGGCACGCGCTTGCCAGGCAGCTCTCGGATCAGCCGCACGTGAACTTTCCGTTTGTTTTCAGGGTTACAGTAGCATCCCTCATAAAGCAGCCGAAACCCTTGCCGAAGGTCTTGTCATCGATTTCTTTCCACATAGCCAACAGCCAATCAGGCGGCGCGGTTTTCGTGAAGGTTGAAGTTGTCATGCTGCCCTCCTAGGTTTGTAGCGGATTAACGGCGAGCAGAGAGGCAGCAGCGCATGGAAAGTGGATCATTGCCGCTGTCGCGGAGAGGCACGATCCGTGTATATCGATGTCGATCTTCGCAACTTCATTCGCCTTTCTCTTCTTCAATCTCTTTTCTAATTTCCTCCATCGCTCTGGCGAACTCCGCCTTCTGTTTGGTCAGAGCCTCTTGCCGGCCGTTGAAATAGCTTTCGACGAAATCCGGTCTGGCCATCTCCGACTCCTCCGAACTTCGGGTTCCGACCGAATGAAATCTATCGAAAGTTTCACTCATCCTCGGGGGAAGAGCTTCGATAGCAAAATGCAGGTCGTCTAGAGATGCAGGTCGATAGCCCTGCTGAAACATTCGATCCACTAATGGTCTTACCACCCGTTCAGCCGCAGCATCGACCAGTTCCCTAACATACGCGCCGATGATTCCGTCCGCATCGGGAACTGCGGCGGCAAGTACGGCAGCAAATGCCTCCGTCAACTTCTCTTTCGCACGCCTCTCACGCCCTGCCATATCGTGCGCGCGATTTTGCTGCTGTTGGACGGCCTGCTTCTGCTCTTCACGCTCTTTTTGAGAGGAAACTCTCCTGCTTAGCAACCTTTCCTGGGGCGACTTAGAGGAAGCAAGGTCAATATTAGCGGGGAGGTTGTCGTCGATCCGTATCGGAAGCTCCCAATAGGGAAGGCCGCCTTTTGCGGGCACGTGTAGAACATAGTCGGGACTGAAAATATCGACTGGCGTCTTTTTTTCCTCAGTAGCTGGCGGTTCCTTTGGGACGAATTGAATGTAGTCCTCTTTCACCTTCTCGTGGATCGTCTCGCGAAAGGCCCACACTGACGTTTTGCCGAAGAGATCGAGGTCTACTTCATTTCTTTCTCGGAAACACGAGACACGCATGCATATCATTTTCATCCTGACAAAGAATGTCTCGAAACTCTTCTTGGTGTCCAAATCGGGTTGAATGAGCGGCTTATACAGTTCCCGAACAGCCACGAGGCGCGCCACGGACCGCTCCTCGCCCGCAAGGGCCATCTTGTACAAACCTTGATTCTTCTCCTTCTCCCAATCTAGAAACGTGGCCGTCGCGTCGTGTCCAAAAAACGTGAACGAGGACATCACCAACAACAAAACGGACACGAAGCTAAACGCGTTCTTCAGCTTGGAGAGGGCGGCAGAGTATTTCCAGTTTCCGACCGTTAGGCAGAGGAACGCGACTGCAATAGCGACGCAGAGAGGAATCACGTATCCAAGACGCTTTTCCAAGTGTTCAACGGCAAAGTGGACCTTGAGAATTGCATCCTCGATAGCAGCGACGTGTTCGTCATTGATGAACGACTTGAAAAGGGCAAAGAGAAATTCGAGTCCCATCAAAATCCCGAGACCGACCGCAATGGGTTTGAGCACCTTCTGCGTAGCTTTGAAGAACAGGTTTTCCTTCTTGGGTTTGACCGCTGCCAGAAGGCCGAGGGCCAGAATCAGAAATCCCCACGTGGGCCAACTAGCCTTGAGGAATCGCCAAGCCAGTGGAACACCCACAACCAACGAGACAGTGACTATTAGGCATCCGAGCGGTGCTGCGGATTTGCTCATCGAAACGATCTTTCGGAGGGACGACTTCAGTCACTATAAATTCTTGCAAAGCTAAGACACTAAATGTGAACCTATCACAGAATAGTTGTTTTTAGCATATAGACCTTATGCTCCAGACGGTCATGTGGATCGCCACCATGTAGCGGCGGTGCCAGCGGATGAATCGGCGGTGCTCTTCCTAACGTGAATCGGCCATGCTCATCACTCGGACGCTCGAACTTGTGGGCGAAGAACATCCCGCACGAAGTCCAAGAAAGAATTGAAAAGAATGTAAGGAATGGGGATTGGACCTAGGAATGCGAGGAGGCGGTTATGTCGGACATGCCCAATTCAGGATCAACTCTTGAGCCGGATGCTGCAGTCAGTTTCGCTCGGATGCTGAGAGAAGAACTAGGAGAGATTGTCGAGCTGCGAAAAAAAAGGCAATGGGGCAGTAACGCGAGGTTAGGAGCGCCAGAGTTTGACGAAAAGAGGTCGGTCAACGATAGCCATGGATCCTCACCGTTACGGGGGGCAGTGCAGCCGGGATTCGATATTGATGAAAGTGGTGACAAGGTATTTGAGGACGCTCATGGGATGTCACTTGTTGGATTGACCTTTTCCGGTGGTGGCATTCGCAGTGCGACGTTCAATTTGGGGGTGCTTCAAGGGCTCGCGAAGCTCGGCCTTCTCCCGATGTTTGACTATGTCTCGACGGTTTCGGGAGGCGGATATATTGGAACTTGGTTGTGCGCGTGGATTTTTCGCGAGGGCCGCGATGAAACGAACGGGAAGTGCAAGGGGGTCGTTTCGGACAAGGATCTGGGGCCCATTCAGCGCATCCAAGATGCTCTCAAACCCGATCGCTCTGAGAAGCCTCAGCACGGAGAACCGCGGCCGATTCGTTTTCTTCGCGAGTACAGCAATTACGTGACTCCGCGTCTCGGTTTTTTGGGTGCCGATACTTGGACGGCGGTGGCGATCTACGTGCGCAATCTATTCCTCAATCAACTGATTCTGGTCTTATTCCTCGCCGCCATTCTTCTAGTTCCGCATATCGCTACATGGATCACACATTTGGCGGTAACCTCGCCAAGCACTCCTGAGTATCTAGCGCCAGGAGCTATTTTTGCGTTGCTCCTGATTTCACTCACTGTGACTACCTTAAATATGAAAAACCTGACGGGCATTCACAGTAAAACGCGAGTGAAATTCGGATGGTACGCGCAGCTAGGCTGGGTACTCGCGCTGGTAGTGGCGCCTCTCGTCGCCGCAGCCTGGATCGCCAGTGTGTGGTTGGGAGGACACGCCGCACTTTTCCAAAATCGGTGCGAGTGGTCGCTGCTTGGCGTTGCTGTGTTTGGCGTCGCGTGGGCCTTCGCATCGTTGTGGAACTTGCCTAATACCGGGCCCGGTGCGCCGCATTGGAGTAGTACAGCGGCCTGGGTGTGGTCCATTTTCTTTTCGCTTATCTCCGGTGGGGTCGGAGGGATCTTGCTGGGAGTGCTGGCAGAACTCTTCTTGAGCAAGGATGCTCTCCAAGCGCCATGGCATGTTGTGAGTTTCGGAACGCCACTAGTCGTGGTGGTGTTCCTGTTTGTTGGCATGCTTCAGATCGGACTGGTCGGCTTGTACTTTCCGGATCCTCGCAGGGAATGGTGGTCGCGGGTGGGCGGCTATTTATTGATCGTCAGTATAGTCTGGGCCGCCGCCTTTACCACGGCGATTTACTCGCCGTTGGGGCTGATGTGGCTAAAAGGTTGGGTAAGAGGTCTGAGTCTTGCCTGGGTAGTTTCGACCCTGGTAGGAATCTTCGGAGGAAAAAGCGCGGCCACGGGAGCTATCGATTCACGGTCCTGGAAGGACGCGGCGCTATCTGTCACGCCCTATCTGTTCATTGCCGGAATTGCGTCATTGATTGCTTGGCTTCTGGAGGTCTCGCTGGCGGTGTTGAGCCATCAGGACTTTTGGCTGGGCAAGTTTGTTGCAGGAAGTCCGGTGGCGCAAAGGGTAAGCGGCTGGATGGTCTCGGTCAGGCCGATCTCCAATTTAAGAAACGTCACGGGCCAAGGAACCGGGATGCTGAACAATCCAGTGACCGCCCCGGCCCTATATATTCGGGCACATTGGGAAATCCTTCAGTCGACTTGGAACAACTGCTGGCTACTCATTCTATTCGCGGCGTTTGTCGCCGTGTGCGTTTTTTTATCTATGCGCGTGAATCTGAACGAATTTTCCATGAACCTCTTTTATCGCAATCGGCTGGTCAGAGCGTATCTGGGCGCGTCACACACTACCCGCATGCCGAACCCGTTCACGGGATTCGATCCTCATGATGAATTGCAACTCAAGGATCTGCGATCGGATCAATGCTACTCAGGCCCGTTCCCGATCGTAAACACAGCCCTTAATGTGGTGACCGGAAAAGATCTGGCGTGGCAGGAACGCAAAGCGGAGTCATTTGCGTTCACGCCCCTACGCTGCGGATTCGACACGTGGCTCGAACAAATCGATCTGGAGGACGAGAATTCGCCGACGAAGAGAGCATCCAGTGTGCAGAAGTACGGCTATCGCCCTACGGAACATTTTGGTTTCAGAGATGTCGGTTTGCGATTGGGCACGGCGGTATCGATTTCCGGGGCGGCGGCAAGTCCGAACATGGGTTATCACAGCTCGCCCGCGCTGGCATTCTTGATGACGATTTTCAATGTGCGGCTGGGATTCTGGGCGGGGAATCCGCGGCACGAATCGACTTGGATGAACCCCGGACCGCGGGTGGGCTTGTTATATCTTTTGGCCGAGCTTTTAGGGCAGACGAACGATGAAGCCCGCTATGTCTATCTTTCTGATGGGGGCCATTTCGAGAACCTAGCGCTGTACGAGTTGGTGAAGCGCCGTTGTCGATTCATCATCGTATGCGACGCCGATAGTGACCCTGCGTGCGCATTTGGCGACATTGGCAATGCCATCCGTAAGTGCCGAGAGGACCTCGGCGTCGAAATCGAGTTAAGGCTGGGCGAGCTTACACCGGAGGCAGCTTCGGCGGATAAGGCGGCTTCCGAAACGAAGAACCCCGCGCTTAGCAAATGGCATTGGGCTGTTGGCAAAATTCATTACAAGCTGGTGGATCCGGGTGCCGAGGACGGAACTCTCGTTTATATCAAGACGTCGATCACTGGCGACGAACCCCCGGACGTAATCAACTACCAACGTCAGCATCCGGAGTTCCCTCATCAGACGACTGCCGACCAATGGTTTACTGAGTCGCAGTTCGAGAGCTACCGGCGTCTCGGACAACACGTCGTGGAGCGGTTGTGCGAGCCGATCAAGGACATCGCACGCCCGGATGACGAGAGTACACAAGCGATGCGCGAGTATACAGAGAGCGTCTTCAGGCGTTTGCAGAAGTGCTGGGCGGATGAAACACAACGCGGCTAACTCGCCTTATTGAAGAGACAAATTGTGTTTGTTCGTGCTGGGCCAACGGCGAATCATCTCATTTACGACTCAAATTCCTCTAGTGAGTATTCATAATTGTAAAAGGCCGGATTCGTCTGGTCGTAAACTGTCTTGCCCGCGCACACCACATGGTCAACTTTCATGCCGAAGGTGTTAAGCTTCGCAGCGGAAGCCTGCAGGTGACCACCACTAGTGGTCACATCATCAACCAAGATAACGGCAGTTCCGTCTTCGAGGTCTTCGAGTGCTCCCCTGAGGTCGTCTTTCTGTAACGCCAAGTTCTTAAAAAGAATATCCGGTTCACGCGGACCGCCTTCCCTTGCCGAGCCCAAGTTCTTTTTCCACCGCAAGCAATCGACCATAAAGCTTCCGTCGTCGAAAACGTCGCAGATAGCTTTGGCCAATTTTCTTGTCCTGGGTTTTACGCCTGAATCTCCCGTGCAGTCGCTGTTCGGGACAGGAACAACAACAAACGGTCCTCCTATATCGCCGCTTTCAAAATAGTCGCCAACAAAGATTCCGAACCATTCCACCGCTGAGGAGCGATTTTCATGCGTTAGCCTTTTGCTGACGCCCCTGACGGGCACCTTTGCATACCCATTGACGGAATGACCTTTTAGGGCTTGTATCCATTTGTAGGAATACCAATCTTCTTGGCGGCTAGGAACCGCCTTATTCATGTAGTAGCCGCAAAAGCAGACCACTTCCAATGGCATAGCGCCTACTTCACCAGTGCCTTAAGAATCTCCGATGTACCGCTGAGCACACGTGTGGTCGGATAATGAAGGAAACTCTGGGGCCATTTCAGCGATGGATTGTCTACAAGGGACTTGCAGATGAATAACCAGCGATTCAGGCGTGTGCATTCCACTGCTTGGTGTAAGCTTCCTGATTCATCGGAAGCTTCAACAATGACAGTCGCATCGCTTATCGCTGCCATTAATTTGTTTCTTTCAGGAAAATTGCTTTGGTAGACGGGTTTACCCGACGCGAACTGAGAAATCAAAAGGTGGTCTCTGTAGATTGTTTCTTGGAGACGCTTGCTCTCAGCAGGATACGCACGGTCAATTGGCGTTCCTATGACCCCGATGGTCCTCCCACCCGCAGCAATTGCAGAGTTCAAAGCTTCGGTATCAATACCCTTGGCCAACCCCGAGACTACCACGACTCCAGCAGATGCCAATTCACGGGCCAAGCGTCGGGCGCGGGCAGCACCTTCGGCAGAAACATTTCTAGAGCCGACTATCGCAACGCCCGGTTGTTTGACGAGGGTGGCATCTCCCGCCATCCAAATCTTGGTTCCTGAGCCACCCTCAGGCGTGATTCCAAAACGGGCTTGGTGCTGCTCGGGAATTGTTCTGACGCCCTGAAGAAGCTCACCGATAGTTATCGTGGTTACATTCCTCGGTGGGATGTACGGGTCATCCTGCGCTTTGCGAGGCTTCCGGGCCATAGCCACTGATGAACTTTGCATTTTCTTGCGTGAACTCCGTTTGCTCTTCTTTCCTACCTGAGCGGACTCCTGCTCAACAGACCGTGGCTGATTCTTGTTTCTTTTCTTGGTTTTCTGATTCTTCTTCCGCACAGTCATCGCATACAACACGCACACGCACCTTACACCGAACTTTCCAGCAGGGAAAGCTACCCCAGTAGTTATGTTCGCGTAAGGATGATCTAACCGTCATCGGCTCAGCATAGCTCCCTAAGGGAAACAATTAGCTCAAAATCGACGCTGCGAGTTGAGGAAAATTCCTCCTCCTGTGCAAAATTCATAATACCACGCAGCGAACAAAAGGCGAATAGTGTGTTGAGGTGGTAACGTAAACAACCAGCGTGTTTTCTGACCTTTGAGCCGCAACTCCGCCGAAGGCGTCTCCATCTCCAAATGGCTGCGTGAACCGATGGCTGGATCTCTGCAGCCCTGAGGTTCGTGTGGCGGATGATCAGTCGATGCCGTGGATGCGTAGGCTTACGAGCTCGTCGATGGTCAGGTTTTTCATTCCGCGGGATTGCAGGTTGGAAATGAATTCCGGCGAGACTCCGTGGATCCGCATGGCCACGAGTTGGTCCGGCTCGGGATGTTTGTAGCCGAGCGACTGCACTTTATCGATGAACTCCGGGGAAACCCCGTGGATTCGGAAAGCAATCAGCTTTTGCAGTTCAATATGATCGTAGCCTTCCGCCTTTAATTGTTGAATATATCAGGTGTAACGCCGTGTATGCGCATAGCGACGAGAGTATCTTCGTCAGGCTGATAGCCCGCCTGATGCAGAAAATTGACCATTTCCGGGGATACGCCGTGAATGCGGAAGGCCACCAGTTTATCGGCATCGTTGGCGGCGACGCCGGCCTTGCGCAACGCTTCGATAAATTCGCGATTCACGTTGAAGATGCGGAAGGCGATCAGTTTGTCGGTCTCCAGGCCTTTCAGATTTTCGGCTTTGGTTTCCTTGGCGAAGGCGACCGAGACACCGAGAACAGCCATGGAGAATTGTTTATCCGCATCGACGCCATTGAAACCGAGCGCGGATAGTTGCGAAACATACTGAGGTTCGGCGCTGAAATGGAAAACGCCGGCACCTTCGCCGTTTATCGAGATAACCTTCGCAATCGGTGCTTT
>Ga0210394_10006912_pt1 | contig 12126 bp, 8 predicted proteins | sample IncBWC12MmetaG_FD_160121 | JGI IMG/M metagenome (GOLD analysis project Ga0210394, IMG submission 160121) | Forest soil microbial communities from Barre Woods Harvard Forest LTER site, Petersham, Massachusetts, United States - Inc-BW-C-12-M | ecosystem: Environmental > Terrestrial > Soil >... | reverse complement strand
TCGAGGAATTGCAGGCCGCGGTTGGTGTATTTCTTGGCGATCGAAATCACGAGGCGCAAATTCGCCTCGACCATTTCCTTTTTCGCCTGGCGCGCCTCGCGCTCGCCCTTTTGCACGCCGTGCACGATCTTGCGGAATTCGCCGATCTCAAGCCCGGTCAAGGCCGCGAGCTGCTGGATTTCGCCGCGCAGTTCCTTGATGCGGTCCTTCTCGTGATGGACGAAGTTCTTCCAGCCTTTGGCCGAGAGTTTCGAGACACGGTTGAGCCAGCGCGGATCGAGTTCCGAGCCCTGGTAGTTCTTCAGGAAATCCTCGCGCGCCACGCCATGGCTGTCGCCGAGGCGAAGCAGGCGGCCTTCGAAGGAAACGAGCTTCTTGTTGATGTCGTAGAGCTGCTCGACCAGCGAATCGATACGGGCCTGGTTAAGCCGCAGCGACTTCACCTCGACGATGATTTCGTCCTTGAGCTTCTTGTATTTGCGCTCCTGCGCCGGCGACAGCGTCTCGTTCTGAAGCTGGTTGGAGATATCCTGTTCCTGAAGACGCCGCAGCTTCTTGTAGTTGTCGGCGATCTTGTCGAAGGTCTCGACCACCTTCGGCTTCAGCTCGGCCTCGATCGCGGCGAGCGACATCTGGTTTTCGAATTCGTCGTCGTCCATGTCGGACTCGGCGGCGGCTTCCGCGGGATCCTTTTCCTCGCCTTCGACACCGCCGGGCGCGGGCGCGGGGCGGAACGGCGTCGGCGACGGCGGGGCGGCGGGCGGCGCGACCGCAGCCGGCATCGCGCCGCCATGGCCGTTGGCAGCAACGCCTTCAGCAGCGACCGGCTGGCCGTCGGGGCCGACGACGACGGCGCCCATCATCGCCGGGTTCATGTTGTTCTTGGCGTCGGGGCCGGCATAGGTGGCTTCGAGATCGATGATGTCGCGAAGGAATATCTTTCCTTCGTTGAGTTCGTCGCGCCAGATGATGATGGCCTGGAAGGTGAGCGGGCTTTCGCAAAGCCCCGCGATCATCGCCTCGCGGCCAGCCTCGATGCGCTTGGCAATCGCGATTTCGCCCTCGCGCGAGAGCAATTCCACCGTGCCCATCTCGCGCAGATACATCCGCACGGGATCGTCGGTGCGCTCGCCGGGTTCGGATTTCTTGACCTCGGTGACGGCCTTCTGCGTGACCTCGACCAGTTCGTTGTCGGTCTCGTCCTCGGCCTCTTCCTGCTTTTCTTCCTCGCTGTCGGCCTCGTCGGCTTCGGTGACGTTGATGCCCATGTCGGAGAGCATCGACATGATGTCCTCGATCTGCTCGGGCGAGGTGGTGTCGGAGGGCAGCACTTCGTTGAGCTGATCGAAGGTCACGAAGCCGCGCTTCTTGGCCTGCTTGATCATCTTCTTGACGGCGGCATCGGACAGGTCGAGCAACGGCGAAGGGGCTTCGGCGGCATCCTTTTCGGGCGCGTCAGCGGCCTTGTCGTCCTTTTCCTTGTCCTTTACCTGCAGCGTCTTTGCCTTGCTGGCCATTCATTGCTCCCAACCGCGCTTCGATCGCGGGACCTCAACCGATGCCCGTCTCGAAACGCTTCAAGTCACTCATGACGCGAAAGGGCGGCGTCAAAATCTCGCCACCCCCAGTCGCTTTCGCCGGATTCACACAATGGCTTGGATGCGTATTGCGGAAATGGCGGAGCCGGATACTCGAACAGAACGCGCAGCCGTTTATTCCGGATGCGTCTCTTCCCCAAGTATTGACCGGCGGCCCGCCAGAAGCCGAAAATGCCTCAAAGCCATTAAGCTTCGCTTAACCCTGTTCTTGCAGCCAAACCACGGGTTTGGCGAGTCTTTTTGCGGTTCCAGCCGGGGCCGTCCGCACAAATTTAATCTCAAAGCGAGCGCTGGGACCGGCCGGAAGAATCGCCAAATCCCTCGATCATGGCTTCAGACCCGTCCATTTCGGACAGCCGAGCCTTGATGTCGCGCAGCCATGCCAGATTGGCCTCGCTCGCGTCCTCGCCAAGGGCCAGCTCGGCGTCCTTCAATTCCCTAAGTAATGAGTGCCATTGGCGATGCAAGGAGACGAGCTGGTGCCATGTTGAAACGACATCCTCCCGTGCCGCGCCGATTTGAGTACCCCACACCGCCGAGGTCGTGATCGCGCCATCAACCCTTTGAAGTATTTGCGAAAATCCGCCCCGATCGAGGTCCGCCCGCATCTTCTCGCCCTGCTCGGAGGGCTCCTGCGAATGGTGATGCTCATTGGCGAAGGCGGCGATGATGGCGGCGCGAAGCTTGTGGGCCTCGCCGTGGGCGAGTTCGAGCGCCGCCACCTCCTCGAGGTGGCCGTGCAGAATCCAGGGGTGGTTGATCAGGCATTGCAGGATCAGCGCCTCGCGCCGCGACATGGCGCTGCGCTGGCCGCGCATGATCGGGCTTGCCGCCAATTGCGAACTCGCCGCCTGATAGGGCCCTCTCAGCGCGGAGGCGCCGGGAACGGGCCGGCTGGCGCGCGAATCAAAACGCCCGCCGCCGAGGGCGTCTCGGGAACCGAAACGCTGGGCTGATTCGGTGCCATATCTCGCCCCGCCAAAGCGGCCGCCGCCTGAAGGACTGCGCGCCACTTCGGGGGCAAACATGCGCTGCAGGCGCGCAGCGAGATCCTGGCGATAGTAACGCCGCACTACCTCGTCGCGGATGCCGTTTGCAATTTCACTGACGCGCTTTTCCAGCGCCGCGCGCCGCTCGGGCGTTGCAAAGCTGCCGCCTTCGATTTCGCGCGACCAGATCACGTCCACCAGACCGCGCGAGGCGGAAATCACTTCGTCGATTGCCGCGCGTCCGCCGGCGCGCGCTAGATCGTCAGGGTCCTGGCCTTCCGGCAACAGCGCAAAGCGGAGACTTTTTCCGGCTAGAAGATGCGGCAGCGCGAGGTCAGCCGCGCGCCAGGCGGCTTTTTGTCCGGCGCGGTCGCCGTCGAAACACAGGATCGGCTCGTCCGCCATCTTCCAGAGCAGCGTGAGCTGGTTTTCGGTCAAGGCGGTGCCAAGTGGCGCGACGCTCGCGCCATAGCCCGCGCCGACCATGGCAATGACATCGACATAGCCCTCGACCACGACCAGCGGACTGCCGTTATGCGCGGCCTGCCGCGCGGAGCTGAGGTTGTAGAGATTGTCGCCCTTGTGAAACAACGGCGTCTCCGGCGAGTTCAAATATTTCGCCGGGACGTCCTTCTCCAGCGCGCGGCCGCCGAACGCGATCACGCGGCCGCGCGCATCGGTGATCGGAAACATCACGCGATCGCGGAAGCGATCATAGGGTACGGGGATGTCGTCGCCGCCGATCAGAAGGCCGGTTTCGACCATGTCCTCGACCGGAATGCCCAGCGACCCCAGGTGTTCCTTCAGCGCGAAGCGTTCGCCCGCCGCATAGCCGAGGTGGAACTGGAGTTGGGTCGCAGGTGAAATCGCGCGGTCGGCGAGATAGCCGCGTGCCTTGGCGCCGGTGCGGGAGGCGAGCGTGCTTTCAAAGAATTTCGCGGCGAGTTCCATCACATCATGGAGCGTTTTGCGGCGCGCCTCGTGACGCGCGGCGTCGGGCGTCACCGCCGGCAGCGGCAGGCCCGCCATCGCGGCAAGCCGTTCGACCGCTTCCGGGAACGAGACGCCCTCGGTCTCCATCAGGAAGTCGAAGATGTTGCCGTGCTTGCCGGTCGAGAAGTCGTGGTAAAATTGCTTCTGGTCGTTGACCGTGAACGAGGGCGTCTTCTCCTGCTGGAAGGGCGACAGCCCCTTCCACTCGCGCCCCGCTTTCTTCAGCTTGACGCGGCGGCCCACGACTTCCGACACCGGAAGACGGGCGCGCAGCTCTTCAAGGAATTGGGGCGTAAAGCGCATGGCCTGGTTTTAGCGCCGGGTTTGAGTCGGGGTGAACCGACCATCGATATAGGGTGCAGGGGCGGAATTACGAAGAATATCGGCCTTCTTGCCGCTATTCACAGCCCTTGCCGTCATTCCGGGGCGCACCGTCAGGTGCGAACCCGGAATCCATTGGGCAACAACATTCCTGGGAGAGATGGATTCTCCGATGTGCAACCGCACATCGTAGCTCGCGCCAAGAGGCGCGCCCCGGAATGACGGTGTCACAAAAATCGCCCCGAGGCGATGCGGGCGAGATGCTCCACCGGCCAGTTGTAGAGATAGGTCCACACTTCGAGTTGGGCGCCATCCGAAAGCGCGACCTGCAACAGCCGCCGGACATATTCGGTCGGCTCCGCAAAGCCGTCGCCGCAGGCTTCATACATGTCGAATTCGCGCAAGAGTTCGCTGGCCTGACGCAGCCGAAACACCTCGCCATAGGCGATGTCGCCGGCGTCATCGGACAGCACCAGCCCCGGATAATGCTTCACGAGATAGAGTTTTGCCCGGCAATGCGCCTCGCCGACGAAATCGGCGCTGCGCGACAACAGCTGCGCCATCGGATGGTCGTAGCCGCGCATCAGCGTGCCGTAGACGAAGAGAAGGTCGGAGGTCATGGGCGTCTCTTACACCGCGAGCAATCCGTCATCACCGGGCTTGTCCCGGTGATCCACGTCTTGCTTTATCTTCTCGGAGACAAAGACGTGGATGGCCGGGTCAAGCCCGGCCATGACCAAGAGAAAATGACACGCCACATTCACGCCGCCACTTCGTCGCTGACGACGGAAAATTTCGCAAGCGTCATCCGCCCGAAACTCGTGGTCAGCGCCACGTCGGCAGCGTCGCGCCCGGTCGCCATCAGGATGCGGCCGATCCGCGGCACGACGTGTCGCGCGTCGAACGTGTACCATTGCCCCGAGAGGTAGGCCTCGAACCAGCCGGAGAAATCCATCGGCATGGGTTCGGGCGGAATGCCGATGTCACCGAGATAGCCGGTGCAATAGCGCGCCGGAATGCCCATGCAGCGGCAGAGCGTCAGCGCCAGATGCGCGAAATCGCGGCACACGCCGGCGCGCTGCTCGTGGGCGTCGAAGGCCGACTTCATGTGGTGGGCGTGCGCATAGCCGAAGGTGATGCGGTCATGCACGTATTGGCAGATCGCCATCACCCGCGCCCAGCCGGGTTTGGTATTGCCGAACAGCGACCAGGCGAGATCGACGAGCTTGTCGGTTTCGCAGTAGCGGCTCGCCATCAGGTAGACCAGCACGTCGTCCGGCAGTTCTTCGATCGGAAGTTGCTGCGCTTGCGGCGCAACCGTATCCAGCAAGCCGGAATCGCGCACCAGCGCGTTGCCGCGCAAGGTGACGCCGCCGACAGGCGCGACCAGCCGGCCGCAAATATTGCCGAAGGAGTCGCGATAATAACGGATGGGGACGTCGGGATCGGCGACGATGGCCTCTTGGCCGATGATGTCGAGGCGGCGCGAGGGATGGATCGACAGCATGATCACCATCGGCGTCGGCTGCGGCGCGGTGTAGGCGATCTCGAATCCGACCTTGATTTCCACGCTCACGCCTCCACCGCCTGTTCGGCGGGGACGACGCGGATGCCGACCTGCATGCCGATGAAGGCATCGGCCGGCCCCAGATAAGTGCCGTGCAGGGGGATCGCCTGATGGGGATCACGCGCGACCGCGACGCGAATGAGATCGCGCGAGCCGACGATGCCGTTGGTCGGATCGAATTCGATCCAGCCGGCACTCGGCAGGTAAACCTGAACCCAGGCGTGCGTCGAGCCGCCGCCGAGATGGCCCGGGCTTTCCTCCGATGGAACGAACAGATAGCCGGACACAAAGCGTGCGGCGATGCCGAGCCGCCGCAACGCCTCGATCATGAACAGCGCATAGTCGCGGCACGTGCCCGAACCCGTCTGCAGCGTATCGAGCGGATGCTGGGTGCCCTGCTCAAGCCGCTTGCGATAGGTGAAGGCCTCGCGGATGCCGTGGGTCATGCCGGAAAGAATCCTGTAAGTCGGCGTCGGCGCTTCCGCGTCGAGGAAATTCCGTGCCCAGGCCGACAGTTCGCCTTGCGGATCGCTGTAGTGTGGCGTGATGTACTGGACGAGGTCGGCGAATTCGTCCTCGTCGTAGAGGAAGGGATAGAAGTAGGCCGGATCGTCCGGCGTCAGCGCGAATTCTTCCGCCGGATTGTGTTCCACCGTCGCAGTCGAGATGACGGTGAGGCGATCGGATCGTTCGTCGAAGGTCGCAATCGCGACGCTGTTGCCGAACACGTCGTGGATCCAGCGTAACGACATCGGCGGCGGTTCGATGGCGAGATCGCCGGACAAGACCCGCAGATCGTGGCCGTCGCGCGGCCGCAGCATGATCCGGTGCTCGCCGAATGCGACGGGGTGCGCATAGCGGTATTCGGTCTTGTGGCGAATCGTGAGGCGCGACATCGTTAATTGCAATTATTATGACTTTGTAAGATGTAATCTATAGCTAGTGGGGCATATTTCGAGATCGGCAGTGCCCGTTGAGTGGGCAAATTGGGCAAAAAAAGATGGTCTTTGGCGGCGCCGGCGACACATCGTTACTCCTCGGCGAACACGATCCGGCACCGGTCGTGGAGGAGAACCCGCTGGGGCGCTCGCCGTTCCTGCTCACTTCCGATCATTATGGCCGCGCCATCCCGCGCCACCTCGGCGATCTCGGCCTGCCCGAGGGCGAGTTGACGCGGCATATCGCCTGGGACATCGGCATTGCCGGCGTGGCGCGCGCGCTGTCTTCGCATCTCGACGCGCATCTGATCGCGCAAGCCTATTCGCGGCTTGTGATCGACTGCAACCGCCCGCTCGATGCACCGGGTTCGATACCGCGCATCAGCGAAGCCACCATCATTCCCGGCAATGAGGGCCTCACCCGCGAAGCGGCCCAGGCGCGGCGCCGCCAGGTGTTCGATCCCTATCACCGGCGCATCACTGCAGTGATCGACCGCCGCCTGGATCAAGGCATTCCGACCGTGCTGGTTTCGCTGCACAGCTTCACGCCGGTCTATGCCGGCATCAAGCGGCCGTGGCATGTCGGCACGCTCTATCAGAGCGACATCCGCCTGCCGTCGCTGCTGTTGAAGGGCTTGCGCGCGCAAGCCGACCTCGTGGTCGGCGACAACGAGCCTTATGCCGTGAGTAATGAAACCGACTACACCATTCCGGTTCACGGCGAGGCGCGCGGTCTGATGAATACCGGAATCGAAATCCGCCAGGATCTGATCTCGGATCAATCAGGCGAGACGCAATGGGCGGAGCGGCTTGCGAATATCTTTGGCGAGATTGAGGTGGCGTTACGCGCGCAGGGATTGCTGCCGGCCTAACTGAAAACGCAAATAATCTCACAGCCGATGCGCTCTATCCGTTCCCTCCCCCCTTGTGGGGGGAGGGAGCTCACTGGTCACGGGCAACACCATCGCTCAAAACAACGCCCGTCCTCATCGCGCCCGGGTCAGCGCGAGCCAGACGCCGCCGCCAATCATGACCCCGCCGGAGGCGCGCGACAAAAGCCGCGTCCGCCGCGCCGAGAAGAACGACCGCACGCGACCGGCCGCCAGCGCATAAGCGCCATCCGTGAGACCTGCGAGAACCATGAAGGTGACGCCGAGCAGGGCCACCTGCGGGAAATGATCCCGGCTCATGTCGACGAATTGCGGAATGAAGGCGCCGAAGAACACCAACAGTTTGGGGTTACTGAGCGCGACCAGAAAGCCTTGCAGGAAAAACCCGCCGCGCGGTGGCGGCGGCGCCTCGGCTTCGACGCCTTCAACCGGCTCGCGGATCAGCTTGATGCCGAGCCAGACCAGATAGGCAGCACCCGCAAACCGCACCCAGTCGAACCAGTAGCCCATGGTCGCCATCAGCGTGGCCAGCCCGATCGCGACGATGCCGATCACGATCAGCAGCGCCGTCTGCACGCCCGCGATATTGGTGAGCGCCGCACGGGTGCCGTGGCGCAGCCCGTTGGCGATCACAAGCGTGACGATCGGTCCGGGCAAAAGCGCAAGGGCGATGCAAGCGGCGATGTAGGCGAGATAGACTTGAAGGGACATGGATGTTGCCCGTGTTGGTCTGACGTCATGGCAGGTTTATCCCGCCTGCGGGGCCGAAGCCGCTTCGGCGCGGCGAAGGCCCGGCCATCCACGTCTTTGGGACCACCTTAAAAAGAAGTGGATGCCCGGGTCTTATAGCACAAAGACGCGCGTCGCGCTTATGCCTGGGCATGACGATCCCTTATGAGGCGCCCCTTAAAAAAAGCCCTGCCGTGAGGCAGGGCTTTCCGAGTCTCTTGCGATCGATTGCTTTCTCGCGGTCGATCGCCGATGGAGTTTGAGAATCAGGGTTGCTGCGGCTCATTGCCGTTGTCGAAGGTGAGCAGCGGCTGCCAGGTGGCGCAGAAATGATCCGTGCTGAAAGTGTTGAACGGATGCGGCCCTTGCGGTGCGGTCGGCCCTGGCGGTGTGAGCGACTGGATTTTCTGACCTCCCTCAGCAACGTCGCCATCACCGTCATGATCGCTCCGCGCACTGAAGTGCGGCCAGTGCGGCAGCTGGGTTTGCTGCGGCTTAAGGCTGACCAGGGTGGCAAGATCATCACTCCTGCTCCTGTTCGGATCGCCCGTCTTCACGAAATTGGCCCAGTAGGTCTTCATATCGGTCGCCAGCGTCGCTTGCGCGGAGGTGAACGCCGAGCCGAAGTTGAAGATGTACTGGAGTTCGGCTGCGTGCTGCGAAGCCGTCGTGAAGCCTGAGCCATTCGACCCCGGACCTAACACGCCCGCCCTGCTCGGGGCATTAGGATCGTTGAACTCGTAAGCAAAGACCCGGGTTCTCCTGGACAGGTCGCTGTTTGAATCAAAGCCGTTACAGGCGAACACGAAATCGGTGAAGATCTGCGAGAGCGCTTCATCGACGTTGCCGCCGCCAAAGTTGTTGTTGAGGCCCGGGATCGTCCCGGTCGTCTGCGGAACGAAGTTGTGGAAGTTGGCGATCGGATATTCGCCTGCCGCGCCAATCGAAGCGGCGACGACGGCTTCGGTGAAGGGCGAAGTCGGGGTCTGGTTGGACGGCGTGGCCGTCACGAGGGTCTGCATAAAGAAGGCGATCTCTTGTGTGTAGGTGCAGATCGCAGGCTGGCCGATGAACGGCGGCGTCGCACACAGACCGTTCGGGACCTGAAGGCCGAAGCTTGCCGGGCCGCCGGCGGCGACAATGTTGGCGGTGCTGACGCCAGGAAAGACGAGCCCGGCGGGGAAGAAGCCCGGTTCGAACAGCCGTCCCTCGTTGGCGTTGGTGCCCTGGAGCACCGGGACCTGGTTGAACTGGCCGGTCGAAAACGCCGTATGGAGGTCATGCGGCAGGATTTTCGTGCCGAAATTGGGCGCGATGCCGAAGCCGCCGAAGTCCCTTTCATTCGCGAAGACTTGCGCTGCAGTCAGTCCCTGGAGGCAGGCGAGCGTCAGGCTGCCGCCGCAGAATGCGTTGGCGTCTTGCTGAGCGAAAGTGTTGCTCAGGGTCTGGTAAGTCGCGAGCGACGGCACGTCATGATACATGTACGCGCCGCTCTCGATGATCGCGCCTTCGAACAGATCCCGCCCCGTGAGGCCCCTAAAGGTGTTCGTGGAGGCAAGCTGCGCCGAGACGGAAAGACCGCCGGCCGATTCGCCGCCGATCGTCACCGCGTCCGGATCACCGCCGAAAGCCGCGATGTTGCGTTGGACCCAGGCCATCGCGAATTGCTGGTCCATGAAACCGTAGTTGCCGGCGTCGCCGACGTTTTGAAAGGAATCGGGCGCGGTCGCCGCCAGCACGCTGGCCGCGAGGAAGCCAAGGCTCCCGAGGCGGTAGTTGATCGTGACGACGATAATGTCGTTGTCGGCCACCATCACCGACGGGTCGTAGTCGGACCCGGCGCCGTTGACGAGCGCGCCGCCGTGAATCCATATGAAAACCGGCAGCCTGGACTTCGCGGTGGCGTTGGACGGAGTATAGACATTGAGGAACAGGCAATCCTCGGAATCGGTGGTTGGGCGTCCCTGCACGCAGGTGTGGCCGGGCGTTGCCGCGACGATCGATCCCTGGCCAGGATTGGGCGCCTGGGGCGGCTTCCAGCGCAAGGTGCCTGCCGGCGCCTGGCCGTAGCGGATGCCGAAGAAGACATTCACGCCAGTCGCCGGATCTCCCGGCAGCTCCTGGAAATTCATCAGGCCCTGATAGGTGCCGGTCGTCGTGGCGACGGGCGCGGTCAGCGTGACCGCATTCGACACCGATGTGGTCGCCAGGATGCAAGCGACGCTCATCGCGCCGATTACGCCAAGTCGCAACTGCCGTAACTGCTCTCTCATTGGCTTCTCCCCTTTTTGTTTGGGCCGGCATTGCCGGCCTATTTCCGACAAGCTTCTGTGGCGCCGGTCGTCCGTTGTCAGCACTCTTGCCGACAACGCGAGGATGACGGCGATCCAATCTGCAAGCAAGCGAATCCGCGGGAACTTTGACACCAAATAAATTCCCTGTCGCGGAATGACCACGGGCGCCGCTGGCGCCTTCAGCTGCAATTGCTCGCTGATCTTCGCGCGTTTTCTTGACGCGAACCGGTTCCCGCTTCGCTCGAAAATGCTCCAGATCGCATTGGTCGGCATCGGGCGGTCGGAGATCTGCTGGCCGAACGGGCTTGCGATCAATTCCATGACGCTGCAACGGACGCACAGCGACTGTTGTCTCAGTGGGTCAGCGCTGTGATAGAGTAGAAGCCGCGTGCCCAATAAAAACAGGGAGGAGTTTTCCGTGAAAGCGCTGATAACCGCGGGCCTGGTGCTGATGGCGGCGCCATTTCTTGCCCAGCAGAGCCTTGCTCAGCAGAATCTTGCCCAAGAGAGCGTTCCGCAGATCCCCTTCGATTCCGTGGCGGATTTCCCGAAGCTGCCGGACGGCATGAATTTTGGCGAGGTGCCCGGAGTGGCCGTGAACTCCAAGGGCCACGTCTTTGTGTTCACGCGCTCGAACAGCGCCAGCGGTCCGGCCTATGCGCCGACCGCAGCCCAACTTCTCGAATTCACCGCCGAGGGCGATTTCGTCCGCGAGATCGGCAAGGGCCTCTACGCCTGGGCCTTCGCCCACAGCGTGCGCATCGACAAGGACGACAACATCTGGGCCATCGACAAGGGCTCGGACATGGTCGTCAAGTTTAATCCGGCCGGCCGCGTGCAGTGGGTGTTCGGCCGTCGCAAGGAATCCGCCGAGGCCGAAACCAAGGCGTGGGAACACGTCAATCCACCGCGGCCGCCGGTCGACGGCATGTTCCGCGAGCCGACCGATGTCGCCTGGGACTCAAAGGGCAACGTCTACATCAGCGACGGCTATATCAATTCGCGGGTCGCCAAGTACGACATGCATGGTCAATGGGTGAAGTCATGGGGCGAGCCGGGCATCGAGCCGGGCCAGTTCCACTTGCCTCACGCGATCGCCATCGACAACAACGACAACGTCTATGTGGGCGACCGCACCAACCACCGCATCCAGGTGTTTGATACCGACGGCAAATTCCTGCGGATGTTCTCTATCTCGGTGCCGCCGGATACGACCACGCGCGCCGTCTACGGTCCCACGCCGACCGGGGAGCGCCTCACCCAGGTGCTCGGTGCGCCCAATTCGCTCTGCATCACGCCGGGCCCCAACCAGGTGATGTTCGTCGGCGAATTGACCTTCCCCGGACGCATCTTCAAGGTCGCGCTCGACGGCAAGGTGTTGGGTGTGATCGGCAAATCCGGACGCGCGCTGAAGGAATTCTCCGGCGCCCATGGGCTCGCCTGCCCGTCGGAAAATTTGATCTATGTCGCCGAAACGGCCAATTGGCGGGTGCAGAAGCTGATCCTTCACTAGAGCTCCGATTCCGAAGTTCGTAAACTTGGGACCGCGAGATGATACGAACTTCGGAATCGGGACACCAGGTCATTGAATAAGGCTTTCGGCTCGCTCAAACGGCCGCTCAAGACGAATACTAGCTTTCGACCGAGAGCAATGTCGGAATCGACGTCTGCTTTCAGGTGCAAAGCAGATGAGGTGGATGGCTCCCGCTCACGGCATCTGGGTGCCAAGGTGTGAAGGCCATCAGGCGTTCACGAGCAAAAGGGAGCCATCCGCCATGCAGATTACCACGATCGGCCTCGACTTGGC